>Ga0180430_10001682_pt1 | contig 21046 bp, 12 predicted proteins | sample SS_ome_9_FD_132999 | JGI IMG/M metagenome (GOLD analysis project Ga0180430, IMG submission 132999) | Hypersaline lake sediment archaeal communities from the Salton Sea, California, USA - SS_1_S_2 metaG | ecosystem: Environmental > Aquatic > Non-marine Saline and Alkaline > Hypersaline >... | reverse complement strand
GTCGCTGACGTAGCCGATCACCGAGTGGCTGCGGTCACGGACGGTGATGCCGCCGGCCAGGGCGGGCAGCGTCAGGGTCAGGGCCACCAGCAGGATAAGGAAACGACAGGCGCGAACCATCGGATTTCTCCCATCACGTCGAATATTGTCCGATTGTATACGTTTGTATATAGTAGCACCAAGCCGCCCGATCGCTCGTCAGGGAATCACCACAACCGATACTGGGAGAAACGATGATCGAACAAAGACTGTCCCGGGTTTTTCGCCGACACCGTCTACTGACCATTTCACTGGTCACCTTCATGCTGGTTTCACTGGCGCCTGCAGTGGAGCTGCAGGCCTCGTACCTGCTCGAATCGGCCCGGCGGTTCCCGACCCGGACCAACATGAACACCCAGGCGATCTACCCCGAGGACGTCACGGGCGACGGGATCCCCGACCTGGTCCTCGTCTTCTGGGACATCAACCCCACGTACGACGATATCGTGGAAACCATGGTCGGCGCGGGGGACGGCACCTTTCTCGGCTCCTACTACAGCCAGCTGTCGGTGAACAATGCCGATATCGTCCACAGCACCAGCGCCGATTTGAACAATGACGGAGACCTCGATCTGATCCTGAACATCGACACTGACGGGTCCGGAACCTATCGGTTGATCACGATGCTGGGCGGCGGTGACGGCCGCTTCACCGAGCACGACACGGTGCTTCTCGAGTTCTCGGCGGGCATGATCATCGCCGCCGATTTCACCGGGGACGGGAACGTGGACATCGCCGTGGGCGACAACAGCCCCAGCCCGATGATCCGCTTCTACACGGGTGACGGCAGCGGGAATCTCGCCGCGGGCGCCATCGTCGCTCTGCCGGAATACTACCGGAGCCTGGCGGCGGGTGACTTCGACAACGACGGCGACATCGACCTCGCCGCCGGGGCCGACGACACGACGAACAACCTCCTGGTGAACAACGGCAGCGGCGCCTTCACCATCCAGTCTTTCAACGCCCCGAACGAGTCACGCAACATGCTCGCCGGCGACCTGGACGGTGACGGGATCGACGACCTGGTGGTCTGCGACTCCAGAACCTTCTGCAGCCTCTGGGTCTATTTCGGCAGCGCCGGTTCGCTGTTCGCCGCGTACGACGAATACGACATCGGCGCCTCGGCCCACTTCATGGCCCTGGGCGACATCGACAACGACGGCGACCTGGACATCGCCCTCAACGGCGGCCAGTCCCCCGTCGGCGGGTCGTTCGAGATGCAGGTCACCGTGATGCTCAACGATGGTGACGGCAATTTGAGCGGCCCGGAGTACTACTTCCGGCAGGCCTACAACATCAAGATCGCCGACATGAACGGCGACGGCTTTGGCGATGCCCTGACGTCCAGCACGAACGGCCGGGGGACCAACATTCTGCTCGGCCAAGACGACGGCTCGTTCCTCGACATGGAGGACATCCTGCCCGGCGAACAGCCCACCGGCCTCTGCAGCGGCGACGCGGACGGCGACGGCGACGTGGACCTGGTGGTCACCGACCGGGACATGCAGGTGGACGGGGCCCAGGTCCTGCTGAACAACGGTGACGGGACATTCGCCTCACCGGTGGTCTATGCCGGCGGTGACGAGCCGACGTACCCGCTGCTGGCGGACCTCGACGGCGACCAGCTGCCGGAGCTGATCGTGGTGGACAGCGTCTACGATTCGAGCAGCGGTGTGGTGGTCTGGCACAATGCCGGCGGCGGCACCTTCGAAAACCAGCAGAGCTACGCCGTGGGGACCCAGAGCATCGAGGCCCGGGCCGGCGACCTGGACGGTGACGGCGACCTCGACCTGGCCGTGCTCACCACCAGCAACTTCAACGTGCTGATCAATCCCGGGACCGGCATCTTCGGCGACGCCGACACCTTTGCCTCGGCCACCGGGGCCCACCACCTGACCCTGGGCGACGTGGACGGGGACGGCGACCTCGACGCTCTGATGATCGGTACCACCGGGGACGGCGACGGACCGGTGCTGCAGCGCAACAACGGCAGCGGCTTCTTTACTTCCCCGGAGCTCCTGCTCTCGATGACCGAGCCCAACGGCCTCGGCCTGGCCGACCTGGACGGAGACGGCGACCTGGACCTGGCCGTGGGGGACCAGAACGACAACCAGATCCGGGTCCGTTTCAACGACGGCAGCGGAAACTTCGGCAACGGCCCGGTGACCGAGATCGTCGGAGAAAACATCCTCCACATCCTCACCGGCGACCTGAACCTTGACGGGATCATCGACCTGGTTCCCGGGTGCGAGTACTCCGACGACATCGCGATCATGAGGGGCTACGGCTACGGCAACTTTGAATGGCGGGAGATCTTCATGACCGGGGAGTCCCCCCACTTCATGACCCTGGCCGACTTCGACGGCAGCGGCTCGCTCGACGTCGCCACCTGCGGCCTCTTCGACCTGGGGACGATGATCTTCTTCAATTCGCTGGTCACTGAAAACATCCTGGCCACCGGCCCGGGGCGCGGCGAGTTCAACCCCACCCTGGTGCGGGTCTTCCCCGCCGGCGGCTCGACCCCCATGGCCCAGTGGTCGGCCTACAGCGTGGACCGCTGGGGGGTCAACGTGGCCCTGGGACGGCTCGATGCCGAGGACGGGCCGGAAGTACTCACCGGCGCAGGCCCCGGGGCGGTCTTCGGCCCCCACGTTCGCGGGTTCAGCCTCACCGGCTCACCGCTGCCCGGCCTCTCCTTCCTCGCCTACGGCACCAACAAGTACGGGGTCAACGTGGCCGGCGGCGACCTGGACAACGACGGCTACCACGAGATCGTCACCGGCGCCGGACCGGGCGCCGTGTTCGGCCCCCACGTCCGCGGCTGGAACTGGGACGGCAGCGGCACGCCGACACCGATCCCCGGGGTCAGCTATTTCGCCTACGGCACCCCCAAGTGGGGGGTGAACGTCTGCTGCGGCGACATCGACGGCGACGGCTATGACGAGATCGTCACCGGCGCCGGGCCCGGCGCGGTGTACGGGCCCCACGTCCGCGGCTGGAACTGCGACGGGGGCGGGGCCACGGCGATCAGCGCCGTCTCCTTCCTCGCCTACGGCACGAACAAGTACGGTGTCAACGTCTGCTGCGGCGATATCGACGGCGACGGCATCGACGAGATGGTCACCGGCGCCGGACCGGGCGCCGTTTTCGGCCCGCACGTTCGGGCCTGGAACTGGGACGGCAGCGGGGTGGCTCAAGCCATCGCCGGGGTGAGCTTCTTCGCCTACCCCACCTATACCAAGTGGGGCGCCAACGTGGCCTGCGGCGACCTGGACGATGACGGCGTGGACGAGATCATCACCGGGCCGGGGCCGGGGGCCGACTACCTGGCCCGGGTGCGGGGCTTCAACTACGACAACGGGAGCATCACCGCGATGACCGGCATCGACTTCCTCGCCTACACCGGGGAGGGCAGCCGTTACGGCGTGAAGGTGGCCGGCGACCGCGACTGACCTTCAATCGGCGCGCACCCCGGCCACGGTGCCGCCGTGGGTCATCCACTCGGTGAAGATCAGCTCGTAAAACCCGGGGACCGCGCTGACCTCGCCGCCGTCGGCATTCCAGGCCAGCACCACGGCGGCGTTGTCCGGGCCGGCGCCGGGAACGCTGAGGATCTCGTCGATGCCGTCATCGTCGACGTCGGCGGCGCTGACCCGGGCACCGTAGTAACCCCAGATGGCGAAGAAGCTCACCGCGGGCACCTGGGTCACCCCACCGCCGTCGTAGTCGAAGGCCCGGACGTGGTCGCGGAAGGTGTATCCGGGCCCGGGGCCGGTGATGATCTCGTCGATGCCGTCGCCGTCGATGTCACCGCACCCCACGTTGACGCCCCACTGCGACACGCCGTAGGCAAAGAAGCTGAGGCCCGGAAGCTGGGCCACCGCACCGCTGTCGCAGCCCCAGCCCAGCACGTGGGCCCCGAAATCCCGGCCGGGGCCGGCGCCGGTGACCATCTCGTCGATGCCGTCGCCATCCACGTCCCCGCCGGTGACATTGACGCCCCACTTGTGCGTGCCGTAGGCGAAGAACGAGACCCCGGGCACCTGGAGACACCCGCTCCCGCTGTACGACCAGCCGCGAACGTGCGGGCCGTACACCGCGCCGGGGCCGGCGCCGGTGATGATCTCGTCGGTCCCGTCGCCGTCGAGGTCGGCGGCGGCCACATTCACGCCGAAACGCGGTGTCCCGTAGGCAAGGAAGCTGAGACCCGCGATCGGCGACCCATCCAGTGACCAGCCGCGAACATGCGGCCCGTAAATCCGGCCCGGGCCCGGGCCGGTGAGCACCTCGTCCACGCCATCGCCGTCAACATCACCGCAGGCCACATTCACCCCGAACCCGCCGGCACCGTAGGCGATCCACTCGGCATTCGGGGCGCGGACCAGCGGCGGGTTGTACCACCCCGAGCCGGGGCCGGCCACGGTGCGGGCCCAGCCGCTGGGCGGTGACCACGCTGTCCACTGGAACGCCCGCTCCGCCGGCGTGGGGTCGATGAGCCCGGTCGAATCCCGGGCACGAACCCTGAACGTGTGCTCCCCATCCCCCGGATCGGTGATCGTGGCCCGCGGGCGAGCGTCGAACGGGCTCCAGTCGCCTTCGTCCAGACGCCAGGAGTAGACCAGCGTCTCGGGCGGATCGTTGAAATCGACACCGGTGAAGGTGAACGTGCAGACCGGGCTGTCCTCTGCCCCATTCGGGCCCGAGAGGATCACGGTTTCCGGCGGCACCAGGTCCCCCAAAGGCAGGGGGTAGTGGAAGCCGATATCGAGGACGCCGATATCCTGCACCTGATCGGTGCGCGTGGTCCCTTCGGGCACCGGCGCCTCCGGGTCACCGGTATCAACGCAGGGGCTGTCTTGCGACTGGCCGGCGGCGACCTGGGAGAGGCAGTACTCACCGTGCAGCCCTTCGCTGAACAACGGGTCGGCGTCGATCATCCCCGGGCCCCAGTCGAGGATACTGGTATCGAGGAACATGGCATCCTCGCCACCCTCCACGGCGCACCAGGCGATGGCCATGAAGGCGTCGCGAAGGGCGATCTCCGGCCCTTCGCCGATCGCCTCGTCGTGCCAGAAGATCGAGTTCTCCACGGTGAACCCGTAGGGCCCGCCGTAAGCGTAGATTGCCCCGCCGTCTCCGAGGTAATGGCCGCCGAAAGCGCTGTTGCCGGAGAAGGTGCAGCCGCTGATCACCGGGCCGCCGCCGCTGATCTTCATCCCCCCGCCGCTGCCCGCGGTCCAGCCGCTGGCGAAGTTGCCGACGATCAGGCAGTTCTCGATGCGGGCCGCGGAATCGATGCAGGCGATGCCGCCGCCCGAACCGTTGTTCCAGTCGTCGATCACCGCCCCGGCCGTGTTGTGGCTGATGATGCTGCCGGTGATCAGCGGCGCCCCGCCCACGGCGCAGATCCCGCCGCCGGAGACCGAACCGCTGGGCCAGGAGGCCCCGTTATCGGTGATCACGTTCCCCTCGATCACCGGCGAGGCGTTCTCGCAATAGATGGCGCCGCCCCGGGGGGCCAGCCCGTTGCGGATGGTGAAGCCGCGCAGCACCGAGTCACGGCCCTCACCGGAGGTAAAGAGAACGCCCCGGTATCGCTCACCGTACGGATCGGACTGGCAGTCGATGATGCAGTTGGCCGGCCCGCTGGCCGAGCGGACGGTGATCGCCTTGCCCAGGAAGTCAATCTCACGGTTGCCGTGCCCGGTGTAGACACCGTCAGCCACCACGACCTCGTCACCGTGTTCAGCGGCATCGATAGCGTTCTGGATCGCCGGCTGATCATCGGGGACACGGATCACGCCGGCCGGGGAGAGTGAGGAAAACAGAAGGATGAGGGTGAAGAACAATGCCGTTCGATGCATCTGCCGCCCTCCATGCTGTACCAGCCGGGCCGTTCCGACGAGGAAACCATTTCCTCTATATATAACCAACGCCCCGCATTTCGGCAATGGCACTGCGGTCGATCCGGGGCCCTTGCATCGCCGCCGGTGCCCCGGTAGACTGACCTCGATCCCGCATTCAACGTCATCGGATGGAGGCCGGCCGCACCGTGACCACCAGCGAACGCCACTACGACCTGATCGTCATCGGTTCCGGCCCGGCGGGCCAGCGCGCCGCGCTGCAGGCGGCCAAGCTCAAGCGCCGGGTGATGGTGGTGGAGCGCCGCTCGGTGCTCGGCGGCGTCTGCACACACACCGGCACGATCCCCAGCAAGACCTTGCGCGAGGCGATCCTGCACCTCACCGGCTTCCGCATGCACGACGTCTACGGCAAGTGGTCGCTGGACCGGCACGAGATCGGCGTGAGCGATCTCTACCGCCACGTGCACAAGGTGATCAAGCACGAAATCAATGTCAAGGAAAACTACCTGACCAAGAACGGGGTGGAGATCATCTACGGGTCGGCGCGGTTTTCCGGGCCGAGCTCCGTTGTGGTGGGTGACATCGAGTGCGCCGACACCGAGTACACCGCCGACATCATCCTCGTGGCCACCGGCACCGTGCCCCGCCACGACCCGACGATCCCCTTCGACCGAAGGCTGGTCCTGGACAGCGACGACATCCTCAACCTCGACCGGCTGCCCCAAACCCTGGCCGTGCTCGGCGGCGGGATCATCGGGCTGGAATACGCCAGCATGTTCGCCGCCCTCGGCGTGCAGGTGACCCTCTTCGAGCGCAACGACACCCTGCTGCCCTTTGTCGATCGCGAGATCGTCGATACCCTGCTCAAGCTGCTGCGCAAACGCCAGATGGTCTTCCGGCTGGGTGAGCAGATCAAAAAGGTCGAAGTGGTGGACGTGACGGTGATGGGCCGGCCGGACCAGGCGGTGCGCATCGAGACCGAGGAAGGCGATCCGCTCACCGTCGACAAGGCGCTCTACTGCATCGGCCGCACCGCGGCCACCGCCGAACTGAACCTCGAGGCCGCCGGCCTGGAGGCCGACGAGCGGGGCAAGATCGATGTGGACGAGGGATTCCACACCAGCCAGCCGGGGATCATGGCCGCCGGTGACGTGATCGGCTTCCCTTCCCTGGCCTCCACGGCAATGATGCAGGGGCGGATGGCGGCGAGCAGCGCATTCAACGCGGAGATCGTGGTGCGTCCGGTGACCTTCCCCATCGGCATCTACACCATCCCGGAGATCTCCTTTTTCGGCAGCACCGAACAGCAGCTGAAGGAGGACGGCACGCCGTACGAGATCGGCCGCGCCGGTTACCGCGAGATCGCCCGCGCCCCGATGATGGGCGACGTGAGCGGCTTGCTCAAGCTGGTCTTCGACCCGGAGAGCCGCCGGATGCTGGGTACGCACATCATCGGCGAACAGGCCAGCGACCTGGTCCACGTGGGCATGGTGGCCCAGAGCCTCGGCGCCAGCCTCGACTATTTCGCCGACACGGTTTTCAACTACCCCACCCTGGCCGAGGGGTACAAGATCGCCGCCTTCAACGGCATCAACCGCCTCAAGGGGCTGAAGAACGGTCGCACCGGCCACTACTCGGGCTGATCCCGATCCCATGACGCACCCACCGACGAACAACGGGCGCGAGGACCGTCTGGTCCCCCTGCTGCTGGCCCTCTTCGTCCTTCTCGGCGCCTGGGCCAGGGTGACCGCCGCCGGCAGCTCCGCCTCGCTCTGGTTCGACGAGGCCTGGCGTATCATCAACCTGCTCAACGCCGACTCGCTGCTGCGCCAGACGGTCTCGCCCCCCAACGTCATCGACCCGCCGGCGTTCAACCTGGCCATCGCCCTGCTGGCGAAGCTGCACAACACCGAACTGGTGCTGCGCCTGTCGGCCATCATCCCCGGGGTGCTGGCCATCCTGCTCGCCTGGCTTGCCGGCCGCCGCCTCTTCACCTGCCGCTGGACCGCCCTGCTCGCCGCCTTCCTCGTCGCCTTCACCCCCTGGGCCACCATCTTCGCCAAGGAGCTGAAACCCTACAGCCTCGGGCTGCTGGTGCACCTGCTGGCGCTGGTCACGATCCTCGACTGGCGCCGCAAGCCCACCGCCCGCTCCACGCTGGGCCTGGCCGCACTGATGCTCCTGCTGCTCTTCTTCTCACCGAACATCATCTTCGCCTTTCCCGGCGCCGCCATCCTGCTGCTGGCCCGGTCGCCGGGGGGCCGGGGCCGAAGGCCGGCCGGACCGGCGCTCATCGCCGTGGCCGCGATGCTCGGGGGATCCATCCTCTACTACGTCTTCCTGCTCCGGGGGGCCATCGTCTCCGGCAGTCTCAACAACCTGGCCCGCTACTGGCACGTACACTTCTGCCCCGGCAACACCATCCCCGAAATGGCGGCCTGGTTCTTCCAGCGCTACCTCGCACTCTTCGAAAAAATCGGCTTCTCCGATTACGCGATCCTCGAGGGGGCGGGCCGCTTCCTCGCCGTGGCCTACCCGCTGATGGCCCTGGCCGGCGCGGCTTCGGTCCTCCAGCGCGACCGCCGCCGCTTCCTGCTCTTCTGCTGCCTCTTCGTCCTGCCGCTGCTCGTGATGGTCCCCTTCAACCTGCTCGGCCTCTGGCCCTTCGGCCCATTGCGCATGAACCTCTTCCTCGTGGTCTATGTCATCTTCCCCCCGCTGCTGCTGCTCGACGAGCTCCGGGTCCGACTGCCCGGGGCCGACAGTTTTCTGCCGGCGGGCCTCGCCGCGGTGGTGCTCATCTCGCTGCAGTTCCCGGTGGCCTTCGACGACTACGCCCGGCGGCGCGTGGTCCAGCGCGAATCGGGCGCGGCCCTGGTCCACCTGGCCGGCGCCCCCCTGCGCCATCCACCTGCGCCCCTGCTGGTCAATCGCACGGGCCACCCCTCGTTCCGTTACTACACGAAGTTTCACCGGACCATATCGCGGCGCTACCAAGACCTGGGCTCCACCTTCCAACCCACGGTACTCACGGCCAAAGCGAGCCGTCTCTACACCACCGGCGTGCTGTTGCGAAAGTGCCAGGAACACCCGCAGGTGGCAGTCTACGCCAGCCACATCCAGCCCCTCGACCGGCTTCTCTTCCAGAACGACTTCAGCGTGGCCAGCCACGAGTTCAAGGGCCACAAGGTCCGCTCCTGCGTGCTGACCTCGGAGCTCGCCGGGTACGGGGACGAGCAGCGGCCCCTGGTCCAGTCGAAGCGATTTGCCGGCACGAGCGACGGCTGGACGAACCTCCACGTTTCCCCGCCGCTGCCGCTGGACCGGACGGCGCTGGGCACCCTGGTGGTGGTCAACTTCGACCTGGCCTTCCACGGCGCGGGGCGGCAGATCCGCTTTCGTTTTGTCGACCAGGACGGCTCGCGGGATTCGCTCCACCGCTCATCGATCAGCAGCACCGATCCGAGCATTCCGGCCCGCTTCCACGGGGCGGTGCACACGAAAATCGTGCGCCCGCTGCGCCAGGCGCGCATGGTCATTGCGGCCAGGGGCGAATACGATCTCACCATCGAAAACATGACCTGCTTCACCACCCGCCCGCAGTGGGAGCAGGAGCCCATCGCCCCCGGCACCTTCATCGCCCCGGCGGACGAGCGGACCCGGGTCTACAAGGCCGTGAGCTCCACCACCGGGTTCCACCGCTCCGCCGACCAGAGCTACGGCTGGACCAACGGCAACGCGGTGATCGCCTTCGACGGCCTGGCCGTGGACCCCGAACGCATGGTGCTCATGCTGGAGACCTTCGGCGAGATGCCCTACTGGCGCAAACGGCAGATCTCGCTCAGCGGGCTCAAGGTCTACCTCAACGGCGACCGGCGGGCGACCTATCTCGGGCCGGCGGACAATCCAGTGCGCCGCTACTACTTCGCCATCCCCGAAGACGTCCGCGAGATCGAAACGATCCGCATCGTTTCCAATACCTTCACCGCCTCGGGCCCCGAGGACGAGGGTGTCGGCCGGCCGCTGGGCATCGACCTCCGCTCGGTGCAGTTCCCGCTGGGGACGGATCGGACGGCAGGAGAGGAAGCCGACGCGCTCGATGCGGCGGAGCAGATCGAGTCGCCGGACGCCTGAGGGTCGCGGCAAACCGGATCGCGAGCAGGTTCAGGAGGCGGTTTCGGTCTTGAAGGTGAAGCGGAAGGTGGCGCCCCGGCCCGGGCCATCACTTTCGACCGTGATGCGACCGCTCATCGTCGCCACCAGCCGCCGGGCCAGGGTGAGCCCCAGGCCAAGCCCGCCGCAGGCCCTGGTGTGGGACGAATCGGCCTGATTGAAGAGCTTGAAAATCTCCCCGAGCTTTTCCTTGTCGATGCCCTTTCCGGTGTCGGCCACCGTGCAGCTGAGCACCACCTCTTCCGCGGATTCCCGCTCCAGGGCCAGCCCGATGTTCACTGATCCCTGGTCCGTGAACTTGACCGCATTGTCCACGATGTTGCGGATGATCTTTCTCAGGCGGCTCGAATAACCCCGGACGAGGAAGGGGACGTCGGGGTCCACGGTGACGTTGAAGACCAGGCTTTTTTCTTCGGCCAGCGTGTGCAGCTGGTCCACCGCCTTGTTCAGCACGCTGCGCGGTGAGAACGTGTCCAGTTCCAGCGCCATGGTACCCGTTTCCAGCGCAGAGAAATCGAGAAGGCCCTCAACCAGCTTGAGCAGGCCATCGCTCGAGGCGCCAGCGGTTCGGACAAAATCCTTCTGCTCATCGGTAAGCTCGGAATCGTCCAGCAGCTGGAGCATGCCGATAATTCCATTCAGCGGCGTGCGCAGCTCGTGGCTCACGTTGGCCATGAAGTGGCTCTTGGCCTGGCTCGCCTGCTGGGCCTCGTCCAGGGCCCGGGCCAAAGCCAGTTCCTCTTCTTTTTTTTCAGTAATGTTGACCGCGATTTCCAGGCGCAGCTCGCTGCCGTCGGCGAGCTTGATTCCGCGGTCCACGCAGCGGAACCAGTGGCCGGTGACCATGTTCTTCCGCTCGCGGACGTGGCTCGCACCAAGGTTTTCGCCCAGCAGCTGATCGCTGTTGCAGAACGAGCACGGCTTGTCCAGGTTGTGGATCACCTCGTAGCACTTTTTCCCCACCCCACTGCCCCAGTACTCTATCGCCCGCTCGTTCATGTACAGAATCTTGAACGACGCGGGGTCGATGACGTAGGCCGGGTCGATCATGCCGTCAAAGAGCGAGATGAGCTGGACCCGCTCGAGCATCAGATCGTTCTCCATCTCCATCCGCTCGGTGATGTCGTGGATGATGGCCACCGCCCCCCAGCCCCCCTCCCGGCGTATCGCGGTGAGGGAGAGTTGGATGTGCACCTCGTGGCCGTCGCGGTGCAGGCCGGTGAGGTCCAGCGTCTTGCCGGTGGCCCCGCCCTGGCCGGTCCTCAGAAAGTGGGGAAACGCCTCGAGGTGCGCCGATCGGTATCGCTCGGGCGCGATCGTATCGTGAAGGTTGCGGCCCTGGATCTCTTCGGCGGTCCAGCCGAAGATGTTTTCGGCGCCCTTGTTCCAGAAGATCACCAGGCCATCGGAATCCATCATGATCACGGCGGCCGAGGGCGCGACACGGATGGCCTTGAAGAGGGCCTCCTCATGCTCGATGATACGATTTGAATCGAGTGTCGTGATTTCCACGAAGTCGCTTCCCGCTGGCCACACGCCCCGGGCACCGGCTGATGCCCGTGCCTGGCGAGGGCTCTTGCTCGAATCGTGAATCCGGCTGTCCCGTTCCTTATCGTCCAAACAGTTGAATCAAATTAGTCGTTCAATCAAAATAATGTCCGAAATTTGACCAGATAATTATGTATACTATATCCACCAAGACCATTGCCTCCAATATTTACAAAAACCTACATAATTGCCTATTCCAGGGTGGAGCCGGACCGGCAATCGAGCGCCTCCCCTGGCTGATCCGAAGTGACTCCTTGACTTTCCACAGGTGTGATTCCATATTACTGACATAGTAACTGTTATTTTCCTCGCGCAATCCTACGAATCGAAGAGTTGACCCGGAAGCCGGGGCGGCCCCGGTTTCGACAGCTTTCGGCCTGTACGGATGACGATGAGAGACAAGGAAAAACCAGCATCACAGCTCATCGAAGAGCTCATCGGCCTGCGCCGGCGGCTCAGCGACATCGAAGAGCTGGCCCACCTCGGCAGTTGGTCCTGGACCGTGGCCACCGGCACGGTGGAGTGGAGTGACGAGGTCTACCGCATCTTCGGCCTCGAACGTGATTCGTTCGAGCCGAACCTCCAGCGGGTTATCGAGCACTTTCACCCCGAAGACCGCAGGACCAGCGAGACCGTGCTGGCCAAAGCCAGCGCCGATTCCGGCGGGTTCACTTTCGGCGCCCGCATCATCCAGCCCGATGGCGAGATCCGCCACGTCATCTCCACGGCAGCCGGCCACTTCGAGTCCGACGGCACGCTGATCCGGATCAGCGGCACGGTCCAGGACATCACCGATCGAAAACAGGCCGAGTCGGACCTGGCCCGCATCTGCGAAATGTCCCAGGACCTGATCTGCATCGCCGGCGCCTCGGGCTATTTCAAGTATGTCAACCCCGCCTGGCGACGGCTGCTCGGCTACAGCGAATCAGAGCTGCTCTCCCGTCCCTTTCTCGACTTCATCCACCCCGACGACCATGACGTGAACGACCAGGAGGTGACCAACCTGCTCAATGGCCGCCGGTCCATCGACTACGAGAACCGCTACATGCACAAGAACGGCACGGTGCGCACCATCTCCTGGTCGGGCACACCGATGGTCAACCGACAGCTCTTCTACTGCATCGGACGGGACATCACGGAACGGAAACGGGCCGAGCAGCAGCTGAGGGAGAGCGAGCGACGCTACGCCCTTGTCGTGGAAGGGCTGAACGACGGCCTGGTGGACTGGAACATCGAGGCCAACACGGTCTACTACTCGGACAAGTGGAAAGCGATGCTGGGCCTGGGCGACCTGGATCTTGGCGACTCGCACAAGGTCTGGGAGGAGCGCTTCCATCCCGACGACGCGGCACCGGCCTGGGAAGCCGTGCAGCAGTATCTGAGGGGCGACACTGCCGAGCTGCGGCTCGAGCACCGCCTGCGCCACCGGGACGGCACCTGTCGCTGGGTCCTGGCCCGCGGGATCTGCGTGCGGGACAAGGGGCAGAAACCACTGCGGCTCGTGGTCTCACACACCGACATCACCGGGCAGATCGAGTTACGTTCGGAGAAGAAAAAACTCCAGGAACAGCTGCAGCAATCGCAAAAGCTCGAGGCCATCGGCCGGCTGGCCGGGGGCGTGGCCCACGACTTCAACAATCTGCTCACCGTGATCCATGGCTACTCGGAGATGGTCTTCGAAGCCCTCGACGTCACCGACCCCCTGCGCCGGGACATGACCCACGTGCAGAAGGCCGCCGAATCGGCCGCAGCGTTGACCCAGCAGCTGCTCGCCTTTTCCCGGAAGCAGCTGGTCACACCGAAGCTGATCGACCTCAACCGCACCGTGGCCACCGCCGAAAAAATGATCCGCCGGACCATCGGGGAGAACATCGAACTGTCGTTCATCCCCGGCGATGAACTGTGGAAAACGAAGATCGACCCGGTTCAGGTGGACCAGATCATCGTCAACCTGGCCCTCAACGCCCGGGACGCCATGCCGGGGAACGGCACACTGACCATGGAAACGGCCAACGTCACCCTGGACACCCCCTGCTGCCACCACTGCCTCGACGCCGCCAGGGGGGAGTTCGTCAGGCTCACGATAAGGGACACCGGCGAAGGGATGGATGAGGACCTGCAGAAGCAGATCTTCGAACCGTTCTTCACCACCAAGGGCGTGGGGCAGGGCAGCGGGCTCGGTCTCTCCACGATCACCGGCATCGTCCACCAGGCCGGCGGGCACATCATGGTCGAGTCGGCGCCCGGCCAGGGCACGACCTTCACCATCCACCTGCCCCGCACCGCTGGCGGGGAGGCCAAACGCTCGTCCGTGGAAACCGGCGCCGACCCCACGGGCAGCGAAACCTGTCTCATGGTGGAAGACAAGGAGGACGTGCGCGACCTCGCCGTGCGGGCCCTGCGCTCACGGGGCTACACCGTACTGGAAGCCGAGTCGGGCATCCGGGCCCTGGAGAAAGTGGAAAAGCACGCCGACGAGATCGACCTGCTGATCACCGATGTGGTCATGCCGGGGATGAACGGCAAGCAGCTCTATGATCGGATCCGCCGCATCAAACCCGACGTGCAGGTGCTCTACATGTCGGGCTACGACGACAACACCATCGCCCACCACGGCGTGCTCGAGTCGGCGAACCACTTCCTGCACAAACCCTTCCGCCCCCAGGAGCTGGCCCGCCGGGTGCGCTCCATCCTCGACACCCAGCTCCCCGAAGCCGGGTAAACGCCGTGCCATTCCGGCACAGGCACAGGGGACGTACTTGCGATTATGCGATTTCCTTCGATCCGCATGAGGGATGTACTTGTATTCATGCAGCTTCTGCCGGTCCGCTGTGGGGACGTACTTGCGATTATGCGTTTCCCGTCGTGAAACGCATAATCGCAAGTACGTCCCCAACTGCGTCCCCAGCTGCTGTACGTCCCCTGATGCACTCTCTTCCGTTATAATCACCACACGATGGAACATCAGACGCAGATCCTCGTGGTGATGGTGGGCGACCTCGCCCTGCTCGGCCGGCCCGGCGCGGCCTACGCCACCGGCATCGCGGGGACCAGATGATCAACTCGCCGACAACCGTACTGCAGTGGGGCGCCATCATCACCGGCATGGGGGGCGGCCTGGCCCTCTTCCTCTACGGCATGCGCAAGATGACCGACTCGCTGAAGATCGCGGCGGGCGGGATGATGAAGCGCATGCTCGCCCGGCTCACCGCCAACCGCTTCACGGCACTGCTGGCCGGGACGCTGGTCACCGCGGTGATCCAGTCCTCCTCGGTGACCACCGTGCTGGTAGTGGGCTTCATCAGCGCCGGGCTGATGAGCTTCCCCCAGTCGATCGGCGTGATCCTCGGCGCCAATATCGGCACGACGATCACCGCGCAGATCATCGCCTTCAAGGTCACGAAATACGCCCTCGTGCTTATCGCCCTCGGCTTCCTCGTCGAACTGACGGCAAAGAACAAGCGGGTCCGGCATTACGGGGCGATGGTCATGGGCCTGGGCCTGATCTTCTTCGGCATGGAGCTGATGAGCCAGGCCACCTACCCCCTGCGCGGCTACGAACCGTTCATCGAGCTGATGCAGACCATGGAGAACCCGCTGCTCGGCATCCTCTTCGGTGCGCTGTTCACGGCACTGGTGCAGAGTTCCTCGGCCACTGCCGGTGTGATCATCGTCCTCGCCGGCCAGGGATTCATCTCCCTGGAAACCGGCATCGCCCTCGTCTTCGGTGCCGGCATCGGGACCTGCGTCACCGCGCTGGCCGCCGCCGTCGGCCGCCCGCGCGAGGCCCTGCGCGCCGCCGTCGTCCACGTGATCTTCAACGTCCTCGGCGTGCTGGCCTGGTTCTTCTTCATCCCCCAGTTCGCCGAGCTGGTGCGCTCGATCTCGCCGGCGGCCGGCGAACTGAGCGGCGCCGCCCGAATCGCGGCCGAGACCCCGCGCCAGATCGCCAACGCCCTCACGCTGTTCAAGGTGGTCAACGTGCTGGCGGTGATCTGGTTCACCGGTCCGCTGGCCCGGCTGGCAGCCCTCATCGTCCCCGACAGGCCCGAACCGGAACCGAAGCGGATCGAGCCCAGGCACCTCGACCGCTACTTCCTCAGCCAGCCCGAAGTGGCCATTGACCGCGCACGGATGGAGCTGCACCGCATGGGCCGCCTGGTGCACCGGATGTACGACCAGGCGGTGCCCGCGGTCAGCGACGGCAGCGAGAAAGAGCTGGGCGCAGTGCTCGCCCTGGACGACGACGCCGACCTGCTGCACGAGGCGATCGTGGAATACCTCGGCGAACTGTCGATGGGAGACCTGGTGGACCCGCAGCAGGACCGCATCCACGCCGCCATCTCATCGGCCAACTACCTGGAGCACATCGGCGACGTGATCGAGACCAGCCTGGTCGCCCTGGGGCGCCAGCGGCTGGAGACCGGGGTGAGGCTCGCCGCCGCCGAACGCGCCGCCCTGGCCCCGGTGACCCGCGAGGCCGGTTTCGTCCTCGACCTGGTGGTCATCGGCCTCAAGCCGGGACACCGCCCGGACCCGGAAGTGGTGGCCCAGTCGAAGGCCCGCTTCCGCAACGCCGTGGCGCTCTGCCAGGACACGGTGATCGACACCATGGCCACCGAACGGAACCGCATGGACGCCTACCGCCTGGTCAGCGAGCTGCTCACCTCGATGGAACGCATTCACGCCCTCTGCCGCCGCATCGCCGCCGCGCTGGCGGAAGCGTGACCGCTCACCGCGCCAACCGCCGTTTTTTCAGTTGCGCCCACCGAGCGCAAGGAATAGATCAAGTGTAATCGCCGGCGCTCGTTCGCCGAAAAAGGAACAAATGAATAAAGATGGGGTCAGGTCCCATTCATATTCATTTGTTCCTTAGTGTGCAGCGAAGCGACCTCGTGATCGTGCCTTCATGCATGGTCACGAGGTCGCCACATCGCCCGCTTCGCGGGCTCCTCTCGATGACGGGTGTGCATCACATGGCGCGGAGAATACGGTTCCATACGCTGACTTTCCTCGGCCCCTCCCCAACGTGAAAACCCCCCGGGCAGCAATGCTGCCCGGGGGTTTTCCACGTCTGCATCTATTGCCTGCGTGCGGCCGGCCGCCGCACTGCCCGCCCCCCTACGGCGCGTAGGCCTCCACCGTCTGTGCCGCCGTGCAGGTGTCGCCCGAGGCCGGGTAGGGCGGCTGGTTGTAGGGCGCCGGGGTCACGTCCTCGGCATTGAGCGTGAAAATGTTCGTCCCCACCACCGTGGCCAGCGCCGGCAGATTCTGGTTCCAGGTCCGGCTGAAGGTCTGCTCGGGCTGGATATTGGTGAACCCGGCCCGCCAGCGGTTGATGAAAGTGCCGTTGCCCAGCTCGATGTCGATCTCGGCGGCCATGCGGCGGATCTGGTCCTTGTAGTTGTTGGTCAGGCCCACGGTCATGCTCACCCCGAAGGGCAGCGTGCCGCTGGGCGGGGTGACGGTGTAGCTGCAGCCGATGGTGCTCGCCGAGCAGATCGAGTCACCGAGGGAGACGTGCACCTCGTAGTTGTCCGAGGACGTGCCGTTGAACTCGTTCCACACCGCCACCCAGGTGCCGTCGGCCAGCGGGGCCACGTCGGGGCGGTAGCCGTTCTCGCCGTCGGGGAAGCTGATCAACTCGTCGGCGGTGCTGCCGCTCCAGGTGTCGCCGCCATCGGTGGACTGGCTGCACATGACCTCGTTGTTGCTGCCACCGATGGGCTGCTCGTCCCAGACCACGGTGAGGTGGCCGCAGTGGTCGGAGGCGATCTTGGGATAAAAGGCCGAGTCGTCGCCGGAGCCCGACTCGTAGCTGATCATCCGCGGCCCGGAGTTGCCGCTCCAGGTGACGCCGCCGTCGGTGGAGTGGGTGTGGTAGGCCTCGTAGTGGTAGGGGGACGACGTCTCGTCCGAGGCGTACCAGACGAGGTGGATGTTGTCGTTGGCGTCGACACAGAGCCGCGGCAGCGAGGCGATGTTGAACACCGTGCTCACCGGGGTCTCGGCGGTTGTGGCGCTCCAGGTGGCGCCGCCGTCGGTGGACTTCGTCACATACATCTGGCTGCCCACGCCGGTGCCAAGATACTTCTTGTACGAGACCCAGAGCGTGCCGCTTGAATCGACGTCAATGTCGGCGTTGGCGTTGCTGAAGCTGTCACCGAGCCAGGAGATCACCTGGTCGCCGCCGCTGGTGGCGCTCCAGGTGGCGCCGCCGTCGGTGGAGCGGGTGTAGTGGATCTTGGCCGTGCCGCTGGTGGCCTCGGTCTTGTTGTAGACCACGTGGATCACGTCGCTCTGGTCGATGGCGATGGCCGGGTAGTTGCTCGTGGCGTCCTGCAGCGGGTCGGAGATCACCACGTCGGCCGCGGTGCCGCTCCAGGTGGCCCCGCCGTCGGTGGAGTAGCTGAGCAGGATCTCGTTCTCCCCCGAGGGCTCGGGTTCGTCCTCGCTCCAGACGACGAAGAGGTTGTTGTTGCTGTCGATGGCGATGTCGCAGGTGTCGAAGGCGCCCTCGCCGTCGTTGTAGCTGATCACGGTGTCGGAGGCCGAGCAGCTCCAGGTGGCGCCGCCGTCGGTGGAGTAGCCGTAGTGGATCTCGTCGTAGGACGGGTCGTCCTCGCTCCAGACCACGTGGATCACGTCGTTGCCGTCCACGGCCACACGGACATAGCTGGCATATTCGTTGTCGTCGAAGCTGATCTGCTGGTCAGCGGTGGTGCCGGTCCAGGCGGCGTGGGCCGCGGGGCCGGCGGCAAGGGCGACCAGGCACACGGCCGCCAGGATCAGGAAGACACGGGTGGTGCGCATCGCTGTTCTCCTCTGGCTTCGAATCTGTTGTTGAAGTCGCGTGAACGCTTCGCCGGCGTCACCTGTCCCCGGTCGGTCCTGCTGATATCCGTTGTCGCTGAATCCCGGTCGGGGGCGGGAACCGCTTCGGGTGAAGGCCGTTCCTGTATGGACAAAGATAGCCCTTTTACGACAGGCGGTCAATGAAAATCAGCGGCCGGGCCTCCCGTTCGCCCCCTACAGGACGAGCGGTCGTCACCAGTCTTCATCAGCACCTTTCAATGCGGAACCGCCATCGGATACCGGCATGGGGCCAGGCGGTGACGACCCTGCATATCCCGGCAGCGGCGAGTCGGTGATCCCCTTTTTCCTTGCGCCTCCAGCTCGATTGAGCGGCTATCATCCTCTCCAACCCCTTCCCCCCTCGACGGAGGTGCGCGTCGATGAGATATCCACCCGTAAAACTCCTGCTGCTCGTCCTGGCCTTCGCGGCCGTGGCGGCGACGCCCGGACCGAGATCGTCACCGGCCCCGGCCCCTCGGCGCTTTTCGGCGCCCACGTCCGCGGCTGGAACTACGACGGCGACGCGGTGGCGCCGGTCCCGGGCTGCAGCTTCCTCGCCTGGCCCTCGCTCGAATTCCGCTACGGCGTCACGGTCGCGGTGGGGCGGTTCAGGGAATAAAAAAAGCCGGGCGGCGGGATGATGACCACCCCGCCGCCCGGCACGATCCTGCCGGCAACCCCCAACTGTGACCGGCAGGTCGGACAGGGCACGATCAGGCGCCGCCGGACCAGCCCTCGGAAATCACCGGATTGGCCAGGTTGCAACCGAGGCGGCAGTAGAGGTACCCAGTGCCGGCCGCCCCCATGCAGGCCAGGCCGAGCGCCGGATTGAGAACGGCCACGACGGCACAGGTCGCACTCGCCATGGCAAACCAGTCGCCACAGCAGTTCAGGCAATCCCGTCCGGTCCAGGTCTCGTTCCAGCAGTCGTAGTAATTGTCGAAGCCCCAGTCATACCCCCCGCCCATGGGCTGGTCCGTCTCCAGGGCGACCAGGGCGAGCGAAAAGGACTCCATCTCCTGCCACGGGGGAACCGGCAGCTCACGGTCAATCACCCGCAGCATGGGAAAGTCGAAAGCGATGGCCATATCCTGGAAGGTCAATGCCCTGACCCAACCATTGTCCACCACCGTTTCGTCGGCATAGGCCACCTGGCTGAGCAGCTCCGCGGCAAAGGGCGCGATCCTCTGGTAGGTGTCCGAACGCATCCAGGCAAATTTCTGGGCGAATCCGTATTCACGGTCCCCGGTTTCCAGCAGGTACTCGTCAAGCCAGGCGAAGAAACCCATCATCCGGTCGGCGATGGTTGTGCCGGGTCGCCACAGGCCACCGGGGTCACCGAGCACCCCGTTGGCCTGGAGTTTCAAATAGAGGGGCAGGTATCGAGCGAGGAAATCGTCCACCGCTCCCGGTGATTGCATGAAGTTGACGAAGGTGTACATCCGCCCGCCGGCATTGATGGTGACATGGACCTCGTCCCCACTGTCCGGCCAGGCATAGGTCGCCACCATGTATTCCAGGCCGCCACCATCTATGGGGATGGACAGGCTGAAACTGCGCAGTGTGAACGGGCCACCCTCGTGAATAGTGCCGACCATGGCGACAAGATCGGTGGCGTGATCCGGCGCTTCGAGCAGGTGAATCTCGGTCCGGTACAGCAGCTGAGGGTCCGGGAGGACGTTGTCCGCCAGGGCCGGCTGCAGGGAACCGGCGAGAACCAGGGTGATGCAGAGCATGGCGACATGCGGCTTGACGTATCCGAAAATCATTTGAATTCTCCTGTGTCTATTCGAGTTCTGTCTGTTGCGTACCGGCTCGCTCATCGATGCCGGTCGGTTTGTTTCATTTGCCTCCACCGAGGCCCCGGATCACCGGCGGCAGTGCGGCCCCGAGGAGGCACGCACCAATGACCCAGCAACCGCCCTGGAGATAATGGAACGCAGCCGCCGCCAGCAGCGAGATCAGTGAAAAGCCGATCCCGATACCATCGGCCCCCGGGGGGAGCCCGATTTCGGGATGCCGCAGGCGGTAGAGCGGCCTGAATGAGATGAAGCAGAACAGCATCATCACCGCCAGCAACGAAAACTCCTGCCAGCTGATGAACCGAGCCGGCCATCGCCGGGCCGCTTCGGGAACCAGGACGATGGCAATGTAGATCGCCGTCAGGGCCGGAACTGCATAGAACAACTTGTCCACCACGCCACCCGGCCGGATTCTCCTTACACCATTCACTTCATTCCCCTCCCTGGGTGCAAAACGTTCGATCACTTGTGAAGGGCCATCACCAACAACCTCCTTTCCACGGCCCGATCATTACAACTTAGTATTTCCGTTATTTTTCTTTGCAAGGAGCAGGCCAGATCGACGGAGCCTTGTGATCAGAAGGTGGCTGCTCGCCCGAAAGGCAGGTGATTCCAGCGCACGGCGGGCCAGGGAGTGATGATTGACCTACGGCATCACCAGGCGAGAAAAGAGAGACGCCATATCAACGCCGGGTGACAGCTGACAACCCAGCTTCACGTAAAACACGCGGGGCTTCGCCCGCCTGTAAAATGGACCCAAATGGG
>Ga0180430_10001681_pt1 | contig 21068 bp, 18 predicted proteins | sample SS_ome_9_FD_132999 | JGI IMG/M metagenome (GOLD analysis project Ga0180430, IMG submission 132999) | Hypersaline lake sediment archaeal communities from the Salton Sea, California, USA - SS_1_S_2 metaG | ecosystem: Environmental > Aquatic > Non-marine Saline and Alkaline > Hypersaline >... | reverse complement strand
GTCCTGGATCTCTTCGCGCGAAATTGGATCCTTCGCGAGAAGGGCACCCTCTGCGGGGAAACTCTCGTGCGAATGACCTCGAACCGCTTCCTCGCAACGGTGGGCAATCCCACGTCCGTCGAGGCCCGGATCGGACGGCTCTACCATCGAGAGGGGCTGGAGGCCGCCTTTTCGTGGATCGAATCGGAACTGCTGCCCGTTTTTCGCAAACAAGAGAAGAATCGCAGGTGAGCCCCCGCCGTCGAGAAAAGGGCGGTTTACACCTGTCGAGAAAGCGCGTAGCTTCCGCTTCAGCCTGCCAAGTTCGAATTCTCACATGACAGAAGTACAGTTTCGATCGGTCTCGCCGGTGGCGGGTTGGCTGGTCTCGCTGGGTTGCGTGACCTTCGGTTTGCTCCTGTCGTCCTGCACGACATCGACGGGCACGACGGGGTCTACCGGCCAGGGCTATCGCTCCAATCATCCCGCGGTGAAGGCGCGGGACGCGCGCATCGCCCAGGAGCCCCCGGCCACCTACTACTACGGGCGGCGCTATTTTGTCGACGGCACACGCTTCTGGGGCTACGTCCGCAAGGCCGGGCAACCCTGGTCCGAGTCGCGCCTCGTGATCATGGATGAGTCGATTCGCCATCAGCCGGACCGCGTCCCCGAGGAAGGGGAAGGCCTCAACCACGGCTACGATCACAACTGGGAGTACCGGATCTGGGGAAGTTTCACCAACCAGGAGATCTACGACCCCAACTCGAACTTCATCCTGCCCGAGTTTCGTCTCTCCAAGTACGAGCTCGTGAGCAAAAATCCCGGGTTTCTCTTTCACCCGAACGAGACCTACAATCCGCGCAAGCTTCCGCCGAAGCACCCGCCACTGCCGAATTGATTTTTCGGCGATCGGGGTGGCGACTGCGCTCGAAGGGGGCGTGAAGGGGCAGGCGGCACACCCCCGGAGACGACCGATACCGACCATGCATGCCGGCGCAACGGTTCTCGTGGTGGATGACGAACCGGCCATCGCCGAGACGGTGGAGTATGCCCTGAAGACCGAGGGCTACGCGGTGCGGCTCGCCGAGACCGGCGAAGAAGCGCTCACGATCTTTCGCGAGGGAGGCATCGACTTCGTCATACTCGACGTCGGTCTCCCCGATGGGAGCGGTTTCGACGTGTGCCGGGACATCCGCAAAGAGTCGCGTGTCCCGATCCTGTTCCTCACGGCACGGGAAGGAGAGATCGACCGGGTCGTCGGACTCGAGATCGGCGGCGACGATTACGTCGTCAAGCCATTCAGCCCGCGGGAACTGACGGCCCGCGTCCAGGCGATCCTGCGCCGTTCAGGTGGAGAGGGCGGGCCATCCCCCGACACCGGCGCGCCAGCCCCGGTGGGAGACAACGTCCTCTGCTACGGACGGCTCGCCGTCGATTCCGACCGCCGCCGCGCCACGGTCGACGGCAAGGACCTCGGGCTGTCGCGATACGAGTTTGGACTCTTGCGGATCTTTCTTACCCACCCCGGACGGGTCTATACCCGTGACCAGCTAATGGACCTCGTCTGGGACGAGCCCGAAGCCGCCCTCGACCGGACCGTGGACGCCCACATCAAGACGCTGCGAGGAAAGATTCGGGAAGTCGCCCCGAAGTTCGATCCCGTCGTGACCCACCGGGGTGTGGGATACAGTCTCCGGGAGGACGATTGATCGTACCCGAGGCATTCGTCATGCGCATTACCTCACTCATCGTCGCCGGCTTCCTCGTGATCGCCGGCACCGGATTCTATCTCCTGCTGCGGAACTTCGCGGGAGATGTCGAGCGGCAGTACTCCCAGGCCGCCGAAGAGCCTCTCGTCGAATTGGCCCACCTCTTTGCCTCGCTGATCGAACAGGACATCGACGGCGGCGCGATCGATCCGGGCCGTTTTCGTGCAGCTTTCCGCCAGGCTCACGATCGCCGGTTCCTGGCGACGATCTACAACCTCGAGAAGACCACGATCGCCACCCACGTCTACGTGACGGACCGGAATGGCGTTGTGATCTTCGACTCCGACGAAGGACGGAGAGAGGGCGAGAACTACGCCGATTACAATGATGTCTTTCTGACCCTGCGCGGTGAGTACGGGGTGCGCTCGTCGCGCACCGATCCGGACGACTCGCGAACCTCGGTCTTCTACGTGGCCGCCCCCATCCGCCATCGGGGAGAAACGATCGGCGTGCTCTCCGTGTCGCGCCCCGAGACCGTCATGGCACCCTTCGCCGAGGAAACCCGTGCGCGGGTCCTGACGTGGGGATTCGCGACCGGAGCTCTCGTCATTCTCCTCGCGGGCGCTTGGGCCTATGGATGGCTCCATCCGATCGGAGACCTTGCGCGTCACGCGCGCGAAGTGGCGGAGGGACGACGCTCGGAACTGCGTCCCACCGGACGGGCCGAGCTTCGTCTCCTCAGCCGCAACCTCGAATCGATGCGCCGGGAACTGGAGGGGAAACACTACGTCGAACACTACGTGGAGGCCCTCACCCACGAACTGAAAAGCCCGCTCGCCGCCATTCGCGGAGCGGCCGAACTGATCGACGAGAGCATGCCCCCCGGACAGAGACGCCGCTTTCTCGAGAACATCCTCGCCGAAACGGCCCGGACCGAAGACCTCGTGCGCCGCCTGCTCCAGCTCGCGTCGATCGAGACGCGATCGTCGCTCGGTCAAACGCAGTTACTCGACTTCGCCTCTCTCGTCCGCGAGGAGTGCGACTCGTTCGCGGCTCGTGGCCAGACAAAATCGGTCGCAATCGACTGCAGCCTTCTCCCCGCACAGACTATTCCCCTCTCCGGCGACCCTCTCATGCTCCGTCTCGCCGTTCGCAATCTTCTCGACAATGCGATCGACTTTTCCCCACCCCAGAGCACCGTGACGGTGACCCTCGACAAAAACGACGAAACCGTTCTTCTTCGGATTCACGACGAGGGCCCCGGTATTCCCGCCTATGCCGCAGAGCGAGTATTCGACCGGTTCTATTCGCTCAAGAATCGCGAAACCGGGAGAAAGGGCTCCGGCATCGGGCTCAGTATCGTCCGAGAAACGGCCATTCTCCACGGCGGACAATCGACGCTCCGCACCCGTGACGAGGGAGGTGCGGAGGCACAACTCGAACTCCCCCTCGAAGCCCGTTAGGATCTAGCCCGTTTCGGCCTGATGGTAGTCTGCCGGAAAATCCCGATCTCGCAGCGCCCTCTCGACACACGATCCCACGGATGGGGCGATCCTTCGAAAGAGACTGCGCAACTCTCCTGGCGATGCGATCGACCAGAGCCGGTCGTGGGGAAGGTAACCGATCGCCCCGGAGGTCATGTCCATAGCGAGCGGGTCCCCGGAAAGCGCCGTTCCCAGGAGAAGATGGTGAGATTCCACCACGTGGGGAAACTCCGTCGTTTGCACGAAAACCGATCGGTGGGCGTAGAGGGTGACCGGCCCGACCTCGTAGTCCGAAGCCGCCGAATGCGAATGCAGGAAATCATGCCAATCCTCCGACAGGGGCAACCCTTCGAGCCACTGCGCCACGTGGGCCGGGAGCGGACTCGGGTACCCCGCGGGCGGCCCGATTTCGCGGATCGCCTGTTCGAAAAGATCCAGGTCGAGCGACATTCCCCGGGCTTCAGGTCTTGTAGGGGCGAATCTCCTTGATCCGGAATTGCTCGGACTCGCCGGAACCATCGGAGAACTCGACCAGGTCGCCGGGTTTCTTTTCGAGCATCTGGGCCCCTCGTCCCGAGAGATAGGCGAGCACGTTCTGCTCCGGATCGGAGTCCCAGGCACCCAGGATCGTGTAGGTGAGAGGATCGCCGCCCTCGACAGGCTCCAGCTCGACGATGGTTCCGATCGAGACCATCGATGTGTCGGCGTTCGAGAAGTCGGTGGGACTCGCGATTTTCAGGTCCCGCTGCCAGTCGTTCTGGCGTTTCATCAGAACCCGCTGGTATTCCTTCGCCGACTTGTATTCGAAATTCTCCCGGAGGTCACCGTAGGAGCGGGCGATCTTGATGTCTTCCCGGTTCTGCGGGATCTCCTCCTTCACCAACCTGTCGTAGTCGGCCTTCTTCCGGGCAAGGCTCTCCTCCGAGACGATGAGAACTTCCTCTTCCTCCTCCCTGCCGGCGACGAGGTCGAGGGTCTCGGGCTGCAACTTGATCACCCGCGCCATCAGCGACTTCCTCGTCAACTCGTCGAACGAGGCGGAATTGGCGAGACGTCCCGCAAAATTCCGGATCGTGTTGATGTTGGCTCCCTCGATCAGGTCGGGAATCAGTTCCTTGTCGTCAACGATCAGGTCACGAAGCCGGTTCGCGGATCGAACCAGTCCCTCGTCGTTGAGTTGATCGGACTCCAGCGAACTCATCACCGCGAGCGAGGTATGCTCGTCGAAAACGGGCTCGGCCAGCTTCTTTCGCTCCCGGCAGATCCAGGCGAGCGCGTCCGATGACAGAGTTCTCTGCTGCAGCCCGAGTTCGAACCACTCCACGACGCGGCTGGTCCTGCCCTCCTGATCGAGATAATCCGCGATTTCGCCGATGGTCCGCAGGTTGCTCTCGGGAATGAGAGCGAGGATCTGATCCGGCCACTCGTCGCCGAAGGCGGCGGGGAAGTTGCGCAGGACCTGGCGGAGTCGGGTCAGCGACAGCTCCTCGAGGAGTTCGGCGATGCGTTCCGTCTCGGTTTGGAGGATTTCGGCCACGTTGATCTGGTCGTCGCCCAACTCGAAGCCCTTGATCCGGTTGGCCAGTTCGTCCCGGGCGAGAATCAGCTCGACCGCAGGCACGAACTGCAACTTTACGCCCTTTTTCGCAACCTCTCCGATCTCTTCCAGAACCGAACCGAGGCTCGTGACGGGATCCTCGTAGATTCCCAGGTCCTTGACGATCGCCTCGACGGCCTTGAGCTTCGCCTTGAGGTCGCGCGCTTCGCGGAAGTCATTGATGAGATGATCGGAATGGTCGAACTCCTCGTCGCGCATCTCGAGCGGTTCGGTCCGTTTCGAAGGCACGATAAACTGCCGGTCCTCGCGGAGGCGGCGTTTCGTTCCCTCCCACCAACTCTTGTATTTTCCCTCGGGAATGACGCGCCCCTTGATCAGGTCCTCGAGATCATCGAGGTAGATCTTGCCCCCCGTCGATTGAAGAGCCAGCTTGACACAGTCCACCGGTTCGCCTGCCGCGAGAGCCTGGAGTTCCTCCAGCTTCGAATGCCTCATCGCGAGGAAAGAGTCCTCCGCCAGCGGGGTGAGCGAGGAAGCGGCGAACTTCATTCCCATCTCGTGTCCCGGCTTGTCTTCGAAATCGACGACGACCTTGGTGTTGAGCCGGTCCCAATCGACCACCTTTCCCGCCCCCCAGCTCTTGTGAGCACAAAACGTTCCGGGTTCGAGGGCGTCCAACTTCTCGGCGGCTGCCGGATCGAGTTTTCCGCGGGAAACAAGCTTTTCGAGATCGGGATGCATATTTTTTTGTCAAGATAGGAAGATCATCGCTACCGCCAAGCAAAAAAAGTTTTTGGTTGCGAAGGCAAAACCTCCTGATTACCATCCCGCAACTATGAAGAAGATCGTTGCCGTCCTCTGCCTGATCGCGGTCACATCCGCGGGATGGGCCGACATTCACGAGCCGCCGAAGACAAAATACACGAAGGCCCGGAAGTTGGCACGTGGCGTCTCGAATCTTCTCTACGGCTGGACCGAGATCCCCACCACGATGCATCGCTGGGGTGAACTTCACACCGAGCAGAGCGTCGGAATTTTTCTCGCCGGTTTCACCCAGGGAGCGCAGCGCACCGGAGCGCGGATGAAATATGGCTTCTACGAGGTCTGGAATTGGCAGAAGCCCCTCTACAAGGACACCTACAAGCCCCCTTACCAGCCCCTCTACTATCTTCCCTTCCGGGGAATGGAGGAATTTCCGCCGCAGATCGGCGAGCTGACCACGGTCGGCTACACCCGCCAGACGACCTGGTAAACCGCTCGCCCACTATCGGGTGGTGGCTATCCAGGGGGGTGAAGCACCGCCGGGCTTCCACCCGTCTGAATTCGCCCTGGGTCCCTGAGAGACCCGTGGCAAGCGGACGTCAGTCCGCGAACTGCCGGAGAAATTGCGTGTAGAAGCGCACACCCTTCTCGAGATCGGCAATCGAGAGAAACTCGTCGCGCGTGTGGGCTTGGGCGATGTTCCCCGGTCCGCAGGCCACAGCGGGAATACCGCCCGCAGCGAGGCGTCCCGCATCGCAGAACCAAGGCGCCGTGTCGCGTCGACCTCCCGCCTTCTCGAGAGCCCGGATTCCGGGGTGCGAGGGATCGGTATGGAGGGGCGCCGCATCGACCATCACCTCGACGGCGACATGGTCCTGAAACCCGGCGTCCGCCAGCGTCTCCTCGACGATTCTCAGGGGTCCTCCGGCCGCGAAGAGAGAGGGAGTGGAACGAATATCCAGCGACGCCCGGCAGCGATCGGGAACGATGTTCGTGCTGTGCCCGCCCTGCAGCTTTCCGAGACTCACGGTCGCCTCTCCCAGTAGCGGATCCGAAAAGGCGGGGAGCCGCGATTCCAAACTCTCGATCACGGTTTCCAGTGCGGGCAGCAACTTCCGAATCGCGTTGTCTCCGAGCTGAGGCGATGCACCGTGCGCGGCCCGCCCCTTCGCGATGAGGTCGATCCACTGGCATCCCTTGTGCGCGTGAACGATGCGGCACCGGGTCGGTTCGCCGACCACCGCAAAATCGAATTCTCCCCGGTAGTTGTCGGCAAAATGCCGTGATCCGGGTTGGCCGGCCTCCTCACCCATCAATCCCACGAACGTGACCTCTGCCTCCAGGCCGGGGATGGTCGCGCGCAACTCGTGGAGAGCCCACAGCATCGCGGCCATCGTACCTTTCGTGTCCGATGCGCCTCGCCCCGTCACCTTTCCCTCCACGATGTGGCCCCCAAACGGGTCGATCGACATCCCGGAAACGCTGACAGTGTCCGTATGAGGGGCGAAAAGCAGACGGAATTTCCCTTCCTTCCGCCCGGGAAACCGGCCGATGACATTGGGGCGGCCCGGAAGCACCTCCTCGAAGGTAACCGCAGCCCCACAGGTCTCGAGAAAGTCTCCCACGTAGCGGGCACACGCCCCCTCGCCGGTCTCCGTGACTCCGGGATCGCCCTCGGGATTCACACTGGGAATCCGGATCAGCTCCTGCAACAGTTCGACGACAGAACGGGGTGAGGACATCACGTGTGAACTCCCTGAAGGGGACGGAGTGGGAAGTATCCTGCGCCCGGATAAAAATTCAACCATTTCCCCGCCCTACGTCGATTAACCGGTTGACAGAACGATGGGGAAAATGCGTATATGGTTCCTTGGTTTTAAAATTTTGTCATGAGTGACGACGATCCACGGAAGCCATCGACCAGCACTTCGACCGTGCCGCTGAAGAAAGAGACTGTCCGCATCAGTCTCCGCGCGCAAACCGAGGAATCTGGACCCGTGGCCCGGAAGGGCTCGACCGCTCCCATCGACAGTGGCGCCCCCATCGCCGGAACCTCCTCGATTTCCACGGCTTCGAATACCGACCCGATCTCCGACGATCCTCCCACCGAGGACATCGAGTCCGGGGATTCCACGGCGCCCGTTCCTTCGGGTGGCCCGTCCACGGCGCCGGTCGCCGGTGATGCCAGTGCCCCGCCGTCGTCCCCCACTCCGCCGGCGGCACCATCCGTGCCGGCAGCGTCCGCCCCAGCTGCTCCGGCGGCAGCGGCTCCTGTCCCCCCCGCAGCACCTTCGGCTCCGGCGGCCCCTCCCGCGCCTCCGGCTCCTTCCGCTCCCCGGCCCCCATCCGCTTCGGGTGCCCCCGCGCCGCCCGCTCCGGCATCTCCTCCCCGGCCCCTTTCCTCGCCCGGCGCTCCGGCGGCTCCAGCCGCTCCCGCGCCATCCGCCCCGCGTCCTTCGGGACCGGCTGGCGTCGCTCCTCCCGCAGCTCCGCCGACTCCCACGCCCGGGGCCCCTCCTGCGGCTCCCAAGCCGAGCGCGGCCCCCCTTCCTTCGGCACCATCTGCACCGGCCGCACCGGGCGCCAAGACCATTCCGCTCTCGAAGGCCGATCCCGGCAAGCCCTCGGCTCCCGGGGCCGCTCCGACACCAGCCGGTGCCAAGACCATCCCTCTCGCCAAGGTTCCGGGCGGACCCGCCCCCGCCGGCAAGTCCACCACCCCTCTCAAGGAGGGGGAAGCCAAGCCATTGCCCCAGGCCACGGTGAAGATGGGGAAGACCCAGCCAATGGGCTCGACCGGCACACCAACTGCCACCATCTCCAAGAAACCCGATATCCAATCCACCGAAGCCACGGAGGAAGAGGAATGGGAAGAAGAATACGAAGAACCGGGACTCATGCCGTTTGCCATCATTGTTCTCCTGCTGTCACTCGCCGTTCTCGCCATCGAGCTCGTCACCAAGATGAGCGCCGGTAGCTGAGCGCCATCGACTGCACAACCGGCTTCCGACCGGATTTCCGCCCTACGGCCGGTCGGGTGGGCGAATCTCGCCACCCGGTTCTCCAGCCGCCGGGAGGTTTCGGCTTGATTTGCCGGACGTTTCGCCGGAGCCTGTTCCGCGTACACATTTCACGCCCTATTCATCATGGCTCACGAATCCATCGTAGAACTCACGTCCGAGAACTTCCCCGCCGAAGTCGAGAATTCTTCCGTCCCGGTCGTCGTCGACTTCTGGTCGGAGCATTGCGGACCCTGCAAGATGCTGGCTCCCGTGCTTGATGAAGTGGCGGCCGACGTGGGCGACACCGCCAAGGTGACGAAGGTCGACGTGATGGCACAGCGCGATCTGGCGATGAAGTTCGGTATCCGGGCGGTTCCCACCCTCATCTTCCTGAAAGACGGCGAAGTGATGGAGACCAAGACAGGGATCATGATGAAGGACGCCATCATCGAAAAGTTGCAATCTCTCGCTTGACCCACCTTCCACGTTCCTCCTGCTACGATGGCGGATTCCGGTCAACAGGCCCCTCGACACGACCGGTTCCCGGTTCGGCTGATTCTCGTCTTTCTGGCGCTGACCGTCTTCTACCGTCTGGTGTCGGCCCATTTCGACTTCCTCGGCAACACCGCGCCGCTGATGGCGCTCGCCTTCGGAGGGGCCCTTCTCCTCGGGGCGCGCTGCTGGTGGGTTTGTCCTGCCCTGCTTCTCGTGAGCGATCTCTTTCTCGGACTGGCTAAACCAGGATTCGGCATCGGCGCCTACACGGTGGTTTCCGCCTGCGTCTACACGCTCGTCAGCTTCGCCGGTGTTCGACTCGAAGGATTACGGAGGCACTGGATCGTCCTCTGGGCGGGAACGCTCGTCGCCAGCCTTTTCTTCTACGGCGTGGCGAATACCTTCTCCTGGACCCTTTCCCCCGAATACGCCAAGACCCTGGCGGGTTGGTGGCAGAGCCAGACCACGGGTCTGCCCCACTACTCTCCTCCCGCCTGGGCATTTCTCCGCAACGCCTTGATCGCCGACACGATCTGGTGCCTGCTCGCCGGCCTTCTCTTCTACGTCCGCCCGTCGCTTCACGATGGCGCACCGTCCCGCGCCGGTGCCTGAGAGGGGCACGGGCGGCGCGTGGTCTCCCCCTGCCGGGGTGATTTCCCTCAACGGGTTCGGAGCAGGGATCGAGTCGTCCCACTTTCTCGAGCCGGGAGGGTCCTCCCCGAGAGAGTATTTGCGTGAGACCTCAGACGTCGCCACAGTTGGGTCATGCCGGACAGTGCTCATCCTTTTCTCGCAGACGATTTTCTCTTCCGCTGGTCCACCCTGGTGCCTTCGGCGGTCGAGGCGGATATCCGGCTGGCGTTGGATCGAGCCGGCGAAAGGATCGAGGCCCTCTGCGTCGAAACCGGGGACGAGTCGGAGGAACCGGGTTACGCCGACACTCTACTCGCCTTCGAGGAAGCCACGGACGAACTCTCGAGAGCCTGGGGACTCGTGTCCCACCTGGATTCCGTCTGCAACAGCGACGACCTGAGAGCGGCCTACAATGCCATGCTCCCCGAGGTGACGCAGTTCTTCTCCCGGATCCCGCTCAATGAAAAGCTCTGGAGGCGCATCGAGAGATTCGCAAACAGCGAGGAGGGCCGGGCCCTGGCGGGCCCACGGAAGCGCTTTCTCGAGGAGACGGTCAAGGACTTCGAACGGGAGGGCGCCAACCTTCCTCCGGAGGCGAAGGAAGTACTGCAGAGAACCCGCGAGGAGTTGGCCCAGGTCACGCAGAAATTTTCGGAGAACGTCCTCGATTCCACGAACGCCTGGGAACTCGTACTCGAAGACGATTCCCGGCTCGGTGGCCTTCCCGACAGTGCACTCTCACTTTACCGGAGCGAGGCGGCCAAGAAGGAAAAGGGCACCCCCGAGGAGCCTCACTACCGCATCACCCTGCAGGCGCCGAGTTTCCTGCCAGTCCTGGAGTATGCGGACGATGAATCACTCCGCCGGGAAATCTGGGAGGCGAGCACGACGATCGGCCGGGGCGAGGAATACGACAACACGACCCTGATCCAGCGCATTCTCGCACTGCGGCAAGAAGTGGCCCGAATCCTCGGCAAGGACCAGTTCGCCGACCAGGTGCTCGAGGAGCGGATGGCCAAGGATGGTGCCACGGCCCTGGCTTTCGTCGATGACCTCGCGGCAAAGACCCGTCCCTTCTTCGAGAAGGAGATCACCGAACTCGAGGAGTTTCGCAAGTCAGAGGATCCCGGATGGGAAGGGCCGTTCGAACCCTGGGATGTCGCCTACTGCTCGGAGAAGATGCGAAAGGCGCTCTACGATTTCGACGACGAGCAGTTACGTCCCTACTTCGCCATCGACCGGGTCCTCGATGGCATGTTCCGGCTCTGCGAGAAACTGTTCGGAATCCGCATCGCCCAGCGCGACACCGTCTTCCTCGAACCGGGGTCCGAGTCCGCCGGCGAGGGGATCGAAGTGTGGCACCCCGAGGTGCTCTTCTACGAAATCTTCGATGCCTCGTCGGGAGAACACCTCGGGTCGTTCTATGCCGACTGGCACCCGCGTGACGAAAAGCGCGGGGGTGCCTGGATGAACTATCTCCGAACCGGTCTCCCCCCCTTCGGCGATCAACCCCGCAAGCCGCACCTCGGGCTCATCTGCGGGAACATGACTCCCTCCACCGAGGGGAAGCCGGCGCAGCTCACTCACCGGGAGGTCGAAACGGTTTTCCACGAGTTCGGTCACCTCCTCCATCACCTTCTCGGCGATGTGCCCGTGAAGTCGCTCAACGGAATCGCCGTCGTCTGGGATTTCGTCGAACTCCCCTCCCAGATCATGGAGAATTTCTGCTGGTCACGGCAGAGTCTCGACTTTTTCGCCCGTCACCACGAAACGGGGGAGCCGATTCCGGACGAGTTGTTCGAGAAGATGCTCGCGGCGCGCAATTTCCAGGCAGGGATGGCCCAGATGCGCCAGCTCTCGTTCGGCAAGATGGACCTCGAACTGCACATTCATCACCACTCCGACCCCGATCTCGAGGAGAATCTCGACGAGAAGGTCTACGACATGCTCGACGGTTTCCTCATGCCGCTGGCGACGCGTCCTCCCGCCATGGCCCGGCGGTTCACCCACCTTTTCGCCAGTTCCACCGGCTACGCGGCCGGCTACTACAGCTACAAGTGGGCCGAGGTGCTCGACGCGGACGCCTTCACCCGTTTCGCGGAAGACGGCGTGCTGAGCGAAGCGGTGGGACGCCAGTTTCGCGAGAGGATCCTCAGCAGGGGCAACTCCTGCGAGGCGGGCGAGTTGTTTCGCGACTTCATGGGTCGCGATCCCGATCTCACGGCGCTCCTGCGCCGGAATGGGTTGGCATAGCGCGCAGGGTGGTGGGCGGCGCGGTGTCGGGAATGGGCTGACGCTCGGCTCGCTTCTTCCCGAAGATGCGTTGTCCAAACTTGCGGATCGGTTTCTCCTCGACCTCCTCCTCTCGAATCATCTCGGTTCGATGCCGGATCGTCGGCCCTCCCGGCTCCGGAAACGCCTCGGCGGTGTCTTCCCCCACCTCGCTTCGGACGTCCTCGTCGTAGCTCGCCACGACCGCCTCCTGGTCCGATCGAACGACAACCGGCTGAATGAAGATCATCAGTTCGGAACGCGACTTGTTCTTCGCCGTGGTCTTGACCGCGTTTCCAATCACCGGGATTTTCTTGAGAACGGGCACGCCCGAATCATCGTCGGTGATGGATTCCGAAATCAGGCCCCCGAGCACGATCGTCGACCGGTCGGCGATGGTCACCGTCGTGTTGAGCTCCTGTTTTCCGATGATCGGGACCTCGTTTCCCGCGACGACCTGTTGTCCGACGACGCGATCGTTGATCTGAACGATATCAAGGGTGACTTCTCCGCTCTCGTTGATCGTGGGGAGAACCTCGAGCTTGAGGACGACCTCCTTGAAATCGATCGAAGTCCGCACCGCTGCGGTGTTGTTGATCTGACCGGTGCTGTCGGTGAGACTCTCCTCCGGAACCGGCACCTCCTGGCCCGACGTGATCTCGGCTCGCTTTCCATTCTGGGTGTAGACGACGGGCCGGGAAAGGACCTTGAAACGGTTCGTCGATTCCAGCGCGGTGACGACGACGTCGAGGGACTGCCCGAACTGGCCGTAGAAATTGAGGCCGGCGATGGGGCCGAAGGGGGTCGTCACGGCCATTGAGGCAACGTCGGCGATACTTCCGGTCGTATTCGTTGCCCCGATGATATCGTTGCGCGCGTTGATGCTGCCGAGCGAGTAGCCACCCTCGTTCCTGTTGTTGGAGTCGAAATTGACGAACCGCTTGAGGTAGTCGACGCCGAACTGGACATCATCGGTGAGGGAGAGTTCCCCGATCACCGTGGCGAGATAGACCTGGACCGGTTTGCGGTCGAGGCGGTCGATCATGTCGAGCACGATTCGCTCCGCCTCCCTGCTGCCGATCACGATGATGGAGTTCGCCTGCCGGTCGGCGATGATGCGAGTCTTCCCCACGAGAACGGAAATCGGTGCCACTTCGTCGATAGGAAACGCGATCTGGTCCGCCCGTCCTCCGATCTCCGTGGTTCCGCCCTGCTGGGTTCGATTCTGGTTGTTCTGCTGATTCTGGGTGACTCCCGTGAGAGTGGCCAACTGTGAGCTCGTCACCGGAGTCGGACGCGACTGGATCTGCCGGCCACCGGGGAGCTGGGTCTGGCCGGTGCCCGTGTCCTGGAGAATGTCCACGATCACCGGAAGAATGTCATTCGCCTTCACATATTGGAGGGGGCGCTCGACCGGATCCTTCGTGTCGAGAGGCTGGTCGAACTCCCGGATCAACTCGAGCACATAGGCCGCATCGCTGGGAGAGGCGACCACCATGATGCGGTTGAGCCGGTCGTCGGGAATCAGCTGGGCCGCCGGCTGGTCGGCGGTCCCGATCCCGTTGAATCCTCTGCCCGCCTGGCTTCCTCCGCTCCTCTGTGCCGCCGCGGCGGCGGCGCGCTGCTGCTGCGACTGCGCCCCTGCCTGAGCCTGTCCCTGCTGCCCCTGCGCCGGTCGCTGGCCGCTCACCGTCCGGCCCAACTCCTGCTGCCGCTCGCGCTCCTCGAGACGCGCATCCATCGCCGCCTGGATGATCTGGGCAACCACGTTCGCTTCCGCGAACTCGAGTTGAACGAACTCCGTGATGAGAGGAGCGTCATCGATCGGGTGATCGATGATCATCCGCAATCGGATCAACTGCCTCACGATGGGCGAGGTCTCCGTGATGAGGAGTCCGCTCGGATTGCTGACCGGGGTGATCCGGCCGAATTCGTTCAGCACGACGTGGTTTCCAAACAGCGTCGCCGCATCCTCCGGCGCGATGAAGTCCAGTTCCATGAAGTAGCCCACCAGCGATTCGCCACTGGGAAGGCTGTCCGGATCTGTGTAGATCACGACTCCCTCGCTGAACGAGGCGCTCTGGCCGGCCTGACGCGGCGCCCCTCGAAGGACTTTCACACTCTCCTCACCGGGTTCGGCCACGACGACGTAGCCATTCACGAGCAGAGTTGCCTCGATCAATTGGATTGCCTCGTCACGCGAGACGTCGGCCGGGGTCACCAGGCTCACCTCGGGCCCCTCGAAGACCGAGCTGTCCTTCACCACCGGCTTCTCGATGAGACGCTCATAAATATTGAGAATATCGCTGACGGGGTTGAGAGGGAACTGGAGTGTGACCCTGTCCCCGATCGGACCACCGGGAGGTCCTCCCCCGCCCGGTCCGCGCATTCCACCCGGCCGTCCGGGCCCGCCCCGATCTCCCTCCGGCCGCGCGGAATCCGTTGTGGTCGCATCCTGAGCCTGTGAAAGAAACACGAGGCTGGCGAAGAAAAACGCGCTCAGAGACACGAAGGCGGTAGCCCGCCCACGCGCCCCGAAGGCGTGTGAGGAATGTCTGTTCATGGATCGGACGCTCTCCCGGCCCGCGATGCAACCCCGTGTTTCGCAGAAGGGTGCACAGTTTTTCCCGGACCGGCCCACTCTGTACGCGAAAGAACGGGATTCGACAACCTTCACGTTTCTCCGGTGTCCTCGACACGACTGCGAAACGATCCGGTCGAGAGCCGTGTCGTCACCGTGGCACCCTCCCGCAACTGGTCCACGGATCGAAGGGCATTCCCCTCCTCATCGAGCGTGACGGAGAACCCCCGGGCCAGTACCGACTGCGGGCTGAGGGTCTCGAGGAGGTCACGTTGCCTCGCCAATCTCTCCCTCCGGATTTCGATCCGCCGAACGAGAACGCGCTCCCTCTCGCGCTTGAGGCGGCAGAGAGCGTCGCGGTTTTCGGACAGGGTCCGTTCCGTCCTGATCGCGGCAAATTCGCGAGCCACGCTCAGAAAGCGATGCCGGGTGCGCTCGACGTGGGAGCCGGCGAGATTCGTCAGTTTTTCACCAAGAAAATCCACGGTCTGGGCCCAGCCTCTCAGCATTCGGACCGGTTCGCGTGCTTTCAGTTCACGCTCGAGAGAAAGAGCACGGGAGCGGGCCTCCGCGATGCGGTGTTTCGCAATCCCGTCGAGACGCTGGTCGAGATGGGTGATCTGTCGGAGCACCGCACGCCCGTCCGGCACGGCGTTCTCCGCCGCGGCACTGGGAGTGGGTTCGCGCCGGTCGGCGGCGAAGTCGGCAATCGTGAAATCGATCTCGTGTCCGACACCACTCATGACGGGCACGGGACAATTCGCGATCGACCGCGCCACTTCCTCCTCGTTGAACGCCCACAGGTCCTCGATGCTGCCTCCGCCTCGCGCCACGATGACGAGATCGACCGGCGCGAAATCCCGGCCGTCCGTGAGGACCGTTACCCCCTCGGCAATTTCGCCGGCCGCCCCCTCACCTTGCACACGGGCCGGATAGATGATGACCTGGATCCAGGGAGCACGCCGACGCAACACGTTGAGCATGTCCTGCACCGCCGCGCCCGTCGGCGAGGTCACGATCCCGATCCGCGTGGGAAACGGAGGGAGCGACCGCTTTCGCTCGGGATCGAACAACCCCTCGGTGGACAGTTTCCGCTTCAATGCCTCGAATTGGGCCTGCAGGTCTCCGTGGCCCTTCGGTTGGACCATCTGGGCGATCAGCTGGTACTGTCCGCGAGCCTCGTAAACGGATATGTCTCCGTAGACTTGGACCTGTTGCCCGTTTGCCGGAGAGAACGTGAGCGAACGCGCCGATCCCCGGAAGAGCACGCAAGAGAGTTGCGCTCCGGAATCCTTCAGGGTGAAATAGTGATGCCCGGAACCGGGAAAGCGGTAGTTGCTGATCTCGCCTTCCACCCACACCCCCGGGAATCCACTCTCCAGGGCGACCCGAATCTCGGCGGTGATTCCGGAGACGGTATGAACACGTTCCTCGGGCATGATCCAGGCATCAGGGAGCTTCGCGTGTCTCCCGCATCGAGGCAACGGCTTCGGACATGTCCGGGGCCCCGAAGAGCGACGTGCCCGCGACCATCACGTTCGCCCCGTGACGCGCGGCGATGTGGACGGTATCCCGGTCGATTCCGCCGTCCACCTCGATGTGGTACGACAGGCCTCGCTGTTCCCGCGCTTCGCGCGCCGCCGCGACCTTGGGCATCGTCTCGCGTTCCATGAAAGACTGCCCCCCGAAACCCGGCACAACGGTCATGACCAGGAGTAGATCGATCTCGTCGAGATAGGGCTCAACGGCCGGGAACGGGGTCGCGGGATTGAGAGAGAGTCCCCGCCCGCACCCGCTCTCCCCGATCGCGGCAAGCGTGTCCGGAACCAGGTGCGGCAACTCGGCATGTATCGTGATCCGGTCCGCCCCCGCTTCGACGAAACGAGGGAGATAGATGTCCGGCCTCTCGATCATGAGGTGAACGTCGAGAGGCAAACGCGTACACGAGCGGACCCGCTCGACGAACTGCGGGCCGAACGAGATGTTCTCGACGAAATGGCCGTCCATCACGTCGAGGTGGATCCAGTCGGCACCGGCCGCCTCGGCCCGCTCGACCTCTTCCGCCATTCGCGTCCAATCGGCGGCCAACATCGAGGGAGCGATAATTCGGGTATTGCAGTCGCTCATGTCGCCGCATAGTCTTTCACGCTTTCCCCCGACCGCAAAAACTTTGTCTCCGTCATGAACGTCGAATCCCCCGAGTCCGACTCCCCACCAGAGGGTGGCCTCGACCTCGCGACCGACACCTTCTTGATGGAGCAGGCTCTCCGGCAGGCGCAGAGGGCCTACCTGGACGGCGAAGTCCCCGTGGGAGCGGTCATCGCTCACGAAGGCCACATCATCGCTCGCGCCTTCAACCAGGTGGAAACGCTCAAGGACGCGACGGCGCACGCCGAGATGCTCGCCCTCACCCAGGCCCAGGCGGCATTCGGCGACTGGCGCCTGACCGACTGCGACCTCTTCGTGACGAAGGAGCCGTGTCCCATGTGTGCCGGGGCAATCGTGCACTGCCGGATTCGGCGCGTGATTTTCGGTTGTGGTGACGAGAAGGGTGGCGCGGCAGGGGGAATGCTGAATCTCCTCCAGCAGCCCACGCTGAATCATCGCTGCACCATCACCAATGGAGTCCTGGAGGATCGATCGCGCCAGCTTCTCCGCGAGTTCTTCCTCGAAGCGAGATTGAAGCGCAAGAGCGCCCCCGACGGTTCTTGATCGGTCTTCCCCGCCGGTTCACACTTGCCGGCACTCCCTTTCCGCCATCCCGACCGACCATGCATTTTCGGAATCTCGCGCCCCATCCCGACATCGGCGCCAACTTGTATCAGCTCACGTTCGGCGATACGCAGATCGTGCTCGATGCGGGCGTCCACCCCAAGCATATCGGGCGCGATTCCCTTCCGCTCTACAATCTTCTCAAGCCGGGATCGGTCGACGCGGTGCTCGTGAGCCATCCCCATCTCGATCACATCGGTTCGCTCCCACTCCTCGCGCGCCACCATCCCGAGGCCGTGATCGCAATGACGGAACCGACCAGGGACTGCGGGATCGCTCTGCTCCACAACTCCGTCAACGTGATGAAGGCGCAGAGAAAGCAATTCGGCGAAACGAGCTATCCCCTTTTCTCGCACCGCGAACTCGATCAGGTCGAGCGGGCGATTCACTGCCGGGCGATCGGACAGGAATTCTCACTGGGTGAGCGGGACCGGGTCCGTTGCGAATTTCACCACGCAGGACACGTGCTCGGCGCGATCGGCATGCGCCTCTCGTTCGAGGATCACACCCTCTTCTATACCGGCGACGTCCACTTCGAGAACCAGACCCTGACCTCTGCCGCCTCGTTTCCCGAAGACCCGGTCGATACCCTGATCATGGAAACGACACGGGGCGACTCGATCCGGCCTGCCGGCTACACGCGCGAAGCGGAGAAGCAGAGGTTCGGACGGTGCATCGCCGAAACCCTCGACCGGGGTGGCGCCGTTCTTACCCCGGTTTTTGCATTCGGCAAGACCCAGGAGGTGATCACCATGATTCGCGAGTTGATGGAAGAAGGGGCGATTCCCGAGGTGCCCGTTCACATCGGCGGACTGAGTACCCGCATGGCTTCTCTCGCCGACGGGTTCGCCGACGATCCGCGACGCCTGCACTCCGGATTCCGTCTCCTCCACGACTTCCGCCCCCTGCGAACCATGCCGCGAGGACGGCTCGAACCGGATTTCCGACCCGGAGAGATTTACACACTCTCGAGCGGAATGATGACGGAGAAGACGGTTTCGAACCGGTTCGCTCGCCATATCCTCCGGTCACCCGAACACGCCCTGCTCTTCGTCGGATACGCCGACAAGGACTCGCCCGCCGGCCGGATCCTCGCGACCGCTCCCGGGGAGAAGGTTGTCCTCGACGCGAACGAGAACTCTTCCTTTCGTTTGCGGTGCCAGGTCGAGAAGTTCGACTTTTCGGGCCATGCGCCGCGCGAAAAACTCCTCGCGTTCGCGACTCGATGCCGGCCAAAAACCATCATTCTCGTCCACGGCGATCCGGCGGCCAGGGAATGGTTCCGAGGCGAACTCGCCCGTGAACTCCCCGCCACACGGGTGGTGATTCCTCAGCCCGGCGAGAAGATCGCTCTCGCGTAGCAGTTTCGGCCGTCGGTCCGTTCAGCCCGGCTCTTCTGCCGAGGACTCCCGCTCTTCCGGCGAAGGCTCCCTGGCTTCCACTGAAGACTCGCGGCTCTCCAACTCGAGCACCTTCGATTCGAGTTCCTTGACCCGCTGCACCAACCTCTCCAGCTGTTTGAGGCGCATCGCTGTTCGCCGGTCTTCCTTCAAGGGCTTCGCCGGATAGCCGAAATAGGTTCCTCCGGACTCCGTGATGCTCGAAATCACGCCACTCCGCCCTCCCAGGGTGACGCGCTCTGCAATCTCGAGGTGACCCGCGACCCCGGACTGCGCCGCAATCACGCAGTAGTCCCCGACGCGCGCGCTGCCGGATATCCCGGTCTGGGCCACGATGATGCAGTGCTTACCGACCCGGACGTTGTGGGCGATCTGCACGAGATTGTCGATCTTCGTTCCCTCGCCGATCACCGTTTCCCCGAAACGGGCCCGGTCGATCGTCGTGTTCGCCCCGATCTCGACGTCATTCTCGATCCGAACGATTCCCAGTTGCTCGATTTTGACGTGCTGGCCCTTGATGAATTCGAAACCAAAGCCATCCGCCCCGATGACCACTCCCGGCTGCAGTATCACACCATCGCCGATGACGCATCCCTCGCGAATCGTGACGTTCGCGCCGATCTCGCAATCTTCCCCGATCCGGACCCTCTCCCCGATGACCGATCCGGATCCGATCCGGGTCCCGTTCCCGATCGCGGCGCCGTCCCGAATCACCGCACCCGGCTGGATACTCACCTTTTCCGGATCGAGTCGGTATTCCCGGCCGACGAGCGCACCCGTCGCAATTCCCGGCGAGAAGGGAGGTGAACTGACCGCGAACTGCCGCACGACCCGGTCAAATGCCAACACGGCGTTGTCGACCCGGATCAGGGCCGTCCCTTCCGGCACGTCGATGTCATCCGAGCTGATCAGGACGGCTGCCGCGCGCGTCTTGGCCAGTTGGGGAGCGTATTTCGAGTTTCCGAAAAAACTCAATTGGTCGGGGCCTGCCTCGTCGAGAGAGGCGAATCCCCGAAGCACGAGACCACCGTCACCCGCAACGACATCGCCTCCGACCTCCTTGGCCAGCGACTCCACCGTGATTTCCATACTTCGTCCTCGAACAACTCGGTGAAGCCCGCGCAATACCCGCCGGTTCCGTCAAAAGAAGGCTGCTGGTGCAACCAGCCGAATGGCCCGCCGACTCTCAGCAAAGCCCCGCTTCACGAGCGCGCCGTCAGTTGCTACCCGGGGCATTCGCATTCAGCGAAGCCACGACGTCTCCAGTCAAATCTCTCACGTTCTCCGACGTGTGAAGGATGGCTTTGTTTGCCTTCGGAAGAAAGGACTTGTCGAAGACGAGATCCAACTGCTCGGCGGCGACGATCGAATCGAGGGCCTCCCGGATCTCGCCCACCAGGGTCGCCTCCATTTCCTGCCGCGCCGCCATGATTTCCGCCGATGCTTTTCGCTGGGCATCCTGGATCTCTTTTCCTTTCGCGGCACGCTCCTGCGCGAGCGCATTGAGCTGTTGGAGGGCATCCTCGCGCGCCTGCTGGGCCAGTGCCGCGTCCTTGACCTTCTTGTCCAGCTCGGTCATCTGCGAGGTCATCTTCTGATACGCGGCCGTGCGTTCGTCGATGTTCGCGCGCTTCTCTTCAGCCAGGGCATTGATTTTCTCGACCTCGATCGTCGTCTTGAAATACTGATTGAGGGCCTCCTGCATGTCGACCACGGCGATCTTGAGTCCCTGCGCGGAGCCGATCGAGGGAAGGAGGCAGGCGGAAAAAGCGATAAACAGGAGGGTGAAGAATGAGGGCAGGTTGAGCTTCATGTGACTGTAGCTAGGGAGTGAAAAGGGATGGTTCGAAAGATCCGTCGGAATTCAGACGCTGAGGGGCGCTTCGTCCAGCGGCATGCTCTTCTAGACAACGGAACCGGAGAGGCCGATCTTAGAGGGGATTGGACCGCTGACCGTCCCGGACAAACTCAGAACTGGGCGCCAATCGTGAAGTTGAAGCGTCCGCCATCGTCGTTGAACGCATCCGTCTGGAGCGGGAACGCATAGTCGAGGCGAACGGGAGCCGCACCGAGAACGAAGAGACGGGCGCCGATACCCCAATCGGAATTGAGCCCTCCGCCAACCGTTCCGGGTCCACCACTCACTTCACCGACATCGTAGAAGGCGGCAACCCGGATCTTCTCGACGAGCGGATAGGTCACTTCAACAGAGCCATACCACGCCTCGGTTCCACCGAGAACCTCGCCGCTGACCGGGTCACGAAGTCCGACATCGCGATAGTCGAAGCCGCGAAGATTGTTGGCTCCGCCGAGGAACTGCCGGGTGAAGATCTGGTCTCCGTCGGAAGAACGCGCGTAGCGCCCCACGAAACTCAGGATGGTGTCCCCCGGGAGAAGGACATACTGAGAACCCTGCACGGTC
>Ga0180430_10001679_pt1 | contig 21079 bp, 20 predicted proteins | sample SS_ome_9_FD_132999 | JGI IMG/M metagenome (GOLD analysis project Ga0180430, IMG submission 132999) | Hypersaline lake sediment archaeal communities from the Salton Sea, California, USA - SS_1_S_2 metaG | ecosystem: Environmental > Aquatic > Non-marine Saline and Alkaline > Hypersaline >... | reverse complement strand
TCCTTGGCCAGTTTTACAAGCTTTTTTCCTGCAAAATCAAGTCCCGCATACATGGCTGCTTCCTTATTGATTTGCTTATAAGCTGTTCCCACCACCTTTCTTTCCTGGTCGTCAAAAAGAGGAATATTTAGAGCACCGGGAATATGCCCCTGTGCATACTCCGAGGGCGCACGTACATCAATGACAGGAAACCTGGCTGAAAGGGAGATAAAATACTCAATTTTAATATGCTCAGCCATTGCCTTGAGGAATGAAAATTACCGTTCAAGAAAGTTGCCAAGCAGAGAGCTGCTTTCTTTCCGGACATTTTTTCCATAGGGAGAAATGGCCTGAACAAGCTTCCTGATGGGCATAGACTGGAGCCAGATAGTTCCTGTTCCACTCAAAGTGGCCAGGAAGATTCCCTCACCTCCAAAGATCATGGAGGTCAGACTACCTGTGGTCTCAATATTGAAATCCACTCCCGGTGTATATCCCACGATACATCCCGTATCGATTTTAAGACTCTCATTATTAAGGCGGCGTTCAATAACAGTTCCCCCGGCATGCATAAATACCTTGCCGTCTCCTTCAAGCCTTTGCAGGATAAACCCTTCACCTCCAACCAGCCCGCTTCCAAATCTTCGATTCAAGGTAATGGAAATTTTAGTCCCTTTAGCCGCACATAAAAAGCCATCTTTCTGTACAATCACGGAGCCTCCAATAAGGCCCAGTTCAACAGGAACAATTTTCCCGGGATAGGGAGCTGCAAATGCCACCTTCTGCTTATTCCCTCCACGGTTGGTAAAATGGGTAACAAAAAGCGATTCGCCGGTAAGCACGCGGGATCCAGCCGACAACAGTTTTCCCATCAGCCCCTGGTTAGGATCTGATCCGTCGCCCATTTTTGTTTCAAAACTTATCTGGCTGTCCATATACATCATAGTTCCAGCCTCCGCGATAACGGTTTCCATGGGATCAAGTTCTACTTCAACCAGCTGGATATCATCGCCGATGATCCTGTAATCTAAATCATGTGAACGCATTACTTAAATTGTTTTAGAAAATAGTTTGATTAACAAATGCTTGACACTCTCCACCCGGGTTGGTTTCATCAGGTAATCATTCATTCCGGCCTCAAATGCAGCATTCCTGGTCTCATCTGTTTCATCGGCCGAGAGGGCAACAATGGGGAGTTTATGCCCTGCAGCCCGAATTAGCTCTGTGGCCTGGTAGCCATCCATTTCAGGCATCATTAAATCCATAAACAGAACATCATATTTCTGCTTCTCCACCAGTTCAACGGCTTCCGCTCCATTTTTGGCAATCTCAATCTCATACCCGATATTCTTAAAAATGGATTGGGCCACCTTCTGATTTATCAGGTTGTCTTCTGCCAGCAGGATGGATAATGCATCGGGCAGAGCATTGATCATAGGTTCCAGAAGCTTGCGGTCCTCAATGCCAGGATAAACCTCATCCAGGATGTCTGTTACTTCTTTTGTTTCAAAAGGTTCGATCAGGTAATAATCAATTCCCAGTTTACGGCAGGTTTTGTAATTGCCGGTTCTGTCGTTGGAGCTTACCAGTACCATAGGAAAGCGGTCAATGAGCATGCTTTTCTTCATTCCCTGGGCCAGGGCAAATCCATCCAGTTGGTTTTTATCTACCAGTACAATCATCTGATAGGCATCCGATTTGACCTGCAGATGATGAATCACACTATCCACCGTGCTATCCTGGTAAATCTTTGTTATCACATTCAATCCGAACTTCTCAAGCATACGAACCATGGAATTCTTCTCCGGATCAGATTCTTTTGTAAGAATCAGCACATTGATATCACTAAGCCTGGAAATGTTACGGAAATCAAAGGACTTGGGAATTTTCTCATTGGAATAGGCTTCAATGGTAAAGCTGAACTTGGATCCCGGATACTCCTCATCCATCTTAATTGCCGAGGGGCTCTCCACCCATATTTCACCATGCATTAACTCCACCAGTTGCTTTGCAATGGCGGTTCCCAGTCCGGTCCCTCCAAACTTTCGCTGAACTGATCCCCTCGCCTGGGTGTAGGAACCAAAAATCTCCTTGATCCTGTCTCTTGGGATTCCAATACCCGTATCTTCAACAGTAAAGAGAATATTTACATGGTTTTTAAAGGATTCCATCAGGGTAGCTCCGATAACAATTTTTCCCTTCTCAGTGAATTTAACCGAATTGCTAACCAGGTTGGAAATAACCTGTCGTAGCCTGAATGGATCACCAATGAGCTTATTGGGAACATCGTGTCGAATATCTATATGGAGTTTTAATCCCTTCTCCTCAGCAAGCGGCTTAAATAATTCGCCCACCAGCTCCATCTCCTCGGCCAGATTAAATGGAATCTCCTCCAGCATCATGCGTCCCGCTTCTATCTTTGAGAAATCAAGAATGTCGTTAATAATAGTCATCAGGAGCTCCGCCGATCTTTTAATGACCTCTATTTTCCCCTGAAGCTCCGGACCGCTTTTCTGCTCAAGCAAACTGTTAACCATCCCGAGAATCCCATTCATGGGCGTGCGAATCTCATGACTCATTGCAGCCAGGAAATCTGATTTAGCCTTATTGGCTGCAACCTCACCTCTTCTGGATCTCTCCAGCGGCGATACGTCTATCAGTGCAATTAACTTCAGTTCTTCCCCTCCAACATTTACCGCTCTTTCGGACCTGTAAATAACAGTTTCCATCCCATCTTTCTCATAATAAAGGTAATGAGAGTCGTCCATAAAAGGGCTGGGACCATCACTCAGAAGATACTTATTGGAAACCAGGAATTGCTTTGAAAAATCTTTACCCACAAGGTCTGAGGCCTTCCCTAAAAACAACATTCTCTGGGCCGCACTATTGATATTACGAATAATGCTTTTCTCATCAAGAATAAGGATGCCCATGGGGAAATGCTCGATCACCTGTCTTAAAACTGTCTCCGAAAGCATTAATTTTTTCTCGTGCTTCTTCTGTTTGGCCAGCATTAAAAGCAGATAAACCACCAGTGCCGTAATCAGTAACTGGGAAAGGATACTGACCAACAAATTATTGGATATATAATATTTGAAAATCTGTCCTCTTCCCATGGTAAACATGATCCCCATCTTCTTGTCATATATGCTGAGCGGGTAATATGCTGTATTCACTTTCTCCCGGGTTCCGTCTTCAAAGGTCAATGTGTGATGGAGCATGCCTGAGCCTTCAGCATTCACGCTATCGCTCAGAATTTGCAGATTCTCTATTCGAACCGAGTCGATATCGAAATTATCAATAATAATCTGCCCATCGCCATCCAGGATCCATTGCCAGTTCATGGAAGTCGTCTGGGGAAAAAATCTGAACATGGCTTCGGTAAATCGTTGCAGATCCATTTCAATAAGCACATTCCCAATGACAGCATCCTGTCCAAAATATGGATACTTGTACTCCAGTATAGAACCCTTCTGTTCTACCACTTCGATTGGGGTAAGGGCTTCCTGCCTTTTTTTTGTAAAACTGTCGACTACAAAAGCATCATCCTTACTAAACTTATCATTAGATTCCAGGTAGAGGGCATAGAAATTTTTATGGTTGTCGTAAATCGATATCTTGGTAACAAGATCTCGGTATTTGGTATAAAAGAGTCGAAGGTTCCGGGTGGCTTCCTGGAACTTTGCCGGATCGCTGAAAATCTCCACATTATCGTAAAGCTCAAGCTCCTGATTGATATCGCTGGTGAACTGTAGAAGAGTTGTCTCCATATGTTCGCCACAGAGCTGCGACTGTGATATAAGCGTTTGATGCAGATAGTCCGTATATCGCTTACTAACGCGCAAAATCGTGAATCCATTCAGTGCAAGGACCACAAAAAGAATTACGCCCGCTATGATATTGTTTCTGATCATCAATCCTTTAGATTGTAATCTATAAACTTAAAAACTATTTTTTATCTCCTTGAAAAAACCGCTTGATAGTTACCAACAACCCGGACCTGCGCCTAACGGTACTTTCCGGCTTCCTCCTCCATCATCATCAGGTAGTTGATATACCTGAATTCGGAGATGATCCCCCGATCAACTTCGGCTTTTACGTTACAGTCTGGTTCGTGCATATGAATACAATTGTGGTACTTGCACTTCTTACTGGCCCTGAAAATCTCAGGAAAAAAATGAAATAACTCTTCTCGCTCAATATCGATGGTCCCGAAGCCTCTGATTCCCGGCGTATCGATGATTCTGATCCCGGACGATAATTCGAACATTTCAGAGAAGGTGGTAGTGTGTTTTCCTGTCTTATGATAATCGGAAACTTCGCCTATTTTTAAGCGAATGGCTGGATCAAGCACATGAATCAGGGTCGATTTTCCCACTCCTGAATTCCCCGAAATTACATTTACTTTACCACTCATTTCTTCTTTAACCTCCTTTACTCCTTCCCGGGTCTGAAGCGACATCTGCATGCAGGGATAACCAATACCGGTGTAAACCTCTTTCAAATGCTTCATTTCTTCCAGTTCTGATTCACCATACAAGTCGGTTTTGTTAAACAAAATAATTACAGGAATCCTGTATGCCTCAGCTGAAACCAAAAACCGATCGATAAAAGGAGTCAGCGTCCTTGGCAGTACCATGCTGATCATAAGCCATGCGAGGTCCACATTGGTCGCCAACAACTGGTATTCCTTTGAAAGATTAGAAGACTTCCTGATAATATAATTGGAGCGCTCAGCGATGGAAGTAATTATTCCGCCTGTGCCATCCTCCAACCATTCAAAACTGACATGATCGCCAACGGCAACCGGATTAGTAGCACGAATGCCCTTTATCCTGAATTTACCTCTGATACTACAGGGAATTACCACATTATCATCCAGCTTCACCAGGTATTGACTGCCTGTTGATTTGATAACGATTCCCTGGCCCTTTCTCATAATCCATCAAAAGTAATGAAAATATAAAAGAGGCCGTCTCGATTTCTATGTTCTCTCCCCCGTAGAAGTCCATACTTGCCCCATCGGGCAGATGCAGCCCTCCAGCTCTTCCGGGAAAGATGGAAAATGCAAGTCCTGATTGAAATTGATGGCACACAAAAAAAGGGCGCCCTTTTGAGGCACCCCCTAAAACTGAACCCTTTCGGGTGTGAGCAATGGCTCATATATACTTGATCTCAGCTAAAACCAGCCGAATTTAAAACTGAGAAAACCACCGGGGGCCGATATATCACTGTTCGAATATCCATGCATATTCTCATCAATGCCTGTATAAATATTATAGGTGGCACCTGCCCCGATCCTGAAATACCTGGTCAGGTTAACTTCTAGCTCCAGAGTTGGCGAAATCACAAAAAGCTTATCTGTTATATAGGGATAGTATTCTTCATATTGCATGATTCCAAACTCACCCCATCCCAGAAGCGTTGAGAGTGCCAGGTGAATAGGTTTGTCTCCGAAAAGAGAATATCCAAGCCAGAAACCTCCATGACCCAGGCTCAGGCGATCAGATGGATTATCGTTCACATAATCGGGAATGGCATTGCTTAAGCCAAGACCGTAACCACCAAAGAAGAAGTCATTGATCAGTACGGCACCTCCACCTCCCATCATAAATCCAAAATCTCCTGCAACTGAGGTAAATTGCATAAACGGACCTCCCATCCCCGATATACGTACATCCTGATTATCAAAAATGGTTTGAAATTCTTTCTCCTGTGAAAAAACTGAAATGCTTAGCGCAATGCTCAGCAAAACAAAAGTGGATTTCTTCATGATTTTAACATTGGTTTTTCTCTAAAGACAAGACAGCTGCATCCAGGTTGCATCCTTCAGCAATTATTCTTCCCGGCTAAGTGGCCTGGCAAAAGAAAAACGTTTGCCTTTTAATTGAAATCCGGATACTTCACCTTCTTCATCACGGGAGGCCAAAAGGGAAAGATCCGATCCGGCAATTTTGTTGATACCTTTTATGCCAGCATTAGCAATGGTCAATACGGAAAAACCCTTTTCCTCGGCATAATCCTCCAGTACCTCCTGAAGGCCTATGTCGGAGATCTGAGCAACAGACAGACTGCTCAAATGCACAGGAACAGGCGGAACATAAAGAGCTTCAATTTTATCGGGCACAGGTCCCTCGGCCAGGGATATGGCATTTATCTGCCTAGCAGAGACAGCCAATAGACGGGGCTGTAAATCGTCCTGTGGTACCACAGCCATTTTAGACCCAGGTTCAGCAGGACGCTCATGTTCCTTTTTTACGGAAAACAATACTGGATCCTTAGCCTTTAAAACCGCTTGATCAGGGGTTTTTTCCAGTACCTTCCCGATGTCAGTCTGAGATTGAACATCCGTGGACTGCCGGACTGCAATGTCTCTGGATGAAAGATCCTTTGAAGGAAGGTCCTCCGAAGCAAAACCCGGTGAAGGAAGGTCCAGGGGCCCTCGCATCGCCTGTTCCTGCTGAGGCAAATCCATTCCACCTCTGAACAGGAAAAGCAAAAGAGCAAGTGCTGCTGCTGTTGAAATCACAGCCATCCCAATGATTCTGATCTTTGGCCCGCTTTTTTGCTTCAGCCGGTTCTTGTCTTTAAACTCAAGTTTCTCAGGCAGCAACCTGGTTTGTTGCCATTCTGACCATTGTCGGTATTTCAAATCATCCAGCGACAGCATTTCCTGATGCGCGCTTTCCTGCTTAGCACTTAAATCACCCTCCATTCTCGCAATGGAAAATAAATCGAAATTATGCTCATTCAGGCTGCTCAAAGCATTGGGAAACTCTTTTTTTAACACTTCCTTATTCCTATAGCTGTGCTCCTCATCTTCAAGAATCCAGGGCTCTATTTCCATAAGCTCCCTGGCACAATCCGGATTCAGAAGAAGGAAATTGTGTACCTGCTGCTGATCCTCAACAGACAGGTTCCCTTCCATAAGGTCGAGCAAAAATGCCTCGTAGTTATGTCTGTTAATCTCCATCATTAAATCACTTTCTCCATGGACCCAATATATGACTTCAAATAGACCCGTGCCCGGTAAATATATACTTTGACCTGAGCTTCTGAAAGACCTGTAATTTCAGCTATTTCCCTATAAGAGTAGCCCTCATAATCCCGCAGCATCACTACAGCTTTCTGATCCTCCGGCAAATTCTGAACAGCTCTTTCCAGTACTTCCCCAAGATCCGAATAGTGATCTGCTTCAGACACTTTATATAGAGTAGAAGGGTCAACCATTGTATTTCGTTTCTCTTTTCTGATATAATCTATCATGGTATGATATGCAGTGGTAAACAGGTAGCTTTTCACCTTCAATGCACTTACCTCTTCAAGTTTCACCCATAACTTCTCGAATGTATCCTGAATAATATCCTCTGTTGCGGCATTATCCTTCAGGTTCTTCAATACAAACCTGTAAAGATTATCTGCAAATGCATCCACTGCCTTGTTGTATTCCCCTACCGTCATTAAATCAAGTTGATTGCGTAAATAAGACGATGACTCATCCTGAAAGTTACAGTATAAATGAAAAAACTGAAGAAATATTTGGAAATATCAAGACGATGATATTATCTTTGACCGAACGGTCAGTCATAAATTATGCCCCCAAGAACACCTGAACAGTTTGAAGAGATGCGCGAATCGCGCAGGAAACAAATCATGGATGCGGCCCTGGAGCTCTTTGCTTCAGAAGGTTACTCGCACTGCTCCATCTCCCAGCTAGCCTCCCATGCCGGCATTTCAAAGGGCCTGATGTATAACTATTTTAGAAGCAAGGAGGCCCTGCTGATTGCAATTATAGAGGAAGGGATGGAGGACATCATGGTCATGATGGATCCCAACCACGACGGAATTCTTGAACCGAAAGAGATAGAAGGTTTTATCCGGAATGCCTTCAAAGGCATGAGGAATAATATGCAATTCTGGATGCTCTTTATCAATGTGGTATTACAGCCACCTGTGAAGGAATTCCTGGATGGAAAACCATTCAGCAATATTATGGAACGCTTTGCTCCGCGGATTCTAGAATACTTCGAAAAGATGGGTTATGAGGATCCCTACCTGGAAATGCTCACCTTTTCAGCTATGATAGAAGGTTTTGGGATTCTCATGATTTACCTCCCCCCCGGCGAAGCCTTCCCCCTGGAAACCATCCAGAAATTCGAGGACCGGATGGTAGATATGTTTACCAAAAGAATAATCCAAAAATAAATACAATGAAAACCAGAAAATCAGCTCTCTCTATTTTTCTGATACTTAGCCCCGCCCTTTTGCTTCTGGGCCAGGAACTGTCGCCCAAAGAGATCATCCGCAAAGCTGATGAAAAATTCAATGGCGAAAAAACCAGTACCAGCATCATGGCCATGACCATTGTCAGGCCCACCTGGAAGAGAACCATCGAATTCAAGAACTGGACCAGCGGCAGGGAATATGCCCTGACCCTGATAACTGCCCCTGCCAAAGACAAGGGACAGTCCTTCCTGAAAAGGCAAAACGAGATGTGGAACTGGAATCCCACCATCAGCCGGCTGATCAAATTACCCCCCTCCATGATGTCGCAGGGCTGGATGGGTTCCGACTATACAAATGATGATATTCTGAAGGAATCTTCAGTGGTCAATGATTATGATCACCAGATTGTTGGTGAGGAAGAATACAACGGGCGTATGTGCTATAAGATTAAAATGCTGGCCAAAGAGGATGCTGCTGTAATCTGGGGCCACCAGCTTCGATGGATCGATAAAAAAGATTTTCTCTTTCTGAAATCGGAGCTTTACGATGAAGATGGTTACCTGGTACGCACCGAACTGGGTTCCGAAATTAAAACAATGGACGGAAGATTGATCCCTACCCGGATCGAATTGATTCCGGCCGAAGAGGAAGGGCAAATGACCATCATTGAAATGAAGGAGATGAAATTCAATGAAACCATCAAAGAAAGTTTCTTCTCGCAGCAAAACATGAAACGGGTACGATAACCTAAGCCTTTACATTGTAACTATGAACAACTTGAAACTTGCCTGGCGAAATCTCTGGCGGAACCGTCGCCGGACCCTGATCACTTCGGCATCCATCTTTTTTGCAGTCTTTTTTGCCCTGGTCATGCGATCCATTCAGTTAGGCTCCTATGATCATATGTATAAGAATGCCATCGAGTCCTATACCGGTTACATCCAAATACAACACAGGGACTTCTGGGATGAAAAAACCGTAGACAACACCTTCACCTATGATAAATACCTGGAAAAACAGATCCTTGCCGATGAAAATGTGACAGCTGCTATTCCACGTTTCGAATCCTTTGCCCTGGCCTCCAATGGCCCACAAACCAAAGGGGTCCTTGTTATGGGAATAGCTCCCGAAAAGGAGATCCATCTGTCAAAGATTAGGGATAAAACAGTGAAATTCAGGCTGACTTCCGAATCCATTGCAAAAATAGAGGAGGATCCCAGTATCCCTGAAAAGGTAAAAGAGCTGGCTCCCCTGTTTGAAAACAATGCGTATACAACTGCTTCCAGGCTGCAGCTTGACCTGGATATTCCAGACAAGGAAGCTCACGTGCTTATGCCAGCCATTGAAGCACATGCCCGAAGTGAAAACGGCAGCATAGCTATGGGAGAGCCTGGTGCCTGGGTAGGCGATAAACTCGCCCAGTATTTACAGCTTGGTATAGGCGATACTATTGTACTGATCGGCCAGGGCTACCATGCCACCACAGCTGCCGGTAAATACGAGATCAAAGGGATAGTTAAGATACCCCTTCCGGATATTGATAACAAAATTGTTTATCTGCCTCTGGATATTTGTCAGGAACTCTATAATGCTCAGGGAAATCTCACCTCCCTGGCCCTGGCAGTGAAGGATAACAAAGACAAAGCCATAGCTGGTACCGTAGAAAGAATTAGCACAAAGATACCCGGGGATCAGAAAGTCATGGAATGGAGGGAGATGAACGAGGTCATGGTCTCGCAGATGGATGCCGACGATAAAGGAGGCCAAATCATGCTGGGAATCCTTTACCTGGTAATTGCCTTTGGAATATTCGGGACCGTCCTGATGCTTACTTCTGAACGTAAACGGGAGTTTGGCGTGCTTGTGGCCATCGGGATGCAAAAGAAAAAACTGGCCTCCATCATGACCCTGGAGATGTTACTGATCGGATTGCTTGGACTGCTGGTCGGGGTGGTGGTTGCCAGCGCATTAATCCTGTATGGAGTGGATCATCCGATCATTTTTAAAGGGGAAACAGCAAAGATGTTTGCAGAGTATGGCATGGAACCAAAAATGGCATTCATGACCATCGGATCCTATTACATCTCCCAAATTGTAATCGTTGTGGCTATGGTACTCCTGGCCATTGGCTACCCGCTCAGAAAAATAACCGGAATGAAGGTCGTTAACGCTTTAAGAGCATAAGAAATTTGATATGATCTGGAAAACAGCATGGAAAAACGTATGGCGGAACAAGGTCCGCAGCATGGTGGTCATTGCCTCGGTTACTATAGGGATCTTCGGAGGCATATTTGCAGTAGCTGTAATGAATGGGGCTATTGCACAACGTGTAGATGCCGCCCTGAATGAAGAGATATCCCATATACATATCAATGATCCGGCTTTCCGCGATAATTACGATATGCAACTGATCATAGCTGATCCAGAACAGGTAATTTCTACCATCCTTGAAACACCCGGAGTGGCTGCGTTGACTCCACGAACCATGATTGCCGGAATGGCCAATACAGCCACCAAAAGTACCGGTGTGCAAATTATTGGAATCGCTCCTGAAAAGGAGAAGGAGGTCTTGAAACTATATGATACCACCATCCCGGGGACCGGGGACTTTTTCGAAACTGAGAGCCGGTATAAGCTGGCCTATATTGGCCATGAACTTGCCAAGGAATTAAACATTATACGTTACCGCATCGATCAGGACGTGCTTGACAGCCTTGCAGTAAAAAACCTTCCTGTTGAATTACTGGATAAGTTATCTGCCTTTTCCGGCACCCGGTTTAAAAGTGAAAAAGCATTTAAAAAGGAAATGAAGGGGGCGCTCTCTTTAAAAGAGCAAAATGCATATGGCGCATTGATTAAAGAGGAAGCCTGGTCCTTCCGGGCCCGCTCAAAAATGACCCTCACCTTCCTTGACAAAGAGCAAATACAAACTGGAGCAGTATTTCGGATCACGGGAGTGTTCGATATTAAGAACAGCATGTACGAAATGAGCCAGGTCCTGGTAAAAAATGAGGACATGATGGGGCTTACAGGCATGGCCCCCAACGAATACCACCAGCTGGTTGTCCGTCTGAACGACACGGAATTAACAGAAAAGACAACAACTTCATTGCGCGAAAAACTACCGGGCCTGGAGATAATGAACTGGAAAGAAATACAACCCGATCTGGCCATGATGACCGATATGGTACAGAATTTCTACGCTATTTTCATGGTGGTAATCCTGGCCGCCCTGGCATTTGGCATTGTCAACACCATGTTGATGGTGGTGCTTGAAAGAACCAAGGAACTGGGAATGCTCACCGCCATCGGGATGAATAAAAAGCGGGTCTTCCGGATGATCATGCTGGAATCGGTCTTTCTATCCATGGTTGGTGGCGTGGTTGGAATGATTATCAGCAAGATCCTTATTGGACTGACCTCTAGCACTGGAATTAATTTTGCCTCCTATGCTGAAGGATTTGAAGCCCTGGGATTCGCTGCCCATATATATCCTGAGATCTCAACCTCCTTCTTTATTACCGTAACTGTTCTGATCATCCTGACAGGAATCCTGTCATCCATTTACCCGGCATTAAAAGCCCTGAAACTGGATCCTGCAGAAGCCCTGAGAACAGAATAGCCACCCGCTATCCTGTTCATATAGAAGTAATTGCTTAAAAGTTAGTTGATAGTAAAGCGAAAATATTATGAAAGTATTAGAAATTAAGAATGTACACAAAGTATACAACAGCTCCGAAGTAAAGGTACATGCTGTAAACGGTGTCTCCCTGGATTTTGATAAGGGCGAATTTGCTGCCATTGTGGGCCCATCGGGATCCGGTAAAACCACCCTCTTGAATATGATCGGTGGACTGGATACTCCCACTGAAGGAGAAATTATGGTAGATCACACCAACCTGGCCGGACTGAAATCTTCAGCTCTTATTGATTTCCGCATGCGGAATATTGGCTTCGTGTTTCAATCCTACAACCTGATCCCTGTGTTAACTGCCAAGGAAAATGTGGAGTTTATAATGAGTCTTCAGAAGTGGAATAAAAAAGACCGGGATGAACGTACCCATGAACTGTTGAAGGCTGTTGGTCTCGAAGAACGGATAAACAGCAGACCGTCGAAACTAAGCGGGGGACAGCAGCAAAGGGTGGCCGTAGCCAGAGCACTGGCCTCCAAACCCAAGTTTGTACTTGCCGATGAACCAACCGCCAACCTGGATTCCAAATCCACTGAAACCCTGCTTGATATAATGGAGGAATTAAATAAAGAAGAGGGAATCACCTTCATCTTTTCCACCCACGATGCCCGGGTAGTTAAAAAGGCCAGAAGGGTGATCACTGTGGAGGACGGCAAGGTAATTTCAGACGAGCGCAAGAATTAATAGTCCAATGCCCCGCAAACTCCTATACCTCCTTTTGCTGGTCTTTTTTATTACAGGAAGGTCTGCAGGCCAGGAAAAAATATCCTTCAGTGGATATGTCTCGGATATGCAAACTGTATACCATATTCCCGATAACTGGCTCTGGGAAAACACCCTGCATAACCGGCTCAACCTGGACTTATATCCAACTGATTGGCTCACTACTAGCGTCCAGGTAAGAAACAGGTTTATCTCCGGCAACACCATTCCCAAAATTCCCGGATATGCCGGGACGGTGGGCGGAGACATGGGCTTACTGGATATGACCTGGGCTGGTGACGGGAGCCTGGGCGACAGTGCCGGCTATATCCTTACCAGTATGGTGGACCGGCTCTGGATGCAGTTCACCTTCGGCAACCTGGAGATCAAAGCGGGCCGTCAGCGGATTAACTGGGGACAAACTATGGTCTGGAATCCCAATGACATATTCAACTCTTACTCCTATTTCGAGGTTGATTATCCCGAACGCCCTGGAAGTGATGCCCTGAGGTTAAGCTATTATACCGGAAATGCATCCACCCTGGAACTGGCTGCGAAAATCGATAGTGCAAACCGGATTACTGCTGCTGGATATTTCAGGTTCAACACCCTGGGATTTGACATCCAGCTTCTGGGAGGAATATACCAGGAAGAGGACCTTTTCCTGGGTACAGGCTGGAGCGGAAACCTGGGCTCCACAGCTTTTCGCGGAGAGCTAAGCTACTTCAGGGACCTGGATCAGTTTAAGGATACCACCGGCTACCTGATGAGCTCCCTGGGAATTGACTACACCTTCTCCAATTCATTTATGATCCAGGTAGAAGGATTGTATTCCTCCTTTGCAAAGGAAATGGATATCAGTAGTTTTCTCCAGTTTTATTCCGGAAACCTCGATGTAAAAACTCTGGGCTTTACTAGCTGGTCCTTTTTTGCAAACATCAGCTATCCAATCACCCCCATACTCAATGCAAGCTTTGCCACCATCTGGTATCCCGGGTGGAAAGGGGCATACCTGGGACCTTCCCTGGACCTCTCCTTGAACAGTAACCTTGACCTCTCCCTGATCTTTCAGTACTTTACTGCAGAGTTCGAAGACCCCTACGGAATGAAAAACAGGGAAAAAAACATCTTCGGATTTCTGCGGTTTAAATGGAGTTTCTAGCAGTTTACAGATGCTTACTCCATCTTTACCAAATTGTTAAAAACTATCTCGCATCCCCATCGCTTTTTCATGTTTATTAGATGGTGTCTTTATTAAGATGTTTTTAAGGCGATTCCATGAAAAAGTCAGACTCTAAAAAGGAAGCTCCCATAATGGGAATGCCCGACTACCGTTGGAACAATCGGGTTGTTTTAATTACAGAAGATGAAGAGGTAAACTTCTACTACCTGAAAACTCTTCTCCAGAGAGCAGATGCAAAAGTACTCCGTGCTAAAAACGGGAAAGAAGCAGTGGACATTATATCTGAATATAAGGGGGGAATTGATTTGATTTTAATGGACCTCAACATGCCGGTAATGGATGGATATGAAGCCATGAGGATTATCAAATCACGTCATCCTGCCATTCCAATTATTGCCCAAACGGCTTACACCATGAACAATGACCGTCATCGCTGTCTTCAGGCGGGTTTTAACGACTATATTGCAAAACCTATCAATCGTCTGGCCCTCTACAGGATGGTCAATGACAATCTCTCATGAGGGCGGTAATTCAAAAGGTATCTGAAGCTTCTATTACAATTGATAAGGACAGAAGCAGGAAAATCGGATACGGCCTGCTTATATTGCTTGGCATTGAAGAATCCGATGGCCGCTCCGATATCGAATGGCTAAGCGGTAAAATCAGCCGACTAAGGCTATTTAATGATGATGCTGGTATTATGAATCTTTCCGTACGCGATGTGAAGGGTGATCTTATGATAGTAAGCCAGTTCACCCTGTATGCCAGCACCAGGAAAGGAAATCGTCCCTCCTATATCAGGGCCGCTGCTCCTGAAACAGCAATCCCCTTGTACAGGTCTTTTATTGAACAGATGCAACAGGACCTTGGTAAAGCGGTTGTATGCGGTGAGTTTGGAGCCTATATGCAGGTGAACCTAACAAACGACGGACCTGTTACTATAAGTATAGATACCAAAAACAGGGAATAATGACTATACAGGAAGCGCAGAAAGCAGTTGATAAGTGGATCAACAGCTTTGGAGTCCGCTATTTTAATGAGCTGACCAATATGGCCATTCTTACCGAAGAGGTGGGAGAGGTGGCAAGGATTATAGCCCGCAGCTACGGAGAGCAATCCAGAGGAAATGCAAAGGTGGAGAAGGAGGACCTGTCTGATGAACTGTCCGACGTGCTCTTTGTTTTAATCTGTCTGGCAAACCAGACTGGTATAGATCTGGAAAAGGCCTTCCATAAAAATCTGAAGAAAAAAACAGTCCGGGATTTTGAACGTCATAAACAAAATGATAAATTGAAGTACCCAAGATCCCAATTATGAAAATCCTGTCCGATTTTGAACTCTCAGTAAACCCGGATGAGATAAAGCAACTTGTGGAAAGATCAGAAGCTGCTATTCCCCCTGGCGACAACAAAGAGTTGCTTAAGCAGATTTTTAGCCTGATCGATCTTACCACCCTTAGTGAACAGGACAACCTTGTAAATGTCGGTCAGCTCTGCGACAAAGTGAACCAGATGTCAGAGGAATTCCCTGACATGCCATCTGTTGCAGCCATCTGTATATACCCCGAACTGGTTTCTGTGGTGAAAGAAAAACTGGACAACCCATTGATAAGTATTGCATCAGTAGGAGGAGGATTTCCTGCATCTCAGACCTATACAAATATCAAGGTCATGGAGATTGAACAGGCCATTGAGCAGGGTGCCGAAGAAATTGATATGGTTATGCCGGTGGGGAAATTCCTCATGAACGATCTTGAATATATTAGCTACGAGATTCAGGTTATAAAAGAACGTATTGGATCGGTTCACCTCAAGGTAATTCTGGAGACCGGAAGCCTGAAAGATTTTTCCCATATCCGCAAAGCCTCCCTGCTAGCTATTGAAGCAGGTGCTGATTTTATCAAGACCTCCACAGGAAAAATTTCTCCCGGAGCTACTCCCGAAGCGATGGCAATTATGTGCTGTGCCATCAGGGACTATTACATGCGCACCGGAAAGAAAATCGGCATTAAACCTGCCGGAGGTATTTCCGATACGCATACGGCATTGCTATATTATCACATTGTGAAGGAGATTCTGGGAAATGAATGGCTTAACAGGGAACGCTTCAGAATCGGTGCAAGTCGGCTTGCAAACCGAATTTTAGGCGAATTTTTTGACAAAGGGCCCGATTTTGGTTATTTCTGATGATGTTTGCTGGGATGAATTCCGTATCTTTGGTTAACAGAATTTACGTTCTTACTCATAATTATAGCGGTTCGATATACATTCCATTCTCATAGAGACGGGTTGAATTCCATGGCTTTTTTTCTTCAATATCGGACCGCTATTTTTTTATTTCGTTAAGCGGTAGTGTAAATAATCCAACATCAGGGGAATATCCTTCTGATTGATGCCGTTTGCCACCAGGATATGCCGGTCATCTTCCATGGTTTTCAAAAAATCAGCCATTTCAAAATTCAGATCCCTGAGTGATTGGACATAAAGCTCCACGGCATCTCTCTTATTACCCAGCGTCCACTGAAGATGACCATAGTTGATATAATCATAATAGCCTGGCTTTCCCTCAAACACCTTTGTAAAATATTTGTCAGACTTTTTAAGCTCACCAAGTGCAAAATAACACCAGGCAATCGGCCTGAGAATATGCAGGTTTCCGGGATTTAGGTACTCGATCTTAAAATAGTGCTTTAGCGCCGTGCTATAGTCTCTCAGCTTAAGATGACAAAATCCGATGAGCGATTCAATGGTTTGGTCATCAGGCTGCAAAAGAGCTGCTTTTTCATATGCCTCAAGAGCAAGGCTGTATTCCCCGTATTTACGATAACAGAGACCCATATTCTTCAAGGTCCACAAGTTTGCATCCCCGCTTAGGCCTATTTGCTGATAATAGTTCACTGCCTCCCTGAAATTTCCCATCTTCTGCATACAATAGCCGGCCTTTTCAAGAAGTTCCCTGTCGCCAGCCTTCTTCTCCAGTAAAATCTTAAAAATATCCAGGGCCTCTTCAAAATGATCTTTCTCAAAAAGATACTCGGCAATATTCTGTGTAATAGAATCATCTTCCACTATGTGAGCAAAGAAATCAGAGCGGTAGAGATCCAGTTTACCCTCGAATACATCCTCGAACTCATTCTTAAATGGAGAGATCTTAAAGAAGCGGTAAAGATCCTGAATGTACTGGATAAATACCGTCCTCCTGGTAAAATCGCCCGAAGCAAGCTTTTCATCTTCCAGCATTTCCTGCATCCCCTCCATCTCCATCAAAAAGGCGGTTGAGAGCATCTTTTTCTGTTCTTCAGGCAGATAACGAAGGTTGAAAATAAAACTGTACTTATCACTGTTACAAAGAAAAGGCGTCTTCTTCAGTCCGTCAACAAAAAGATCGGGATCAAAATTTTCGCTCCTGGATTCATATATCTCTTTAAGATCGGGATTTTCATTATGGAAGGGAACCAGCCAGTTAGCAAGCTCATTAAAAAAGGGGAACTGCTTCAAATGTGCAAAGGTGGTCATGTATACGTCAGCTCCCTCCATTTGCAACTTCATAAACTCATCCACCTTCCTGTACAGATCGTCCGATTCGCTGAACATAGATTCCCAATCGGGATTTCTTCCCTCCTCAAGCAATTCCTCGCGGATATCATCCATCTTCAACTTATCCTCCAGTTTAGGCTTTAACTTGGCCATCTCCGGCATCAAATCCTCCTGCAACTTTCGACCTATCTCCAGAGTATCCCTGGTCCGGATCAGCTGCAGGGCAATTTTTTCCAGGTTCTGCTCCAGCTTCAGATCTTCATTCATAAGCTTCAGGCGATGAATTATGTTGGGGTAAAAATTCAGCCTGTGATCATATTGATAAAGAAGGATGATCAGGGCTACCAGGGCCCTGGCACTTACCTCCTGGTCCTCTTCCCCGGCAAAATCCATAAGCCGGTGAACTTTCTGCTCGTCCCAATATCTTAATCCCGACAAAAGGATGGCGCTGATATACAGTGACTTTTCATGCCAGAGAAAGTCCCGACAGGAAATAATAGCAGAGGAAAGGCTATTTTCTGCCTCATTATACCTGTTGCTTAACCAGAGGTGCTTGAATATTTCAGCTGATAGCTTCCGCCGTCCTTCATCGCCCGCTTCCGGTGAGGCCCTGCCTTCATCGATCATTTCATCCAGCTCCCTCTTGAAGCTAAGATCGTCCATGGTCTCAATCACCCTCTTTCCGGTAAGTTCCTGTTGCCGGTCTACCTCCCGCTTTAAAATATAGGTGTGCCACCCAGAGTGATTTTCCATCAGGCGATCCTTCACCTTATCGGCCAATTCAAGGATGGAAGTCAGCAGTTTATGATAGACCCTGTCTCTTTCGGGATCCTGTACACCCTCCAGCATATAATTAAGCATCTGCTCATAGGTGTGTGCCAGATGTTCCTGCTGAATAAAGAAATCACTGTAGCCCGATTCTGCTACCATCTTATTGAGCACATCCAGGGCATCCTTGACTTTTCTGGCCGAAACCAGTTGACATAGACGCTTATATTGATTATTAATCTTTATGACGCTAATCATCCATTAAGTATTTCAGGATGTTGTCCAAATATTAAGCCATGGATCTGGTACAGACAGAATGGCAGTATCATTGGGGTATTTAATAGCTCAGAACATGGTAACCACTCTTCAGATAAGAGCTAAGAGGCACACCCATTCCTTTCACATCGATCCCCAGAGCCTTAAGTTCCTCTGTAACTCCCAGCATTTCAGAGCAAGCTATACATGCCTCCAGGATCACTCCGTCTTCGATCATGGCCTTTACCTTCTCCTGTAAGGCCTTATCCTCGGCAAGCAGCCTGGAAGATGAACCCCAGACAATCAACACCACCTCATCAAACCAGGCGTTTCGTTTGGCTGCATGGGTATACATCAGGCAGGATTTTTCAGCCACATCGCGATCACCGGATGTCCATAATACAGCCAGTTTCTCTTTTTTGACTTCCATATCCTGAGCTTCTACGATCACCGGAAAGGTGAAAACCAGGATACAAGATAGGATAAACAATGGAATGGAAGCGGTGTTTTTGTAACTCATCTTACCGGGCTTTTATCTTAAAACATTACAAAGGTACTTTAAATCTACTGCATCTTTCTTACTCGCGGATATACCAGGACAGTATAGACCCAGCAGCCTGTACAGAAGTTGAGTCCACATTCAAGAAAAGCAAAGAGCACTAGGGTGGACCCTACAATAAAGGCAAGCATAGAAAAGCCCAACATTGAAGCCATGGTAACAATGAAGGTAAACAACAAACCGACCCTGGCAGCAAAAACCTTGGGGGCTTTATTTATCAGAATGGCTTTTGTGCCCATGGCCAGGACTAATTTATGAGCCATCCAGCTCAGCGGACTAAAGGGAAGGCGGGTAAAGGCCCGGATAAAAAAATCCACAAACAGCAGGGCGGGGAACAGGGCACTACCTGTAACAAAAAAAGCAGCCATCATAATGATCACTCCCAGGGCGGTCACCCGGACCCGGTTTTCATCCACTTGTTCCGGGGATACCGGACATATCAATTCTGTAAATAATTTCATGGCTTCAAATTTATATTGTTCTTTCAAGCATTAGACGAGGAAGCAGTGCAGACCTTACATGACCTGCGAGGGCTCAAAAGTAATCAGGCTTAAAACCAGCCTGGCGCTTATAACTTGTTTTAAGATTATTTTAACAAATTCCTTTATATTCACTGGATGCAATCTCTTTTAAAAAAGCAAGAAGCTTATATTGATAAATCCCGAATCCGGATAGACCCGGGGGAAATGATGAGACTCCTGGGAGAAGAGCAGGGAATGATTGATAATCACACGGGTACACTACTTGAACAATATACCGGAGAGTGCCTTCGGGTCAGCTCACCAGCCGGGGCCTTTATTCTTGTGGAAGCCCTTGAGTCTCCATCCGAAGACAAAATAAGCATCCAGGGAATGAACTTTGATTCAGGTAAAATCATTCATAAGATGCTGCGTCATTCTGCTTTCTATGCACTTTTCATGGTGACTGCCGGGCCGGGGCCGGAAAATCTGGCCCGATCCCTGCTAAGCGAGGGAGCTTACCTTGAAGGTTATATTGCAGACCTGGTGGCCTCTGCCCTGGTTGACTCGGCTGCTGACCAGGTTCAGGAGCAGATAAAGCATCAGGCGGAAAAGAATGATCTGCGAATTACCAACCGCTATAGTCCTGGTTACTGCTCCTGGAAGGTGGAAGAGCAACAAAAACTATTTCACCTCTTTCCCGAAGAATGCTGCGGCATCTCTCTTTCCGAATCCTCCCTGATGAGTCCGGTTAAATCGATCAGTGGGATTATCGGGATTGGTACCGGGGTAAAATACAGAGATTACACCTGCGAAATCTGTCCCATGCTTACTTGCCAGTTTCGCAGGCAGCGAAATTAATTGAATGAGGCTGTAGCCTGCCTTTCAAAAAGACTGTCAAATTCAGGGTTTGGAGGAAATTCCACCGGAGCACCCTCTTCAAGCAACCATGCATGCAACTTAGAAAATAGCTCTTCTTTTTTTCTTCTGTTTAGCTGTGCCAGATTGTGTCGTTCTCCAGGATCCGAGCTAAGATTATAAAGTTCTGCTCCACCATCTTCATAATAGTAATGCAGTTTCCAATTCCCCTCAATAATGACTGAACCGGGCCGGGTCCTGAAAAGGGGATCCCGGCCATCGTCATAGCCCTTTCTATAGGCCTGAAGATATACAGGAAAATGGAAAAAAAGCGGCCGTTCCTCCAGCAAGCCCTGCCCTCTGAGCAAGGGCCGGAGAGAGAGCCCATCCAGCTTGTCAGGAGAATCTTTTCCAATAATCTCCAAAAGGGTAGGATAAAAATCAAGATTGATGACCGGCTCTTCGGAAACGGAGCCCTTCAGAATTTCTCCCGGCCATTTGAAAATCAGGGGAACTCTGATTCCTCCTTCATAATAAGAGCCCTTGCCTGCCCGTAGGGGATCCTGACAGGATATCTCTCTGATTCCCCCATTATCGGAGGTAAAGATGACCAGGGTATTTTCAGACATTTCAAGCCTGTCCAGCTCCTCCATCAAGCTGCCAATGCAGCTATCCAGGTTTTCTATCATCCCGGCATAGGAGGGATTATTCTGACAAGCATCGGCTCCCTTGCTTTCATATTTCTGCTCCAAAAACCCTTTGGCCTGTATGGGCGTATGTACTGCATAATAGGGCAGGTAGAGAAAAAATAGATGGCGCCTGTTTTCCCTCATGAAATCCATGGCCTCCCGGGTCAGCCGGTC
>Ga0180430_10001678_pt1 | contig 21081 bp, 20 predicted proteins | sample SS_ome_9_FD_132999 | JGI IMG/M metagenome (GOLD analysis project Ga0180430, IMG submission 132999) | Hypersaline lake sediment archaeal communities from the Salton Sea, California, USA - SS_1_S_2 metaG | ecosystem: Environmental > Aquatic > Non-marine Saline and Alkaline > Hypersaline >... | reverse complement strand
TCCTATCCAGCCTTTACTGGCCGACCCGGATATCAGTGAGATCATGATCTATGGTCCAGAACAGGTCTATGTTGAGAAAAACGGAAAGCTGGAAGATACAGATGTGAAATTTGAGAATTCTGACCACGTGATGCGGATAATCACTAGAATACTATCTCCACTTGGGCGGCGGGTGGATCAGGAAAATATGATGGCTGATGCTCGCCTTCCAGATGGTTCACGCGTAAACATTGCCATTCCTCCAGTGAGTGTAGATGGTCCTTCGATCACGATCCGAAAATTCCTGGAGAGCAAACTTACAATTGAGCAGATCATAAAATTAGGGACAATGACTGCCCATATGGCTGAGTTCCTCCAGGCTTGTGTTGCGTCCCGCTTGAATATTCTGATAACTGGAAATACCAGTTCCGGTAAAACAACACTGCTGAATTTGTTGGCTGCTTCCATCCCTGATAATGAACGGATCATTACCATTGAAGATGCAGCTGAATTGAAGTTGAACCAGAAATATGTTGTCCGTATGGAAACCCGAATGCCTAATATCGATGGTGTTGGCGAAGTGGCGACTCGAGACCTGGTGCGCAATGCGTTAAGGATGAGGCCTGACAGGATCATTGTGGGGGAGGTTCGCAGTGGGGAAGCGATGGATATGCTTCAGGCGATGAATACCGGACATGACGGCTCCCTGACAACACTGCATGCCAACTCTCCACGAGACGCAGTATCGCGCCTGGAAACCATGTCAATGATGGCTGGATTGGATATGCCTTTAATAGCGATACGAACCCAGATCGCGGCAGCGATCGATCTGATCGTTCATATGGAGCGATTGACTGATGGGACCAGGAAAGTAACTCATATTACCGAGGTCCCGCGCATGGAAGGAGATATTGTCACTCTCTCAGACATATTTAAGTTCGATCAGACAGGAGTGTCATCTAAGGGAAAAATCCTGGGAGAAATGGAAGCCACTGGCTTGAGGCCGTTATTTACTCCGAAGCTGGAAGCAGCAGGTTACAGATTGAGAGGGGAGATATTCGGAGTTTAGCTGCTGCGAAAGTCAAATAGGTGCAACTTCCCGATCTTTATTCCGTATATTGATAACAGGAAACTGATAAGATCCTAAGCAAATGGGATCCTGTATTCCTGTATATTCAACATTGATATTAGTAATAGGAAAGGTTGGTATGAAAAAAGATCAAAGCAGATTTGTGTGGGGTGGATTATTGATACTGGCGGGCCTCTTATTCATGCTCCAGGAGTTCAGAATTCTTGGCAGTGCTTTTGAATATCTTTGGGTTATTTTGATGGGAGCCGGCGCAGCGGTGTTTCTTTGGATCTATTTCACAAAGAAGGATCAATGGTGGGCTGTCATACCCGGGTTGACCCTTTTTGGCTTAACCCTGGTGGCGCTTGATGCGTTATTCAATGTGCTTCCAAGCTCAAATGCTTCCGGAGCGATCTTCCTGGGTTGTATCGGATTGGCATTTTGGCTGGTCTACTTGCGCAAGCAGGCCCAATGGTGGGCAATTATTCCTGGTGGTGTTTTGGTCACGCTATCACTTGTGGCTGGATTGGATTTTCTTTCAGAATGGAATGACGTGATCTTCTTTCTAGGAATGGGCGCTACGTTCTTCTTGGTTGCTCTTTTACCTGGAGCATCCCACAATACAAAATGGGCATTTATCCCGGGTGGAATTTTAACCGTACTGGGTTTAGCTCTCTTTGCACCTATTCTGAATATTCTAAACATAGCCTGGCCAATTATCCTGATCTGCCTGGGTGGTTTTATCCTGGTCAGAGGCTGGAAAAACTAAGCCAGAGAGGAGTTTATAAATGGAAAATGTGAAATTATATCGGAGTACCACAGACAGGATGATAGGCGGCGTCTGTGGGGGCCTGGGGGCCTTTTTGGGCATTGATTCTGTCTTCATTCGTCTATTATTTGTCCTGCTTCTCTTCGGAAGTGATTTTGGATTTATCATGTATATCCTGCTCTGGATCTTGATTCCTGAGGAAGGTGGCGCCTATGGTTTCAAGGATGAATCCATGGGGGATAGATTCAAATCAATGGGCAACGATATTCAGCAAGCTGTTTCTGAACCACATCCACAATCGGGTTTAATTTTAGGTGTCGGGCTGATCGCTGTAGGTGGCTTTTTATTCTTGGATCGAATGAATTTCACCTGGCTGCAGTGGTTTGATATGGATATTATCTGGCCGATCCTGCTCATTGTAGGTGGTGTTGTGCTGCTGTTTCAAAAGAGCAGGGAGTAAAAGATGAGTTCTGATTATAAAAACAAGAATGGAAGACAGAGAGGATATTTTGGTCCAATCCTGCTGATTGCTATCGGGTTGATCTTCCTCGCAAATAATCTTGGACTGATTCCAGGAGAAGGGTGGGGGTTGATCTGGCGGCTCTGGCCTGTGCTGCTTGTTATTGCCGGGTTGGATGAACTGATCCGCAGGCAGGGTATAGCCTGGCCAATTCTCTTAATTGGAGCGGGTGTGTTCTTCCTGTTGAACAATTTTGGACCACGGGTTTGGATCAGCTGGACGCAGATCATTCAGCTCTGGCCAATCTTGCTGATCGCCGCAGGAATCGACCTGGTATTTAAGGGTGATTCGATCTGGTTTGCGATTGCAGGTGTAGTATTGACCCTGGCCCTGATTGGTGGATCGGTATGGATTGTCCGGGAAGGTTATCAGGTTGCAGCCGATTATATAGAGATTAAAGAAATATTCTCTGATGAAATAGAGGAGATGGAACTCGATCTCTCCCTGGGAGCGGGTGAACTGATCATTGGATCTGATACTCCAGCTGGTGTTCTTGTTTTGGGAAGTATCACTCCAAATAAACACACTGATCAGATTTCAACAAAGGGAAATATGATCGAATATCAACTTGAACATAGTGAACCGGGATTTTATCCTCATACTGCTCGTTGGGAACTGGAGCTGACTGAAGACCTGGCTGGTGAAATGATTGTGAACAACGGCGCTGGAGAAGTGCTTCTGTCATTGGAGAATATGGATTTGGATGCACTGGATCTATCCCAGGGGGTAGGAAGGCTGGTGGTATATCTGCCCGAGATGGATAGCGATGATGTCTTGATCAAGCAGGCCGTAGGTACCATCCAGGTCCGAATTCCTGAAGGTCTGAAAGTTGCTGTTGATGCCCAGAATGGACTCTCAAAAGTGGATTTTCCAACAGATTTTGAGCTTGAAGAAGGGTATTATGTTTCTCCGGGAACAAGCCGCTCTAATGCTGATCTGGTGATTGTTGTCGAGCAGGCCTTAGGTTTGATCAATATCCAATACGCACGTTAATCATTATCGATAAAGACCGCGGTTTTAGCCGCGGTCTTTGACTTTAATCCGGGCGATTGATGCTGTTTTCCTCACTGAAACCTTCTGGATAGCGTTTGATCAATTTATCAACGTTGTGCGCGGCGATGTCCTCCAAGGTAAGTCCAACTGCAGTGGTAGCTTCGGCAAGATACCAAAGGACATCCCCCAGTTCGTCTTTGAGGGATTCGGCATTAAAAGGGTGTCCGTGAGCCGTCATTTTCTTTACAAGATTTGCGAATTCCCCGGCTTCGCCGGCCAACCCGAGAGCGGAAACAATCAAACGCTTTTCACCTTCTCCTCCAGCTCCGGCAGTACGATTTGCCAATTCTTGGTACTTGTTCAATGTAAGGGAATCCCATGTCATGCGCCACTCTCCTGAATATTGGTCAGCGTGATGATCTCTTCAACGAGTTGTCTGAGTTCCTGTTTGAGGAAAGGATAGGGCGATCTATCAAAAATATTGGCAAGTGATTGGTAATACCAGAGTGTACCGGATTTTCCGCCTTTGAATCTTTCCCAGATCACATCTCCTTCTTTTTGAAAATCGCGCAGGATAGATCTGGCATTATGAACCTTATCGGCAAGGGAGACAAGTAAGATGGTGTCTGGTGCGGTCTTTAATTTTTCAAGATAAGCGGATTTCCTCTCTTTCCAGGGCGGCTTAGGCTGCGTATAGGCATCTGTACAGCCGTCTACAATATCGGCGACTTCTTGACCCAATTTCGATTTGATCATTTCAAGCGTGGGCAAACCTCCCTGATCTTCTACTGCGTCATGTAAAAGGGCGGAAATCGCCTGATTTTCAGAACCTCCATTTTCAAGGACGAGAGCAGCGACTGACATCAGGTGTGTAAAGTAAGGTTCGCGAGAACCTTTCCGCTCCTGATGCTTATGGAGTTCAAATGCCATATCCAAAGCTTCTCGAAAACGATCTGATAAGTGGGTTGGATCCATTAATTCTTCCTTCTGGTAATGATGTGATGATTGAATCAGTTAAGAGAATGGAGCTATTATACTCTTGAAAAAGATCTGGGTTTATGGAGTAGATCAGTTTTATTTATTTACTTTTCCCCAGCAATAGAAAGTTGGGACGTAAACCAGACGGGTTCCTTTTCTTAAAGCTTTTTGTTCATGTTTTTTCAGGATCGCGATATCTTCACTGGACAAGATACCTGAGAGATCCTCTTCGAGAACCTGCCACTCTGAGTCTAGATCGGCTTGGGAGGGAGAATTTTCCCAGGAACCTTCATATGCACCGCAGACAATTTCAGAAAATCCAGCTGCAGAAAAGAGAGACTTTAGCTTTCTTCCCATATGAGGATCAGCACCAGCGTTAATCAGGCCAGTGATTTGATGATCCCTAATATTGATGAACTCTGGAGGATAATCGATTCTTCCTCCATAATCAGGTTCCGCAAAAGCAACAACATAACCATAATTTGATGTGACCCGATGAATTTCTTTCAAGGCCCCTGCAGGATATCCGGTCCAGAGCAGAAAATAATGACATAGCACAAGATCAAATGTATCATCAGGAAATGGAAGGCGAAAAACATCTGAGCCGGTAAGATGCGATTCGGTGCTAATCTCTGCTGCCAGTCTTAAATTATCAAGATCAATATCCGCGCCAAAGATTTCGGCGGGAGACAAAGCTTGTAGATCGGGTAGTAGAACACCGGTTCCGCAGCCAATATCCAATATTCTGTCCTGCTGATGTGTTTTCAGGAGATCAAAAAAATAGGTCCTCAAAGCTCTGGTCCATTGTGCCTGGACCTGGAACCGGCTGTGCCAATCATTAAGTGTAAGCGGCATTAGTTTTTCTTTTCAGGTTTAGACTGCCAGATTTCATGCCAATCATCTCGGAGAAGATTTCCGAGGATCTTGTTGATTCCCTGTGCCGGGAGGACATCTCCGTCTGGCTCGACATAGAACCAGGCTTTACCAGCTCCGATGACTGGATCTTGCGCATTCTCAAGTTCGATCGAAATCGGGTTGTGAGGAGAATAGGGTACAGGAAGATCCCATTTCAGGGGCAAATCCGCATCCGCGACCATTGTTTGGGTATCTGTTAGCACCTGGGTCAACCCCTCGTCTGTTGGGTCGCTGGTGGTAAGGGAGATAGCGTTTGCGTCCAGTTCTTTGCACTGATGAATGATCTGGGGAAGGCTGGAGATGATATCTGGAGTGATTGTGATATGAACAGTTGTGAAAAGGTCTTCATCCAGGATGGCTTTCAGGGCAGCCCATGAATCTTTATCGGCTGGAGAAAGCAAAAATAACAGGTGGTCCAGACCGCTGAGGAGGATTTCATTCCTAAACTCAGGATCCCTGAATCGAAGTCCATCTGATAGTAAACCCGTTACCTGCCCGTTCTTTTCAGCCTGGGATATTAATGTGATCAAGTCATCCCGCAGAGTGGGTTCACCGCCAGTAAATATTAAATGTGGGATCCCTTCTCTCCAGGACCTATCGATGATTGATAGCCATTCTTCAGTGCTCAATTCTCGATCTACTCTGCCAGCTGGTGTCAGATCGGGCTGACTGTTCTGTGAAAGCTGATAAGTTATTGCACAATCCAGGCGGTATGGCGTAGAAGGCGCACTGCTGTATGGGTCTTCCCTTGAGAAGTCCAGAAAGCTGACCGGATCCAGATCTGGTAATTCCAACAATGTCATGATCTTTTGGGATATATCTATGAAGTCTGTCCGGGCATCTCCTCGGTTAACTTCATACCGTTTGGAGATGATCCCGGCTGTTTCTTCGAGAGGTGTTTCCTTTATCAGATGGTAGGCATATTCAGTTGCCGTTTGGTTGAGGTGCAGTATTGTAGAGGCATTGATGATCAACAGGCCTTCACCGTTGTCCCCTACGCGGAGATGCAAACGGTACTGGAGCTTTTCATCCGCAGGGGTCTGAAAGTGATAGACTCCTGCCGGTAAGAGTTCATTAGGTTTAAAAAGGCTGGTAATTTTCTGGAAGACCTTATTCATTTCCTGCTCCTGTTCTTAATATATTTATATCACCATGTATCGTAGCGGATAAGGTCTGTTAAGGCTTTCCTTTTCTTGGGTGTTGGTTGGTCGAGGGGATAACCAAGGGGAGTGAAAGCAATGGGTTCAACATCGTCCGGGAGGTTGAGGAAATCCCTGGCCGCACGGGGGTTGAAATCTCCAATCCAGCATGTGCCCAATCCCAGGTCAGCTGCCTGAAGAGTGATATGGTCGACGACAATTGCGGCATCAACGTCAGCATAGCTCTGGTTATCATATTTCTTTCTTTTCCAGCCTTCGTCGGGTTGACTGCAGATACAGAGAACAACAGGAGGTTGAACGAACCAATCGCGATGGTATATCTCCATAAGTCTGTCCTCATTATTTCTGGTTCGAATGATGATAATCTGAAAAGGCTGACGATTTGCTGCTGTTGGGGCCAGCCGGGCAGCTTCCAGCACTTTGTTAAATAGATCGTCTTCAATTGGATCAGGCGAATAATGCCTGCAGCTGTATCTCTTCTGAAGTAATTGATCAAAATCCATATTTCACTCCTCTTGAGTTGAATTAAATCACATGATGTTAAATACATTCCAGAGCCAGACAGTTACGCCTGCGCTCAGGATCCCCATTCCAGCACCAGCCAGTACATCTGTTAAATAATGGACTCCCATTACTAATCTTCCCAGTGTGACCAGGGAAGCCAATGCGATAGCTGCTATAAGCATTGCTGGGCGGCCGCCGGCAGCAGTGGAGATTATCAAAGCCAGGTACCAGATTCGTAATGTGTCTCCGCTGGGAAAGGAAGAATCTTTTGGTTTTACGGGTTGGAGCATGGAGATATAACCCAGCGCTGCAAATGGCCGGTTGCGGGTGTAAAGAGTCTTTATGAGATATTCGACGCCAATGATGATAAGGAAAACACCAGCAGCTATTCCTCCCATCTTCCAGTTTAGACAGGACAAGAGGATAAGGATTATCAAAGCAAATGAAGTCCTGCCAAAAAGCCAGATCTCTTTGAATAATGAAAGCAGAGGTTTGTGGTTTGAAATCTGTTGGAAGTATTGAATGATTTTCGGCTCTACTGCGTTCACTTCATTAAGCACATGTGAAAAACCGAAGAGAATGAGTATTGATCCCGTAATGAAGTAAATCATTAATCCTCACTAAGCTGGTCCGGCCAGACCGGGTAATACATCAACCACTGTTCTGGAGCGAGTTTGATATATTCTTCAATCTGCAATATGACCCGTTCAGCATTGCGAATGATATCTTCAAGTCTGTTCTCGAATTTTTCCATATGGATGGGTTTGGAGATTCTCAAACCATAGCTGCCATCCGGGCGCATGAATGCAGCAACAACGATGATAGGTACCGCAGCTGCCAGCGCGGTTGTTATATATCCGAGAGGAAGGGGGCTGGGCTTCCCGAAGAATTGAGAGAGGTGTCTCTTTTTTCGGCCTGGAATTGGTCTGTCCACGCCCGTCGCGACTATCCCACCTGCTTTTAAGTACTCGACAATTTTTGCTTCAAGGTTCGAATCCCCCAGGGGAATGAGATCTAAGCCAAATGATTTTCGGATTTCGTTTTGGAGTTGATAGCCACTTCCGGGATTGGGATAAGAAAGAACCTTGCCAACAAAACCACCCATGACTAGCCGGGCAACGACCAGATCGAAATTACTGAGATGGGGAGCTACTACCAGGTATCCCTGATTTTCCCTGGAATAGTCAACCAACTCGGTGAATTCATCTGTCCAGGGGACAACAGTATCCAGTTTTTCGGGTTTGTTGTAATAATGATATAGGTCATAATAACAGCGCCCCGCGTGGGAAGTGACCTGTTTGGTCTTTTGAACAAGCTCCTGGTCCGAGAGTGTACCGCCGCTGACAATGAACTGATTGCTGCGGATCGCTTTTGTAAGGTCGATTCTTTTCCTTTTGCTCAGGAAAGAACTGATTCTGTCAATGAGCCTGTCCGCCAGCAATCTGGGCAGGCTTTTACCAACCAGGATGGAAAACTTAACGGAAAATTTGCTGTTGAGTAACTTTTGCATAGAATATTACGGTGTGTCAGATCGAACTCGTTTGTATGTCTTTAAATCCCTCCAGCAATACTGGAAGGCCGCGGATGATGCACAGGCAAACGCTGAGCCAGGTAAAAACCAATCCTGTTTGGTAGATGATGTTTTGCCAAGCACCGGGATTGGACTGAAGGGCGTGAGCTAAGGTGAGGAAACCGGCCGCTGCCCCTTTGGTTATGCCGTAGAAAGCCCTCATGAAGCGGGAACTTACCAGGAATTTATTTAGAGATGATTGGATCTGGTCGAAGGCGCTTAGACCGCTTTTCATGCGCACAGATCTGACCGCATCGACGGAGACTCCACGAATGATCACGATAATGGGAACCAGGACTGAGATCAGGCCAATATGAGCGTATACAATCCACAGCACATATTCCAGGGTTCTGTCTGTAGCGATGTCCAGCACGCTTCCGAGCAATGATGTTTCATTCAGTTTCCGGGCAACCCATCCGTCCAGGCTGTCCAGGTTGAAAATGATCAGTATCAGAAGGACATTCCATAACGTGAATGGTTGGTCTCCACAATAGAGAATACCCAGATAAATAAAGAGTAAAGGAAATCGAGCGACGGTGATCATATTAGCCATAGTCTGATCCTGATGCTATTTGAGTTGTAGGATATGATATTTCATTTAAAGTGGCAAATCGGAACTAAGTTGATTATAACCCTCCCTGGATTTGATAATGCCAGGCGGGATAATACATTTGCCATTATTCTAGCGCCCGTTTCATCAACTGCTCAGTTTCTTTCAACACAATTACTGCGTTGTGTATCAAATCATCCAATCTGTTCTGATACCTTTTAAGATTGATTTTATCTGATAAAACGTATTCGTAAATGCCGTCCGCCTTCATGAATGTTGTTGATGACTTCATATCCGGAAAATTGGTTTTGGAGAGTAAGGAGTTTTGCTCGAAATCCTTTCTCAGTGATGGTTTGAAATAACAAATTTAAATTACTGGTATGGGGCGATATTCTCAGGGCTCACTTCTCCTTTGTGGCCTGATCAAATTTACGACTCAATCCAACTGCCTTTGGAAACAGGGCGTTCATTTACTCCGGGTGATCGATATTCCGAAAAAAATGTAGTAACAGATCAAAGCGTGTTTGAGAACCTTGCGGGTCATGGTGTCAAGTTCAGATAGCTCCAATGGATTATTTACGCAAATGCCTTGCTGAAATGACCTGATTAGTCTTAATGAGGTCTGTCTCCTTGAATCCTGCAATTATGGCGCTCAGCAATCCAATTGCAGCCAGAGTTGGCTTTCTGGGTATCCACAGACAGAGTTTGATCCCGAACTGAATGATTTATTTGTTGTCTACCGGATCGGATATTTCTTGGAAACACGCTGCAGGATTCTAAAATAATTCCTAACATGTGCAAGCGGGCTGATATGGCTTTTTTCGTTTGCATAGATGGTTCTTATTGGAACCCAATCAATTGACAATCCGGCATATAGACAGGCAAATATCATTTCAACTTCAAACTCAAAACCCATCTCCTGGCTTTCAAGGAGTAGATTCATGACCTTGTCATCTATCAATCGGTAACCAGATTGATTATCATAGATAGGTTCCCTGGTCAATCTGTTCAAGAGCACGGTACCCAGGGAATTGGCCAATCTTCTTGAGAAAGGCATTTGAGTAAAATCCCTCATTCCTATGATCAAATTGGATTTATTTTTCTGGTATAACTCCAAAAAGAGAGGGATCTCGTGGGGGTCGTGCTGTCCATCTGCGTCCAGGATCAATACAGCTTGAAATCCTTCATTCAAGGCGTAGCGGAACCCATTCCTGAGTGCAGCACCTTTGCCCAGGTTGTGTTCGCTCTGGACGATCATCGCTCCAGCATCTCTTGCCAGTTTTGCTGTCGCATCGGATGAACCATCATCTGAAACCAGGACGGGCAAATAATCCATGGTTTTAAGGAGAACAGCCTGGATGGCGATCTCTTCGTTATAGGCAGGAATCAGGGCAAGAGTTTTTAATTCATCATTCATGCTAAATTGGTGGAGGGATGATCGGGTCAACTGCACGCGGGTGAGCTGCGTATGCCAGGGGACAGCCAGCGCCGCACTCCTCCAATAAGCTGCAGGACTGGCATTCGTCGGGGACATACTTTCTCTGACGAAGTTCCAGCGCAAGGTCATGGTCCCAGATCGATTTCCAGGGATCTTTTAAGAGATTACCGAGTTGATGATAATAAGACTGACAGGGAATAACTCCACCATCAGGTTCAACACACATATTATATAAGGCTGCCGTGCAGCCCTTGATGCCTAAACCCATTTCCAAGGGGTTGAAGTGACAGTATAGGGTTGGTGTATACCAGATCAGCTTTGTACCGGATTGGTTGGTTTTTTCCTTGGCCAGATCCAGAAGAGGTTTCAACTCATCTTCACTCAGACCAGTGCCTACATCTTTGCCCCTGCCTGAATAGATCAATGCATTTAAACCAATGGTTGGCACACCCAGATCGATCAAGAAATCCAGAGTTGCGCCGATGTTGAGGTGGTTATTCTTAAGCATGGTTGTGTTGGTCATCACGAACAGAGAGCTGTCGAGGGCATTTTTCAATCCGTCAATTGTCTGCTTCCAGGCTCCTTTCTTGTTGACCATTTCATCATGGATATTCGGATCATGAGATTCGACTGTGATCTGGATATGATCAAGCCCTGAAGCTACCAGCTCTTTAATGAATCCCTTTTCAGCTAATCTCCTGGCATTGGTGTTGAGCCCCGTGATCTGGCCTAGATTTTCTGCATACTGGATCAGCACTGGCAGATCGTCCCGCAGAGTTGGCTCGCCACCTGTGAAGATCAGGTGGGGGATGTTAAGATCCCAGAGGCGATCAATGATCTTCTTCCAGCTCTTCGTATCTAGCTCTGGATAGGATCTTAAGCGTGCGTTATAGCAGTGGGGACAGTCATTATTACAACGATAGGTGATTGCCAGATCCATTCGGTATGGAGCGGTTGGGTGCTGACTGTAGGGAGCGTTGATCTCCACTCCAGAATAAGTATTAACAGGTTTTCCATCAGAAAGGATGAAGGCGTCCAGGTCCGCTGTGATCAACTGGATATCCTGATCAACCTGGTCTTCAACCTGTCCGAACCCTTGTAAGATCTTGATTTTGATCTCGTCCGGGGAGGCTCCATCCAGGTGATGATAGGCGATCATTGCCGCAGAGGGATTTAAGTGCAAGATAGAGCTGGCATTGATAACAAGTGTGCCGCAGCCATCTGGATCCACCCTAAGATGAATCCGTGTCTTCGCCAGATGGTCAGACTTCCGGAAGTGGTAAAGCCCGGGAGATAATGCAGAATTATTTTTGGCAGACTTGAATATCCGCCCTCTTAGCGGCTGACCCCTGTTTTTCTTGGTCTCCATGCTATTTATCGGCCGCCGCCGGCGCAAGCGCAGGCACAGCCCGCGCAGGCACAAGCACAGGCACAAGATGAAGAACCGCCACCGCCGCTGCTCCAGCCGCTTCTGCTAGAAGAAGTAGACTTCGGAACGGGATTGGTCTTTTGGGTTATTCTGCTGGTGAAATCAGTGATATTGCCTACTACATCGCTGGAGAAATTTGAGATTCCTGTGGCCATGGATGCAGCAAAATCACCACCGGGCAGGTTTGGCAGAGCGCTGCCACCAGAAGGCTTACTGGAGGGAGATGCTGTTCTTGGACCGGATGTGGTCGTTCTGGAATATCCTGGATCGTAGCGGTTCCACCACATAGGAAGGTAAACAGGACCTCTGCGGAATACTTCCTGGGTTTTATCTTCAAAATCACCATCCAGCATGGTCCAACCCATGTGGTCGTTGAATTTCTCACTCTTAACTTCAGGCGTATCTGCGTCTTCAACCTGTTTCCAGGCGCGCTTGATGATGTCCTCGTAATAGCGGGAGGTTTCCCTGTGGCTGAAGCCTTCCATTTTTTTACCAACGCTCTTGATCAGATCGATCATCAGGTCCTGAAGTTCGGTTTTTCGAACTCGGCTGGATGTGTTCTGGAATGCCTTAATGAATTGAACCTCGTACTTGCGTAACTTATCAGGCAGAGGGTCGCTGAACTCAAGCTTAAGAGGTTCCTGTTTGAGGACTGTGGCAGCCTCTTTCTGAAGCAATGAGAAGAGGATCATTGTAAAGACTTTATCTGCAGGGCGCTCCAACAGAATGGCAGCTTCGATGGCTGTTAACCCTCTCTTGATCCCGTGTCCCTCAATGCGGATCTTCGGAGGGAGGTATTTCATTTTCCTTTTGTTGCTGCTTTTTACAGATATCACAACGATCAAGATGATAAAGAGGAAGAACCCACCTACGCAAAGCACGCCTGCAAGATCTTCAGGTTGGATACCCAGCTGCTGCCACAAGGTTGGTTTTGATACTGCGGAAGCCGGAACATAGGATGACGGGAAAGATGCGCCGAATTTATACTCGCGGGACATATTTCCTTCAGGGTTACGCCAGGTATATGTGATCTGGCCCAGGTTATCTATGCCTGTGATCGGCTCGCTGTTAAATCCGCTGGGAGCGCTGTGCCAGCGGGGTTCATTAGGTTCTACACCAGGTGGCAAATGGAAGGTAATTATGATTTCTGTGCTGCCAGTGACGTATTGGGAACCGAAATAGGTGGGAACAAAAACAGCACTGGCGTAATCATCAGATTCAGTATCTGGGAAAAGCACATCCTCGATCTCATTAATAAAGACCCGGACTGTTCCTCGACCTCCTGGCGGAATAGAAAGTGAACCCAGACCTATAGCAACACCTGATCCACTTCCTTCATATCCAGAACTTGAGATATAGGATAGTCCTTGACCGTCAATATCGGCGCTGATGTTGTAATCTGAAAAGTTGTAATTTGGCAAACCCACATCAACATACTCTATGGGATGACCCTCGGGCTGGTTGATGAAGACAAATTCATAGATCAAGTCTAGTGTGCCGTCATCTTCCCAGTAAACATGAACAGTTTCCTTTTCTACCTGGAAATAATAACTCTGGGCCAGGGCAGAGCTAGGAATGATCAGCAGAAAGATTATTATCAGAAAAGCAAAGGTCTTTTTCATTGACAGCCTCTTCAAGGTTACCATTTGGGTTCTTCTGTCAGTTGGTAGCTGGTTCCGCAGAACGGGCAGGCCACAACCGGAGCACCAGCAACCATCGATATATGTTCGGGGCTGAGCTGCCCGCCGCAGGATTGGCAGGTCAAAGTGTCAAGATTGACATCTCCGGAGAGATCGATCTGAACTTTAACCTCTTCTGGATCACCAGGTTTTTTCTTTCCCAGAAACCAGATTAAACCAAAACCGATTAGTACGCTTATGGCGCCGATTATTAACCAGATTGGCTGACCTTCGGATCCAAATGCTCCCCAAACGAAAATTACTCCAAAAAAGATCAGGATCGCGGCAAAGATATAACCGATGATTTTTCCAGCAGACATTGATTTCTCCTCAAGTGGATTGGCCGGACTTTTGAATTATCCAGCTGAATTTTCCATTGTCAAGTAGACTACGAGATTGCCAGGAAATCTGCAGATTATGCAATCAACTTTATTATACCAATATCCTGGTTCCGCGAAGAGTGAGTTGGCGCAGCTGGGCTGTAAGATTGATTGGTGAAAAAGGTTCTACGCTATAATATAGATCATGGAACCCAAACAGGAAAAGCAGAGAATTGTCGATTTACAAGAACAGCTTCGCTATCACAATTACCGATACTATATCCTTAACGATCCTGTGATTAGCGATATGGAATGGGACAGCCTGTATCATGAACTCCTTGACCTGGAAAGAAAGCACCCTGAACTGAAAACACAGGATTCTCCCACACAGCGAGCAGGTACCCAACCGTCTGATGCCTTTGATCGCCTTGAACATCCTGCACCGATTCTCAGCCTGGACAATGCCTTTTCAGCGGAAGAACTATTGGCCTGGCAGGAGCGAGTAGCTAAATTGGATTCAGCGGTGGCTGATTCAACTTATTCACTGGAACCCAAGCTGGACGGCCTGACCGTGGTGATACATTATGAAAATGGGGTTTTTGCACGGGGAGCTACTCGTGGAAACAGCCTTGTAGGGGAAGAGATCACCGAAAACTTAAGGACGATCAGATCACTGCCGCTTAGGATCCCCCAGGACCCGGATGGACCAGCTCCTCCAGAGCTGTTAGTAGTGCGGGGAGAAGCGTTCATTAGAATCCCTGATTTTGAAAAATTGAATAAGACCCTGGAAGAGAAGGGTGAGAAAACTTATGTCAACCCTCGCAATACTGCGGCGGGATCATTGCGGCAGTTGGATTCCTCATTAACCGCGAAACGACCTTTGACCTTGCTTACCTACCAGATTGTTGCAAAATCCGATGGAATGCTTCTCACCCAGAAAGATACCCTGGAGTACCTGGAACGAATGGGGTTTCCCGTGCCTGAATATGATATATGTGATTCTATTGAATCGATTATTGACAAGTTGGACAAATGGGATCAACTGCGGAAATCAATTGATTATGAAATCGATGGTGTTGTGATCAAGATCAATGATTTGGTACTAGCGGAGTCTTTAGGTGTGGTGGGTAAGGCGCCGCGAGGTGCGATAGCGTACAAATTCCCTGCCCAGGTCGTGACGACTGAATTGGAAGATATTCGTATCAATGTGGGAAGGACAGGGGTCTTGACCCCCTATGCAGTACTCTCTGCTGTTGAGATAGGAGGAGTAACGGTCAGGCAAGCCACTCTGCATAATTTCGATTTCATAACCGAGAAGGATATCCGGATTGGCGATCGAGTCATGGTGAAAAGAGCTGGAGAAGTGATCCCTTATGTTATGGGCCCGGTAATTGATGTCAGGACAGGAGATGAACAGGTTTTCTCTCCACCTGATCGATGCCCAGTATGCCATGAACCAGTTGAACATATTGAAGGCGAAGTCGCCTGGTTCTGCGTGAATGCCAGCTGTGAAGCTCAACTGATCAGGAATATTGAGCACTATGTTTCCAGGCCGGCAATGGATATTGTTGGGATGGGAATTAAGATCGTAGAGCAGTTGGCTCAGGAGGATTTGATCCGCAATGTTAGCGATCTCTATCTTCTGAATAGTGATGATCTGATCTCCCTGGAAGGATTTGGTGAGAAAAAAGTAAATAATCTATTGGATGCAATAGAAGAGTCCAAGTCACAACCCCTGGAGAGGCTGATCACTGCCCTGGGGATCAGGGGAGTTGGAGAAGTGGTCGCTCGTACACTGGCAAATAGATTTGGCAGCCTGGACGCGCTTAAGAACGCGAAATATGAAGACCTGGATGAAATTACCGGCATAGGACCAAATATTGCCCGAGCAATCCTTGACTGGTTCGATATTGAAGGAAATCAGAAGATACTGGCTTCTTTAAAAAGCTCCGGCGTTTGGCCGATAGTGGACGTGCTGAATTCGGATCAGACCAGTAATTTGCCCCTGGATGATAAGAGTTTTGTGCTCACAGGTACCCTTGCGGGTTATACGCGGACTGAACTAAAAGAGCTGCTCCAGTCTCTCGGTGGACGAGTAATCGGCTCGGTTAGCAAGAAAACGGATTTCGTGGTCGTTGGAGAAAACCCCGGATCCAAATATGACAAGGCACTGGACCTGGGTATCACGATCCTGTCCGAGAGTGATGTCATGACCATGATCCAATCAGCAATTGATGAAGAGGGGGGATAAACTGACAGCTCCCAAGAGATTGATCTTAAAGAAAGGTCGCGAAAAACCCCTTAAGCATAAGCACCCCTGGATTTTTTCAGGTGCGGTAGAACGCGTAGAAGGCGATCCGGGTCACGGTGAGACTGTAGAGATTCGCAGCTTTGGGGGGGATTTCCTGGCTCAGGGTGCATATAGCCCGGAATCACAGATCCAGGCCAGAGCGTGGACCTGGCAGAAAGGCCAGAAGATTTCGGCTGATTTTTTCAGGTTAAGAATTAGAAAAGCTATCCAGTATAGAGAAAGGATAAATTTTATTTTTCCGATGAGGAGATTGGTTCATGCCGAATCTGATGGATTTCCTGGTCTGGTTGTGGATCAATATGGGGATGTTCTGGTTATTCAGCTTCTCAGCGCAGGAACAGAATATTGGAAAAACGATCTGGTCCAGATCCTGGCCGAAGAAACTGGCGCCAGAACGATCTATGAAAGGTCGGATGTTGAGGTCAGGAAGCTGGAAGGCCTGGAGCCAAGAAGTGGATTGTTATTTGGCCAGGAACCGGAAGAAGTAGTGCATATTGAGCAGGAAGGATTGCAGTACTGGATTGATATCAGAAATGGGCATAAAACTGGATATTATCTCGATCAGAGCCTAAATCGCAAACTTGTTGGGGAAATGTGCAAAGGGTCTAGTGTTCTGGATTGCTTTTGTTATTCAGGCGGGTTTTCCATGGAAGCACTTCAGAATGGAGCCGAAACGGTAACGCTGGTTGATGAGTCTGAAAGCGCCCTTAAATTGGCGGAAGAACATATTCTTTCAAATCAACTTCCAGGTAATCGGTTGGAAACACAGAAAGGGGATGTTTTTGACGTGCTGAGGAAATTCCGTGATCAAGCGAGAAGCTTTGATGTGATAGTTTTGGATCCGCCCAAGTTTGCGCCGACTGCATCTTTTGCCTCTCGCGCTGCCAGGGGGTATAAGGATATCAATTTACTGGCTTTCAAATTGCTTAAGCCGGGAGGGTTTTTGGCGACATTTTCCTGTTCCGGAGGAATCACCAGAGAGTTCTTCTTAAGAATTCTGTCAGGAGCTGCGCTTGACGCCGGAGTTAATGCTAGAATTGAGTTACATATGGGACAAAGTGCGGACCACTCGATTAACTTGAGATTCCCAGAAGGAAATTATCTCAAGGGTTACGGCATTCGTGTTGACAAAGAGGAGGTTTGAGATGTATGAAGATTCCGGTCAGGGCCTGGTTGAGTATGCCCTGATCATGTTATTCATCGCAGTAGCCATATTAATTATCCTGTCGATTTTTGGTACTGAACTTGGTGAAGTGTACAGCAATATCATAGATAATATTCCATAATTAATCAATAAAGGTAATAATTTTTGAATAAATTTCATCAAAAAAAGCGAGGGATTTCCTCGCTTTTTTTTTGTTTTTTGAGAGATTATTAGTTGTGATTTTTCAGCGATCAGACTCAGATAAAGGCGTTTTTCCCGAAGGATCATGTACATAAACTCGTTCACCCAGTTCGGCCCAATCAAAAAGCCAATGCGAATCCCCAACAGATAGGTTTACACATCCATGCGATTGTGGATAGCCCAGGCTCGCTCGCCAATAAGCACCGTGGAAAGCTCTGCTCTCATCGAAGTACATGGTCCAGGGAACGCTCTCCAGGTTATAAGCAATTGTAGGATCGGTTAACCAGCGCATGCGGGTCAATTCCTCTTTTTCTTCGATTTTGAAGATTCCAGGATACGTGTAAAAAGGCTTTGATCCGGAAGCGATCAGTGTCGCGAAAACAAGTTCTCGATCATCGTAGACTGATAGGGTCTGTTCGTATAAGTCCACTTCGATCCAGCGGTTCCAGGTCATTCCCTCTGGAGGGTTGGTGCGGGGAGATATTTTGGCGATCGCCGTTTGTATGACCCATTCATCTGGTCCTATCAAATACCAATCCCAATTACCCACGGTTTCTATGTCGTAGATTTGGACCAACTGTTGATGTTCCAGGTAGCGTCCTGTGTAATCATCATTCTCATAACCTGGGGTGTATTTGGTCTCAGCTTTTCCTCCAGGTGAGAACATGGATAAAACCCATCCAAAATCATTTTGCGGTGTTTCTGTGAATTCCATTCCCTGGAAGAGAGGAACATCTGTGATCAGAAGGTCTTCGGAGGACATCCAGCCAATTCCTGTGTAATGGTAGTACTTACCGTGGCTGTACTCTGATTTGGATATTGAAACGTAATTGAAGCCGGGAGTTATCCAGCGGATGATATTCTCTTTGTTCTTACTAATGGCGTCGTTAAGTGTTAGAAAAATAGGCGCCCGATCCGAGCTTACATAAGCGTACTTGAATTCAACCTCTGAGAGTGTAGGATCCGGTTTGTGTAAGGGAAGGGGGGTTTCTGGAAACGTGATGCCTTTTTCAGCCATGTTAAGCAAATAAGCTGTAGGCCCCGAGAGATTGCAATCCTGGGTGGTGTCGAAAAATAGGTCAGGTGGACAGAGGGGCAGAGTCCCATCACCGGGACCATCTGCGGCGGCTCCTTCGGGAGACAATAGAAATATGAACCCTGTTATCAGCAGGGCAATGATCAAATTCGGTCTTTTCATATGGCTGTAGTTATTTTTCTTTTACATCAGCAGGTAAATGCTGTACATCAATTGTGGCTTCGTCACAAAAGATCATGGCTCTTTCTATGACGTTCCTAAGCTCTCGTATATTACCCGGCCAGGAGTAGGTCTTTAAGAGATCAAGGGCTGCTGGTGTCATATTTTCGATGTTTAAGCCCATTTTGGGATTATTGGTTTTGATGAAATGTCCTGCTAAACCAGGGATATCTTCGGGATGTTCCCTGAGAGGTGGGATTTCAATATTGATTACTTTCAAGCGGTAATACAGGTCCTCGCGGAATTCTCCTTTTTCAATCAGATCAGACAGGTTTTTATTTGATGCTGCCAGGATCTGAACATCGACCTGTATAGATGTAGTGCTGCCCACACGCCGGAAGGACCTCTCTTCGAGGGCTCGCAAAACTTTGGCCTGCATGTCTGGTGACATTGAAGATATCTCGTCCAGGAACAAGATGCCTTCATCGGCAACTTCCATCAAGCCGCGTTTTCTCTTTTGTGCCCCTGTAAATGCTCCGGCCTCATAGCCAAAAAGCTCTGATTCAAGCATGGTATTCTGGACAGCTGCGCAGTTGATATCGATAAAAGCCTTGTCAGCGCGGGGACCCATGCGGTGAATAGCCCGGGCCAGGACTTCTTTACCTGTTCCGGTCTCACCTGAAATCAGGATGGAAGTAGAGCGTTTTGCAGCCCGCTGGGCTTCAGTGAAAACTTCCTTCATGATATCGGAATTGATCACAATAGAGTCCAGGACTTCGCGCTGAGAGCGCCGGAAATGAGCTAGTTCTTCTCTCATTTCAACGATATCTTGAGCTCTTTTGATGCTTTGTTCAAGCCGTTCGAATTTTATTGGTTTCTGGATGAAATCGTGAGCTCCATTCTTCATGGCTTCCACAGCCATTTCGATCTTACCGTGAGCAGTGATCATAATGATTGGTGGGCGGAAGGGGAGTTGAGCAGTTTCAGCCAACAGGTCCGGCCCGTAGCCGTCTGGAAGCTGCACGTCCAGGAGAACGATGTCGGCTTCCTGTGCAGAAAGGTGTTTGCGGGCTGTTTTAAGATCAGCGGCTAATAATACCTCGTATCCTTCTGATTCCAGATACGTCCCGATATTATTCCTGGCATTCTTTTCATCGTCAACGAGCAAAATGGTTGCTGTCATTCCCTGTGTTCCTCCTGCATAACTCCGGGAAGGATGATCTGAAATGATGTTCCTTCCGGGAGAGGTTCTAATGTTATTGTACCTTCATGCATGGTGATGATCTGCTTTGTTATTGACAAGCCGAGGCCTGTGCCATCTGGTTTTGTGGTGAAAAAAGGCTCAAATATCCGATTCCTGACTTCAGGGGGAATGCCAGGTCCGGTGTCCAGTACATCAACCTGAACACCCGGCGCCCCGGTGGTTTTCTGGATGGGTTTTAGTCTGACTGAAAGGACACCACCGCCAGAATCCTCCATGGCTCGAACCGCATTGCTGATCAGATTATTGAAGACCTGTCCCAGGGCACGGTCATCTCCCGGGACCAATGGCAAATCATCCTCAACCTTTAAGACATGTGAAACTGAAGTCCTTTTCATGCGCGGAACCCAGCGGTTCAGGATCCTTTCGATCAAAATAGGCAGATTCAAAGGTGTTTTATGATAGCTTTGTGATTTTGAGAAAGTTAGAACTGTATCTACTATGTGAGTAAGCCTGTCACAATCATCATTGATACCTTTCAATACATCACGCTGCTTAAAATCAGCAGGAAGGATCTTATCAAGAAGCTGGATCCCTGAGGTGATGTTGTTGATTGGATTCCGGATCTCATGGGCGAATATTGCATTCATTTGTCCTACAAGGGCCCGACGTTCCAATTGCTGGGTTTGAATGCGAACCTTTTCTTCTTTACTGATATCTTGAACGAAGATCAGTATTCCCTGGATAAGTTCAGAATCCGGACTTGTGACAGGGAATGTTTTGATCAATGCTGGAAATGCGCTGCCATCCCGGTGATGGATCTCAAGCTGACCCAGATCGTGGGTGGGGATATTTTCAAGTGCGTCCCCCAGCGCTGGAGTCAATCGATCCGTACCAATGATCACGTCGTCAATATGCCGGCCGACAATTTCTTGTTCGGCATATCCCAATATCTCTTCCGCGGATGGGTTCACTTGTTGGATCATCAGATCGGGGCCTAAATATAATATGCCCTCTGGCATGAATTTATTGATCGTATCGCCAATAGCTTTTTTAAGCGTCGTTGTTGTCAAACGATCATTGAGATTGGATTTCAAGATGAAATTATTGAAAACACCTTCCGTTGCAGCTACCAGGAGCTTCATGCCAGCCAGGG
>Ga0180430_10001677_pt1 | contig 21084 bp, 14 predicted proteins | sample SS_ome_9_FD_132999 | JGI IMG/M metagenome (GOLD analysis project Ga0180430, IMG submission 132999) | Hypersaline lake sediment archaeal communities from the Salton Sea, California, USA - SS_1_S_2 metaG | ecosystem: Environmental > Aquatic > Non-marine Saline and Alkaline > Hypersaline >... | reverse complement strand
TAATCGATAAAGAAACATGAATATATTAATAGTCCATATGCGTTATTATCCAGATGAGACCGGTACTGCACCGCTGGTTACTCAGCTTGCTGAGGATTTAGTGAGCGCGGGTGAGAACGTTACCGTGATAGCGAGCCTACCCCATTATGGGAGGACGAGTATTCATCCAGAATATAGCAATGCTGATGGTATTTTCAACCAAAGTGAAGAAAATGGTGTGAAAATACTGCGAACCTCTGTGTTTGTTCCTAAGCATCCAGGGTTATTTCAACGTGCTTGGAATTATCTCAGTTATAACTTCTTGTCAATCATTGCAGGGACTAAGGTAGGAAAAGTGGATGTGATCCTGGCTATAAATCCACCCATAACAACTTCTTTTTCTGCCTGGTTGATTTCAATATTTCGACGGGCTCCCTTGCTGGTAGGCATTCAGGATGTCTGGCCAGATTGTGTCATCAATGTCGGGAAACTAAGCAGCCCTTTTTTGGTGTTACCTTCCAGGATTTTGGAAAGAATTCAATACAGAATTGCAGATAAGATAATCGTTCTCTCTTCAGGAATGAAATCTAATTTAATGGGGAAGGGCGTTAAATCTGAAAAAATTGAGATCATAGCCAACTGGGCTGATACTGAAAATGTAAAACCACTCCCAAGGAATAATGAGTTTGTCCATGCTCATCAACTAGAGAATTTCTTTGTGGTTCTATTCGCAGGAAATCATGGATATATCGCTGCCCTGGATAATCTTATAGAAGCAGCTGAGCTCTTGAAAGAAAAAACGGAAATATTATTCATTCTGGCAGGGGAGGGAAGTGTCAAGAATGATCTGATCCTACAGGTTGAAGAAAAGGGATTGAAGAATGTCCGCTTCCTGTCAACGCAGCCAGAACAACAATGGCTTGAAATGCTTGCCGCTGCGGATCTGGCACTGGTGAGTTTGCGATCAGATCTGGCAGGGTTAAACGTGCCGAGTAAGGTTTACACATTAATGTCCGCTGCCCGGCCGATCCTCGCCAGTGTGCCGGAAGACTCAGAAGTAGCTGCGTTGGTATTAAATGCAAAGTCTGGGATAATAAGCAAGCCGGATGATCCAGAATCCCTGGCAAAAAGCATACTCAAAGCCTGGGAAATGCCAGAATTATTAGAGGAATATGGAAGTAATGGCCGGGCATTCATGCTGGAAAAATTCAACCGACGATTGCAGACAGCAAGGTATTTATCCATTCTAAAATCCATACGAGCAGGGGACTGATGCAGTGAATCGTTCAATAAAATTATCAGACAGAAAATTCATCTTACTATCTGTTGACTTGATCCTTATCCTGATCACGACTTTGTTCGGCCTCTGGATCCATGCCCGGGGGTTGACTATCTTGACTTTTAATTTAAGCTATCTTGTTGATCAAATAGGATGGCTGATATTGATGTCAGCTCTGTGGCTGATGTCTGCCTATATTACCGGATTGTATGATCCACTCAGAAACACAACCCTTGAAAAGACAATTTTGCGCTTGATCCAATCTGGAACGATTGTGATGGTTGTGTATCTATTGATATTCTTTTATACCGCTCCAAAAATCCTGTTACCGCGAGGCATAGTTGTCTACCAGGTGATATCCGGATTTATCCTGATAACCTTGTGGAGAATCTCATTTTATTACCTGTCGGGAAGCTCCAGATTTAAACGAAAAGTCCTCATCATCGGCGCTGGTTGGTCTGGTAAAACAATCGCCCAGGCTATCTTGAAATATGCTTCTCATCAATATCAGATCATCGGATTCATTGATGATGACCCTGAGCTAGCCGATAAAATGATCGATATCCCAGTCTCCGGGGAAGATTACTCCCTGGATAATTTGGATCCAGAGGCAAAAGAAATAAAAAAGATCCCGATTCTTGGCGCCTCCCAGGATTTGATATCAAATATCGTTAATAATGAGATCCCTGAAGTCATTCTGGCGATAACAAATGATATCAACACAGCTACATTCAGATCGCTGATGGATTGTAAAGAGCTGGCGATTGATATAACTTTAATGACCGAGTTGTATGAAAAATTGACCGGGAGGATCCCGATTGAGCATATTGGTGATAATTGGTTTGTATCCCTTCCCATGGATTCAGCGGAGACCAGCCTGTTCTATGCATATGCGAGCCGTATCTTTGATATAGTCAGTGCTTCGCTGGGTTTAGCTGTACTGCTTCCATTTTTCCCGATTATTGCTCTTGCCCTGTATTTGGATTCTCCAGGTCCGATCTTCTATTCTCAGGAAAGAGTCGGAAAGGGGGGGAACAAGTTTTATTTATACAAATTGAGGACAATGGTTCCTGATGCTGAAGTGGGGGGAGTTGCTCAACGCGCTCAAAAAGATGACCCGCGTATTACAAGGGTAGGGCGCTGGTTGAGAAAGTTTCGATTGGATGAAATGCCCCAATTGATCAATATTCTGAAGGGTGAAATGTCAGCCGTTGGACCAAGGCCAGAGCGGCCTTCACATCTGGTAGAGCTGGATGAAAATGTACCTTTCCACCGTTTAAGAAATGCGGTCAAACCAGGAATGGCTGGTTGGGCAGTAGTCAATTTTGGATATATTGACGATCTGGAAAGTGCGAGAATGCGCCTTCAATATGATCTGTACTATGTCAAGCACCAGTCAATTTTGCTAGATTTGATCATCTTAATCCGCACATTTGGACAGGTTTTCCTGTTGAGGGGGCGGTAAATCCCTTTAGTCTGCTAGGATCAATAATTAAGCTTATCGTTCCAGAAGTTTTGGCAGATTTCTCTTTGCCTATCACAAACTTTTACCTATTAAATAAAAATCTACTATAATTGAACTCGGTTTTTGTTTATCATAGGAGGACGGTTGATATTCGATGTTGTGGTAATTGGGGCATCAACTGCAGGATTATATGCAGCAGAATTACTTGCTTTAAGCGGGAAGAAAGTCGGCCTATTTGATAGGAATGATAAGAAACCCGATTTTCGAACCTATATCATTACACCGGGATTCAAGCGAATTGTCCCTGATTTCGATTCTACTTTAATTCGTCATGAGACGAATATTATCCACATCCAAGCTGGGTTGGAATTTCGAACTATAAACTTATCCACTCCGGATTTGACTATTGAGCGCGGCCAACTGATCGATAATTTCATGTCCCGGGCCAAGATGGCAGGTGTTGAGATCTACCAAAACTCCAAATTTGTTAGTTTCGATCATGAGAATAACAAAACCAAGCTTCGGATCATTATTGGTGATACTGAAAAGATAATTCAAACCAAATATCTGATTGGAGCTGACGGTGTTCATAGTCAAGTTAGGGAGCTTGCAGGAATGGCAGCTGTACCCAAAGTACCGTTATTGCAGGCCGAAATTGAGTTGCCGGAAGGCTGGAATCCCGGGATGACTAAAGTGTGGTTTGATGTCAATGACTCTCCATATTTCTATTGGTTGATTCCTGATCGTGATAATAAAGCTGTGGTGGGTTTGATTTCAGACCCAGGTGCCGATATTCGCTATTTATTAGATAGCTTCTTAAAGAAAAATTCCTTTCTGCCCCTGGCTTATCAATCTGGACAAGCAGGAATGTATATACCAAAAACAAAAATTGAATCCACTTCAGGAGGAGTTAAGATCCTTCTTGTCGGTGATGCGGCAGGTCAGGTAAAAGTTACAACAGTCGGTGGGACTGTCACTGGTTTTGCAGGTGCACAAGCTGCCTCGAAGGCAATTCTGGAAAGAAAGCCGTATCAGGTCACATTGCGAAAAGTAAATCGGGAGTTGCGTATTCATTATTTTATCCGAAGTCTATTGGATAAAATGACAAATCAGGATTATTCAGTTTTGCTTAGAGGTTTATCACCTAGAGTTCAGTCTTTCCTGAACCGCTATGATCGTGATCAGATGCGCCAGAATTTTTGGAAATTGGCTTTGATACAGCCAAGATATATTTTCCTGGGCCTGAAACTATTATTACGCATAGCCATAATCGGTGTGTGATACTTTTGGATTCAGAAATTATTCTCTGTGTAAGTCAAATTACTACCGAGAATGGGTCAGGGAACATAATGCGGCCAAATATCGTCAATAAACAGTACATTAAAGAAAAAAATAAAGGTAAAACCGAATATGGATATCAAAAATAAAAAACTAATCAAGTATATAATCTTTGGACTTGCTGGATTTACAATACTGATCGGGTTGGGTTACTTGGCGTTAACCTGGAATAAACCCCTAAATTCCCCTTTAGACACACCTGAATATGTAGAGAGAACTGATATTGTTGTTCAGACACCGGAAAATGAGGAATATACTCAAGAACCTGATAATACTTTGACTCCCACGCTTGAACCCGTATGCGGAGCACCTCCAGTACTCAATATACTGGTCTCAGGAGTCGCATCAAGCAATTACCTGTATGGATTGGCTGATGCTATCCGAGTGGTAAGAGTAGATTTTCAAACCAAAGAAATCTCTGTATTGGCTTTTCCTAGAGATCTTTGGGTAGATATCCCAGGATTAGAGAGCAGAGGTATAGAGGTCGGAAAGTTGAATCAGGCCTATTTTTATGGTACTGAGGGAATGGGATATTATTCCGGATCTGGATATGGATCTGGATTATTAGCTGATACTCTGTATGAAAACTTCGGTTACAGGGCAGATAGGTACGTATCTGTGAATCTAAACAGTTTTAGGATCATAATTGACACACTGGGTGGTATTGATGTTTACCTTGCAAGTGATGTTTATAAGAAGGAATTCGAAGAACCAGTTTTATATTTAAAAGCAGGATCACATCACCTTAACGGAAAACAGGCTGAACAACTTGCCCGAACACGGATTACAATAGGTGATTTGGGGCGAATAAATAATCAGACTGTGATATTAAAAGCGCTAGCAGTGAAATTGTTATCTCCATCAGGTGTGGCGGCTCTTCCCTCGCTTATTGATCAATTAAAGTCCAACGTGCAGACAGATTTAAGCCCAGCGGATATCTCTCAATTGGTTTGCTTAGCAGGAATGCTCAATTACGATGAAGATATTGAATACTTTTCTCTACCTGAGGATTCTATGGATGAACAAATGGTATACGATCCAATACGGGAGATTAACACCGCAGCATTAGTGGTGGATAAGGATAGAATTTACATGTTGATTGAGGAGTTTCAGCTTGGAACTCTGCCGTAAAATAGCTGAGCTGATCCAAATAAGGCCGAACTTGTCTCGATAACTTGTTTATGATAAGATACCACGAAGTTAATAACATAAAATATTGCAGGATAAAACATGTTGGAAACTATTAAAAAATCACCAGTAAAAATTGGCATAATCTTGTTTCTTTTGATCCTATTGAATGTTGTGGGATGGTATCTTTACTTCAATTGGGATACTCCTTTCGGGGATCCTCTTGATTTGCCGACTGCTACAGAGGAAATTGCTCAAGAAATAGCTACTGAGACACCTTCTGATGAAGGAACTGAGGATACTGAACCAACAGCCACTCCTGAGATAGAAATGACTCCAACGATTGAACCAGTTTGTGGTGATGATCTGTCGAAGACGATACTTGTATCGGGAATAGATTCTGAAGGTTACCTGTTTGGTTTGGCAGACTCGATTCGAGTTGTAAGGCTCGATTTTCAGACAAAGAAAATCACTGTGCTAGCGCTCCCACGGGATCTCTGGGTTAATATTCCAGGAGCTTCTCAATACGGTGTGACCGAGGGAAAACTAAACCAGGCATATTTTTACGGTACTGAGGGCATGGGATTTTATGATGGCTCTGGATATGGAGCGGGCCTATTAGCTCATACGTTACAGAATAATTATGGTTTGCATGTTGATCATTATTTAACTGTAAATATGTACGCATTCAGGAATATTGTTGACGCCTTGGGTGGTTTAGATGTATATTTGCCGGAAGATGTATACATCAAGCATTACGAACAACCCAAACTCTATTTGAATGCAGGAACGCATCATTTAGAAGGAAAACAGGCAGAACAGGTAGTCCGTGCAAGGATTGATATCGGAGATTTTGGACGCATTAGAAACCAAACCTTGGTGCTAAAAGCACTGGCAGTAAAAATGCTAACACCCAATGGGATTAAACAGATTCCTGACCTTGCCAGTCGTTTATTGTCTTATGTTCTGACCGATGTTAGCGCGGCTGATGTTAGCCAATTGGCTTGCCTTGCGGCCCAGATTGATCCTCAAGAAGATATTGTCTTCGATACACTGATACCGGTGGAAGAGGAAGCCAGTATTGGACGGTGGGTTTTGGATGAATATGTTGGATATCAGGTTTACGCCTTGTTCTATGATAAAGATGTCATCACTCAACGTTTAGCTGATTTCCAGGCTGGAACTTGGCCAGAATAATGAACAAGTAGAGTTAATGAATTAAACCGGATGCCTGAAAGCATCCGGTTTTTTTCTTCCTGACCTTCTTTAAACTGATTCTTGACTTTCTGTTATTAGATCCTGGTACAAGATGGCGATGGATTTAGCAACTGTTTTCCAGCTGAAGTTTTCTTCGACATACGGCCGCGCGTTCTTTCTCAACTCAACGTTCATAGCAGGCTGATCGAAGATGATTTTGATTTTCTCAGCTAGCTGAGCGGCATTTCTGGGTTCAAATAACGCTCCAACAAGATTTTCCTTAACAGTGGATTTCAAACCACCTACACGGGAAGCTATTACACTGCTCCCACATGCCATGGCTTCAATGGCTGTCATACCAAAAGGCTCATAGTAAGATGGAATGACCGTGATATCTGCCGCGCTGTAGTATTTTGACAATTGATCCTGGCTTTTCCCTCCGGTAAACGTGATCTGTTTTTCGATACCGTATTCATCGATCATTGTCATGTATTTCTTATAAGGTTCTTCAGAGAGTTCAGCCCAGCTCAGGAATGGTTTGTCTGTGGGTGGTCCCCCCACAATAACAGCCTGAAGGTTTGGATTATCTATAAGATATATGGCTTCTAATAAGGTGTCGATCCCTTTTCTATTCTCCAACCGCCCAACATATGTGATCAAGAAATCATCTGTTGAGAATGCGATATCTTTTTTTGACTCTTCCTGGGACAGGGGTTGGAATAGATCAAGGTTTACACCGCAGGGAATGATAGCGATCTTTTCTGGATCTGTATTGTACAGATCAACCAGGTCTACTTTTTCCTGGAGATTAGTGGCAATGATCTTGTCGGCAGACTGACAGAGCTTCTTTTCAATTTCCAGTCTGGAGGTAGGGCTGGGGTCACCCAACCCCAAGGCTTCTTCCTTGATCGCGCCCAGGGAATGGAAAGTGTGTACCAATGGTATTCCCCAGGTGTTTTTCAAATGCAGGCCAATGGCGCCGCTCAGGTAATAATGACTGTGAACAAGGTTATATTTCAAGCCATGCTGGATCTGATAGGATGGTATCCATCCAGCTATATCTCGCAGTAATTTGATCAGATTCTCTTTCTGGATTGTCTGAGGGGGGCCTACCGGTATGCGTATGACCCGCGCCCCCCGGGAATAAGTTTCCTGTTCTGGTTGTCCCTCACTTTCCCAGCGTGAAAATACATCTACTGTCAGACCGAATGCACCCAAATATCGGGACAATTCCTTGACATAGACGTTTTGCCCTCCGTGGTGGGGTCCTCCCAACTCGGCTAATGGATCTCCATGCAGGGAAATGAAAGATACATCCCAGGACATTCTTTTACCAAACCTTCTATCAGCCTGATTTCTCTTCTATTTGATTATATATTAGTTCTTTATCTATCAATTTTTGGACGTGACCAACATTTTGCAGTTTCAGGGCAGCGATTCTATGGGCAAAACATACAGCTTCTTTCCATGATTTTCCATCCAGGTGAGCCACCAGGAGTCCGCCCCAGAAAGCATCGCTGCCGCCAATTACGCTATCAACTGAAACCAGGGGAAGTGGTCCAATCCGCTCAACAGTCACGCCATCAGATATTGTCACTATCCCCCCGCTGCGGGTTACGATAACAACCTCAGCTCCCAGGTCATGAAAACGATCAAGGCAAGCTGTTTCAAGTTCTTTCTCATCCATATTCGGATCAAATAACAAACGCGCATCATCCAGAGAAGGTTTTACAACTGTGATATAGGGCATGATCTGCGCTAATACCTCCCAGGCCTCAACTTTGTCAGGCCAGATCCTTGGATTGTAATTAGGGTCCAGGGATACAACTTTGTTATGGCGTTTAGCCAGGCGCAGGGCACGGTGGATCGCAGAACGGGAAGGTTCACGGGAGAGAGCGAAGCATGATGTATGGACTGCCCGGGTATGTTTGATAAGCTCTTCTGGGGTCTCCCTGATTCTAAGCAGGGAATCCGCCCCACGGTTGACCTGGAAGTCTGGGACTCCGGTAGTTTTGGTTACAAAGACCGATGTCGTCGGAAGCTGGTTGGTTTTAAGGAGCGCATTTGTTGAGACACCAAGGTATTGGAGAGATTCCTCCAGGAATTCTCCAAAACGATCTTCACCGATCTTTGAAAGAACAGCTGACCGGGATCCCAATAAAGATGCGTATACAGCCACATTTGCCGGCTGGCCTCCCAGGAAACGCTGAAATTCCTCTGCTGTTCTGAGCGATGTGGATTGGCTGGTAGCAATGAAGTCTACCAGTGTTTCTCCGACACCAAGCACTTCGTATTCCAGGTAAGTTGCCCTTAATTCTGCGAGCGAGATATCATTTTTTAGAACGGGATCTTTGAAGTAGGGGTGGATCGGGAGGTGTTTTCCTCCAGTATTATTCTCTTTTGCGTGCTCTAGGATTTTTAGATAACCTTCGGCGGTTCTCTTCCAGATATATCGGTTTAAAACTCTCTGATAACCCGCTTCAGCCATTTCCTTCCAAAGTTTAGCATTTGAGGTCAGTTGATAAAATGCCGTGCTGATCTCGTCTTGATCTGTTGGATCCACTAAAAGGCCGTATTTCTGATCCCCATTCAGCATACTTTCACTTGGCCCTCCGAATTTTGTGACAACGGCAGGCATGCCTGAAGCCATAGCTTCCAGGGGCGCCAGTCCGAAAGGTTCATAGAGAGCAGTCAAGGCAAATACGGACCCCTTGGAAGCAAAATACCTGTAGGCTGCGCCCAATTGATCCTGGCCCTGGATGGAAAACATCGATACCTGTCCTCGAAGCTCTGATTCATCAATCACTTTAATTAGCGAATCAAGGACGTCTTTTTCAGTTTCACCGATAGAATCAAAACCATTCAATGGATCTTCCAGATTGCCTGTCAGGATCACCAGATTGGCTTTTCCCCTTAACTCTGTACTGGAAGCAAATGCCTGTACCAGGCCAAGGTGATTCTTTTTTGGGTCAAGGCGACTTGAAGCAACTATACAGGGAAAATCCAACCTATCTGTTGCGATATCACGGGAGATCTTATCTTCAATATGTGCGTATATCTCATTTTCCCCTTCCATTCGTGAGTCTCTATCGAAAATATCCAGATTTACACCAGGTGGGATTACAGAGAAATGAGAGTTATCTGTCCAGTCAACAGCGCCTCTGTAAGCGTTATGGCTGTATTGGATATGCCGTTCCTGCTCGGTGCTGGTGATATTTACAATCGAATGGTTCATGGATAAACGTTCTGCCAACAATCGGCGGCGAAAGAAAAAATAATCCTCCATGTCCTGGAGGTTTTCACTGTTCACTTTCAGTTTATCCATCTTTTGGGCGCCCAAGGAGTGAGCGGTAAAGGAAAAAGGAATTCCGGTCATTTCCTTAAGTAAAACGCCACACAACCCCCCGTCTCCATAATGGGCTGAAAAGAAATCTGGTACCTGGCCCTCTTTTTTATAGAAGTCAATTACATTCGGTACCCAATCTGTGATCAGGTGTGGCCAGAGTAATTCTTTTCTGAGAAATTTATCAGGACCAGCGGGCAAACGGATGATCCTTACATTAGGAGAATCAGCGTAGGTATCAAATCTGCCGTTGAACTCCGGCCAGGTAGGATCGATGATCTGCCTGGTGAGGATATCTACCTGGTGGCCAAGTTCACCCATTGCCAGAGCTACTTGTTTTACATAGACTAGCTGGCCGCCGAAATCTGGATGTTCCGTCCAATAACTGTCCGTCGGGTCGAAGTTTCCTTGAGGATTGAGAAAAGCAATTCGCATAAAAAGGCCTTTGTATCTATTTTGTAGAAAAATCAACGACGTAGAATTTCCTGGAAACGCCTGTATTTGGATTATAGTAGTTAACCACGCCTACGCCCATCCGGGTGTAATATTTCCCGAGGATTGTCCAGGCATGGATATTCAGGCCGTCTTTGTACACAGGCTCATGGGTCATCCACCAATTAAAAGCAGACACAGGTGATCCTCCACCCATGAAAATTTCACCACAACAGCAGTGTGAATAACACCAATTCCTGTTATTGGCTATAGCCAATCCGATCCTCTCCCAGGCTTTAGTCCCATCTGTTGATGTATGGCTGTATGTTCCGTGGCAAGTCATGTCCTGACCATGTTCCCGTGCCGCCGTGACCAAAAGATATTTGATTGTCAGTTCGTTCAGCCCATGCTTTCTCCTTTCTTTGTTGATCATATCAAAGATCTGCTGTTCATCTGCAGGAGATGGGGAGGTGTATGAGCAATACATTGACTCAGGTGTATTCGATGGGTGCGGAGTGTTGCTTGGTAGGGGTGTATCACTCGGAGTCGGTGTATCGCTGGGAGTGGGAGTTATTGTCGGTGGCAGTGGTGTGTTCGTGATGGTTGCCGGAGTGAGATTGGGCGTGTTGGTCGGCAGCGGCGTTTTTGGGGTTTTGGTTGGCTTTGGTGTTTTTGATGGTGCCGGGGTCTTATATACTGTAGGAGCTGCGGTACTTGATGGTTTAGGCGTTTGTTCTGGCGCGTAAAATATCTTTAGATCCCTGGTATTTCCAGTCGTTGTTGCGTAATATCCCCACAGCCAACAGATTTTCCCTGTGTTCCCAGGATCCTTTATGATCCAATAAGATGATGTTTGATCTCTTCCGATCAGTGCGGCCGCTTTGCCAACTTGAAGGGGACTCAACTTTGAGTAGGAAATTCCCGGGCCGGTTCGGCAGTTCGTTGTCAGGGATACTCTTACCGTCGGCTTATCTTGAGGCACGGAGGTTTTTGCCTTGGGTGTTGCAGTGATTGGTTGAGGTGAGCTGGTGATTGTTGGTTCTGATAACGTGGGAGTCTTGGTTTTTTCTAAAGTCTCTGTAACAGTTAGACTGCTGGTAGGTGTCAATGTATCGGTTGGTGTATCCGAGGGAGTATAGGTAGGAGGTGGTTCCTGAGTGGGTGTGAATGTAGACTTGAATTGGAAGGGTGTTTTGGTTGAAGTACCTTTAATAGTGAACTTCTCAGGCGTCTGAATATCGTCACAGGCGCTGATCAAGCCGGTGACCAGGATCAATAGAATAAGAAAAATCACAAATTTGGTCTTAATCATCTTCAATTTTTCCGGCAATGAACTACCGGGCATGACTGCTGACAAGTAGGGAGTAAGAGCAGCAATCCTCTGTTTCTTTATTATATCGTCAAGGATGTCGGGAACTGGCAATACTAAAGGAGGAATCATCCTAACAGAATTGAAAGGATTTCCAATTATGCTGTCGGCGAGATGGAAAAATCCTTATTCACCAGTAAATCTGCCTGATTCCGCAGAGATTGAACAACCACATGTTCCCGCTCTAGAACTAGCCAGCGATACTCATTTGTCGGTTCTTTTCCGCGCTCAAATTGGGCTTTTTTCGTTTCATGGTATGTCAGATCGATCAATACCTTCAGGTTGGCTGCTGCCTGGATTGCGTACAAACCTTCTATGATCAGGAATTTTATCCCCTTAAATGAAGTTATGATCTGATCTTCCTGATCAGTTAACAGGTCAATACAGGGCATGGTAACGTTTTCCTGGCCTTCCTGGAATTCTCTCAGATTCTGGTTTATCTTATCCCAGTCATATTCAGTATATCCGATGCTCTCGATTCCATGTTCCTGACGCCAGGGTGTGCGCTCAACTGGTGACGTCAGATAGTAGTTATCGATATGCATAATCTTTGCTGGAGTTCCCTGGTCTTTTAATAACCGGGCAACTACATGCGCAATTTCAGTTTTTCCCGACCCTGATTCTCCCCCAACCGCCAGGACGATTTTTTCTCCCTCTAGTTTTTCAAGATATTTCAGTATCTCGCTGGCTGCCTTTTTATGATTTTCAGTTATTAGCAATACATCACCGAGCATGATTTCACCTCTTAATTGTGTATATTGAACAACTGGATCAAAAGGGTAAGGTTGTCCAATCTCCTGGCTGGATTATGAAAATCTTTTGGCCTAAATATATTTGATGAGGTACTTCACTATTCGTCTTGATTTTTACCTGGCCAGGCAGAATGTCAAGATAATATCTGACGTTCCTGAACGAGAAATTAAAGCAGATCTTTCTCCATCCTTCTGGAAGCAGTGGATCGATTTTTAGGACATTCCCTGTCCAATCCAGGCCTGCGTATGTACGGAAAATGAACAGGATTGTGCCGGTCATAACTCCCAGATGGATACCTTCCTGGGTAGTACCTCCCTGGATATCGAGAAAATCGCTGCGTAGAGATTCCTGATAGAGTTCCCAGCTCACACCATATTCCCCGACCAAAAAGGCGAGATAGGCATGAACTAACCTGCTGAGAGTTGACCCATGTGAGGTGCGCTGTAAATAATAGTCCAGATTTTTTGGGAGCAAGCCCTCGGGAGTTTGATATCCTAATTGGGAAATTAGAGACCGAACGGTGTCTTCAGATAGATTGTAGAACAACATCAATGTATCGGCTTGTTTGGCAACTTTGTATGAATTTGGAGTGAGACCTTCTGCCTTTAAGATGCGATCCATGCGATGGATATCAGGGTAGGTTGTTCGATAATGTTCCCAATCCAGATCTTCCAACTCGAAATATCCCTCGAATTGTTCCAGTATCCCTTCATTTGAGATGGATATAGCTAAGGTCTTTGAGATTTCTTCCCACCTGTCTAACTCATCCTGATCAATTCCCAGGGATTTCAATAAACTGACTTTTACATCCAGGGGGAGAGATTTCAGGATCAAAAACCCTCGTTCGAAGGTCCAAACAGCCATTAAATTGGTGTAGGCGTTATTTACTAACCCGCCTTCCTGTGCGCCAGGATATTCTTCGTGGAATTCATCCGGTCCCATGACTCCACTGATGCAAAAACGCTTGGTTTTTGGATTCTTTTCTGCGAGGCTGGACCAGTAATGGCAGATGCTGAGGAATAATTCAGCCCCAAATTTGATCAAAAAATCTGTGTCTCCTGAGATCCAATAATAGTTCCAGAGGTTGTAAGCAATTGCCAACGAAACATGACGCTGCAGGTGGGAATAATCTGGCCCCCATTTTCCCGAGATCGGATTGAGGTGTAAACTCTGAGTTTCCTCCCCTCCATCTGATCCACTTTGCCATGGAAATTGGGCGCCGTTCAGTCCTTCTTCTTGGGCTGCCTGTCTGGCTGCTGGAAGTCTGCGATAGCGGTACATCAATGCTGAGCGAGCGGACTGAGGAAAATGAAGGTCATAAAAAGGCATCACATACATTTCATCCCAGAAGATATGTCCCCGATAGGCCTCCCCGTGTAACCCTCTAGCTGGTATCCCGACATCCAATTTTGCGCTGTGTTGGGATATGCTCAGCATCGAATGATATAGATGGAGACGGATCATCCTCTGGGTTTGACGATCCCCCTCTATTTCAAGATCTATTCGATCCCAAATCTCTTTCCACTCGAGTTCACTGGCGTTGAGAACATCTTGGAAGCCGCTGCACTTTTGGATTTTATCCCTGGCTTCATCTAGGGGATCATTTACATCTGGTAATTGAGATGAATAGAGCGAAATCACCTTTTCGATGCAGATCGGATCTCCAGGTTGGGTACTCATTTCAAAAACTGAGGATACTTTTCCCGGGAGGGTTTCTATCTGGAAATCAGGATTGACTATTTCTTCTCCCTGGAAAACCCGTAACATTGCTGCCATCCCGATTTGGATCTTTGATTGATTGGTTTCGACGCTCAAGTAGCTGAAATGATCTCTTCCACCTTCTTCCAGGGGAGTAAGATGGGTCGAGCTGAGTTCCCGATACCGTCTCACTCCGAGATTGGACACCGTGCCATCCAGTTCGGATCGGACGCTGATCCTCTCCTGGTAATTGATCGGAGTGATCGTATATTGAATACATGCCAGGTTTGGATCGGCCATACTAGCAAATCGTTTTGACTGGATCAGGGTTTGATTCCCTACCTGATCCAGGACCATCATTGTCCTGGAAAGCAAGCCGGTTTTTAGATCTAATTTTCGGTGGAAATCAAGGATTTCAACTTCTCTGGGATTAAACCAGTCTCCAGATCCGATCCGGAAAGTCAGGGGCAGCCAGTTAGGTGAATTTACCAGATCTTCATTGGTGACAGTTTTGCGATTGATATCAGATTCAAGAGTATTATACAAACCAGCGAGATATGTCCCTGGATAATTTTCATACGGGTTGGCAGGGATTTCTTCCATAGCTCCCCGGGTACAGAAATAGCCGTTTCCAACAGCACACAGTGTTTCTCTGGTCCCTTCTTGGGCAGGATCGTAGGAGTGATATTCAATTGACCAGTTTTTCCTCTTTCTTTCATCGGTAAACCAGTTCTGAATAACCGTCAGACTAATTTCCTTTAGATCTTCTACAACAAGGTCGGCACCGTTCCGCATAAGCTCATCTTTATTCTTTTCCCGGGCCACTCCCAGGACCAAACCGAAATGTCCCCGGTAACCCGCCTCAACACCAGAGTTGGCATCTTCTATCACCACGGATCGGTCATAAGCTGCTCCCAGATCATCACAGGCTTTGTGGAATATATCTGGAGCGGGTTTTCCCGCTAACCCAAGTTCAGCTGAGACAATTCCATCCACCTGGGATTGAAATAGGTCCGATATTCCGGTTAATTCCAATACTCTGGCGGCATTTTTGCTTGATGTTGCCAAGCCGATTGAAATTCCTGCGGTCTTCAGAGAATGGATGAGATCAAGAGACGACTGATATACCTCGACTCCCTGATCGGTTAGGATTAGGTTGAAGAGTTGATTCTTCATATTTCCTAGTGCACATACTGTATCGTATCCCGGTTCCTGGGATGGGTCGCCAAATGGCAGATCGAACCCTCTTGATTCCAGGTAAGATTTCACGCCATGGTATCGCGGTTTTCCATCCACATAAATCAGATAATCCTGATGAGTGAATTCCTTGAAAGGAATTGAAGTTTTTTCTGTCTGGATTTTCAGGAATTGATCGAACATCCCTTTCCAGGCGCGGCTGTGCAGGGGTGTAGAGTTTGTGATCACCCCATCCATGTCAAATATTACGGCGTCAATGACTGATTTCATCATAAAAGGACCATTAAACTTTCATTGGGTTGTAATCTGATCGGGATTTTTATTGTCTTATCTCTACCGGGATGACTGGATAATAGCAATGTGCCATTATTAGCTTCGGGAAAGGATATTATCTTTTCATGGGAAGTGAAGTTGATTGCAATTAATACTTGTTCATTGTCATTTTGACGGATATACAGATAAACACCATCAGGCACTTCAGAGGGGGAGTAATAAATTCCAGTTTGCAGGGCAGGATGAAGTTTCCGGATCTTCAATAGGTTTTGATAGTACGAGAGAATGGAATCCGGATCGTTTTGCTGGTTATGGACATTGATTTGCTGGAAATCATCTGCAATTGGAAGCCAGGTCTGGTTTGCCTGGGGGGGAGAGAAACCCGACCAGGTTTCATCTGACCACTGCATCGGTGTCCGGTTAGGATCCCTTCCCTGGCCTTCCTGACGGATCCCAGCCGGGTCCAGGCAAAGATCGGGGGGTATTTGCACATCTTTCATGCCGATCTCATCTCCATAGTAAAGGACCGGAGTGCCCCGCAAGGTCAATAAGAGCATTGCTGCACCGCGGGCAGCTTCTTCTCCATATCTAGATAAAATACGCATATCATCGTGGTTGGCGAGCACATAATTTGGCCACGCACCAGGAGGTAAACTAGACTCCAGATTTTCGACCAGGTCACGAATTTGATCAGCCTGCCATTCAGCTCCCAGGAGAGTGAAGTTGATCGGAAAATGGATCTCATCAAGATCTTCACCATAGTACAAGACCCATTCATCGAGATCGAAAAGATGGATCTCTCCCATGCTCATGCGGGGTTGTTCTTGGCTGTATTCATCCAAGAGCTTTCTGAAATCCCGGTAAACTTGGTGAATATCTGGGTGCCCTTTATCATACAAATGGATTTGGGTATCATAATCCCCCAGAGGTTTATGAATAGATTTTGACCGGGATTGATTAAGGGGATTGTCTTTCATTTCAGGGTCTTTCATCAAGTAATGGGCGACATCGATACGAAAACCGTCCACTCCTTTTTCCAGCCAGAAACGGACTTCATTAAAAAATGTTTCCTGAACCTGGGGATTGCGCCAGTTAAGATCTGGCTGTTCTTTCAAGAATGAATGCAAATAATACTGTTCTGTTTCAGGATCCCATTCCCAGGCTCCTCCACCAAATACACTCAACCAATTATTCGGTGGGGATCCGTCATCTTTGGCGTCTTGCCAGACATACCAATCCCGTTTTGGGTTGGTTCTTGATGATCGGGATTCCAGGAACCAGGGGTGTTGGTCAGATGAATGGTTTGGAACGAGATCGATGATAAGTTTGAGGTTAGCAAAATGGATTCTTTCCAGGAGGTTATCAAAATCAGCCATTGTGCCAAACATGGGATCGATGTCCCTGTAGTTGGCGACGTCATACCCGAAGTCTTTCATTGGCGAAGTATAAAAGGGTGAGATCCAAATGGCGTCTATGCCAAGGGTTTCGGCAAGGTAGGGGATTTCTTGAGTAATGCCAGCCAGATCACCAATTCCGTTACCTGTACTGTCCTTGAAGCTGCGGGGATAGATCTGATAGATAACCGCTTCTTTCCACCATTCTGTATGTGATGTCATATTTTGGCCCCATAATTCTCAGGGAGTTACTCCGTTATTCTTTATTACGTCACTGTACCAGGCCGCGCTGTGTTTTGGGATCCGCTCAAGCGAATCGGGATCGATTCGGATCAAACCGAACTTCTTGGAGTATCCCCGTTCCCATTCAAAATTATCCAAAATAGACCAGACATAATATCCCTGGACATTGGCGCCTTTCTGAATGGCTTCATGAAGTGCGATAATGTGTTCTTTCAAAAACCGAATTCTTTCGAGGTCGTTGACAAAACCTTTCTCATCTGGCTGGTCAGCGGCAGCACAGCCGTTTTCTGTCAAAAATAACTTTGGGTGTCCATAATTATCGACGATATTCAAGACCTCTTTTTTCAACCCCTGGGGATTGATTCCCCAGCCCATTTGCGTGACTCCCCAACCTGGGGCTGAATAAGGTTCCAGGCGGGCTTTCAGCCAACCTCCAAATAGGTCATAGTAGACCTTATCTGAATTGTAATGATTGATACCAAGATAATCTGCTCTGCCTTTTAAGAGTTCCAGGTCGCCAGCTTCGATCTTGGGCTGATTTGGTCCCAGCCATTCCAGGAATTTTTCCGGGAATTTGCCCAGGAAGATAGGATCCAGGAACAGGCTGTGAGTTTCGTCATAAACGCGCTGGGTGGCCTGAATATCTTCTTCTTTTTCAGATCCTGGAATGAGATGGTTGAGGTTCAGGATCAAACCTATTTCACCTTGATAACTACCAGAGTGATAGATATCCACGGCTTTTGCATGGGCTAGAAGTAGATGATGTGCTGCCTGGAAAGCTTGCGTGGCATCATTGATTCCCGGTGCATGCAAACCAGTTCCATAACCCAGGAATGCAGCTACCCAGGGTTCGTTATGTGTTGCCCATAGATCAACCCGGTCTGCCAGTTTATCAAAGGATACTTTTGCATATTCGCCAAACCAATCGATGCTGTCACGACAAGGCCAGCCGCCCTTATCCTGAAGGGGGACAGGTAAGTCCCAATGATAAAGGGTTGCCTTGGGACGGATTCCGGCACTAAGGAGTTCATCCACGAGACGATCATAAAAGTCCAACCCTTTTTGGTTGATTTTTCCAGTCCCTTCGGGGATGATCCGGGGCCAGGACAAAGTAAAACTGTAGCTATCCAGACCGATCTCTTTCATCAGCTGAACATCACCAGGCATGCGGTGGTAATGATCTGTGGCAACTTTTCCGGTATCGCCATTCAAAACCCGATCTGGCAAACAGGAGAATACATCCCAGATACTTTCTCCCTTGCCGTCCTCATTCCAGGCTCCTTCGATTTGATAAGCCGAGGCGATCGCGCCCCAGGTGAAATTTTCGGGAAAGGTGTATTTGATTTTTTTCATAGGCTTTTTTCTATATGCAATAGGATAGCGGTTAAAATTCAAATGTAATGTTCCTATCCCAGATATTAATAAAGCCTGGGAGAGGAATTTTCCCCAGGCTCTATTTTAATCTATTCGAGTGAAGCAAGGAAGAGATATTATCCCTTCACGGATCCGGCGAGCATTCCCCGGACGAAGAAGCGCTGCAAGCCAAAGAACACAACTAACGGCAGGAGCATGGATACAAATGCCCCCGCTGTCAATAAATGCCAGTCTGCACCGCGGGAACCAACCATATCTGCAATCCTCATTGTCAAAACCTGAACATCAGGTTTGGCGCCGATGAACACCAGTGCCACCAGATAATCATTCCAGACCCACAGGAATTGGAAAATGGCAAAGGATGCCAGCGCAGGTACGGAGAGCGGGATGATCAATCGGACGAAAATTGTAAAGTGAGAGGCACCGTCGATAAAGGCGGATTCCAGAATATCCCTTGGAAGACCCTTGATGTAATTGAATAATAAGTAGGTTGCCAGTGGTAGCCCAAAGCCTGTATGGGCCAGCCAGATAGCCAGGAATGTGCCATTCAAATCCAACCTAACATAATCAGTAAGAATTGGCACAAGGGCTATCTGAAGGGGGATGACCAGCAGCGCAACCACCATAATGAAGAGCAGCTTACGACCCGGGAATTTCATCCAGGCAAAACCGTAGGCAGCAAACGCTGCGATCAGGATCGGGATAATGGTAGCTGGGACTGAAACGGTGATACTGTTCAGAAACGCTCCGGTGAAGTTATCTCCTTCTACTGTCCTGACATCTCCAGATGAGGTTGTTATCTCGTAGGTCTTTCCTGCCAGTACCTGACCATAATTTTCAAGTGTAAGCTTGGGGAAAATCACCCATCTCTCATCGCTGATTCGGATTGTTGCTAGACGCTTATTCCCTGACCATACGATCTGGCGTCCATCAGGAGCGGTTATTCCCTCCCGGAACTCGTCAAAGGTCCCGGAGACACCTTCTATGGTCATGACCCCATCTGGATCAAGCCCTTCAGGAATATCATATTCTTCTACCTGGACCCATTCTCTATGTGGGAGTACTTTCCACCAACCGGAAGTCTGGATGTCAAAGCGAGTCCGGAAAGACGAGATCAGCAAACCCAGGGTTGGTATTGTCCAAATGAAGACCAGCAGAAGCAGGGAGCCGTTGACAACAAAATCGCGCAAGCGCTGTTGACCTTTTGCAGATTTCATTAGAATGCCTCCTCTTCGGCGAATTGTCGCAGGTTGTAGATCATGACCGGAATGACACAGATCACCAGGATGATTGCGATCGCTGAGGCCAAACCTTTATTCTGGTTTGTAAAGGCCTGCCTGTAAAACTGTGTAGCAATTACGTGTGTAGCGAATTGCCCTCCCGTCATAACCCAGACAACGTCAAAGATCTTCAGCGTGAAGATCACTACTGTCGTGGTGACTGTGATGATGGTGCCCATGATATAGGGGATCATGATCCTGAAAAAGACCTGGACCTCAGTTGCGCCATCCACGCGGGCTGCTTCCAAAAGCTCCCCGGGTATACCCTTTATGGCAGCTGAGAAGATCACCATGGCATAACCTGTTTGGAGCCCGATGACGATGATGATCAGAAAAAGGTTGTTCCAGGGTTGGTTCATGGCAGTCCAGGCCTGCGGCTGTCCCCCTAACCCTACCCAGATTGCGTTTAGCAAGCCAATTTGTGCAGAGGCAGCATCCTTTACCTCATAGATAAAGTTCCAGATCACGCCGGCACCGACAAAAGAGATCGCCATCGGCAGGAAGATCAAGGATTTTGCGAATTTTTCGAACCGGCTGCGGTCAGCCAGAACAGCGACAAGCAAACCAAAAATGACTGAGAGAGTTGCCCCAAAGACGATCCAGAGCAGGTTGTTGCGGAAAGCAACTGTCATGATCCGTTCTGAGAAAACCGCTATGTAATTGTCCAGGCCAACAAATACTTCTCCAGTTCTGTCATACAAGCTTGTGACCAGTGTTCTGACCGTTGGGATTGCCATGTACCAGGATAGAATAGCTACTGCCGGGCCAACAAATAGGAAGGGCTGCAGCCGGGCCATCCACTTCGGAGGAAGTTTTTCAATCAGCCAGTTGGTGATGTAATAGATCAGAGCTACACCGCCAACTCCCCAGATAATTGCTACCAGGGCAATCACATATTTTGGCGCTTCACCATCCCGTAGAAAGATAAAACCTCTGATCATCACAATCCCAGTAATGACCGGGACAATGATTGCAACAAAGATCTGCCCCAGGGTTGTACCAAACCACTCTATCACAGACCTGATAGAGGACTTGGATTGAGTAACTTCTGCCATATAATTCTCCTTTTTCAGAGAGTTGGACAAGGGGAGGAATAATTCAAAATGTATTCAAATATTATAAACCAAAAGGAATGCATCCAGCAAGAAACCTGGAGAATTATTAATTTCTTAAGAATTAATTATCGAATATAGTTTTTATCTTTGATAATGATAATTACTGGTTGTGATAGACTAAAAGTTGAAATAATGCGTGTCAAAATAAATAAAATGGAGATTTAATATGGCCATGAGTTCTAGAGATCGCGTAAAAGCAGTGTTGAATAATGAGGTTCCGGATCAGG
>Ga0180430_10001674_pt1 | contig 21122 bp, 21 predicted proteins | sample SS_ome_9_FD_132999 | JGI IMG/M metagenome (GOLD analysis project Ga0180430, IMG submission 132999) | Hypersaline lake sediment archaeal communities from the Salton Sea, California, USA - SS_1_S_2 metaG | ecosystem: Environmental > Aquatic > Non-marine Saline and Alkaline > Hypersaline >... | reverse complement strand
CGGGATCAACGGGGCTCCGATGCCCGCCGCCAAGGGAACCGTTGCCCCCGAAGACATCTGGCACATCGTGAACTACATCCGTTCGCTGCCCTACGGCTTTGACGGGGAACTCGGAGCCGACCGCCCCCTCGCCAGCCACGGTGGATTCAGCACCGGCAGCAGCGGCGTCGCCACCCACACGAGGAGCAACCCGTGAGAAATCGTCTCGCCGGCATCTTCTGGAGCCTGCTGTTTCTGGCCGTGCCCGTGCTTGGGTCGCCGTCTTTGCGATCGCTCCCTCGATCGACGTTTGGCTGCCGCGGGACGTCTCGGAGCACGGCAAGGACATCGACAGCCTCTTTTATTTCATCCTGGCGTTGACCGGTGTGGTCTTCATCGCCACCGAGGTGCTGCTGTTTTGGTTCATCTGGAAATACGATGCGGCCAAACGCGAGGGTCCGGCCACCTTCATCCACGGCAGCCACACCCTCGAGGTGATCTGGACGGTGATCCCGGCGGTGCTGCTGCTGTTCCTGGCGATCTACCAGATGAACGCCTGGGCCGACGTGAAGATGCGGCGTCCGATGATGCCGCCGACCGTCGAGGTGGTCGGCCGACAGTTTGAATGGCGGCTGCGGTACCCGGGACGTGACGGTGAACTCGGCACGCCGGATGACCTGTTTCTCGTCAACGACCTGCATGTGCCGGTCAACGAGGAGGTGCTGATTCAGCTCAAGAGCATGGACGTGCTGCACAGCTTCTTCCTCCCCAACCTCCGCATCAAGCAGGATGCCGTGCCGGGAATGAAGATCCCGGTCTGGTTCAAGGCCACTGAAACCGGGCAGTTCGACATCGTCTGTGCCGAACTCTGCGGCTGGGGCCACTATAAGATGAAGGGGCGGATCACGATCGAGCCCCGCGAGGACTTCGAGGCGTGGCTGGAGCGAAAGTACCGCGAGCAGGAGGCGACCCAGCCGTCCGCCGAACTGGAAATGGCCCGAAACGACTGACCACACCGACCGAACCAGCCTCCGGGGCGACCGGGGCATTCGAGGAGACCCTGCCATGAGCACCATCACCCGTGACACTGCGACAACCGTGGCGATTCCAGCCGCGACCAAACCCCGCCGGCCGGTCGCGGAGTTTCTCTCCACCTACGTCTTTTCCAAAGACCACAAGGTGATCGGGCTGCAGTTCCTGTTCTCGACCTTGGTCTGGTTTCTGATCGGGGGCCTGCTGGCCCTGGCTGTCCGCTGGCAGGTGGCCTGGCCCTGGTCTGACGTGCCGGTGGTCGGGCAACTGTTCGCCCAGGAGGGCGGCCAGATGAGCCCCGAGTTCTACACGATGCTCTTCACGATGCATGCCACGGTGATGATCTTTTTGGTGATCATCCCGATCCTCGCGGGCGCCTTCGGCAACTTCCTGATTCCGTTGATGATCGGGGCCGACGACATGGCCTTTCCGACGCTCAACATGCTTTCGTATTGGTTCATGTGGCCGGCCTTCATCGCCTTTGGGGCAAGCTTCTTCGTGGAAGGCGGGGCGGCCTCCAGCGGCTGGACCGCCTACCCGCCGCTGACAACCAACCTCGCCGCCTCGCCCGGCAGCGGCTGGGGGCAGACCCTGTGGCTCGTCGGCCTGACATTCGTCGGGGTGTCGTCGATGCTCGGCAGCGTGAACTACATGACCACGATTATCCTCATGCGGGCCCCGGGCATGACGATGTTTCGTCTGCCGATGACGATCTGGGCGATGTTCATTACCGCCGTGCTGCAGGCCTTCGCCCTGCCGGTGCTCACCGCGGCGGGCTTCATGCAGATCGCCGACCGCAGCCTCGGTACCGGCTTCTTTTCGGCCGAGGGGAGCATCATCAACAACACGGTCACCAGCGCCGGCGGCGGGCAGCCCCTGCTTTGGCAGCATCTTTTCTGGTTCTACAGCCATCCGGCGGTCTACATCATGATCCTGCCGGCGATGGGCATGGTCTCCGACATCATGACCTGCTTCGCCCGCAAACCGCTGTTCGGCTACCGGCCGATGGTCTACTCGGTGGCCGGAATCGCCGGCCTCGGTTTCATCGTCTGGGGCCATCACATGTTCATCTCAGGCATGAACCCGGCCCTCGGCATGACCTTCATGGTCTCGACGATGATGATCGCCCTGCCGAGCGCGGTGAAGACATTCAACTGGCTCGGCACGCTCTGGGGCGGCCGCATCCAGTTCACCACGGCGATGCTCTTCGCGATTTCGTTCGTATCGATGTTCATCATCGGTGGCCTCTCGGGCATCTTCATGGCCGCAACGCCGGTCGACATCTTCATCCACGACACCTACTTCATCGTGGCCCATTTCCACTACGTGCTTTTTGCCGGAACGGCGATGGGTGTGTGGGCGGCGATCTATTTCTGGTTCCCGAAGATGTTCGGGCGAACGATGAACGAATTTTGGGGGAAGGTGCACTTCTTCCTGACGTTCATTTTCTTGAACGGCACCTTCTTCACGATGCACATCCTCGGGGCGGTGGGCTTCCCGCGGCGTCTGGCCGACGCCTACCACTACGAGACCTTCCACCATCTCCAGCCGATGAATGCCTTCATGACCTACTGTGCGATCGGCATGGTTGCCAGCCAGGCGATTTTTGCGGCCAACTTCTTCTGGAGCATGTTCTACGGCCCGCGGGCCGGCAGGAACCCGTGGAATGCCAACGGGCTGGAGTGGACCGCGCCGAGCCCACCGGGCCACGGCAACTTCGACTACCAGCCGATCGTGCACCGCGGCCCCTACGAGTATTCGGTGCCGGGCGAGGAGAAGGACCACCTCATGCAGACCGACCCGCCCCGGGCCATGGCCGCGGCTGCCCACTGACCGCATTGCCACCGAGACAACCGTGAGCCTCGCCACGCCGAACGACAAGTCGCCCCTCGCCCCGCACATCCTGGCGGTGGCTCTGGTGGCCGTGACCGCGGTGCTGCTCTGCTTCGGAGCCCTTGTCACCACCTACGATGCGGCAATGGCCGTGCCCGACTGGCCGGGCACCTACGGCCACAACATGTTCCTCTTCCCGCTTGCCGAATGGCTCGGCGGGCCGTGGGATCTGTTCCTCGAGCATGGCCACCGGCTGCTCGGGGCGACCGTGGGCCTGTTGACGTTGCTCGCCGCTGCAGCCTGTTTCCGCTGGGAACGGCGGGGGGTGGTGCGTGGTCTCGCCGCGGCGGCGGTGCTGCTGGTGGTGATCCAGGGCCTGCTCGGCGGGATGCGGGTGCTGCTGGATGATCGCACGATCGCCAAGGTGCATGCCTGCACCGGGCCGCTGTTTTTTGGTGTTGCGATCGCGATCGCCGCGCTCACCAGCCGCCGCCTGCGGGGCATGGCCGACGCCTCCCCTGTGATGGCGTGCTCCGCGGCCGGACTGCTTGCCGCGGCCTATGCCCAGCTCGTGGCCGGAGCCCAGTTGCGGCACCTCGACACCGCAGTCGATCCCCGTTCCTTTGCCTGGCTGGTGGCAATCCACCTCGCGGGCGCCGCGACGGTGGCAATCCTCGCAGCGGTCGCCGCCGGGATCAGCTGGGCTCGGGTCGGTCTGCCGAACTCGCCGTCCTCAGCGAGACTGCTGGCCGGCTGGGCGACGGCGATCTTTGCCGTGGTGCTGCTGCAAATCCTGCTCGGCGCCGCGGCCTGGCTTGTCAGCTGGGGCGTGCCCGACGGCTGGCTGGGCGAGGTGCTGGGATCCTTCTCGACCGGGCTGCTCGAGGCTCGCAGCGGCCGCTCTGCCCTGGTGGTCACCGGCCATGTCGTGCTCGGGATGCTGATCTTCGGGATGACCGTGGTCCTTGCCGTGATCGCCGGTCCCCCCGGCGGCCGCCGGCTCGAGGAGGCCGTATGAGCGTTGCCGATGCCAGCACCGTGCCCGCTGCGGGAATCCAGCCCGTGGTCCGCAGCGGCTCCACGCTGCTGGGCGATGTCGCGATGATGACCCGCCCGCGGATTGCCCTGATGGTGCTCGCCACCGTGGCCACGGGCATGTGGCTCACCGCCGGAGGTGGGATTGGCGGCTGGACGCTCGCCGGTGTGCTCGCCGGCACCGCACTGGTGGCGGCAAGCTCGAGCGTGGCCAACCAGATTCTCGAGCGGGATACCGACCGACTGATGCCCCGCACCGCCGGCCGACCGCTGCCTGCCGGCCGGGTGGAGCCCGCCGTCGCCGCAATCCTCTCGGGGGTACTGCTGATGGTCGGTGGCGGAGTGCTGGCAGCCTCGGGTGGCTGGCCTGCTGCGGTAACCGCATTGGCGACCTGGCTGCTCTACGTGGCGGTCTACACGCCACTCAAGCGACGGACGCCGCTGAATACCGCCATCGGCGCGATCGCCGGGGCGATGCCGGTGGTGATCGGGGCGGTCGCGGCCGGCTCCCCGGCACGGCTTGCTGCGGGCGACGCCGCCGGCACCCTCGCCGCGGCGGCCTTCGCCACCTTGCTCTACCTCTGGCAGTTTCCGCACTTCATGGCGATCGCCTGGCTCTATCGCCGGCAATATGCGGATGCCGGCCTGAGAATGCTCACCGTTGACGATCCCTCCGGCCTGCGCGCCGCGGGGCAGTCGCTGGCCGCCGCCCTCGCGATGCTTCCGGTCGGCCTCGTGCTGGCGGTGCCTTCGGGAAGTGTGCGGCTGTTTTTCGCCGAGGCCGCGGCTGTGGGGCTCTACGTGGCGGCCACCGCCCATTTCGCCGTTCGCCGCGACGACCTCTCAGCCCGACGGCTGCTGCTGGCTTCGCTGGGCACGCTCCTGGCAGTGATGGCTGCCGCGGTCGCCCTCGGCCGACCGGCCGTTGCTGCCGACTCGCGTCGGGCCACCGTCGCGGTCACAATCGATACAGTTTCCCCCGACACCCTTGCGGACTTTGGAAATCGATGAGCAGTTCCGCCTTCGCCGCCGACACCCCCTTCGGCCACGATGATCACGGGCACGACGATCACGGGCACGTGGCATTGCAGTACCAGCCGGGCCTGCCGCTCTCCCGCGGCAAACTGATCATGTGGCTCTTTCTCTCCACGGAGATCATGTTCTTCGCGGCCTTGCTGGGCAGTTACGTGGTGCTTCGCTTCGGCGCGTTGCAGTGGCCCAAGCCGCACCATGTCCACCTCAGCGAGCCGATCGGCGCCTTCAACACCTTCGTGCTGATCTGCTCGAGCGTGACGGTGGTGCTCGCTCTCGAGGCAGCCCGTGCCAACCGGGCCGGCCTGGCCAAGCTCTGGATGGTCGTCACCCTGCTGCTGGGCATGCTCTTTTTGGGCGTGAAGGGCTACGAGTATGCCGCCAAGTTCGACCACGGCATCTATCCGGCCAAGCCGCTTGGGAGAATCTACGAAAAGCCCGATCTCTACTATGCCTCGGCCGTCCGCGAGCGGCTCAAGGATCCGCTCGTGCTCGAGAAGATCGCCGAACTCGAGGCCGCCTCCGAGGCCGATTTGACCGCCGAGCAAGTGGCCGGGCGAAAGAGCCTTGCGGACATCCGCCGGCTGGTCATGGACCCCGACCAGCAGGCCTTCGACATCGCGGTGGTGGCTGATCAGGTAATGCCCCTGCCCGCCGAGGGGCCCGGCGGCGGCCACGATGCCGGGCATGCCCACGGCCTCAACGACACCTTTGACTGGCTGCGTCTGCCGGCTGTGATCCCCGGAGGTAACATGTGGGCCAGCACCTACTTTCTGCTCACCGGCTTCCATGCGGTGCATGTCGTGGTCGGCCTGATCGTCTTCGCGGTGCTCCTCGGCTACCAGCTCGGTCCGGCGGCCGCGGGCATGATCGAAAATGCCGGGCTCTACTGGCACTTCGTCGACCTCGTGTGGATTTTCCTCTTCCCGCTGCTGTACCTGTTTTGAACCCCGACCCCAACGGGAGAACCGGCATGACCACCCCCGAGCCATCCCACGGCCCTCTGACCCGCCCCGGCGAACTTACCGACGACGCGGCCCACCCGCCGCATGCCTCGCACGGCGGGCTGGGGGTGTACCTGGCGGTCTTCGTGGCCCTCTGCCTGCTGACCACGATGTCGTTTTTGACCTACTCCCCCTACTGGCCCTGGCGGGATGAGCCACAGGTCGGCTGGGCCTTCATGATGGCGGTCTCCTGCACCAAGGCCCTGCTCGTGGTGCTCTTTTTCATGCACGTGCTCTGGGAGGCCAACTGGAAATACGTGCTCACGATTCCCGCGGCAATGATGGCGATCTTTCTGACGATCATGCTCGTGCCAGACATCGGCTTTCGCAGCAGGATGGTCTCGCAGGAACGGCTGCTGTACATGGCCCGGCCCTCCGACGAGGCCCTGCTGAAACGGGCCGCGACTGCCGCCGAAGCCACAGCCGGGGAGGCGGGCCATTGACCCGGACCCTGAACCCCGCCGAGTCCCGCCGCCGGCGGCAGGCGGTCGTCGCCGGGGCTTTGGTGATGCTGCTTGCGGCCGGCTGCGGGCCGACGGCCGAGGAGCCCCCCGGCAGCGGCGCGGCTCGCGGCGGGAAGGATGCCCATCCGCTTCCCGCGGGGATGGAGGTCGAGCCCGGTGAGCCGGCCGAGCGGTTCACTCTCACCGCCCAGGATGGCGAGCCGTTTGACTCAGCGTCGCTTGCCGGAAAGGTCTGGGTCGGCAGCATCTTCTTCGCCAACTGCCCCGGCCCCTGCTTTCGCGAGAACCAGGCGATCCGTGATCTGCTCGCCGAGTTCGAAGATGATGACGTTGTGGCGGTGAGCATCACCTGCGACCCGGAGAACGACACACCAGCGGTGCTCGAGCACTACGCGGCCCGCTTCGAGGCCGATCCCCGGCGTTGGATTTTCCTGACCGGCGAGATGCCCGAGATCAAGCGGATCGCCAACGACATCCTGTTCCTTCCGGCCGAGGTGGGCGTGCATGCCGAGCGGGGCGTCGTCTTCGATCGGCAGGGACGGCTGCGGGGCAGCTTCCACCTGCTCGATCCCGACCGGATCAGACGAATGAAGGCGATGATTCGCGACCTGCTCGACGAGCCGGCGGCTGATGCCGACGATCCCGCGGGGAGCGAAGAAGCGTGAGCGGAATCCCGATCGTGTTCGCCGAGGTCCATCCGCTGGCGACGACCAACGCCGTGCTCAACGGCATCGCCGCGGCCCTGTTGGTGGCCGGCTGGATCGCCATTCGCGGCGGCCACTGGAAGGCCCACCGGGCCGCGATGGTGGCGGCCTTCGCCGTGTCGGCGGTGTTTCTCGTTTCCTACCTGACCTACCACGCCATGGAGGGCAGCCGTCCGTTCCGCGGCGAGGGGGCGGTGCGACCTGTCTACTACACGATCCTCGTGACCCATGTCGTGCTCGCCGCGGCGGTGCCCGTACTGGCGTTGCGGATGTTTTTCCTCGCCTGGAAGGGCCGTTGGGAGCCGCACCGGCGGCTGGGGCGGATCACGATGCCGATCTGGCTGTACGTCTCGGTGACGGGAGTGGTGATCTACCTCATGCTCTACCGGCTGTTCCCGGGGCCGGCGACGGGATAAAATATCGAGCGGGGCAGGAAACTGGCCCCTCGGATGAGCCGCGAGAAGCCCTAATGTCGCTGAACCGTTCCCACGCCCGTGTCCTGCTGCCCCTGATCGTGATCGCGGTCTGCCTGCTCGGCGGAGAGGCGGTCGCCTGCCCGGGCTGCAAGGATGGAGTGGCGGCGACCGATCAGGCCTCGATCAACATGGCCCGCGGCTACTTCTACAGCATCCTCCTGATGCTGGCGATGCCCTTCACGCTTGCCGGCTGCTTTGGGCTCTATGTCTGGCGGGAAGTCCGCCGGCAGCGGCGTGCCGGGGAATCCGCCGCCGGTGAGTACGCCGGAGCGACCGGCGGCCGTTCGACCGTCGGGATCCGCGAGGAGATGCCAACGGCCTGAACCGGGCATCGCGAGAAGTGTGAGCGAGCCGCACCGCCAGGAACCGTCGCCGCAGGATCGGCCCTCGCAGACTGCGGAACACGTCTGCCACAGCAGGATGCAGCGATCGGCGACCCCTGAAAACCCCGGCTTTTTGGAGAGTCACTCAGGTGGACTTCATTCGCCCGCGTCCGCGGGCAGGGGGCCACAGAAGGCTTTTTCCACAGGCAGCTTGACCCGCCCCCGCAACTACCTGGCCCGCGACGAGCAACGGCGGCTGTTTTGGATCGTGATGCCCCCGGCGATGGTGGTCGTGCTGGGCCTGGCCTGGCTGGAACGCGCCTGGTTTGGCAGCCCTCCGGAGCCGGCGGTGGAGCAGGTCGACACCCGGCTTTTCGGTGGGGGACTCGACAGCTTTGACACGGAGATTCCCGATGCGGTTTTGATCGAGGCCGAGCAGTTGCCTCCCGTGGCGGCCCCCGGCGAACTGGGCACGACCGCCTCGTCACTGGCCAAGGTTCGCGACGACACCACCTTCCGCGAGGCGGACGACGAGGCCTGGTTCGGGCTCTGGCAGACGATCCGCTCCACCGACCCGCGGTCATTCCGGGCTTTTGATGGGCGGCAGATCGGGTTCACCGAACTCCACGGCCAGCCCCGCAGTTTCCGCGGCCGCCTGGTCCGCTTCGCCGGCACCGTGCGACGGGTCGAATGGATCGAGGCCACCGCGAACGAATACAACATCGCCGGCTATTGGCAGGCCTGGGTCGAGCCGCAGGGGGGGCCGCCATCGCCGGTCGTGGTCTATTTCCAACAACTGCCCGAAGGCTTTCCCAGCGGGCTCGATCTCTATGAGCCGGTGGAGGTGGTCGGCTATTTCTTCAAGCGATGGGCCTACCAGGCGACCGACGCGATCCGCACCGCACCGTTGCTGGTGGCCCTCGAGCCGATTCCGATCACCAGCGACCGCGGCCCCTCGCCGATGATGCCGCTGCAGGCGGTGATGATGAGCCTGATCTTCGGCCTCGTGGCGGTCACGGGCCTGGCCCTGTGGCTGGCCAACCGCGGGCCCCGCCGCAGCCCCGAGCCGGCCAAGGATCTCGATTCTTCGCTTGCCGACCGTCCCCTCTTCTCAGCGGAGCAGGCGCTGCAAGACTTGTCGAGGCAGGCGAGGCACGAAGATGCCGACGGCTCGCCGACCGATTCCACGGAGCCCGCCCCATGACACGCCCGCAGAACCTGCCGGTGGCCCTCGTCCTGCCGATGATGCTCGTCGGCGGAATCGGCGTCGCTGCCGACGAGGGGCCGACCGATCCGCCCGGCTCGCTCGCCCGCTACCTGGCGACCTTCGAACTCGACGCCGCGAGCCGGGAGGAGGGCGACGCGGGCTGGAATGACGCCCGCAGAAACCTCGCGCTGCGGCTGCTCTCCCGATTGGCGAAGGCGCCGCGGGACCGCTGGGACGCCTGGGTGGGCGACGCCGGCGAGCCTGCCGAGGCCGTGCCTGCCCCCGATCGACTCGTCCGCGTGGCCGGCCGGGCGGTCTTCGCCGGAACGATCGAACTGCCTCCACACGAGCGGGAACTCCACGCCCGTCGCGAGGTGGGCCTCGTGCGGCTCGTCGGTGAGGACGGCATCGTCGTCGACATCCTCACCGACCACGTGCCGATCAGCTGGCCCCGCTGGCAGGAGATCGACGAGCCGAGCGCGGTGGTCGGGCTGGTGATCGGCCGCGGGAGCGGTCCGCAGCCGACGACCGAAGGCGGAGCCTGGCCGAAGGAGCCGGCCGATCTGGTGCTCGCGGCGCGGCGGGTGGCCTGGTATCCGGCCACGCCGCTCGGCTCGCTGGGGATGGACTACGGACTGTTCGACACCGTCGTCGATGGCCGCCGCCTCGTTCCCGGCGATACCGACGCCTTCTACGCGATGCTCGCCGCGGCGGGCCGCGGCACCCAGCAGGGAATCGAGGAGGCGGCGGGCAGGTCGACCGACATCATCCCCCTGATCGACCCCAAGGCCGGCTGGTTCGAGGCCCACCGAGGCGACGCGGTTGTCATCCGCGGCGTGGCCAGGCGGGCGATCCGGATCGCCATCGACGACGAGTTCCGACGCCGGGCGGCCGGCACCGACCACTACTGGGAACTCTACGTCTTCAGTCCCACGCCGGGGCCGGTCAAGATCCGCGAACGGGTGCAGGACAACTACCCGATCGTCTGCTGCGTGCGGCGGCTGCCCGAGGGGATGCCCCGCGGGGCGTCGATCGGCGAGGAGGTCGAGGTGGCCGGCTTCGCCCTCAAGCGATACCGCTATCCCACCTCCGAGCCCGGCGGCGACGGCCCGGTCGATCAGGAGTCGCCGCTGGTGATCGGCAAGCGGGCGGTCTGGTTTCCCTCGCCCTCCTCCGAGCCGACGAGCACCTCGCTGGGCTGGATTTTCGGGGCCGTCTTGGGCCTCACGACCCTGATCCTGGCGGTCGGATCCTGGGTCTTTCTCCGCGACTCCGCTCGCCGCGATCGGGCCCGTCGCGAGCAGTTTCCCGACGAGGTCGGGCTGCCCGAGCCTCCCGACGACGGCTCCGGTTGACGGGGGTTGTGGCGGGCGGCGACCTTGCGGACACTCCTCGCACGGTCGCTCAATTGAGATCCCCACCACCCGGAGAACCCTGCCATGCGTCGCGCGAAAATCTCGATCATCGGGGCCGGCAATGTCGGCGCCACCACCGCCCACTGGTGCGCCGCGGCCGAACTTGGCGACATCGTCCTGCTCGACATCCCCGCCACCGAGGGCATGCCCGCGGGCAAGGCACTCGACCTCTTTCAGGCTTCGCCGATCGTGGGATTCGACGCGGCGATCACCGGCACCACCGACTGGGCCGACACCGCGGCAAGCGACGTGGTCGTGGTCACCGCGGGCATCGCCCGCAAGCCGGGCATGAGTCGCGATGACCTGCTCTCGACCAACGCCAAGATCGTCGGCGACGTCGCGGCCCACGTCCGCGACGCAAGCCCCGAGGCGATCGTGATCGTGGTCAGCAATCCGCTCGACGCGATGGTCCAGCGGGCCTTCCAGGTGACCGGCTTTCCCGCGGCACGCGTCTTCGGCCAGGCCGGCATTCTCGACACTGCCCGCTACCGCGCCTTCCTGGCGATGGAGCTCGGGGTCAGCGTGGAGGACATCTCGGCGATGCTCCTCGGCGGCCACGGCGACACGATGGTGCCGATTCCCAGCTGCACGAGCGTGGGAGGGATCCCGATCACCCAGCTGATCGACCCGCAGCGTCTCGAGCAGATCGTGCAGCGAACCCGCAACGGCGGGGCGGAGATCGTGGGCCTGCTCAAGACCGGCAGCGCCTACTACGCCCCGGCGGCCGCCTCGGCCCAGATGGTCGAAGCGGTGGTCCGCGACAAGAAGCGGCTCGTGCCCTGCGCGGCCTACTGCGGCGACGAATACGGCGTGGGCGGCTACTTCGTCGGCGTGCCGGCGATCCTCGGCTCCGGCGGAGTGGAGCGGGTGATCGAGCTCGATCTGCTGCCGGAGGAGCGGGCGGGCCTCGACAAGAGCATCGCCGCGGTCAAGGAACTCGTCGCCGCGATGAACTCGCTGACCGGCTGGAAAGCCTGAGCCGCCTTCCCGAATTGGCTCCGGCGAGGCTTCGCAGGCTTCGTCTGCTTGCCTGGCTTGCCAGGCGGAAGTTGCCTCATTCGCCTGGCCTCCGCCGGCTGTGCCCGTGGTGGCCTGCCGCGGGGGCATCTCTTCGGCGGCTGACGTTGTGGCCGACTCGGGGCTTTGGCTACAACCCTCGCTCCTGCACCGGGCGGCAGGTTCGTCGCCGCCGACGGGTGCCGCGCGGAATCCCGAGGAGAACGAGTTGATGAAAGACGGCCGACTCTCGCAGCATGTTTTGCGTTGCTTCCCCGCGGCGGAATCCCCCGCCGCCAGCCTGCGGTTGGTGCACACGCCCCGGCCGGCCGAGCCTCCGCGTCGCCCGTCATGCACCCCCACTTCGCCGGCGGTTGCGGCGGCTGCCGCCGGCTCGCTCGGCCCGCGGGTCTTCCTGCCCCTCGGCCACGAGCCGGGCTACGACTATCCGCTGCTGGTCTGGTTTCCCGACCTGGCCGACGATGCACCGCACTTCGATCTCGGGCGGGTCATGGCCCGCGTGAGTCTCCGCAACTTCGTGGCCGTGGAGGCCGCGCTGGGCGATGCCGATCCGCATGCCGCCGCCTGGCGGGCGATCGAACGGGCCGAGTCGATGGCGAGCATCCACCCGCAACGGGTCTTCCTGGTCGGGGCGGGGCAGGGGGGCACCGCGGCCTTGCGGGTCGCCTGCCGCCACGCCGATGCCTTCGCCGGTGCCGCCTCGCTCGGCGGCCGCTTCCCGCTCGACGAGGGTCTCTTCGCCCGCCTGGCCGATGTCCGGCGGTTGCCGATGCTGCTCACGACGAGCCGCGACGAGTGCGATGCCGACCCGGCGGCGGTCGAGCGAACGCTGCGGGTCTTCCACGCGGCCGGCGGCATGCTTGGCATGCGAATCTATCCCGGCCGCAGCCCGCTCTCGCGGACGGTGCTCGACGACCTCAACCGCTGGGTGATGGAGACCGCCTTCGGCTCCCCAAAGGTCGCCGCCCCCACGCTCGTCCGCTGACACGCGGCGATTCACAGTCTCTTACATCAATGACCTTTCGGAGTGCTCAAACATGCCACAGCCCGCCGAGCGAGAGAGCCACGACGAACGGACGCCCTGCATCCTGCCGATGGTCTCCGAGACCCGGCCGGCACGCCGCGAGCGACGGCATGCGACACCCACCCGGCTTGCCGACGTGGTGCTCACCGCGGCCGAGCGACTGCGGGAGCGGCTGGGAAGGCTGCTTGCCGACCTGCCCAGCCCGGGCGTTGAGGCCGAGCCCGACGGAACCCGACTGCACCGGCTTGCCGACGAGGCGGAGACGGCGGCGAAAACCCTGCGGCAGCTTGGCGACCTCGTCGCCCCGGCCCCGGCAGATATCGGCTGGGTCGCCCCGCGGGGCATGCTCGAGGGGCTCGTGGCCGAGGCGGCCCGCACAGCCCGCGACCGCCACATGCCGCTGCCGCTGCTCACCCTCGACGTCGATGCCGAGCACCTCGTGCAGGCCGATCCTCCGCTGGTCCGCCGCGTGCTTGCCACGCTGCTCGACAACGCGATCGAGGCGGCCGGCGAGACCGGCGAGGTGGTGATCACCAGCGTGCAGTATGCCGATGCGATCGAGATCGAGGTCGCCGACTCCGGACCCGGGCTCTCCAGCCACGCCCGGGCCTGGCTCTTCGAGCCGGGATTCACGACCAAGCCCGATGGCAGCGGCGTGGCCCTCGCCGCGGCCCGGCAGCTGACCGGCCAGCTCGGCGGGAGCATCGACGCGATCAACTGTCCCGAGGGCGGCACCGCCTTCACGCTCCGCCTGCCGCGAAGAATGCCGCAACGGATGGCGGCCTGATCAAGCAACCCGGCGGCTCCGTCCGCCCATGCCAGACGAGTTCGTGCATGGAGGCACGCCCCCAACACCACGCCGCCGCTCCACGGCTGCTCTCACCGGCCCGCGTGGTTGCGGTGGGTCTCGTCGCCGTTGCCGCGGTCTTTGCCGCCTGGGTGCTCCGCGATGAAACCCACCAGGGCCGCGTGCCGCTGATGGGTGGCAGCGTGCTTCCCACCAGCGAACTGGTGCTGATGGAGGCCGCCTTTGACCGGGCCAAGCTCACCGATTACGCCGTGGAGTCGGGCCGGATTCTCGTGCCCCGTGGCAAGCAGAGCGGCTACATGCGGGCTCTGGTCGATGCCGAGGCGTTGCCGCGGGAGTTTGGCGGCTCGCTGCGGCGGGTGCTCGAGGAGGAGAGCCCCTGGTCAAGCCGCACCGCCCGGGACGAACGGCTGCGGGTAGCGATCCAGGAGGAGCTGGCCCTCGTGCTCCGCTCGATGCCGGGCATTCGCCGGGCGGCGGTGCTCTACGACGCCGAAGAGCAGGCGGGGCTCTCCGGCCGCACGCGACGGACCGCGAGCGTCAACGTCGAGACCGACGATGAGCATCTCCTCGATCCGTTGCGGGCCCGCGGCATCCGCCTGCTGGTGGCCGCGGCGATCGCGGGCCTCGATGCGGAAGAAGTGACCGTCACCGATCTTCGCACCGGGCTGGTCCATGCCGGCCCGCTCGACGAGTCATCCCCTGCGGAAAACCCGGCTGACGCACCACGCCTCGCCGCGGAGCGGTCGCTTGCCCGGCGGCTGCGGGAGGCGCTCGCCCACGTGCCGGGCGCGGTGGTTGATGTCCGCATCGAACTGGCTCCGGCTGAGTCCACCGCCAATCCGCCCGCGGACCGGCCGCGGGCTCAGCCGCGAGCGGCGGCCAACATGCCCGCCAGCCTTGCCGCACGGCCCGCGTCGCCGGCGGCCGCCCGCGCCGACAAGCCCGCCGACGAGCCGCCCGGCGAAGGGCTTCGCATCGCGGAGGTGCACGCGGCGATCGCGGTGCCGCAGCCGCGGGGCGTGGACAAGGCCGAGGCGGAGGCGATGCAGGCCTCGATCCGCCGCCATGCTCTGGAACTGCTCCCGCACGTGACCGATCCCGCCGGTCGCCAGGTGACGGTGACCGCGTTCCCGCTGCTGGCCGTTGCCGAAGCCAAGGTCTCCGAGCCGCCAACGACACTCCCGCCACAGGAGGCCCGGCCAGGACCCCGCCTGCCCGAGCCGTTCGACCAGCTTGCCGAGCTGCCGCGGGAGATCTGGCTGGCCGCCGCCAGCGGCACCGTGGGCCTGCTCGCCGCAGTGCTCTGGTGGTTCGGCGGACGCACGCCCCCGCCGGTGGTGGTCGCCGAACCGATCGACTGGGCGGGACTTGCCGGCAGCAGCGACCGGCCGGGCCGGGCCGCGGCCTGGATCCTCGTGATGCTCTCGTGTGCCGCCTGCGGGGCGGCCCGCGGCGAGCCGGCCGAACCGGCCCCGCCCGCCTCGGCCGTGCCGGCCACGCCGCTGCAGGTGCCGGCCGAATCGAACGGCGGGCAGGACGCCGACGAGCCGCCGACCACGGCCTGGACGCGGGGACTCGACCCGATCGCGATGGCGGTGCTGGTGACCGCGGCGGTCGGCCTCGGCGTGCTCGCGGTGGCCGGCCGGCGACGGCGGCCCACGCTGCCGGCCGACGTCTTCGAACTGCTCGGCGAATCGGTTGCCGGCGGGCAGCGGGTGCGGGTCCTGCGGTTCGGGCCCAAAACACTCCTCGTCGCCGTCGGCTCGGGAGGCTGCACGACCCTGTCGGAGATCGCCGACCCCAAGGCCACCGAGGCGATCGCCCGAGCGTGTGCCCCGCGGAACGCCGCGGTGGTCATTGCGACCACGCCACCCGCCCCGCCGACCCCGCAGCCGTTGGAGAGGGCATCATGAGTGGCGGCGGGAGCAGCTGCGGTCGCCGCGTCGTGCTGGTGCTGGCGGTGATCGTCGGCAGCCTGCCGGCCGCCGTGCCATCACCGGCCCTTGCCGAGGAGGCCGAGCCGATCGTGCCCGTGGCCGAGGCGGCCGGGGAGGGGGACGAGGCCGACGCGACACCGTCCGCCGGCGTGCTTGCGGGGCTGGTCGAACGCTGGGGCGGCCGCTCGCTGGGGGCCTCGCTCTCCGTGGCGATGCTCGTGGGTGTCGCCAGCCTCGCGCCGGCTGTGCTGCTGATGACGACCTCCTTCGTGCGGATGAGCGTGGTGCTCTCGCTGGTACGGCAGGGACTGGGCACCCAGGGCCTGCCGTCCAACCAGATCGTGGCGTCGCTGGCCCTGTTTCTCACGGCGATGGTGATGTGGCCGGTCTGGTCGGCGGCCTGGGAAGAGGGCGTCGAGCCCTACCAGGAGGGCCGTCTGGAACTCGCCGAGGCCTTCGATCGCGGCTCGCTGCCCGTCCGCCGCTGGATGGCACGCCAGATCGAGGCGGCCGGCAACCGCGACACGGTGCTGCTTTTTCTCAAGCGGCATCCCTCGGCGGCTGCCGAGGTCTCCTCCTACGACGACGTGCCGGTGGAGACCCTGCTGCCGGCCTTTCTGGTGAGCGAACTCGAGACAGCCTTCGCGATCGGGGTGCGGCTGCTGGTGCCCTTCCTGCTGCTCGATGTGATCGTCGCCACCTTGGTGGTCTCGACGGGGCTGGTGATGCTGCCACCAACGGTCGTTTCGCTGCCCTTGAAGCTCGTGGTCTTCGTGATGGCCGACGGCTGGTCGCTGGTGGTCGGATCACTGCTCGACGGCGTGCGGCTGGCCGCCGGATCCTGATACCCGCTTTCGGCACCGGCTTCCATGACACCCAACCTCTTCGAACTGCTGCGGGAATCGCTGCTGGTCGCCGCCGTGCTGCTCGCTCCGGTGCTGATCGCGGGGCTGGTTGCGGGAATCGTGATCGGCGTGGTGCAAACGGCGATGGGCCTGCAGGATCCACTGATCGGCCTGGTGCCGCGGCTGGCGGTGATGGGCTTCGTGCTGCTGCTCTCATTGCCGTGGATGCTCGAGCGGCTGGTTGAACTGCTGCGGTCGACCGCGGTGCCCTGAACCGGCGAGGCCGTGCATGCCGCCCCAGTTCGATCTCGTGCTGCCTCCGCTTGCTGCGGTGCTCTCCGGCGGCCTGGCCGCGGCACGGATGGCCGGCTTCGTGGCGGTCGGATCACTGCCGCTGGCCCCTGGCATGTCGGTGACCATCCGGCTCATGCTCGGCCTCGCCCTCGCCGCCGCGGCGGTGCCCCTGGCAGTCTCGCAGCCGTGCGAGCCGGCGCAGCCGCTGGCCCTCGCGGCCCTTGCCGAGGGACTGCTCGGCGGGCTGGCCGGGCTGGCGGTGGCCTGTCTGACCGCCGCGGCGGGCTGGGCGGGGAACCTGGTCGGCCGTGTTTCGGGGCTCTCCTGGGCCGACGAGTTCACACCCGGCGGCACCGGCGAGGCCGGCATCGGACGGCTCGCCTGGTGGATTGCCGCGGCCGCCTTCCTCGCCTGCGGGGGTGCCCGGATCGTGGTCGCGGGGCTGCTCGACACCCTGGTCACCACACCGCCGGGAAGTTCGACGGTGGCCGACCTCGCCGGCCTGCTGGTTCCCACACTTGCCCGGTCCTTCGCCCTCGCGGTAGCCCTGGCCCTGCCGGTGTTGGTGGCCCTGCTGGCCTTCCATGTCACCGCCGCGGTGATCTGTCGCAGCCTGCCGCTCACGCCCGTCGCCGGCCTGCTGCCCTCGCTGGCGGCGACCGTGCTCGCCGCGGCGATGCTGCTGGGGGCCGGACGCTGGAGCAACGACATCGGTGAGAGCGTCGCGGCTTTCGCCTCGCAGGCTCTCGAATTGATCCCGCCGGGAGCCGCACCATGAGCGATGCCGGCGAACGCACCATCGCCCCCACGCCCCGCCGACTCGAGGAGGCACGCCGCCGCGGGCTGCTGCCTGCGGCCCAAGGCCCGGCCTGGATCGCTTCGGCTGTGGTGGTCACCGCCTGTCTGCCCTCATGGACCCGCCACACCACCGCGGCGGCGGTCGAGGCGATCCGCGGCGGCCTTGCCGGGCAAAGCCGGCACGACCCGGCGGCGGGACTGCCGGCGGCGGGACTGACAGATCACTTCGCGGCCACGACCGCATCAACGCTCTGGACAATGGCGATGCCGACCCTTGCGGTGCTTGCCGCGGCAGTGGCCGCGGCGGTGCTCACCCGGGCGGTGCTCGATGGCATCGCCTGGCGAAGCGAGAGGCTGGCGATGCGGTTTGATCGACTCGATCCGGTCGCGGGCATCGCTCGCGCGGTCGGCCCGGCCGCGGCCGGTCGGGCGGTCGGCGGCCTGCTGGGCCTGGCGGCGATCACCGGCGTGGCGGCCTGGTCGTTCGGCGGGCTCGCCGCGGCCCTCGGCCGGCCGCTTGCGGCAGCGGCCGATTTCCCGCTCGACGGCGAACTCGCCTGGGCCGCCTACCGCGGGCTGTGGGGGCTGCTCGCCGGGGCGGCGGGGGTGGTCCTCGCCCGGCATCTGCTCGCCGGGCAATTTGCCCGGCGGCGGCTGCGGATGACGGTGCAGGAGTTCCGCGACGAGCAGAAGGGGCTGCAGGCAGCCACGCCGATTCGCCTCCGCCGCGAGGATGCCGCTCAGCGGCGTTCGTCGGCTCCGGCCGGTTCGAATCGGTAGCCGTAGCGATCGAAGAAGCCCGCCCAGCGGTCGCCGACCTTTGCGGCAGTCGCCTCGTCGAGTGCATAGCGGTTGCGGCGGTAGCCCCGCATCCGTTCGGCCTGCCGCACGAACGCCGGCCGCATCGTCTCGAAGTCGCCCAGGGCCAGCTGCTCGTAGGCGGTCTCCAGCAGGCCCACCGGATTCTCGATGAGGTCCTCGTAACGGATCTCGTGGAGGCGGTCGGGCGGGATTGAAGGCCGGTCTCGCTCGAAGGCCTCGTACATCCTGACGAAGGTCTCGAGCACGTAGGCTTCCAGCCGCTCGCCCGAGTCGACCTGCAGGCCCTGCACGTGGTCGAGCGACCTCCAGAGCCGCATCGTCGAGGGAAAGACGACCAGCGGGTCGCGGACGATGTGCAGGAACCTGGCCTCGGGAAACATCTCCAAAAGGACCCGCATTCTTGCGGTGTGGGGCGGGCTTTTGAGCACCGGCCGCCGCGGATCGCGAACGACCAGCGACCGCAGGAAGTCGTGGAAGGTCGCCTCCCAACGGCGGCGAGCCTCGGGGGACAGCCGCTCGATGTCGAGGGCCACCGGTTCGTTGGAGGCGGTTGCCGGAAAGGCCATGCGGCGGTAGGGCGAGTCGGCCCCCAGGTTGACCAGGGCGAACTCATCCTCCTGCGGGCGATGCCAGCCGGCCTCGACATTGTCCATCGGCCGCTTCGCCGGCATGATCCAGGAGAGGGCCCGAGTGAGCAGCGATTCGGTGAGCAGGAAGTGGCCCGGGGCGAAGCACTGATACGTAGTGGGGCAGAAGAACCGCTCGTCGAGCATCAGCATCTCGTGCAGAAGCGTCGTGCCGCTTCGCCAGTGGCCGATGATGAACAACGGGTCGGGCCGGGGCTCGGCCTCGCGGAGCTGCCGGGCGTAGCGGGCCCGCGAGAGCGGGGTGGCGATCGAGTTGAACGCCGAAGCGGCGGTGATCGTGCCGACGAGTGGCCACCGCGTGGGCGAGGCCCGCCAGCGGTGCTCGGCAAGCAGTCCCATCCAGACACCCAGCGGCATCCCGTGCCAGAACCGGGGGCTCCACCAGGGGTAGGCATGAAAACCCTCCTTGGCGAGCGAGCTCGGCGGCGTGCCGTTGGCGTGCGGCTGTCCGGCTTGAGCGGAGGAGGGCATCGCGGGTTCCGTGACAGGACGGGTGCGGGTGGGTCTGATGAATCTACCGCACCACGGCCGGGCCGTCCGTACCGGCAGCCACGCGGTCGACCGTTTCGCCGAGGACCGCGGCCAGGCGAAGCACCTCGCTGCGGCCGGTGAGCCGGTGCCGCTCGCGGCCGTCGCTCTCCAGGAGCATCACCGTCGGAAAGGCATCGACACCCAGGCGGCGGCAGGCCTCGGCGTCGCGGTCGGCATCGAGCCGCACGCAGATCAGCCGGCTCGACGACTCGATCACCCGTGGATCTCCGAGAACGCCCTGCGACATCTCGGCGCACCACCGGCACCAGGTGGCCTGGCAGACCACCAGCACCGGCTTCGATTCCGCGTGCGAACGCTGCAACGCCGCGTCGAGGTTCTCCACGAATTCGATCGCCCGCTGCGGGCCGATGCGATCGCCATCAGCCAGGGCGATACTCGCCTCGGGGAGCAGCTGCTGCATCGTCGGCCGCCCGCCGTTGACGGCTACTTCGTCGCGGACCTCGCAGCCGGTGGCCAGGCAGACCGCCAGAGCCGCCGCGGCGAAGGCTCTCGAACGCGTCGCAGCCCCTCGACGTTTCGTGCACCGCAAAAACGTCAATCGCAATCGGCTGGGCATCACGAAAATTCTCCTGATCGTGCTTCGGTGGCAGCGGGGTTCGTAGGCCCAGGCGGGCTCCGCGGCAAGAGCGAACCCGAGGCACGGCCGGCCGCGGAAGCCCACGCAAACTGGGCAAGGCCCGGCGGCTGACAGCGGGGCGGTGGCGTTGCCTGCCCGTGGTCGGGCCGCTACTGTCTGCCCCCCGCAGCCCGGAGCCGATCCCGATGCCCCAGTTCGCACGCATCCTGCCGGTGGTGATCCCGGCCGCGGTGCTGGTGTGGGTCGCGGCGAGCGGCTGCAGCCTGATTCCCCGCACCGCGCCGGTGAGCCGCGAACTCGCCACGGCCCGTCGGCTTTCCAACGAGGGCCTGACTGCGGCTGATCAGCAGGATCTCGGCCGGGCGGAGTCGCTCTTCGAGCGGGCGGTGCGGGCCTGCCCCACCGACGTCGATGCCCGGCGGCATTTCGCCGAGGTGCTTTGGAAGCGGGGGGAGCGGGTGGCCGCGGTGGGACAGATCGCCGAGGCTCTCGAGATCGCGCCGCACGATGAGGAACTCTGCGTCGTGGGCGGTCGGATGTATCTCGAACTCGGTCTGCTCGACGACGCCGACCGGCTGGCGGCGGCCGCGGTGTCGCTGGCGCCGAGGTCGGCGCGTGCCTGGCAGCTTCGCGGCCAGGCGGCGTTGGCCCGCGGCCGGCTCGACGACGCCCTCGATGATTTCCATCGGGGCCTGGCGATCGAGCCCGACAATCGCCAGCTGCTCTACGAGACCGCCGAGGCCTACCGGCAGGCCAATCGACCCACGCGTGCCCTGGCCACGCTTGCGGTGCTCGAGGAGACCTACGGTCCCGGTCAAACGCCCGGCGACGTGCTGGCCCTCGAAGGACTCGCCCAGGAGGCCCTCGGCCGCGCTGCCGATGCCCTGGAGAGCTATCGTCTGGCGATGAGTCGCGGCAACGCTCCGCAGGATCTTCCCGCCCGCATCGCGGCTCTCGAGCAGCAAGAGCGGGATACGATCCTCGCCGGCCGCGAGACCCGCCGCGAGTAGCCGGCATTGGTCTTTCGCGCCGAGCGGGCCAGACGGGCTGTCGCGCCGAGCGGGCCGCTGGTCTTTCGCGCCGAGCGGGCTGCTGGTCTTTCGCGCCGAGCGGGCCATCCTGGCCCGGCGGCTTACGATGCGGCCGGCTTCCTGCCGGCCGAGCCGGTGCGGGACGCACCGGCCTACTGGGGGTTCCGTGAGGGGGGAGCCCGGGCCGGTGAGCCGGCGTGGCTGGCGAGCGGAGGGCCTGGAGGCCCGAGAGCGAGAAAGCTCGAGTGAGCCGAGGCAGGATG
>Ga0180430_10001673_pt1 | contig 21134 bp, 13 predicted proteins | sample SS_ome_9_FD_132999 | JGI IMG/M metagenome (GOLD analysis project Ga0180430, IMG submission 132999) | Hypersaline lake sediment archaeal communities from the Salton Sea, California, USA - SS_1_S_2 metaG | ecosystem: Environmental > Aquatic > Non-marine Saline and Alkaline > Hypersaline >... | reverse complement strand
CGCCCCGGACAGGATCACTCGCCGATAATCTTGACCAATACGCGCTTGCGCCGCCGGCCGTCGAACTCGCCGTAGAAGATCTGTTCCCACGGACCGAAGTCGAGCTTGCCATCTGTGATCGCGCAGACGACCTCGCGCCCCATGATCGTGCGCTTCAGGTGTGCGTCGGCGTTGTCTTCGCTGGTGTTGTGCCGGTAGCGCGAATGTGGCTTCTCGGGCGCGAGGCCTTCAAGCCACTCCTCGTAGTCCTGATGGAGCCCGCTTTCGTCGTCGTTGATGAAGACGCTGGCCGTGATGTGCATCGCGTTGCAGAGCAGCAGGCCGTCACGAATCCCGCTTTCGGCGAGGCATTCATTGACCTGCGGCGTGATATTGATCAACGCGCGTCGCGCCGGCACTTCGAACCAGAGTTCCTTGCGATAGCTCTGCATTCCTTCCTCCCAATCCCATGCGGCATCAGATGAGTCGGAGTTGTTCGGGCTCTGCCGCGGGGGGCGCCGCCGCGCGCCGGGCCACCGCAGTGGTCCTCGGGTTTCCAACGGCAGCCTGCGCGACCGCTGCGATCGCCGGGGCGGCCGCGTAGCGTGTGGCACCGGGCGCCGGTGTCTTGACGGCCGAGGGGCGCGCCGGCCTGCTGCCGGGGCGGTAGATGCCCTCGCGGCGCGCCCAGTCGAGGATCACGTCGTAGAAGTCACGGAAGCTCGGTCCGTGGTGGAAGTGCTCGAGGTGCGCGAGCTCGTGACAGAGGGTGGCGACCAGGCTCGAATACTTTAGCGGTCGTCCTGTCTTGGCGTGCGTCAGTCGAATCTTGATCACGCCCTCGGTATCGCAGCAACCGTAGCGGCGCTTGACCCGCGCGCTCTCGGCTTCGATCGCCCGGTAGCGCAGGCGAAAGCGGCCGGCGATGCGCTCGGCGTCGCGGCGCAAGTCGGCGATCAGCCGCTCGCGCTCGGCGCGCGTCAGCCCCGGCCGCCGCGGGCGCGCCGGACGCTTACCACCAGACTTGAGCGTTGGACTCATAGGTGAAGATGCGTTCCTCGCGGCGTGAGTCTTCTTCCACGAGCCAGTAGAGCGCGCCTGCCGGCACGTGATCGAACAGCAGCGGTCCGTCGGCGGCGATCCGCGTGCCGGCCGAGACCCACTCGTGATCCCAGTAGAAGAGCTCGTAGGTCGCGCCGCCGTGGAAGAAGGCGGCCTGGACCCCCTCGGTGCTCTCCATCTGCCGCCGCCGCGTCGTCGCGTGCAGCCGCAGCGGTGAGCGCTGATCTTCGGCGGGGAAGAGGCGGCGCGCCAACCCGGTCGCTTCCAGCACAAACGGTGGCGCGGCCGGCTCCAGCCGGCCGTTGGCGTAGTAGGCGGGCAGATAGACGATCCCGGTCCCCATATCGTCGAAGGTCGCCATGCCGCCCTCGATCCGGCCCCAGTGGATCGCGCCCCATTCGCCTGAATTGAAGACGCAGAGGTAGGCGAAGTGGACGCTATCCGGCACGACCCGGGTGAGCGGCACCGTGATGTCACGCACCGGCTGGTAGTCGGCCGTCACGTCGCGGTAGTTCTTGCCGCGCAGCCAGGGCGGGACCTCTTCGTAGTCGGGCTTGATCATCGCCAGGCTTTCCGCCTGGCGGGCGAAGGTCTTGCGGTAGACCTTGGCCGCCTTGTTGTGGAGTTGATAGCTGCCGGGATTGGCCTCGGCGCCCATGAAGACGATGGCCTGTCCCGAGCGGTCGAGAATCGCGTTCCAGGCGTGGTTGTTGCCGGTGTCGGCCCAGTAGGGTGTGTAGTCGCTCGTTACTCCGAGACCGTTGGCGCGCATCGCGTAGATCGTCAAGTTCGTCATGTCTTCGCAGCGGCCGAGCCGGGTGGCGAGCATTTCGGAGAGACCTTGATCGGTCGGGTGCAGGTAGTAGCGCGGATCGAAGTGGAACCAGCTCTTGAGATCCTCGTTGATGTGCCGCGCCGCCTCGATCGGATCGTCGGGGTCGTCCATCCGCTCGGCCAGGCCGGCGTAGCGATCGAGGAAGTGCGGGCGCCAGCTCTCGAGCGGTTCGCCGCTGCCGCGATAGGGGAGTACGTACTGGCTGAACGGTGCGAAGCCGAGATGCTGCGCCCAGGGCTTCTCGCGCCAGGCGGCGAGGGCCAGGTCGATGTTCTCGATCAGCAGGTGGGCGGAGATTTCAGTCAGGTCGAAGTAGATGTCCTTGCGCTCGAAGTCGAGAGTGCCGTGCTGGTCTTCCAACGCTTCCAGCGCGGTGATGAGGCTGTCGTAATCGGGGTACGCGAGCACGTCGAGTTCGATCTCGGTGCCGGTCGAGTCGAAGAGGCCAAAGGTCGCGTAGGCGTGGCCTGCCATATTGCCGATCAGGAATTCAGCCGCTTGCAGGCCGGCGGAGTCGCGGGCCGCCGCGTAATGGGTCAGCACGCTCTCGAGCGCGGCGCGGTTTTCCCCCGCTTCCGCGAGCGCCGCGCAGACATTGGGCGTCCAGGAGCAGGCGCCATCGTCGTTCGCGCGGTTGGGGAAGGGCACGCGGGCGCCGCCGTAGCTCGGCTGCCCGCAGCCGGCGCCCAAGCTGAGGGCGAAGGCCGCTAGCAAGCCAAGCGCAACCCCGAGAACCGGCGGTGCCGGACGGCCGGGCCGCCGTCCGCGATGGGGCGCTGCCAATGGGCGGTCCGTGGAATTGAGCGGCCCGATCAAGAGCTACCTCCTTGTGGCCCGGTGGTGCCCGCCGGCCCGTGCGGCCAGCGATGGATGTGGCCAAACGGCCGTGTGCCGCGATGATTACCCGGAATGGAGGGTGCGCACAAGGGGCGCACGCGACGGGGGTTGAATCGACGCGGTCGGGGACCGAAGATCGCGAGCAGCCCGCACGCAAGCGGCAGGGCGCCGTGACGCCGCCGGGAACCGGCACGCGCACGCGGGTTTCAGGGGGACCTATCGTCGCAGGAGGAGCGGACGAGATGAGGCGAGAAGCGCGCAAGGTAGCTGCAACTTCACGGCGCCCGTCGCTCGGCGTGCCCTGGATCGGGTTCGCGGCCGTGGCCGCGGTGTGGGCGGGAGCGATGCCGTCAGCGGCGAGTCCGCTCGAGACGATTGCCCCCGAGTCATTCGACGTCGAGATTGCCGCCGTGCGCAATGCCTACAACGACGTTCGCGTTCCCAACGAGGGCGGGACCGACATTTCGCTGACCGACGATCTGGAGGCGAGCAGCGCGCGCTGCTTCCGCCTGCGCCTGGAGTGGGAGTTGAGCGAGCGCAGCCAGCTCAGCGCCCTGATCGCGCCGCTGCGCATCGCCTCAGCGGGACGACCGGCGAGCGTGGTCGATTTCGCGGGTGTCCGCTACCCGGCCGGGGCGCGGATCGAAGCGCGCTACCAGTTCGACTCCTACCGGCTCACCTACCGCTACGCGCTGCATCGCGGCCGCCGCTGGGAGATCGACGTGGGCGCGACGGCCAAGATCCGCGACGCCAAGATCCTCTTCGAATCCCAGGAACTCGGCTCACAGACGACCGACACCGGATTCGTGCCGTTGCTCCACGTCCGCGCCGGCTACCGCTTCCATCCCGGGTGGCGCTTGCTGTTCGAAGCCGACGCGCTGGCCGCGCCCCAGGGGCGCGCCGAGGACGTCTTCGTCGGCGGGCAGTACGTGGCGACGCCGCACTTGAGCGTGCGCGGCGGCTACCGGCTGCTCGAGGGAGGCGCCGATGTCGACCAGGTCTACAACTTCGCCCTGATTCACTACGCGTCATTGGGATTCACGTACACCTTCTAGGTGTGGGAGGCGACCGATGCACAACGCGATCTACCGGATCGGAACGCCGCAGAACGAACCGGTCCGGGCCTACCCGCCGGGGGATCCGGCACGCGATCAGCTAAAGACGTGCATGGCCAGCATGGCGGCGAGCGAAGTCGAGATCCCACTCGTCATCGGAGGGCGCGAGGTGCGCACCGGCGACACGGCGCCCTGCGTCCTGCCGCACGAGCATGGGCGCCGAATCGGAGTCTATCATCGTGCCGGACCCGAGGAGGTCAAACAAGCGGTCGCCGCCGCGCGTGAGGCGTGGCGTGACTGGTCGGAGTTGCCCTGGGCGGAGCGCGTCTCGGTCTTTCTGCGCGCGGCAGAGCTGCTTTCCGGCCCGCGCCGGGCGATGGTCAATGCGGCGGCGATGCTCGGGCTGAGCAAGACGGTGCATCAGGCGGAGATCGATGCGGCCTGCGAACTGATCGATTTCTACCGCTTCAACGCCTGGTTCGCCGAAGAAATCTACAGCCAGCAGCCGCTCTCGACGCTCGGCATCTGGGACCGGCTCGAATGGCGGGCGCTGGAGGGGTTCGTCTTCGCGGTGACGCCGTTCAACTTCGTCTCGATCGCCGGTAACCTGCCGACGGCGCCGGCGATCATGGGCAACACCTCGATCTGGAAGCCGGCCTCGAGCGCCGTCTACCCCGCCTACCACGTCATGCAGGTGCTGCAGGAAGCTGGTTTGCCGGCGGGAGTCGTCAACTTCCTGCCCGGCTCGGGGCGCGCCGTCGGGGAACTGCTGCTTGAGTCGCCCGATCTGGCCGGGATCCACTTCACCGGATCGACGGCGACGCTGCACACGCTCTGGAAGTCGGTTGGAGAGCGGATCGCAACCTACCGCACGTACCCTCGTATTGTGGGTGAGACGGGGGGCAAGGACTTCATCTTCGCTCATCCTTCCGCCGATGTACCGGCGCTGGTGACGGCGTTCGTGCGCGGCGCATACGAGTTTCAGGGCCAGAAGTGCTCGGCGGCCAGCCGCGGCTACATCCCGCGTTCGCTGTGGCCTCGAGTCAAGGAGCGTCTGGCCGACACGGTGGCGGCGATCCGCATGGGCGACCCGCAGGACTTCCGCAACTTCATGGGTGCCGTCATCGACGAGGGCGCCTTCGGCGACATCACCGGCTTCATCGAGCGTGCGCGCCAAGCCTCCGCGGCGGAGATCCTCGTCGGCGGCGGAAACGACGCGTCGCGCGGCTTCTTCATCGAACCAACCGTGATCGTGGCGCACGACCCGCACTATGAGACGATGGAAGAGGAGATCTTCGGCCCCGTCTTGACGCTCTACGTCTATCCCGACGAGGCCTACGAGGAGACGCTTGCGCTCTGCGATCAGACCTCGCCCTATGGCTTGACCGGGGCGGTCTTTGCGCAGGATCGCTACGCGATCCAGCGGGCTCACGAAGCGTTGCGGCATGCGGCCGGCAACTTCTACGTCAACGACAAGCCGACCGGTGCGGTCGTCGGGCAACAGCCCTTCGGCGGCAGCCGGGCGAGCGGAACGAACGACAAGGCGGGCTCGGTACTGAACCTGCTGCGCTGGGTGACGCCGCGCACGATCAAGGAGACCTTCGTGCCGCCGACGTTGTTCACCTATCCCTATATGGGGGCGGAATAGAGCCGCCGCTCGAGAAAGGAGAATCGGCGTATGCATTGCGAACGAGATCTGTCTGGGGCGGCGCACGGTCGTCCGGCGGTTGGCCTGATCACGCTCATGACGGCTGCGGCGCTGCTCGCGGGCCTTGCCTGCGTGCCTGCGGTCGGAGCTGCTTCCGCGACCAGCGTCCCCTATCGCATGCCTCCACCCAAAGTCATGGAGTTGATCGACGCGCCGCCCACCCCGCTCGTCTCCTTCGGCCCCAACAACGAGTGGATGTTGATCGCCGAGTATCCGCTGCACATCCCGATCGCGGAACTGGCGCAGCCGGAGTTGCGGCTGGCCGGTAACCGCATCAACCCGCGCACCAACGGCCCGAGCCGCGAGTGGTATTTCACCGCCCTGAGCTTGCGGCGCATCACGGGCGATACGGAACGCGAGATCACCGGCTTGCCGCAACCGGCCCACATCACCCGCATTCGCTGGTCGCCCGATGGTACGCGCGTGGCGTTCGTCTGCACACAGGACGACGGTCTGACCCTCTGGACGGCGGCGGTGGCCGACGGCCGCGCGCGTCGGGTGAGTGACGTCAAGCTCAACGGCGCCCTGACCGCACCCTACGAATGGCTTGCCGACAGCCGTACGCTGGTGGCGCTGACGGTGCCCGCGGATCGCGGTGATCCGCCGCAGGAGCCGCTGGTGCCGGAAGGCCCCGTCGTGCAAGAGAACCTCGGCCGCAAGGCACCGGCGCGGACGTACCAGGATCTGCTCCAGAACGCGCACGACGAGGCGCTCTACGAGCATTACGGCACGGCCCAGGTCCGGCGGATCGCGCTCGACGGCCGCGCGGTCGCGCTCGGCAAACCGGCGATGATCCGGCGTGCCGCGCCGTCGCCGGATGGGCGCTACCTGCTCGTCGAGACCTTGCATCGGCCCTATTCCTATTCGCTGCCCGAGTACCGCTTCCCTTACCGCGTGGAAGTCTGGGATCTGGATGGGCGCATCGTTGCCCAGATCGCCGATCGCCCGCTCGCCGACCAGGTGCCGATCGCCTATGGCTCGGTGCCCGACGGCCCGCGCAGCTTTGGCTGGCGCGCCGATAGTGACGCCACGCTCTGCTGGGCCGAGGCGCTAGACGGTGGCGACGGCGGCTCCGAGGCGGGGGAGCGCGATCAGCTCTATCTCCTGCCAGCTCCGTTCCAGGGTGAGCCGCAGCCGTGGGTCACGCTGGCGCTGCGCTATGGGGGCGTGACCTGGGGGCGTGGCGATCTGGCGATCGTCAGCGATTGGTGGTGGAAGACGCGGCGGATGCGCGCCTTGCGCGCCTATCCCGATCAGCCGGAGCGCGCGCCGCAAGTCCTGATCGACCGCTCGTGGGAGGATCGCTACAACGATCCCGGCACGCCGCTGACGCGCCGCAACGCGCGCGGCGCGGACGTGCTGCTGACGGCCGACAACGGACAAACGCTCTTCCTCGAGGGCGAAGGCGCATCCCCGGAGGGGGATCGTCCCTTCCTCGATGCGTATGACCTGGAGACGCTCGAGTCAACGCGGCTCTTCCGATCCGCCGAGCCCCACTTCGAGCGCCCCGAGCGCTTGCTCGATGTCGAGCGGCGCTTGCTCGTGACCCGTCGCGAAGGAGTGACCGAGCAGCCGAACTTCTTTCTGCGCGATCTGCGCGCCGATACGATTGAGCCGCTGACGCGCTTTCCCCATCCGACGCCGCAGTTCACTGACATCCGCAAGGAGCTGATCCATTACGAGCGTGAGGATGGAGTGCCGCTGACCGGGACCCTCTACCTGCCGCCCGGTTTCACCCCCGGCGAGGATCCACCGCCGCCCATGCTGATGTGGGCCTATCCGGAGGAGTACAAGAGCGCCGACGCTGCGGGGCAGGTGAAGGATTCCCCTTACCGGTTCGTGCGCCTGCGCTGGTACTCGCCGATGATCTGGCTCGCGCTCGGCTTCGCGGTGCTCGATGATCCCTCGCTGCCGATCATTGGCGAGGGAGACGTCGAGCCGAACGACACGTTCGTCGAGCAGCTCGTGATGGGCGCCGAAGCGGCGGTGGCCGAGGTCGTCCGCCGCGGCGTGGCCGATCCGGAGCGGATCGCCGTCGGCGGCCATTCGTACGGTGCTTTCATGACGGCGAACCTGCTGGCCCACAGCGATCTTTTCCGGCTCGGTCTCGCGCGCACCGGCGCCTACAACCGGACGCTGACGCCGTTCGGTTTTCAAGCCGAGGAACGGACCCTGTGGGAGGCGCCCGATGCCTACTTCACCCTCTCGCCCTTCATGCACGCGGAGAAGATCGACGAGCCGATTCTCCTGACCCACGGGTCGGCCGACAGCAACCCGGGCACATTCCCGCTGCAGAGCGAGCGCTTCTACGAGGCGCTCAAGGGGCTCGGGGCGACGGTCAGACTCGTGATGCTGCCGCACGAGAGCCACAGCTACCGGGCGCGCGAATCGGTGATGCACGTGATGGCTGAATCGGCCGACTGGCTCGAGCGCTACGTCGCCGAGGCCGAGCCGCGCGGCGCGCAGTCGGCGGCGGAGTAGGCCGCGGACCGCGTGGGGCGTTGCCTCCTTGCACCCCGAGTGCCGCCGCCCGGCGCTCGGGGCGCATGGGCCCGGCGCACCATCAGCCCGGCTAGTCCTGGCCGGCGGGCAGCCGGTGCCGCTGACGCAGCTCGGCGACCTCGAGCAGCGGGTGGGGGAGGCCGAGATTCTCCGCCGCAACCGCATGCGCCGCTAGCCCGACGGCGAACCATATGCCTCTCACCGGACCCAAGCGCGACCGAGCCCGGGCTTAGCTCCGCTTCGGGCCGCGCGCTTGGAGCAGGTCGTTCCACCAGGGCTTGTCGAGAAACGACCCGTCGGGGATGGTCAGCATCTGCTCGAAGCGCTCGGGAGAGACGCTGAGGGTGAGGATCTCGGGCGGCATGTAGCGGCGCATCGCGATATCGGTTCCGCCCAGAACCGGCCGGTCGCGGCCGCGCTCGCCGAGTGAACGCCAGAGCAGGCCGCAGCCGGAGGAGAAGGGTGCGGCGATGAGGTCGGTATCGCCCGACCAGTAGCCGGCGAGCGTCATCACGCCCGCCAGGCGATCGGGATCGACGAGGAAGGTCACGCTGCGCACCGCCGCCCATTGCTCGAGTCGCAGCGGACCGAGCAGGACCGTCGCGCCTCGCAACCGCGGGGGACGGGCCGCAGCGAGGAATTCCTGTGCCAGCGCCGGCGAGGCCTTTAGCCCCTCGCCCGGCGGCGCGCCCGCGCCGTCGGTCAGGAAGTGCGCCATGTGGGGCGGGTAGCTCGCTTCCAGGCCGAGCGCGCGGTGGGCGCCCGGGCAACCTTGGCGGGGCGGGCCCGGTGACTCCGTCCCACGGCGAAAGACGACCGTCTCGCCCTTCAACCAGCGCGGGTAGAAGGCGAAGCAGCAGGCACTGCCCCGCGCCTCGACGTACGGGGCGAAAGCGTCGCTTGGCGGTGCATCGTAGATGGCGATCAACGGGGTCGTGAGCCTGAGCTTGCGGCACAGGCGTTCGACCGCGGCGGCTGGTGGGGACATCGTTTTCTCCTTCGACTGGCGGCGCCAATGGGGTCTCGTCGCCCGCTGGCGCAATGAGTAGCCTAGCCTGCATTGAGGATAAGAAAAAGGCGACTTGTCTGCGGGGAATCTCGAGGCCGCGACTCCGGGTTTCCTTGACGCTGGACACCCGCGAGATCTACTATCGTTCGCTCGGTTCAGCGCACGTCGGCCGTGCCGGCGCGGCCGAGCGCGTAAGACCGGGCCGAATGCGGCCCGAGCCGGTCTGTCCGGCGCGAGGCGCGGCGGCGTATCGGGTTGCTGGGACTCCAGAAAGGAGCAGGCCATGGCAGAGAAGAAGGCCTTCAACGCGTTCGCAATGGCGCAGGCGCAGTTCGACAAGATCGCCGACTTGATCGGCTTGGATTCCGGCACGCGGCAGCTGTTGCGCACACCGATGCGCGAATATGGATTCTCCATCCCGGTCCACATGGACGATGGTACGGTACAGGTCTTCCGCGGCTTTCGCTGTCAGCACAATGACGCGCGCGGTCCGTGCAAGGGGGGGATTCGCTTCCACCCGCAAGAGACGATCGACACCGTGCGCGCGCTTTCGATGTGGATGACCTGGAAGTGCGCCGTCGCCGACCTGCCGTTGGGCGGCGGCAAGGGCGGCGTCATCTGCGATCCGCACAATTTGAGTGCCCGCGAGCAGGAGGCGATCTGTCGCGGCTGGATCCGCCAGTTGGCGCGCGACATCGGCCCGGTCGCCGACGTGCCGGCCCCCGATGTGATGACCAATGCCCAGCACATGCTCTGGATGCTCGACGAGTACGAGACGCTCCACCGCGGCCATTTCCCGGGCCTGATCACCGGCAAGCCGGTCGGCATGGGCGGTTCGCTGGGACGGACGCAGGCGACCGGTTATGGCGTGATCTACGCGCTGCGCGAAGCGCTCAAGGAGTTGAAGGTTCGCCCCGAGGATACGCTCGCCAGCGTGCAGGGCTTCGGCAACGTCGCGCAGTACGCGATCGAACTCTATCAGCAAATGGGCGGCACGGTCGTCTGTGTTTCCTGTTGGGATCAGGAAGACCAGACTTCCTATGCCTTTGTCAAGTCGGACGGAATCAATCTGGACGAACTGCTCGGCATCACCGATCGCTTCGGCGGGATCGACAAGGCGAAGGCGACCGACCTCGGGTACGAGGTCAAGGATGGCGCGGCCTGGATCGAGCAGGAAGTCGACATCCTGCTGCCGTGTGCTCTCGAAAACCAGATCTCGGCCGACAACGTCGAACGGATCAGCCCGCGCGTCAAGGTGATCGCGGAAGGCGCCAACGGCCCGACGACGCCCGAGGCGGACGAGGTCCTGCATCAGCGCGGGGTCTTTGTGATCCCCGACTTCCTGGCCAACGCCGGCGGCGTGACGTGCAGCTACTTCGAGCAGGTCCAGAGCAACATGAACTACTACTGGGAAATGGACGAGGTGCTCGGTAAGCTCGATGTCAAGATGACCGCGGCCTACATCGCCGTCAGCGATCTGGCCCAGCGCCAGCAGCTCTACATGCGTGATGCAGCCTACGTCGTCGCGATCAATCGCGTTGCGCAGGCGTGCCACGACCGCGGCTGGGTGTAGCGCCGCCACTCCCGGGGAGCGGCATGGCGACGCCGGGCGACAATCAGCTGCCGCGTTTTGAGCGCCAGTTCTTCGATGCCGCCGAGTCCTCGACGCGGATCGGGCGCGGTGCGATCGGCGGCAAGGCGGCCGGCCTGGAACGAGTCCGGCGCGACATTCTGCCGCGCCTCGACCCGGCCGCCCATCCGCAGTTCCGGCTCTCCGTGCCGCGCATGACGGTGCTGACGACGGGCCTCTTCGAGCGCTTCATGGAGCGCAACGGGCTCTATCCCGTCGCTCTTTCCGACGCGCCCGACGAGCGCATCGCGCACGCCTTTCAACAGGGTGATCTGCCCGCCGAATACGTCGGCGACCTCTTAGCCCTGATTCGAGACGTGCACACGCCGCTGGCGGTGCGCTCCTCGAGTCTACTCGAAGATGCGCTCGCACATCCCTTCGCCGGCGTCTACGGCACGAAGATGATTCCCAACAATCAACCGTCGGCTGAAGCGCGCTTCCAGCGCCTGGTGGAGGCGATCAAGTTCGTTTATGCCTCGGCCTTCTTCGCCGGCGCGAAGAGCTACCTGCGCTCGATCGACCGCCCTCCCGACGCGGAGCAGATGGCGGTCGTGATTCAGGAAATCGTCGGCGAGCGCCGCAACGAGCGTTTCTATCCGCACCTTTCGGGGGTCGCCCGCTCGTTCAACTACTACCCCTCGGGGCGATCGCGGCCGGAGGAGGGCGTTGTCAATCTGGCGCTCGGTTTGGGTAAGCAGATCGTCGATGGCGGATTGTCCTGGACCTATTGCCCTGCGCGGCCGCAGGCACCGCCGCCCTTCGCCAACATCGGCGAGCGGCTGAAGAACAGCCAGACGGTGTTCTGGGCGGTCGGCATGGGCAAGCCTCCCGCGCCCGATCCGACGCGCGAGACGGAATATCTGGTGCGCGCCGGCTTGGCCGAGGCGGAACTGGACGGTACGCTTGAGTTTCTCGTCTCGACCCTCGATCCACGCTCCGACCGGCTCCGGCCTGGGTTGGCGGCGGCCGGCCCGCGCGTGCTCGACTTCGCCCCGATCCTCACCGGTGGTGCGCTCGATCTCAATCCACTCCTGCAGGAGCTGCTGCGCGAGACGGAGCGCGAGTTGGGCGCGGCGGTCGAGATCGAATTCGCGCTGACGCTCGACCGCCGTCGGGCGCACCCGGCGCGCTTCGGTTTCCTGCAAGCGCGGCCGATGATGGTCAGCACGGGCGAGGTCGAGATTGCCACGGCCGAGAAGGAGGAAGCGGGACGGCTGATCTACTCCACTTCCGCCCTCGGCAATGGCGTGCGCGAGGATATCCGCGACGTCGTCTACGTCCGCCCCGACGTCTTCGAGGCCAAGCACACGCCCCGGATCGCGCTCGAAATCGAGCGCCTCAACCGCGAGCTGGTGGCGCAGGGACGGCCCTACCTGCTGATCGGCTTCGGGCGCTGGGGGAGCTCCGATCCCTGGCTCGGGATTCCTGTCGAATGGGGCCAGATCAGCGGGGCGCGGGCGCTGGTGGAAACGACCCTGCCGCAGATGAACCCCGATCTGAGCCAGGGGTCGCACTTCTTCCACAACCTGATCAGCTTCCAGGTGCTCTATTTCTCGGTCCGCTCGGCGGAGGGTCGAGGCGTCGCCTGGCCGTGGCTCGAGGCGCAGCCGGCGCTTGCCGAAACGAGCTTCTTGCGCCACATTCAGGGCGCGCAGCCGCTGGTGATCAAGGTCGACGGCCGCCGCGGAGAGGGGGTCATCCGCCATGCCTAGCAAGCGCAGTGAGACGCCCGATGCGTTGCTCGCCTCGCTGCAGGAGCGCGCCAAGGAGCTCAACTGCCTCTACGAGGTTGAAGAGGCACTGACCCATCCGGAGCGGCCGCTGGGCGAGGTATTGCAGGAGGCGGTGCGCGCCATTCCGCCCGGCTGGCAATATCCCGACATCTGCCGTGCGACGATCCGGTACGACGGAGAGATGTATGCTTCGGCGCCATTCGAACCGACGCCATGGGCTTTGCATCGCGACATCGTCGTGCGCGACGAGTCGGTTGGTCGGGTGAGCGTCTACTACCTGGCCGAGCGTCCGCCGGAGGACAACGGTCCCTTTCTCGCCGACGAGGTGCGCCTGATCCGGACAATCGCCGCCCGCCTCAGCCACTACTTGCTCTACCAGCGTCTGCGCGGGATGCGCGACAACCTGGAAGCGGCGCAGCAGGTTTCCGATCTGACCCAAGACGGAGTCTGGCGCGGACCGCTGAACCTGCTGCGGCAGTCGGACAAGAACCTCTACCTGCGCATCGCGCGCAAGATGCTCAATCACCTCTGCCGCGTCGGCGTCTGCGAGGCTCAGGAAATGCTGCCCGGGGCCGTGCTCGGCGAAGAGCTGCAGTTCGAGAGCTATGCCGAGACCAACGTGCCCGGCCGGCGGGTCAGTCCCGACCTGGAAGTCCTGCTGACCGACCGCCCCTTCGAGCTGGCGAGCGAACACCTGGACAACAGCGAAATCCTGACGCTGGTGCAGAAGTGGATGGTGGAAGACAAGGCGGGCGACTTCATGCGAACGCTCAACAGCCCGCGCGCCTCCGTGCCCGATATCGCCGACGCGATCCGCCGCTTTCACCACGTCATTCCCGACACGCGCTCGCTCGCCCCCTCGGCGCTGAAGAGCATGCGGGTGATGCTGACCCAGCGCCTGCTGACCGAGCAGCTCGACTTCGTGCGCGTGGCCAAGGAGTACGTGGAAACGACCGACTTCCTCGAGTTGATCGAGCGCATGATTCTGCCGCCCGAGAGCCACGGGAAGCTGGGCGGCAAGAGCGCCGGTCTGATTCTGGCCTGCAAGATCCTCGAGCGCGGTCGCAGCGACGAGCTGTCGATCGGAGCGGTGCGCGTTCCGAAAACCTGGTACCTCGCCTCGGACGCGCTGCTCGACTTCATCGCCCACAACGACTTGCAGGACGTGATCGAGCAGAAGTTCAAGGACATCGGCCAGGTGCGCCAGGAGTACGCCAACCTGATCCAGTTGTTCAAGAATTCCCGCTTCCCGAGCAACCTCGTGATGAGTCTCTCCGCCGCGCTCGATGATCTCGGCGAGGTGCCCTTGATCATCCGCAGCTCGAGCCTGCTCGAAGATCGCCTCGGGACCGCCTTTTCGGGCAAGTACAAGAGCCTCTTCCTGGCGAATCAGGGCAGCAAGGAAGAGCGCCTGGAAGCGCTGCTCGATGCGATCGCCGAGGTCTACGCCTCGACCTTTGGCCCCGATCCGATCGAATATCGACGCGAGCGGGGGTTGCTCGAATTCAACGAAGAGATGGGCATTCTGATTCAGGAGGTCGTCGGCCGGCGCGTCGGCCACTACTTCCTGCCGGCCTTTGCGGGCGTCGCCTTCAGCCACAACGAGTTCCGCTGGTCGCCGCGGATCAAGCGCGACGACGGCCTGATCCGCCTCGTTCCCGGTCTGGGGACACGCGCCGTCGACCGTGTCAGCGACGACTATCCGATGCTGATCGTGCCCGGCCAGCCAACGCTGCGGGCCAACGTCGTGCTCGACGAAGTGCTGCGCTATTCGCCGACGCGTATCGACGTCATCAATCTCGAGACGCGGACTCTTGAGACGCTTGCGATCCGCGACTTCCTGCGTGAGCAGGGGCATGCGTTTCCGGCGTTCGAGCAGGTCTTCTCTGTCGTACAGGACGGCATGCTCAAGAAGCCGGTGCGCTTGATGGTCGATCCGCGCAAGGACGAGCTCGTTGCGACCTTCGACGGTTTGACGCGCGGGACGCCGTTCGTCGAGCAGGTTGGCAACATCCTGCAGCTCCTCGAAGATCGGCTCGGCACGCCGGTCGATGTCGAGTTCGCACACGATGGCGAGCACTTCTACTTGTTGCAATGCCGGCCGCAGAGCCATGCGGGCGAATCGGCGCCGGCGCCGATCCCAAAGGATGTCGACCGCGACGACGTGCTCTTCTCCGCCAACCGCTACGTCTCCAATGGTTGGCTGCCGGACATCACGCACATCGTCTATGTCGACTCCGAGGCCTACGGCAACCTGGAGACGCAGGCGGAGATGCTCGCCGTCGGCCGGGCGGTTGGCCAGCTCAACAAGCTTCTTCCCAAGCGGCAGTTTGTGCTGATGGGGCCCGGTCGGTGGGGTAGCCGCGGCGACATCCGGCTCGGTGTGAGCGTGACCTACGCCGACATCAGCAACACGGCGATGCTGGTCGAGATCGCCCGGCGGACGGGCCAGTACGTGCCCGACCTCTCGTTCGGGACGCACTTCTTTCAGGACCTGGTCGAATCGCGGATCCGCTACTTGCCGCTCTACCCGGACGAGGAGAACGTGCTCTTCAACGAGCGCTTCTTGCAGCGATCGCCCAATCTGCTGGGGCAGATGCTGCCCGCCTTTGCCGCGCTCGAGAGCGTCGTGCGGGTGATCGACGTCCCCGCCGTCGCCGATGGCCGGGTGCTGCGCGTGCTGCTCAATGCCGATCTCGACGAAGCGCTCGGCCTGCTCGTGCCGCCCGGTGAGATGGCGATCGCCGAGCCGCCGACGGTGCGGCAATCCGGCCACCAGCCGGCGGCCTACTGGCGCTGGCGCTTGCGCATGGCGGAGCGCATCGCCGCCGCGCTGGATGGGGAACGCTTCGGGGTCAAGGCGTTCTACGTGTTTGGGAGTGTCAAGAACGCGACCGCCGGTCCCGGGAGCGACATCGATCTGCTCGTACACTTCAGGGGGGATGAGCGCCAACGCCGCGACCTGCTCAACTGGTTCGAAGGCTGGAGCCGCGCCCTGGCCGAGATGAACTACCTGCGCACCGGGTACCGGACCGAAACGCTCCTCGACGTGCACTTGATCACGGATGAGGACATCGCGGCCGGCAACAGCTACGCGGTCAAGATCGGCGCCGTGACCGACCCGGCCCGCGAACTGCCGCTGCAGAGCGTGGCCGAATAGTCCGTTTCCCGCCGCCCTTCACGCTCGATCTGCATAACCAGACGCTCACGTCGAATCATCTGTCTCGTGCGCCGCGCGCTCGACGGGGGCGAGGTAGCCCAGCGCCCGCTGATGGTCCCCATCCATGTCGACGTTCAACCGCAGCCCGCGCGCGGCGCGGGGGATGTCGATCACGCGCACGATCGGGTCCCACTCATCCGCGTCGGGCAGGATGGCCGTCAATGCATTCGGCGTTTCATGGAGAAAGCCGGTGTTGTAGATCGCGTGCTCATCCTGGGGATAGAGCGCCAGGTAGCGAATGTCCGATTCCATCAGATCGTGGAAGAAATGGCTGCCAAAGGAGGCTTCGAGGAACTGGCCGGCGCTCGTGTCGGCCAGCTCGATCAACATCCGCGTCTGGTTGATGTCGGCGTAGCCGACGCGCACGCCCATGCGCAGGTCACGGCTCCCCCAGCGGCCCGGTCCCATCAGCACGAAGCGTCGTTCAGCGAGAGCGTGATTGAGGCGATGGATCAGCTGCGCGACTCCGAGGCGCTGTTCGTCGCCCGGCAGCCGCGTGTAGGCCTGTGGGTCGACGAGCACGATCGCATCGATCCCGTGAACGCTGCCGGTCATGATGTCGCGCCGCGCCGAGAAGATCTTGCGCTCCGGCTCCAATCCGACCGGCAGTGCCACCGGCCCGGAGGGCTGCCCGATTGACTGCGGCCGGCACTGCAGGAAGTAGAAGTGCTCACCGTCGTAGGCGAACTCGATGTCGACCGGCGTTCCGTAGGCCTGTTCCAGGCGTTGCAGCGCCCAGCGCAGGAACGTGGGGTAGGGGGACTGGGCCAAGCGGTCGAAGGTGACGACCAGATCTGCGGGGTTGCCGAGCAGAGTGTCACCGACGAGGGGGCGCATGAAGCCTTCCTCGAACGTCGAGCAGACGTGTGCGATACCTGGCAGACGCTCGACACCGGCCAGTAGCTCGTCAAGCGGCAGCGTGCGCAGCCGTCCCTGCTCAAGATCGATCGCGTCGGCTTCGCGCTGGGAGAAGTGCACGATGTCCCGCGCTTTGATCTCCGGGCGCAGCGTCGGCACACCGAGCGGCATCAGGCGCGGGAAGTCGCGGCTGACGCGGTCTACGGCGCGCGTGCCGAACCCGAAGACGAGGCGGGCGAGCCCGTCGTCCGGTCGCACGCGTGGATTGCGACGGTAGAAGTTGTGCGACACGGCGACGCCGGCCCAGACCGGGAAGAAGTAGCGCCCGGCGCGGCGCCCGGCCAGGCGCTGAATCAGGATCGCCATGTTCTCGCTGTAGTCGAGCAGTTGATGGCGCCGCCGGTAGCTGATCGGGTCGGGGTGCAGGATCGAGGCGTAGACTTCGGCGATTGCGCCCAGTAGGTCGTGCAGGCGGTCTTCGAAATCACCCTGATTGGCGACGAAGACGCTGCGGTACTTGCCGGCGAAGGCGGTGCGGAAGCGGTCTTCCAGCAGGCTCGAGGAGCGCACGATCAGCGGATCATCGCCGAGTCGCTCCAGGATCGTGCGCATGCGCGCCACCATCGCCGGAGGGAACTCGGCGTTCTTGAACAGCTCGACGACCATCGGGTAGTCGCGCCGGATCTCTTCGAGCGGCTTGTACTTCTGGTCCTGGAAGTGGGACAGCCCGTTGTGGGCGAGGAACTGCTCGATCACGTCGGAGCGCAAGTAGAACGACTCGGGAACCCGGATTTCGATTTGCGGCGCGTTGTGCTCGGCCGCCTGGGCATCGCTCAGGATCTTCGCTCCCAGCAGCATGCCGGCCGCCTTGCCGCCGATCACGCCCAGGCCCTCTTCATCGCCGACGATGCGGTCGACCAGATCGTCGAAATCGCGAATGCGCAAATGGTGTTTGGCGACGCCGATGAACTCGAGATGCTCCGAGATGAAGCGGCGGATCAACGCCACGCGCACGGCGACCGAGTCCTGCTCCGGAAGCTGGGTCTGTCCCTCGGGTAGGCGACAGAAGTCCTTCACGCGTCGCGCGAGTAGCCCGAACGAAACGTTGGAGACATTGGCGATCTCCTCGAGTGACTGGGCTTCCTCGCGCTTGCGTACGAGGTTGATCGTATCGTCGATCTCAGCGATCGAGAAGGCGCGCGCGGCCTGTTCGGAGGTGAGCCGTTGGACCTCCTCCCACTCGGCGCGGTCTAGGCGGCGGGTGGTCGGGGCATTGGCGTCGGGCGCCGCCGCGCCCGGCGTGCGCCGCAGGGCACGCCGGCGCGCGCGGTCGTGGATCTCGTCCACCGTGGTGTTGCCGCGCCGATGGAGCTCGATCAGGAGCGCCTGCGTGATCCGGCGCCGCAGCTCAGGGTAGGTGGCGTATCCGGCGGCCAGGTGCTCCGCGACGCGCTGCGGGTCGTCGCGTCCATGCTCCGCTGCTGCCATGTTTGCTCCTCCTGCTCCGTCAACAGAGCTCTCGGGTCGCCTGTTCCAGACGGGCCGGATCGAACCTGACCAGCGCGAGCTCCGGCCCATCATGGGCGGCGGAGAAGACGTGGGTGCGCCCGATGCGCGTGCGCCACGTTCCCGTCAAGCGCGCCGCCTCGTGCACATGGCCGTGCAGCGTCAAGAGCGGCTGGCGGGCGCGGATGAAGCGCTCGATCGCGATGCTACCGATGTGCACGTCGAGGGGCACATGGTCGATTCGGCGGCCGTCGAGGGCGGCGCGATCGAGTGGCGTTTCGTACGGCGGTGCGTGAAAGAGGAAGATCGCCTGTTCGAGCTCGTCGTTGCCGACGAGCAGCTCCAAGTCCTTCTGGATCGTGCCGTAGCGGAGCTCGTGTGCGGCGACCGGAACCGTGCGCCGTCCTTCCTCGGGCGACACGCAACCGGGATCGACGAAGCGGGAGACGTCGTAGCGCTCCCAGTCCTTGAGCAGGAACGGGCTGGGAGGAATGTGGCTGTAGCCATACACCGGGTGTTCGCCTAGCCGCGAGCGTGCCGCGTGCACGTAGCGCCACAAGCCTCGCGCCGCGATCGCGCGCAGCGCGGCTTCTTCGATGCGTGCATCGTCATTGCCAAGGATCAGAAAGACCCGCGGATAGGCGTTGCCGAGGGTGCGCGATAAGGCCTCGAAGCCGGACGCCAGAAGGTCGGCCACGAAATCGGCGCGACCGAGCTCGAGCGCCCAGCGCCGGTCCATCGGCATCGGCAGCAGATCGCCGCCGAGAAAGACGGCCGCCGGGCGCTCGGCGGCGATGTGCGCGAAGAGGGTCTCATACCGGGCGCGGTCGCCATGCAGGTCGGAGACGAAGAAACAGAGCACGCTACTCGCTACCCCCTCAGTGATTGCCGCGCCGCGCCTAGAGCAACTCGCGCGTAGCTTGCCGCGGGAACTCCGTATCGAACCGAACCAGGGCCAGCTCCGGCCCGTCGTGGGCCGCGGTGAAGAGCAGGGTGCGGCCGATGCGATCCTGCCAGCGTCCCGTGAGGCGCGCCGCCTCATGGATGTGTCCGTGCAGTCCCAGCATCGGCTGGCGCTCTTCGATCACGGCGCGCAGCGCACGACTGCCGAGCGACCGCGCGCTCCCCGCGCCGCGGCCGGTGCCCCCGAGGGGGGCGGCCCGGGCGGAGGCGGGAGCGGCGGCGCTTGCAGCGGCCGAAGCGCGCTCGGCCTCGCTGGCCGGGGTCCCTTGGTCGAGGGCGGTGTCGAAGGGCGGCGCGTGGCAGAGCAGAATCGCCTGCGACAGGTCGGCCCCGCCGAGCAGGGCCGCCAGATCATCGCGCAGCGTGCCGTGGGCGATCTCCTCGGTCGAGATCGGCACCGAGCAGTCGCCCGCCTCGGGCGCGAGCTGGCCGGGTGCACAGGCGCGCTCGACGTCGTAACGCTCCCAGTCCTTCATCGTGAGGGGCGAGGGTGGCGTGTTGGCGTACCCGTAGACCGCGTGCGGGCCGAGCTCGACCCGGCGCCCGTGCACGTAGTCCCAGGTGCCGAGCGCGGCCGCCTCTTCGATTGCCGGCTCGCACAGACGCAGGTCGCGATTGCCGAGGATGAGCAGCACGCGTGGACGTTCGGTGCCGAGCACCGTGGCGAGACGCTGGAATCCACGCACGAGGAAGCCGCTGACGAAGTCGTCGGTGCCGAGCAGGGCGCGCCAGTCCTCATCCTCCGGCAGCGGCAGCAGGTCGCCGCCGAGAAAGACGGCCGCCGGGCGCTCTTCCACGATCCGGGTGAAGAGCTTCTGGTAGCGTCCGACCTCGCCGTGGAGGTCGGAAACGAAGAAGCAGTGCATGGCCTTCCTCGCCCCGCGACGGGACTGTCCTCTGTCACGCATCCGCCCGGCGCTGGCGTTGCGTATGCGCCGGACCCCCGATACTATCGCTCCGATCGTCGCGGGTCGATGGAATCCGCCACCCGTTCCGCCGAGGCCGTGCCAACCGCGTCAGGAGGTCGCAATGGCGCCGCAACCCGATGTCCCCGCGCACCGCAGCGCGCGCGAAATCACGCTCGCGGCGCTGGTCCTGGGGGGACTGCTGAGCATCGTCATGGGGGCTGCCAACACCTACCTGGGGCTCTATGCGGGGATGACGGTCAGCGCTTCGATCCCGGCCGCGGTGATCAGCATGGGGATCTTGCGCGGCATTCTGCGCCGCGGATCGATGCTTGAGAACAACATCGTCCAGACAATGGCTTCGACCGGTGAAAGCCTGGCCGCGGGCGTGATCTTCACCGTTCCCGCCCTGGTCATGGTTGGCGCGTGGCAGGACTTCCGCTTCTGGCCGACGACGCTGATCGTTCTCCTGGGGGGGCTGCTTGGGATCGTCTTCATGGTGCCGATGCGCCGTGCCCTGATCGTCGACCGTCCTGATCTCACCTATCCAGAGGGTGTCGCCTGCGCCGAAGTCCTGCGCGCCGGCGAAACCGGAGGCGCTGGCGTACAGGCGATCGCGAGCGGGGTCGTTGTCGGTGCCGTCTTCAAGTTTCTGCTGAGCGGGATCCACTTGATGCAGGAGACGGTCGAGGGGGCGTTGGCGATCGGGCGGCGCGCCTTCTACTTCGGCGCCGATATGAGCGTCGCGCTGCTGGCGGTTGGTTACATCGTCAATCTGCAGATCGCAGCGCTGATCACGCTGGGCGGCGTGATCGGCTGGATCATCGCGCTGCCCCTGCTCGGCACGGTGGCTCCCGGAACGAGCGCGCTCGATGCCGCCTGGCACCTGTGGGAGACGCAGGTGCGCTTCATTGGTGTCGGTGCGATGCTCGTGGGGGGACTCTTCTCGATCTGGAATGTCCGGCGCGGCATCTGGGCCGGTCTGATCGGCCTGCGCGGGGTGGCTCAGACGAGCGCGCCAAGTGCGCCGGCGGCCGGCGCGGGGGGGGGATCCGCTGCGGGTGCGGCCGCGACCGCAGAGCACCCCGATCCGCATCGCGCGGCGCGCCGGCCGCGCACGGAACGTGACATGCCGCTGCCGTATCTCCTGACGATCTTTCTCGCCACCACGATCGGCACCTTCTTCTTCTACGATCATCTGATTGGAGAGGTCGGGATCTCGCTCGTGACGACGCTGATCATGGTCGTGACCGCGTTTCTCTTTGTCGCCGTGGCGACCTACATCGCCGGGCTGGTCGGTTCCTCGAATTCCCCCGTTTCGGGGATGACGAT
>Ga0180430_10001672_pt1 | contig 21163 bp, 18 predicted proteins | sample SS_ome_9_FD_132999 | JGI IMG/M metagenome (GOLD analysis project Ga0180430, IMG submission 132999) | Hypersaline lake sediment archaeal communities from the Salton Sea, California, USA - SS_1_S_2 metaG | ecosystem: Environmental > Aquatic > Non-marine Saline and Alkaline > Hypersaline >... | reverse complement strand
TTCATGGCCGGGGAGGAAAAATTATTGCCAGTGGCATGGGGAAAGCAGGGCATGTAGCCAATCACATGGCCACAACCCTGAGTTCCACCGGGACTCCGGCCCTTTTTCTGCACCCCAGTGAAGCACAACACGGTGATCTGGGAATAATCAGGGAAAATGATGTACTCCTCGTTTTAAGTAATTCGGGTAAAACCCGTGAAATTCTGGAATTGGTGGAACTTACCCATCTCCTTCATCCAGGCATTCCTGTGGTGATTATTACCGGGAATCCTGAAGGCCCTCTGTCCACTCAAAGCAAACTGGTTCTCTTTACCGGAAATCCTGAAGAAGTTTGTCCCCTGGGTCTGACGCCCACCACTTCGGCCACCACCATGGCCGTCATCGGAGATGTGCTGGTGGTGCTTATGATGAACAGGATTGGATTTACTGCCAGTGATTATGCACGCCGGCACCACGGAGGGTATCTGGGTGAAAAATCAAGGGAGGCAGGAAATGAGAATTGAACGGAAACGAGCGGCCGGACTGGTCATTGATATTCAGGAGAAATTATTTCCCCACATGCATGAAAGTGAGGAGCTGCTTCGCCGGACTTCCATCCTGTTGGAGGGTTTGAAAGTACTTCAGATCCCCATGATGCTTACAGAGCAGTATCCCAAAGGACTGGGACCAACCCTGGAGCCAGTATCCATGCAGCTTGGAAAGCATGAGGTGCTTGAGAAAATTGCCTTTTCCTGTTGCGGCGATCCGGCCTTTATGAGCCACCTTCGTTCCCTGAATAGATCCACAATTATTGTGTGTGGAATCGAAGCACATGTATGTGTATTGCAAACTGTACTGGACCTGATTGAAGAGGATTTTACCCCGGTCGTTGTGGAAGATTGTATTTCTTCCAGGAATCCGGAAGATAAGAGGGTGGCCCTGGAACGAATGCGCTCGGAAGGTGCTCTGATTAGCACCAGTGAATCCCTTCTGTTTGAATTGACAAAAGTGGCAGGTACGGAAGAATTCAAAGCCATTTCAAGGCTGGTTAAATAGAAGTAATATGCAAATTTACGCAGTAGGAGAAACCATACTGGATATTATATTTAAAGGAGTGGAACCACAAACCGCCAAAGCCGGTGGCTCTTCCTTCAATGCTTCCATTACCCTGGGCAGACTGGGGGCTCCCATCACCTTCATCAGCGAGATGGGGAAGGACAGGGTAGGAGACCTGATCCAGGATTTTATGGAACAGAATGGTGTGGATGCCAGTCATCTTTCCCGATTCGAAGAGGGACAATCTGCCATTGCACTTGCCTTTCTCAATGAGCAGAGCGATGCGGAATACCAGTTTTACAAGGATTATCCGCACCAGAGGCTGGCAGTGGATTTTCCCGATTTCCAGGCTGATGATTTGCTTATGTTCGGTTCCTTTTATGCCTTGAATCCGGGAATCAGGCCCAGGGTGAAGGAATTACTGGAAAAGGCAGACCAGGCCGGAGCCACCATAGTCTATGATCCGAATTTCCGGAGTTCGCACCTGCCTGAAAGAGAGGAGCTCATTCCCCGCATCCGGGAAAACATGGATTTTGCCACCCTGGTTCGCGCATCCGACGAGGACCTGAGGAACATATTTGAAGCCGGGAATGCCGATGAGGCCTGGGAAGAGGTGGGAAAAAATTGCGATGCCCTGGTTTACACGGCCAATGCAGAAGGAGTGTTTCTGCGGACTGAATCCTTATCCCTGCATATGGAGGTGGATCGCATCAAGCCCATCAGCACCATTGGGGCAGGCGATACCTTTAATGCAGGTCTGCTGTATGGAATTTGGAACAATGGATATGCAAAGGAGCAACTAGCCCATTTAAGCCAGACTCAATGGGAGGAGCTTATCGGATTGGCCATGGAGTTTTCCAGAGCAGTTTGCCTGAGTTACGATAACTACCTGCCTACAGGAATTGCACAACAATTTAAAAGCTAGCATATTATGGAAAAAAGAGCATTGGGAAAATCTAAACTCCCCGTTTCACCCATCACACTGGGAGCCTGGGCCATTGGTGGCTGGATGTGGGGCGGATCCGATAAGAAAGACTCTTTGAGAGCCATTGAATCCTGTCTGGATTACGGAATTTCTTCCATCGACACAGCTCCCATTTATGGTTTCGGACATTCTGAGGAGGTGCTTGGAGAGGCCATCAAAGGAAAGAGGGATCGTTATGAAATCCTGACCAAGTGCGGAATGCGCTGGGAGGGTACCAAGGGAAATTATTTCTTTACCACGAATGATAACAGCGGAATCCAGAGGGAAATATACACCTATTCGGGTAAGCAGAGCATCATTGCAGAATGTGAAGATAGTTTACGAAGGCTTGGAACCGACTACATCGACTTGTACCAGGTCCACTGGCCCGACACCACCACTCCCATTGAAGAGGCCATGGAAGCATTCAGCATCCTGCTCCAGCAGGGCAAGATCAGGGCTGCGGGAGTAAGTAACTATTCGGTGGAGCAAATGATCAGTGCTTCCTCAGTGGTTGAATTGAGTTCCAATCAGGTTCCCTATAGCATGGTGCGCAGGGAGATTGAAGAGGATGTGGTCCCCTGGTGCATGGAAAATGATTGCGGGATATTGGCTTACAGTCCCTTACAGCGTGGATTGCTGACCGGGAAGATCACACCCGATTATCCTTTTGCGCCAGGCGATTCCAGACCAGAGACAGCCCATTTTAAGATGAATAACCTGATAAAGACCAATAAATTCCTGGACAAGATCAAACCCCTGGCTGAAGCCAAAGGGGCCACTTTATCGCAGCTGGTGATAGCCTGGACTCTTTATCAGCCAGGAATGACCGTGGCATTGGTCGGAGCAAGAACTGAAGAACAGGTGAAGGAGAATGCCGGAGCCATGGATGTGAAGCTCAGCGAAGAGGAATTGCAGGAAATCAGCAGTCAGCTCGACAAGCTGGACCTGAAATTGGACTGATTAGTTTCGGGGCTTTAAGGCTCCTGTAGTTTTATCCTTATTCAGTAAGAGGCCTTTGTTCCACTTACCCACATATACCTGGACAATATTTACCTGCTCGGGCAGGGTGTAGATCAGTAGAGTGTTATCAATAAAAATTTCTTCCGGAACAGGCACCTGATCCGACTCCAGGTAACACCAAAGAGCATTTCCTTCGGGTTCTTTACCGAGGTAGTTTAGCTTGATCCCCTGCTGATTAATAAGGATTTCCAGATGTTCTCTGAGGTAATCGCTGATGAGGCTGTCGGCCGAGGGATGCTCTCTTTCGGTGGCCAGCTGAGTCTGGATCCCGGATCTTTCCAGCAGCGCCCCGTCCAGGTCGTCCGGAAAAATCCTCAGGGAAAGCTCAAGCCGCTCTGAAACCGGGTTGTGTCGAATTTCTGTTAATGATACGTAAAACTCATGCAGAACCCAGGCACCGGCCACAAGCAGGAAGAATGCCGACAGGATTAATGCTAATATTCTCCGTTTCAGGGTCATCTTACCATGTTTTCAGAAACAAATATGATGATTCTTTTGTTAACTTTAACGATTCTAAATACCAAAGTTAATATGAAAAGAATTGCATTTGCATTGTTGGTAAGCGGCTTCACATTGCAGGCCTTTGCCCAGGAGAAGATGATTCCTGCACAAAACAAATTCAGGCAAATGGGGACCGAATTCAACACTCCCAATGCTTACAGGACCGCTTCAGGGGCTCCCGGTCAGCTCTACTGGCAGCAGCAGGCCAACTACTGGATTTCCATTGAACTGGACGACGAGAATCAGAAGATCAGCGGCGAAGAAAAAATTGAATATATCAATCATTCACCCGATGTGCTTAACTACCTCTGGGTACAGCTGGATCAGAATACCCGTCAGCAGGAAAGCCTCGGATTGGCCATCACACCCATGCGAACCAGGCATATTCGCTCCGGATATTACCGGCGGATCTTTGAAGATGCCTTCGACGGGGGATTTAAAATTGGCTCAGTGACCGACTGGGAGGGAAAGGCCCTGGACCACACCATTAATTATACCATGATGCGGATCGATCTTCCCCAGCCCCTGCAGCCGGGCGAAAAGACCGAGCTTGCCATTAGCTGGTGGTACAATATAAACGATCGCATGAAAATGGGAGGGCGTTCCGGCATGGAATATTTTGAAGAGGACGACAATTACCTCTATACCATCGCCCAGTTTTTTCCCAGGATGGCGGTCTATAACGATGTGGAAGGCTGGCAGAATAACCAGTTCCTGGGATCCACGGAGTTTGCCCTGCCCTTTGGGGATTACGAAGTGGATATAACCGTTCCGGCCGACCACGTGGTGGGTGCCACCGGGGTGCTTGTGAATGCGGAAGAGGTTCTCAGCAAGGAGCATCTCAAGCGACTGGAGGAAGCAAAAAAATCCCTGGACAACCCGATATTTATTGTAACTGAAGAGGAAGCCATTGAGGCAGAATCTCAAAAATCAAAAGAAAAGCGTACCTGGAAATACAAAGCAGAAAATGTTCGCGATTTTGCTTTTGCAAGTTCCCGAAAGTTTATCTGGGACGGCATGGGTGTAAAGCTGGGCGATCGTACGGTCCTGGCTACTTCTCTCTATCCCAAAGAAGGTAATCCTCTCTGGGAGCAATTTTCCACCCGGGCTGTGGCACATACCCTGAATGTCTATTCGCGCATGACCTTTGAATACCCTTATCCCATTGCCTACTCTGTGCATACGGCCAGGATTGGCATGGAGTATCCCATGATTTGTTTTAACGGGGGAAGGCCCAGAAAGGATGGCAGCTATTCCGACAGGGTGAAATACTCCATGATTTCCGTAATTATTCATGAGGTGGGACACAATTATTTTCCCATGATTGTCAATTCCGATGAAAGGCAATGGACCTGGATGGACGAGGGCCTTAACTCCTTCCTGCAGGGCGTAGCCGAGCGTGAATGGGAGGAGAATTATCCTTCCTCCATGGGAACGCCTTCAGATATTGTGAGGTACATGAAGGGAGACCAGTCCAATATTGCACCCATTATGCTGAACGGGGAACTGATCAAGCAAATGATGAACAATGCTTACAACAAACCCGCCACCGGTTTGAATATACTTCGGGAGACCGTAATGGGCAGGGAACTGTTCGATTTTGCCTTCAAGGAGTATTCCCAGAGATGGATGTTTAAGCATCCCACACCGGAAGATCTGTTCCGCACCATGGAGGATGCTTCGGCCATGGATCTGGACTGGTACTGGCGGGGTTGGTTCTATACCACCGACCGGGTGGATATTGCCCTGGATACAGTGATCACGGCAGAGAATGAAAGAGGCCCGGGGACTTACTATCAACTGGATTTTTCCAATGTGGGTGGAATGCTTATGCCCCTGGTAATTCAATTCGATTTTGCCGACGGGAGCCAGGAAATCAAACGTGTCCCGGCGCAGATCTGGAGCAACAATAATCTGAAGACCTCCAAGCTATTTCTGTTTGAAAAAGAAGTTGCTGCCATTACTCTGGATCCCAATCTGGAAACAGCAGACTGCGATACGGGCAATAACCACTGGCCTCCCCAGTTAAGTGAAAGCCGTTTTGAGCGCTTCAAACGAAATCATAGCGGTTCTGAGGATACCGAGCCTTCGCCCAGACCCTAAGATTTTTAGAGGAGATACCTTCCCTTAAATGCTTTATGGGCAGAACAATATACCTGTCCTTGTGTTACTTATATCAATTCCTAAGATATAAGCACATGAAGCATCTATTTCTGACCCTTTTACTGGGCTGTTTAAGCGTATGGGGTATCTCCCAGGAGCAAATGATCCCCGCTCATAATAAATTCAGGCAAATGGGAACCCAATTTAACACTCCCAATGCCTACCGGACCGCTTCCGGAGCACCCGGACAGCTTTACTGGCAACAGCAGGCCAACTACAGGATTTCTGTGAAGCTTGACGAATCAAATCAGACGATCACCGGTGAGGAGACCATTGAATACATTAACCATTCGCCGGATGTACTGACCTACCTCTGGGTTCAGCTGGACCAGAATCGAAGGCAGAAGGACAACATTACCCGGGCCATCACCCCGGTTCGGATCGAAGACCTGCGAAATCCCAGACTGGCCAGTTTGTACAGTTATGAATTTGACGGAGGTTTCCGCATCGAATCGGTGACCAATGGGGAAGGTAATGCTTTGCCGTATACCATTAATCATACCATGATGCGTATCGATCTTCCCGAGGCACTTCGGCCGGGCCAGAAAACAGAATTGGCCATAACCTGGTGGTACAACATCAACGACCGAATGAAGGAACGTGCACGTTCGGGAATGGAGTATTTTGAAGAAGACGATAACTACATTTTTACCATTGCTCAATTCTTCCCGCGTATGGCGGTATATAGTGAGGTGGAGGGATGGCAGAACAATCAATTCTTCGGTAAGGCGGAGTTTGCGCTTCCCTTTGGTAACTATGAAGTGGAGATTACAGTGCCTGCCGACCACGTGGTAGGGGCCACAGGCGAGCTCCTGAACAAGGAAGAAGTCTTAAGTAAAGAACAGATAAGCAGGCTGGATGCTGCCATGCTCTCATTGGAAGATCCGGTTTTCATTGTAAGCGAAGAGGAGGCTATCCAGGCAGAGAAGCACAAGTCTACCAAAACAAAGACCTGGAAATACAAGGCTGAGAATGTGAGGGATTTTGCCTTTGCCAGCTCCCGGAAGTTTATCTGGGATGGCATGGGAGTGAAGATGAGCGACCGTACTGTGCTGGCCACTTCCCTCTATCCCAAAGAAGGCAATCCCCTGTGGGAGGAGTATTCCACCCGTGCCGTAGCCCATACCCTGAAAGTATTTTCACGCATGACTTTTAATTATCCGTATCCGGTGGCTTATTCGGTACATACGGCACAGATAGGCATGGAGTACCCCATGATCTCCTTCAACCTGGGCCGGCCCGAAAAGGATGGCAGCTATACTGACAGGGTCAAATATCGCATGATTTCAGTGATCATTCATGAGGTCGGGCATAACTACTTTCCCATGATCGTAAACTCCGACGAAAGGCAGTGGACCTGGATGGATGAAGGCCTGAATACCTTTGTTCAGACCGTGGCGGAACTGGAGTGGCAAGCCGATTATCCCTTTCAAAGGGGGATGCCCCAAAGTGTTATCAACTATATGAAGGGGGACCATACGGGTATCGCTCCCATCATGATGAACGGCGAATTGCTGGTGCACAGGGGTCCCAACGCCTATGGCAAGCCTTCTGCCGGATTGATGATTCTCAGGGAAACCATCATGGGCAGGGAACTCTTCGATTTTGCCTTTAAGGAATACGCCAACAGGTGGAAGTTCAAACATCCCACTCCTGAAGATTTCTTTCGTACCATGGAGGATGCCTCAGCCATGGATCTGGACTGGTTCTGGCGGGGTTGGTTCTATACCACCGATCGTGTGGATATTGCCCTGGATACGGTGATAAGGGCTGAGAATGAAAGAGGCCCGGGGACTTACTATCAGCTGGATTTTTCCAATGTGGGCGGGATGCTGATGCCCCTGGTGATTCAGTTTGAATTTGCCGACGGCAGCAAGGAAATCAAACATGTGCCGGCGCAGATCTGGAGCAAGAATAATCTGAAGACCTCCAAGCTTTTTCTGTTTGAAAAAGAAGTAGCTGCCATTACTCTGGATCCCAATCAGGAAACAGCAGACTGCGATACAGGTAACAACCACTGGCCGCCCCAGCTAAATGCAAGCCGTTTTGAGCGCTATAAACGAAATCATAGCGGATCGGCCGATACGGAGCCTTCACCCTTGCCTTAGCTCCGGTATCAGACCAGGATATTTTCAATGTAGGCCTGTTCGTCCCTGGTGAAATCCAGGTTTAGCGTACTGGCTGCATTGGCTTCCAGCTGAGCCACCGAACTTGCACCTATTAATACGGAGGTAATCTGCTTCCTGCTCAGTATCCAGGCCAGGGCCATTTGTGCCAGGGTCTGTCCGCGTTGCTCCGCATGCTGGTTGAGTGCCTTCACCTTGACCATGGTTTCCGGATCCAAATGTTCCTTATTGAGGAAGATGCTTTCGCTGGCGATCCTGGATCCCTCCGGTATACCTTTCAGGTAGCGGTCGGTGAGCAAGCCCTGGGCCAGGGGACTGAAGGGGATGCAGCCCACACCCCGTTCTTCAAGTACTTCCAGCAAACCATCTTCCACCCAGCGGTCAAACATATTGTACCTGGGCTGGTGGATGAGGCAGGGTGTTCCCAGTCTTTCCAGTATATCCACAGCCTGGCTAGTCTGTTCGGCATCGTAGTTGGAAATCCCCACATAAAGAGCCTTGCCCTGCTGTACTGCACTATGCAGAGCCCCCATGGTCTCTTCCAGGGGAGTGTGTGGATCAGGCCTGTGGGAGTAGAAAATATCCACATAATCCAGTCCCATTCGTTTCAGACTCTGATCGAGGCTGGCCATTAGATATTTACGGCTGCCCCATTCTCCATAGGGTCCTTCCCACATCAGGTAACCTGCTTTGGTGGAGATGATGAGCTCATCCCGGTATGCTGAGAGCTCGGAGTGGAGTATTTTCTTAAAGTTGGATTCTGCACTACCCGGAGGAGGTCCGTAGTTATTGGCCAGATCAAAATGGGTGATTCCCAGGTCAAAGGCCCTGAGCAGGATATTTTTCATGCTTGCCGGATCATCCACATCGCCGAAGTTGTGCCAGAGTCCAAGCGATACAGCCGGCAACAAGAGGCCGCTGTTTCCGCAACGATTGAATTTCATCTGCTCGTACCTGCTTTTGGATGCCTGATGTGTCATAGCTTTGCTTTTTATTTTTTGATTAGGGGAATTTTGTAAAATATGGAGTAGGAGACACCGAAGTTAGTTTCCTTTCCTCCGGTTCCATATCCGGGTACCAGGTAAGGAGGGACCTGGGGATCCATATCGGGATTCAGGAGTATTTTATACCGCAAGGACCAGCCCATGAAGAGATTGGGCAGCATTTCGGCCTTGACCCCAGCCACAATTTCTGTCCAATGGCCCTGCAGCGACTTTTCATACGTAGAGCGCAAGTAGTCTCCCCAGTAGGGATTGGGGACATGGATATTGCGGGCTTCCTGGCTAAAAACAGCAAGCCCATAACGCATACCAATGGTGAAGGAATGATGATCTCTGCGATCCTTTAGATTGATCAGGTTGTAATCGAAACCCAAACGTCCATAGGCTCCTCCTGCCGAATAAGAGAAGAAATCTTCATCTTCAGAAATACTGCTAAAGCCCAGTTCCACGACGGGGTAGAGGTTTTTAACCAGCTCAAAATCCATGGATACTTCGGCCCCGATTTCCGAAGGATCGGCCAGGATGTAGGCAAAGCGTGCCAGGTCCAGACCAAAGCGGGGACCGTAGGTCCTCAGGGTATCCTTCTGTGCCTCCGCTGTCTGTAACATGGTCAGGACCAGGAACAGGACCAGAGTAGCCTTAGAAATACAGCCAGATATGTGTTTCATCCTCTTCAAGGCTAGTGCTAATAACTGGGTTTAATACAGTATCCTTTTTTATCATTCCCCCTTCATATGCGGCTGGATCTTCAGGAAGTGTAAAAAGCTTTCCAAATCCGCAGGAAAAGGAAATCAGGTAGTCTTCGGAACTATGGACAAGAGTAAGGGTGTCGCTGAACCCCTTGGCCAGGAACACAAAGCTGCTTAGGTCGTTGTGGGGATCCAGTGGCAGGAGTATCTCAGACAAGGAATCTGAATCGTAAAGGAACCAGGTGGCCTGACCTTCCCTGATACCGTAAATGTGTAAATCGGCTAGAAAGGTATCTTTCAATTCTCCACCTGTCTCAGTCTTAAAAACTGCCACCAGTTCCGAAATACTATCCTCTTCGCACAATTCCGTCGTAGTGCAGGAGCTCAGGAGCAGGATCAGGACCAGGTATAAAAGCTGGGTTTTCATCCGGACTGTTTATTCGCTTTCTTTCAGATTTTCATTCAGCCACTGCAGGTATTCCTGGTAAAGGTGAATCTGGCTGTTCATGTCGTAGGCCACACCATGTGCCCCCGGAGGATAGATCTTCAGGTCGAAGCGCTTTCCGGCATCTATAAGGGCCTTATTAAACTGAATGGTATTCTGGGGATGAACATTATCGTCGAGCAGGGAATGCACCAGTAACAATTTACCCTCCAGATTTCCCGCCTGGGTCACCATGGAGCTCTGTTCATAACCCTCTTCGTTTCCTTCATAAAGCCCCATATACTTCTCGGTAAGCACACAATCGTAGTTCCTGTGGTCGGAGATGGCAGCGGTCACAATGCCTGCTTTGAATACCCCGGGGTGCAGCAGGAGGCCCATGCCGGCCGAGAATCCGCCGAAACTGTGACCCATGATCCCGATACGTTCGCGATCGACCCAGGATTTTTCGGACAGGTATAGGGCTGTTTCCGCAAAATCGTGGGTTTCCCACTTGCCAAGTTGTTTGTGTACCACTTTTTCGAAGTCGCTGCCATATCCTCCGTTGCCCCGGTTGTTTATGTTGACCACGACGTAGCCCTGCTGGGCCAGGTACTGGTTCCAGCCACTGCTTTCAAAACTGTTGTATACTCCCTGGGATCCGGGACCTCCGTATACAGCCATCAGCAGCGGGTAACTTTTTTCCGGATCAAAGTCCATGGGCTTGATCAGGTAGCCGTCAATCGCCTGTCCGTCCGAGGTGGTGAAGGAAAACAATTCCCTGGGGGCATACGCATATTCCTCCAGGTGAGCCAGGGCGCGCTTGTGACCGGCCAGGTTCTTGATCAATTTGCCCTTGCCGCTGCGCAAATCTATGCTGGCAGGAGTCTCTGTACTTGAATAAGTATCAATAAAGTACCTTCCGTCGGGAGCCACATTGACCCTGTGGTTTCCGGGAAAAGTGCTTAGCTGCTTTTTACCCTTGCCGTTAAATTTGACACTGTACAAATGCCGTTCCATGGGCGAAACTTCGCAGGAGAGATAGTAGAGTGTTTTTTTGTCCGGATCAATCGCTTTTACCGCCACCACGTCGTATTCTCCCTGAGTTACCTGTCCCAGCAGCGTGCCTTCATAGTCATAGTGATATACATGGGAATAGTCGTCCCTGTCGGAAATCCAGAAAAAGGAATCCAGGTCCTCGGGAAAATAGAAAAGGTGTAATTCACCTGCAAAAAAATCAAAGATATCAATCCAGGCATCGTGCTCCTCTTCCAGGATCATCTGCTTATCACCGCTCACCACATCGAAGAGATATAATTTCAGGTGGTCTTGAGCCCTGTTCATCCAGACCACAGCCAGGGTATTGGCTTTGGAGGTCCAGTAAATCCTGGGCATATATCCTCCTTCAGGATCAAAATCGAGCCATTTTTTCTCGCCGGTTTCCGTATCGATCACTCCAAGCCGCTCCACCGGAGGCGTGTCGCCAACCTTGGGGTAGGGGACTTCCATGTATTCGGGATGTTGACCCGAAAAATCGGTGAGTTTGTATACGGGAACTTCCCTTTCGTCGGTCTGCCAGAAAGCCATATACTTGCTGTCGTAGGACCATGACCAGGCCTGTACCAGTCCGAACTCCTCTTCGTTGGCCCAGCCAAAACGGCCATTGTAATATTTATCGGCACCATCGTCCGTAAGTTGTGTGTGCTTCCCCGTAAGCAGATCAAAAGTAAAGAGGTCCCCGTCCTTTCCGTAACCCACCTTGCTGCCATCGGGCGAAACCTCAGCAGTAAAGGCTCCCTTTACTATGGTCTTCAGGCTCTGGTCTTCCAGGGAGTAAAGGTAGTAATCGGCATTGCCGGAATATCTCCAGATGGACTGGAAATTGCTCTGAAAAAGCAGGAAGCGATAGTCCCTGGTCCACGAAAAAGAACGGTAGCTGAATGCCTGTTCGCTACCGGGGAATACCTGATCCGCACTGGAGAAAACCATCTCCTCCTCACCGCTTTTAATGTCCTGGATCCAGATTTGCTGACTGCGATCCTCACGTTTTGTGAATGAGTAGCTGTCACTGTCTTTGATCCATTCAACCCCGGAAGGGCCTGCATCGCCCCGCAGGGAGGATCCGCTCATAAAGGCATCCAGCAAAGATTCGTATTGTTTCTTCTGGGCGCTCAGGGTGATGGTAAACAGGATCAGTAATCCTGCCAGGGTCACTTTTCTCATGCTATGTATTTTTTGGATTTGCAAGAAGCAAATCTAATAATTTTTCAGCCAGCTGGACCAAAACCAAGGATTTGCCAGATGATTTTATTAATCTCTTCTGCACGGGTCAGGACCATCATGTGCGATCCGTCCTCAAGCAGATAGTCATAGTGAAGGTTTCTTAGGGGAATGGTATGATCCTTATCCCCGTGAATATGAATAATCTCATCGGAATACTCGCTTCGTTCCCAGTTGATAATCATGTCGACAGTTCTTTTCAGATACAGTGGATCTTTTGCCTTCAGCATGGCTATGAATGTATCCTTATCGTATTTGCGGTCGGGTTCCACAATGCCCTGCAAAACCCTTGCCCCGCCTTTGATCAGACCTTTGGGAAGGATGCGGTTCAAGGGCAGGGATTTCTGGAAGGTATACCTCCCGGGAAGTTCATCGGAGCATTTGGCACTGGAAATAATAATGGTATGCAGTGGATCGAGGGTGTCGGCAAGTTCTGTGCAGATCATTCCTCCCAGGGAAACGCCGATCAGAATAAAAGGGGATCCTGTATCAATTAGGGGAAGGAAGCTCAGGGCATAATTCTCCAGGCTCTGCCTTTTCTCGGGTACGGGAAAAGAAATATGCACGGTATCGTATCGGGGTGGAAGTTTCAGGTTTTTGAAAAGGCGCCCGTCAGAACCCTGTCCGGGGAAAAGGTAAACTGTGGTATCCTTCCCTTCCGGAGGGCTGCCCGGCAAATCCATAACAGCCAATAGCAGAATGCCAATCAAGATCGGTAGTTTCATTCCCTGGCCAGGCTTCGATGGTCGGATTCATCCACTACTCTGGCATAGTCAATACAGAACTGGATGTCTCCTTCCGAAAAATGGCCAGCAGAATAGCCGAATTTTTCTATCACTGCCATGTATTTCAGGTAGTGCGAGCTTGCCTGTGTTTCTGCAAATTCCCGGACGGAGCGAATGCCTGCCTCGTAAACCACCCTGGCGAATACACCCCCCACGCCTGTTATCCTGCTTAGATCGCTCAGGGCCCATAATTCCTTCAGGCGGGCCGCCGGTATTCCGCATTCTCCCGATATCTGAGTTTGTTGAGCCGGAGTCTGCACCCGTTCAAAAAAGTCCCTGCAGGTCTTAATGCCCTTCGATTTGAGCACCTCTGTGTATTCAAAAGGAATTCCCGGAAATTTGGATAGGGGAAATGGCCTGGCCAGGTAGGAGCCTGCTTCGCGCTTCAGCAGCACCAGGTAATCCGCAGTCAATCCTGATTTTTCTGAAAATGCTTCCACTTTGGTTTTGGCCCCAAGAGTGCTTATCAGCTCCCCAAGCCTGGATATGCCCGCGCTCCTGAGGACTTCGAATCGTTCCTCCATTTCTTCCTGGAGTTCCACGCGGCTGGGTATCATCTGACGTTCCCGGGTCAACTGTTGAAAGCGATCCAGGCTGATTTGGTCAGGGTCAAGGGTATAGCTAATCATTGCTTTTTTAATTTACTGCCAGCAATACAGTCTCAAATTCGGAATCTACTTCCACCTTACCATTTTTAACCCGAAACTCGAGGCCTGAATAATAATCGATTAGTTCGCTTCCATCCTCAAATATTCCTCCCACAGCAATGCTGTGCTTTCCGGGTTCCAGATCCAGTCCGGCCACCACCCGGTCGATCGCTCCGTCTTTCTCATAGCTCCTGGAGAAGAAGTAGGGTTCCCCGGATATCATCCGGTGAATGCCTGCTCCCACAGCGGGATGATCCCTGCGGAATCGGCCCAGTTTCTGGTAATGTTCCAACACCTCGGTCACCGGCACACCCTTTCTTAGCTCGCTGGTGGCAATTTCCTCCCAGTTCATTTTGCTTCTCAGAGTAGCATCTCCCTCCGTACCCGGGATGTTCAGCTTACGGCTGCTTTCGTCTCCATAATATACCTGGGATGCACCGGGACATAGCAACAACTTGCTGCCCGCTTCCAGTGCTTTTTCCCTTTCCTTGTCAAAAGGCCCGCCATCGTCGTGGGAGCTGATATAGTTCATGACACTCAGGCCTTCCAGATCACCGTTGAGTTTCTCAGAATAGGAGGAGAACAGTTTTTCATAGGACATATGGGCACTGGCCTTAAACTCAAAATTAATCATGGAGTGAATACCGTGATCAAAGAAATCCACTTCCCGGTCGCCGAAATTAAACAACCTTCCCCCCGAGATACCGTATCCGTATACTTCTCCCACCATGAAAAAACGCTTGTTATCCAGCACCTTATCGGGGTGCGCCTTTTTCCATTCCTGAAAGGCCAGTTCAGCTTCTTTGCCCAGCTCAGCCCAGATACCTTCTTCAATGTGTTTGGCAGTATCCAGCCTGTAAGCATCAATGCCATATTTCCGGACATAGTCGGTAAGCCATTTGATGAGGTAGTACCGGGGTGCCCTGGGATAACCTGTACGTTCGAAAAAAGCATCCAGTTCTGCCAGCTCCTGTTCCAGCCTCCCTTCTTCTTCCCATTTCTTAAGGAGGGTGGAAGGAAGGTCCACAGGCTGATCCGATTCGGTTCGGATATCGGGAAGATTCCTCACCAGTGTGCAGGTAACTGTGCTTTCATAATCCTGATAGGTGCACTGGGGACTGGTCCTCACCCATTCGTCGGGCCATACCGGATCCGCTTCTGTGACCGGACCGGTATGGTTGATGATCACGTCCATGACTATGCGTATCCCCTTAGCATGAGCAGTCTCCACCAGCTTTTCCAAATCGGCCTCGGTTCCCACGTTGGGTTCCAGACTGGTCCAGTCGCTGGGCCAGTATCCATGAAAGGCATAGGTAAGTCCGGTCCCCTCATCGGTTCCTCCGTGGATCTGTTCAAACCAGGGGGTAAGCCAGAGGGCATTGATACCCAGCTTGTCGAAGTAGCCTTCTTCAAGCTTCCGGATCACTCCCTTAATATCACCCCCTTCAAATCCCCGAAGCTTACCGGTTTCCAGGGTTCTGTCGAAATTCACATCGTTGCCGGGATCGCCGTTGAAAAAGCGGTCGGTGAGCAGGAAATACACATTGGCGCCCTTCCAGGTGAAGGAAGGGGTGGAATGCGGATCTCCCTGACCCTGTACCCGGCTGCAGGAGGTGCCTGAGCCCAATACAAACAATGCGATTAATACCAGGTATACAGATACTTGTTTCATAGTATTATGCTTTTAACAGGATTTTTCCTTCAGACATATTATTCTGGTACTCAGCCAATGCCTTATCTACTTCTGCCATTGGGTGGGTACGGCGTATATTCGAGCTTAATTCCTTTTCCAGGAGCCTTTTAACCTTCGAAATAAAGCGTAGTTTGAAGAGCAGTTTTTGCTTCTGCAACCAAGAGCCCAGCTGAAATCCCTCAATCTTTTTGCCCTGGTTGATCAGTTCGGTCGGGTCGGCCTGTATGTCTTCTCCTGAGAGCCTGGCATAAGTCACCACCTTGCTGCCCGATGGGGCAGTGCGCAGCAGGAGGGATGTCTGCCGGCCGCTAATTGCATCCAGAAATAAGGTGGCACTTTTTTGTCTGGCCAGTTCTTTCAGTTCGGATTCAAAGCTGCTTTTACTGCTGTTTAGAACATAGGTGGCACCCAGTTTTTTTAGCTCCTCAACCTGATTTTCCCGCCGAACAATATTAATCAGCGGGATATTTTGCAGCTGACACATTCTGATAAGCATTTTTCCCAGCGAACTGGCTGCTGCGTTGTTAACCAGGGCTTTGTGCTTTTCCTTTTTGGCCATCAGGACGAAGGCCATAGTGGTCATGGGATTTACAAGCATCATGGATCCCTGCTCCATGCTTACACCTTTTGGGAGGGGAGCCGTGTGCATCGCAGAAGTAAGCATAAATTCCGCCCAGGTGCCATCTCCTCCTGGCTTTGGCGAACAAGCCACCCGGGAGCCTTTCCTCATACCAGCCAGGATTCCTCCTCCCGACATTACCACGATTCCGCTTCCTTCCAGTCCGGGTGTAAAGGGATAGTTGCGCTCCAGGTAGCCCCCTTTAATCAGTGCCAGGTCGGAGGGATTAATGGGAGCAGAGTCCATCTTAACCAGGACTTCTCCCTTTGATGGACGGGGTACTTCAATTTCTTCGTAGCTCAGGGGACCTCCCGCTTCCTTTTGCCTGATGGCAAACATTCGGTCGGGTATGGAAATTGAGGCTACAGTCATTCTGTTCCGGCAGTATTTTTAATCAGCCAGGATGTCATCAGTTTCTTATGGGCACTTAAGGGTGTATCGATATCCATATCGATTACCTGCGAACTGCCAATAAACCATTGCTCCAGTACCTGAGATGCCAGCTGTTCTCTGACGCTCCATAATTGCAACATTTTATCATGCGTCACGAGCCTGTCAAGGAGGCCTGCCCATCCTCTTCCTTCCAGCTCCATGGGGCCCACTTCATCGATGACCAATACCCTGCTTTTATTCTTCAGGCTTTCCTCCATCCACATTTCTCCTTGAGCGAAGGCCATGGGATTAAACCAGAAGCGGCGATATTTGAACCAGTGTTCCTTTTCCTGCAAACCGGCCATGTTCACCTGGGTCCCGGTTCCAATTTGTCTGAGGTCAAATCCGGATCTTTTCCCATCTGAGACTTTGCCGGGACTCAGAAAACCTCCTACAGTAATTCCCTCTTTTTGAAACAATTCTGTCATTTTGGAAAGAAAGGCAGTTTTACCGCCCTGTACAGCACCCTTAAGCAGGTAGATATTATTATGATAAGCCTGTGTCATATAATAAATATACAATAACTATCTGATGCTATGAAGTCCATTGGTAAGAAAAGTTATCTCCGGGAATCGTTGTTCCGTTTGAAAAATCTCATAAGCAGTGCGCAGATCGGCCCAGAGATTAAGTCGATCTTCGTTTTCCCTGTATGTTTCAGTTAGCCGGCGATAATTATCCGGATTTAGCCTGGCTGGATAAATGGTGATGGGAATCTTGCTTTGTCCATTGTTCTTTGCTTGCACACAGAGCAGGTAGAGCTGCTTGATTTTTACATCGGTGAGCGGAAGGCAGCCAATGGTCACACAGGCTCCATGAATGCAGATATCTCCACCCAGCCTGCCCTGAACCCCAAGGATCCGATCCGATGGGTTGGGATAGTTTATGCACATGGAGAGATGAAATCTGCTCCAGGGATTGTAGGCAGAGATGTGGTAAAATCCTTCGGGAATCTGAAGGTCGCCCTGTTTTCTTTTGGGTCCGGGTACCCCGGAAGTCCTGCATATATCAAAGCTGTGCAGTAAATTAAATTTTGCACTTTCTTTGTCTCTTGCCCATACTTCCAGCTTCTTCTCCTCCTTGAAGGCCAGCAGATATAGTTCCAGATCGGTGGCAGAAAGCCCCTGGCTCTGTAAAATCCGGTCGATTTTTTCCCCTTCCTGCTGGTAGGCTTCCCGAACCCTCGGATAGCTAAGCTGGGACTCCTTGAAACCGGATTGCCCCGGGCAGTTGAGCCAAAGGAAGACCAGCAGGGAAATGCTCAGCATTTTTTTAGCCAAGGTGATTGAATTTAATAAGTACCGAATGGGCCGCCTCTTTGATCCGCTTCACTGCCAGTTCCATATGCGTTCTGTCCACGTAGGTCTGTCCGATAAGCATCCTGATGGTGTAGAAACCGTCTACCTTGGTATGGGTGAGGAACAATTCTCCCGAACGGTTGATTTCTTCCAGGAAGGCCTCATTGAGACTATTTAAATCCTCCAGATCCGTAAGTCCTTCAGCTTGCAACCTGAAACAGGAAAAGTTAAGGAAGGGTTCTGCCGGCATAATTAAAAAATCGATGGATTCAAGGGCCTGGCAGAATTCCTGGTTGAGTTCGATGTGATCCCTTAGCTTGCCTCTTATACCTTCCAGTCCGAAGCTCCGCAAAACAAACCACAACTTCAAGGCCCTGAACCTTCTTCCCAGGGGCACACTCCAGTCGCGATAGTCGTTTACCAGGCCCCTGGACTTGGTTTTCAGGTATTCGGGGAGGACCTCAAAGGTTTTAATCAGGCTTGCCGCGTCCCTGATGAAGTAGACCGAGCAATCGAAATTGGTAAACATCCATTTGTGCGGATTGAATACAAAGCTATCGGCCAGTTCCATACCTTCGCTCATCCATCTGTACTCGGGTAGCAACAGGGCAGTACCTGCGTAAGCAGCATCCACATGAAGCCAGATTCCCATGTTTTTGCACAAGGTGGCTATTTCCTTCAGGGGATCCACTGCCAGCGTACCGGTGGTACCCAGGGTAGCCACCACCGCACAGGGTTTCAATCCTTTCTTCAGATCCTTCCTGATGGCTTCTTCTAAAAGTTGGGGATCCATGGCAAGCTTATTATCTGTCGCCACCTTAACCAGGTTCCGCTTGCCGATGCCACATACACCCACTGCTTTTTCAATGGAAGAATGGGTTTCAGTGGAACAGTATACCCTCAAATTGTTGGGCACTCCTTCTTCGTTGGAGCGAAATCCGGTGGCTACTTCCCGGGCAGTGATCAATGCCACCAGGGTAGCAGAGGATGCACTGTCCTGGATAACCCCTTCAAAACCGGAAGGAAAGCCCATGGCCTGGCTCAGCCACTCCATCATTCTCTGTTCCAGCTCGGCTGCGGCAGGTGAAGTGTCCCAGATCATGCACTGTGCCCCAATGGCTGAAGTGATACTCTCGGCGAGCACAGATTCCACCGAAGAGTTGGCCGGAAAATAGGCGTGGAAACCCGGGTGTTGCCAGTGAGTGATGCCAGGCAGGATGGTCTGATCCAGATCCTTCATAATACGCTCCAGGCCTTCGCCTTGCAGGGGTGCCTCCGCCGGAATGGCCTGGTATATTTCGCCCGGGGCCACCTTTGACTTGACCGGGTAATCGGTGATATGCTTCAGGTAATGGTCGATCCAGTCGACAATGGGATCTGCTTGTATTTTAAAGTTCTTGGGATCCAGCATGCTTATTTAAAGTTAGAAATTAATCCTTGTTCAGCGAATAAAGAAGTTGATGGACTTATAAATCATATCACCGGCAAAATAGGCAAAAGCCAGAGAAAAAAGCTTAAACAGCACGGGGATGACCCTGGGCCTGGACAGAAGTTTTCTGAATCTGGAAAACAGGTAGGCCACCAGCAGGGTGGAGAGGAGCCAACCCAGCTGAACCAGGGCCATAAACAGGTATTCCCCCAGATGTACCTGGCTGCCAAGGAGGACGGCTTTGGGTATGCAGATGGTGATCCAGTAGGTCCACAGTACCCCGTTGGACAGGATCATCAGGATAATTTTCCAAAATCCGAAGTGGACTTTCTCCCCGGTATCCAGGGTTTTAACTTTCCAGAGGGATATGGATATCCAGATCAGGATGGCAGCCCCTGCCAGGGAGAGGCCCCTGAAAAATGCTTCGTTAAAACCCAGGGAGGCAAGTATCAGAAGGCTGATTACTGCCACCACAGATTCCGTAATTAAGGCGATGAAAATAATTCTCAGGCTCCTGGGATATCCCGATTGCAATACTTCGGTGAAAACAGCGGTAATTACCGGACCGGGAATTAAGCCTCCGATAAGACCCAGCATGCAGGCTACAACTAGTTCATGGATCATGGGAGAGGGTTCAACTGAAAATTCAAGGGGGTTTTCATGCCTCCGAAAATACATAAAACAGCCCGATTTTGTATATTAGTCAGTTCATTAAACTTTCAATTAGCTAATCCCATGAAATACCTTTCGATTCTTTTGCTGGCAGTTTCTGCCACGCTGTTTGCACAGAAAACAGAAAATCTGATTAACGAATCCGCTTTCGGCGGACTGGAGTTCCGCAACCTGGGTCCGGCATTTACCTCCGGACGCATTGCCGACATTGCCATCCATCCGGAAAACGAAAACATCTGGTATGTGGCAGTGGGCTCCGGTGGGGTTTGGAAGACCACCAATTCAGGTATCACCTGGACGCCCATATTTGACAAGCAGGCATCCTATTCCACCGGCTGTGTGACCATCGATCCCAGCAATCCCCATACAGTCTGGGTAGGTACCGGAGAAAATGTGGGAGGACGCCATGTGGCCTACGGGGATGGAATCTACCGGAGCCAGGATGGGGGTAAGAGCTGGAAGAACATGGGTCTGAAAGAATCGGAGCATATTTCCAAGATTATTGTACATCCTGAAAATTCACAGGTGGTATTTGCAGCCGTTCAGGGTCCGCTGTGGAAGCAGGGAGGCGATAGAGGTTTATATAAAACCATAGATGGAGGGAAGACCTGGCATAAGGTTCTCGGAGTCAACGAATGGACCGGGGTTACCGATCTTTTGATGGATCCTGACAATCCCGAGTGGCTTTATGCGGCTACCTGGCAGCGGCATCGCAACGTGGCTGCCTACATGGGAGGTGGACCCGGATCAGGAATTCACAGAAGTACAGACGGAGGCAGTAGCTGGGAAAAAATGACTTCGGGTATTCCAGGATCCAACCTGGGTAAAATCGGTCTGACCATGTCGCCCTTCAACAGCGATGTGATCTATGCAGCCATAGAACTGGACCGGACATCCGGAGGAGTATTTATGTCAGAGGACAGAGGGAAGAGCTGGAAAAAACAGTCCAATACCGTATCGGGTGCAACCGGACCGCATTATTACCAGGAACTCTACGCCTCCCCACACCATGAAGGAACCCTTTACCTGATGGATGTGAGGATACAGGTATCGGACGATCACGGAAAGACTTTTCGCAGGATGAAAGAGCAATTCAAACATTCCGACAATCATAGTATCACCTTCAGGAAAGACGATCCCAACTACCTGCTGGTGGGCACCGATGCCGGTGTGTATGAGAGTTTCGACCTGGCTGAAAACTGGCGTTTTGTAGCCAATCTGCCCCTGACACAATACTACAAAGTGGCCGTGGATGATGCCTTGCCATTTTACAATATTTACGGGGGTACCCAGGACAACGGCTCCCATGGCGGACCTTCCCGAACTGTATATCGACACGGCATAAGGAATGCCGAGTGGTATTTCATCCTGGGCGCCGACGGTCACCA
>Ga0180430_10001671_pt1 | contig 21170 bp, 7 predicted proteins | sample SS_ome_9_FD_132999 | JGI IMG/M metagenome (GOLD analysis project Ga0180430, IMG submission 132999) | Hypersaline lake sediment archaeal communities from the Salton Sea, California, USA - SS_1_S_2 metaG | ecosystem: Environmental > Aquatic > Non-marine Saline and Alkaline > Hypersaline > Sediment... | reverse complement strand
TGGCTGAGATGACCCAAAAAGCAATCGATGTGTTGTCTCAAAACCCGAACGGTTTTTTCTTGATGGTGGAATCCGGGCAGATCGATTGGGCCAGCCATGCTAATAACGCACAAGACGCTATCGCAGATACAGTAGCCTTGAACGATGCAGTTAAGGTCGCCCTGGATTCTACCAGTGAGAAGACAGACACCCTGGTGATCATCACTGCCGATCATGAAACTGGCGGATTCAGCGCCAGTACAATTTCCTCTGGACTGCCCGAAGAAGATGGTCCTTTCCTGATGCCGGATAACACACCATTTTATATCAATTGGGCAACAGGGGAACATACCTCGACAGATGTGCCTGTCACAGCAATCGGACCTCTGGCAGAGGAACTTGTTGGCACTCATGACAATACATTTATTTATGACTTGATGTTAAGTGCAGTCTGTGAGAGCGGATTCTTCTGCACTTTCAGGGATGTTCTCCCGATCCACTGGGCCTATGCTTATATAGAATCGATCACTGAAGACGGTATTGCCCGTGGTTATCCGGACAGTACTTATCACCCGGAAGATCCTGTCACCAGGGCGGAAACGGCAGTCTTCCTGCTAAAGGGATTGGACATCACTCCTCCCCCTGTAGACAATAGCCACTCATTTCCAGACATCTCTGGACACTGGGCAGAAGCCTATATAGAAGAGCTGAATGATCAGAATCTGTCAAACGGTTACCTTGATAATACATTTAGGCCAGAGAATCCGGTTACCAGGGCAGAGATAGCCGTCTTACTGCTGAATAGTTTGGGGATCATTCCCCCAGCAATAGATACCAGCCATCCCTTTATTGATATAGCTGGTCATTGGGCAGAGGCATATATCGAAGAGCTTTACGATCAGGGTATGATTGGCGGATACGATGATAATACATACCGACCGGAGAGCCAGGTTACCCGGGGGGAAATGGCTGTTTTTCTGGTCAATGCCTTTGGCATAACTCTGCCTTGAGAAACGATTTATGGTTGAAGCTTCAAAAATTGTTGAAGGGTAGAGATTGGTGGATTTATCATCTTGAATAGTAAAAGAACAAACCATCTGGCATTTTTGGAGTAGTTTTCCCACATCAGCCCAGATTGGTTCATTAGCCGCTCCCCTCTCCATTTGCTTTACAGGAAAAAATTTGCTACGATGAAGGAAGAATAATTCTTCTCCAGGTTTTATTATCCAAAGGAGGACCTTCATGAAAAGTAATAGGTTTTATAAACTATCACTTATTGGATTATTCATCCTGAATCTATCAGTCATTTTGGTCTTTGTGGTTGTCCCCCGTGTTTCAGCCGCTACAGGCTGTTTCCCGGATACCAACGGCCATTGGGCAGAGGAATTCATATGCTGGTTAAGTGAAAAAGGGATCACCAGCGGCTACCCGGATGGCACCTACCGCCCGGAGAACAGGGTCACCAGGGCAGAAATGGCGGTGTTTTTACAGCAGGTCGCCGGCCAGGGGTCTTCCAGCCCGGTGGTGGACGCCGATCTGCTGGACGGCCTGGATTCGCTTGATTTTGCACTCAGCTCAACCGTGGCAAATAGCTGCCGATGGCGGGTCGTCAAAGAAGCTGATACCTTTACTACAATCGCCAACTGCTCTGATGTTGGTCCCGATTATCATGCAATCAGCGGCGGCTGTTATGGCAGTAATGGTTTAGGTGAGATTGAAACCTGTTTTCCAGTCCGGAGTGGACTCCGCTTCGGAAACGGGATGCCAACCGATAACTATGCTGAGAATTACCAAGCTGATGGCTGGTACGGCCGCTGGAGTTCAAATTCTGGCACAAGGGAAGTCTCCGTTCTGTGTTGTAAGTAATCGCTATCAGCCAGATATTTTAATAAGTAAGATTGCTTTAATTGAAGAGTGACCATAAACAAAATCGTCCTCAAAAGGGTAAACTCTTTGAGGTGATCTCAACAGGTAGTTATCCAAGAAGTATTTTTCTTTGAGTTACTCTGTTCAGACAAGATCTCTCATCTCAACAGTTTTTATTGCAAAAGCAGCCGATTATTGCTATAGTAAATGTATTGTGTCAATTTCTTCATTCTGGAAGATGACCGACATAATCCATCCAATTTCATTCCATATCAAGGAGGATCACCATGAAGGGCAAAAACTTCAAACAAACAGCCATCATCATCTTGCTGGCAGCCAATCTGATCATCACTTTTTCCCTGGTGGTGGTTCCCAAGGTCTCTGCAGCCACGGGCTGCTTCCCTGATACCAACGGCCATTGGGCGGAGACCTTCATTTGCTGGCTGAGTGATAACGGTATCGCCGGCGGTTATCCGGACGGCACTTTCGGGCCTGAGAATCGCGTCACCCGAGCTGAATTATCTGTCTTTTTAAGCAATTTTAATGATTATCTAGGCAGCAGCGGCGTTGGGCCTTACTACACCCAGGCCCAGGTGGACGCCATGCTGGCTACCCGTGACAGCCGCATATCCGCTCTGGAAACCACCCTGGCTTCAGTCAGCCTGGAAAACAGCGGGCAGGACTTTGTCTTCACCAATGTCAATGTCCATGTCCGGGACGGCAGCGGTAATACAAGTGGAGCGGTCAATGGTCGAGGAAACCTTATCATAGGCTACAATGAAAATCCCTCAACCAACAACCGGTCCGGATCCCACAACCTGGTCATCGGCTATAATCACGGCTACTCCAGTTACGGGGGATTTGTCACCGGAAATTCGAATACCATTTCAGGGATCTATGCCTCTGTCAGCGGTGGTTATGGAAACACGGCTAGCGGAGCCGACTCCGCAGTAAGCGGCGGCAGAGATAGCACAGCTAGTGGAAACTATTCCTCAGTCAATGGTGGAGAGAGCAACACTGCCAGCGGTGAGTCCTCAGCTATCGGTGGAGGACAATCCAATCTAGCCTCGGGTGATCATGCCACGGTCAGCGGGGGAATGTCAAATGATTCCACTCACTATTGGTCCTCCATCAGCGGTGGGTTTAACAACACCGCCAGCGGTGAATACGCCTCGGTCAGCGGGGGAACTGTCAATAATGCCATCGGAAATTACTCTTCTGTCAGTGGTGGGTTTGAAAACGATGCCCCCGGTGAAAGCGCCACAGTAAGCGGTGGTCGCTATAACACTGCCAGTGGAGAGACATCCACCGTGAGCGGCGGTTATAACGATTCCAATGGCTATGCTTCTTCAGTGCTGGGGGGTCGGGCCAACGAAGCTGCAGGTAACTATGCATCCAGCACGGGGGGGTATGAAAACGAGGCCACTGGTAATTATTCAGCCATAACTGGAGGTCGCAACAATGATGCCACGGGGTTTGGCTCTGTAGTAGTGGGGGGTGGTGGCTCTGATTGGGCCTACGCGAATGAAGCCTGGGCGTATTACAGCGTGGTTGTTGGCGGCCAGTTTAACGTCGCAGGGGATGATGCCGGAACGGATCGTTACGTTGGAGAAGCCGCTGTTGTGCTAGGTGGTCATGCAAACTATGCAACTGCTGACTGGGCATCTGTCTGCGGTGGTATTTATAATACCGCTAGCGGGACATGGTCATCTGTCTTAGGGGGTAGTTATAGCGTTGCAAGCGGCGCTGCCTCATCCGTATTAGGAGGCGGCGGCCCTAATGCAACATTTTCAAACACGGCCAGTGGAGGGTATGCTACAGTCTGTGGAGGATATGATAATACTGCCAGTGGAGATGCATCCAGCGTTAGTGGTGGTAAAAACAACACGGTCAGTGGAGATTATTCAGTGATTGGTGGCGGACGGGACGATACTCTCTCTGGCACCTATGACTGGAGTGTTGGATCATTTGTCTTAAACGACTAGAATCCTAACGTAATCTGATTGATAATAAAACCCCTGGAAGACGTGTGTTTTTCCGGGGGTTTTTTAAAGCACGCGTGAGCAAACAACCCAAGTATTAATCCTAGATAAGCCAAACCGATATCGTGAACTAGATGAGTCTTTTTGCATTCCTAAAATTAATTTGCTATGATGAATATTAGTTGTCCGGCCTTTCTGCCAATAAAGCAATAATCATTTTATTCCCATCCATTTCCCCCAAGGAGGATCACCATGAAGGGCAAAAACTTCAAACAAACAGCTATCATCATCTTATTGGCAGTCAACCTGATTTTCACAATTAGTTTTGTGGTGGCCCCCAAGGTCTCAGCAGCCACGGGCTGCTTCCCGGATACCAACGGCCATTGGGCGGAAACTTTCATCTGCTGGATGAGCGACAGCGGCCTGACAGGCGGTTATCCGGACGGGACCTACAAACCCGAGAACAACGTCACCCGGGCTGAGATGGCCGTATTCATGAAGAACTCCTATGACCTGGTCTCCGGTGAGGACGACGATAGCCTGGGTTCGCTTTCCTGCGCAACGAACCAGATCGCCAAGTGGAACGGCAGCGCCTGGAAATGCCAAGCAGATCTGTCAGGAAGTGGGTCTGATACCCTGGGGGACCTGTCCTGCACCATCAATCAGATCGCCAAGTGGAATGGCAGCGCCTGGGTATGCGCTGAAGATGTGGACACAGATACAGACACGGATACGGACACACTGTCATCGTTATCCTGCACGCCGGACCAGATCGCCAAATGGAACGGCAGTACCTGGGTCTGTGACAGCTCACTTGCCAGCCTGCTTTCCAGGGTAACAGCCCTGGAGACTACTCTGGCTCCAGTCAGCCTAGTACACGATGGAAAGGATTTTATCTTTTCGGGCGTCAACGTGCAAATCCTGAATGGGACTGGGAATACGTCAGGACCAGTAAATGGACTTGGCAACCTGATCGTAGGTTACAACGAGGATGTGGGAGAAGATGAATCCCGCACGGGGTCCCACAACCTGGTACTGGGAAGGGAAAATGATTACACAAGTTACGGGGGGTTGGTAGTGGGAGAGGGAAATACCATTAGCGGAACATTTGCTACCGTCATCGGAGGGAATTACAACACTGCCAGCGGATATATGTCTTCTGTGATCGGTGGGTATCATAACATCGCCAGCGGAGACCGATCTTCTACACTAGGCGGGTGGGAAAACACCGCCAGTGCCATATTCTCCTCGGTCAGCGGCGGTTGGGACAACACCGCCAGCGGTGATCACTCATCGGTCAGCGGCGGGTATCAAAATACAGCCAGCGGAATCGACTCTTCAGTCAGCGGTGGGAGGGAAAACACCGCTAGCGGAGACCGCTCATCAGTCAGCGGTGGGCGTAATAATATCGCTAGTGGTAACAATGCCAGCGTGTTAGGCGGAGGTGGTCATAATATTGCTGAAGGCAATGAAGCCTGGGCCCATTACAGCGTGGTCGCCGGTGGACGATATAACACAGCCGGAAATGATGCATTAACGGACCGACTGGCGGGTGAAGCAAGTACTGTGTTGGCAGGTAGCAACAATAGAGCTATCGCAGACCAATCCTCTGTCAGCGGAGGGTATGGGAACACAGCCAGTAACAACTCCTCCTCCGTCAGCGGTGGGCGTGACAACACAGCCAGCGGATTCTATTCCTCAGTGGGTGGGGGAAGAAACAACATCGCCAGCAGTTGGGGTTCCTCTGTCCAAGGCGGATATTATAATGTCGCATCTGGTAATTATTCCGCCGTTCTAGGCGGTGGGGCAGATTTTGCTTCTGGGGGAAATGAAGCCTGGGCAACCTACAGCGCAGTTGTTGGAGGTCAGTTTAATGTTGCTGGTCTTGGTTCCGGTACAGACCGAACAATAGGGGAAGCCGCTGCTGTGATGGGAGGTTATAATAATTATGCGACCGCTGATTACGCCTCGGTGTGTGGCGGTGTATATGGAACTGCCAGCGGGACTTGGGCAGCTGTATTGGGGGGTGGTTATAACACTGCCAGCGGGGCCGCATCAACAGTATCTGGCGGCGGTGGCGTAAATGCAACAAACGGTAATACGGCTAGCGATTCATATTCCACAGTCTCCGGTGGGAGAAGAAACGCTGCCAGTGGAGAGAATGCCTCCGTCACCGGTGGATATTACAACACTGCCAGCGGAGATGACTCCACCGTTAGCGGAGGGTCTACGCGAGTAGTCTCTGGAGCTTACGATTGGCGGGCAGGGACATTATTCGAGACCAATTAATCCCATATGCTAAGTGTCAGAAATTGCTTTTCAAACCCCTGGAGAAAGTGTGTTTTTCCAGGGGTTTTGCTTCTGTTTGATCCAAAAATGAGGTAGTCTCAACAGGTAGGTGTCCAAGAATCAGCTTAATTTGAGTTACTCTGGCCAAATTAGATCTATCATCTCAGGAGACTTTATTGCAAAAGCAGCCGATTATTGCTATAGTAAATCTATTGTGTCAATTTCTTCATTCTGGAAGATGACCGACATAATCCATCCAATTTCATTTCATCTCAAGGAGGGTCACCATGAAGGGCAAAAGCTTCAAACAAACAGCCATCATCATCTTGCTGGCAGCCAATCTGATCATCACTTTTTCCCTGGTGGTGGTTCCCAAAGTATCGGCCGCCACCGGCTGTTACCCGGATACTAACGGGCACTGGGCTGAAACTTTCATCTGCTGGCTGAGTGACAACGGTATCGCCGGCGGCTACCCGGACGGCACCTTCCGGCCCGAGAACCGCGTCACCCGAGCAGAATTATCTGTCTTTCTGAGCAATTTTAACGATTATCTCGGCAGCAGCGGCGTGGGACCTTACTACACTCAGGCCCAGGTGGACGCTCTGCTGGCTGTAGAACGCGCTCGTATTGCTGATCTAGAAACCACCCTGGCTTCCGTCAGTCTTGAGAATGGCGGAGATGATTTTGTCTTCACCGGAGTGAACGTCCATGTCAGGGACGGCAGTGGAGACACACATGGAACCACAAATAGCCTTGGCAACATGATCATTGGTTATAACATGTATTCAGGTTTCACCCGCACTGGATCTCATAATCTGGTTATCGGTGATGCTCATACCTATACCAGTTATGGAGGAATAGTAGCGGGTTATGAAAATACCATCAGCGCGCCCTCTACCTCTGTCACTGGTGGTCGATACAATGAAGCCAACGCTGCCTGGGCTTCGGTCTGCGGCGGAGAATATAATGATGCCAACGAAACGTTTGCAACTGTCAGTGGCGGATATGCTAACCTTGCCAGCGGAAGCCATTCCTCAGTCAGTGGAGGAAGTGCCAATATAGCCAACGGCTCTTATGCCGCGATCAGTGGAGGTAGAAGCAGCACAGCAAGCGGCAGCTATTCCTCAATAAGTGGGGGCAGAGATAATACGGCTAGCGGTAGCCAGTCTTCGATAACAGGCGGTCAAGAGAATACCGCAACTGATCTCTATGCTTCAGTGAGCGGTGGATATAGTAATGACGCTACTGGTGTAAGTGCCACAGTCGCTGGTGGCAGGGAGAACACTGCGAGCGGGGAAACATCCACAGTGAGCGGCGGTTATAACGATTCCAATGGCTATGCTTCTTCAGTGCTGGGAGGCCGGGCCAACGAAGCTGCTGGCAACTATGCCTCCAGCACGGGAGGTTATGAAAACCAGGCCACTGAAAATTATTCAGCCATAACTGGAGGGCGAAATAATGAAGCCACGGGCTTTGCTTCAGTGGTAGTGGGTGGAGGTGGTGATGCGGCAGCAGAAGGCAATGAAGCCTGGGCCTATTACAGCGTGGTTGTAGGAGGTACTTCTAATGTCGCCGGGGACAATACTGATCCAACTCCCAGTCGTTACGATGGTGAAGCTTCTACGGTAGTTGGAGGGTACTTCAACAATACCAGAGAGGACAGAGCATCAATTCTTGGCGGCAGGTTGAATGTTGCAAGTGGTACAGACGCGACTGTGTCCGGGGGAGAAAATAATTCCGCGGATGGTTCATCGTCCAGCCTCAGTGGAGGGTTGAGCAGAATTATTATCGGGCCCCATGACTGGGCAGCAGGATTATACTTCCAGGATTACTAAATTTCGTGTTGTTTCCAAATGATAATGACTCCGGAGATGAAGATTCTCCGGAGTCAAATCATTTGTGTTGCCTTGCATAGATTCCAAATACGAAAAGTATATTGTTAACTGAAGTCCAGAGAGGGGACCAGAACCATTACTGACTTCTAGGCCAGCAATCCTACTCTATCCCCCCATCGGTATCCGCCAACTTTAGGTCATTAACCGGCATCAGACTGAAATCATGGGAATTGAAGAAAACCAGATAATCCCTTATACTATATTTATTACAAGACAATATCATTTGGAGGGCTATTATGGGGAAAAGCTTCTGAATTTATTGGTGTTGGAAATTGAACTCTGCATTACATTTATCCGTTTTTATCGTCAAAATTACATCAATCTAATCAATTTCATTCCTGCCAAGCTGGAGACCGTCGTATTGATATACTCACTACGGGAGAAGATCATGAAAACTTTCGATCTGGATAGGAAAAAACATGTTCAGCATCTGCTCATTGCCCTGGTTCTGTTTATATTCATTCTTAGCACAGGCAGCGCTTCAGCTGGGCCGTACCTGCAAGGGGACGGTGAGGAACCCGATCCCGAATATCCTCTCGCCTATCAACTGGAGCGAATGCCAGAGGGCAATCAACCCATGGCGAGTGCTGGTTCCAGTTCTTTACAGAACCAGCTGGATCATCGGAGCAGCTGGGGTATCGCCTCGACACAATTCCATTATGCCTACAGTGATTATGACGCTGAAGCTGCGGATGATTTCACGGTACCCGCAAGTGATGGATCCTGGATCATTGACCAGGTTGATATTTACGGTTGGTGTGTTGGAAATATCGGTGAATATCGATGCACTAACCTGGACTACGCCAATGTGCGGATTTACAAGGACAATGGAGGTAAGCCGGGCGATGAAGTGTACTCGGCAGAGATGGAAACCATCACAGATGGTTCTTTGATCTGGACCATCGTCCAGCAGTACAGTGTTGAACTGACTGTTCCGGCTGTTCTGGCGCAGGGGACCTACTGGATCTCTGTCCAGGTGAAAATGGAAACACCTCTATCAGATGGCATTTTTTACTGGAATCAGCGCACAGTCCAATCCGGAAATGACAGCGTGGTTCGCAATCCAGGAGGCGCTTTCTATTCAGGCTGTTTTGATTGGTGTGATGATATTCAAGCAGTTCCCGATCTGAATTTCATGCTCACTGGCCGGAAAGGAAATCCCTCCAAGACCGAAATCCCCACTGGAGAGGTTTTCGCTCTGGTGGAACACGGCACCCTACCCCTTCTGTACACCACAATTCCATCCAGCAATGAAGTGGTTGTGGTGAACACCAACACGGAATCTATCGTTACCGCCATCCCTCTTGGGGGTAGCAATCCCCAGGGAATGGCAATTTCTGCTGATAACAGCAAGGTTTTTGTCGCGCTGCAGGGTGGCAGTGCGATAAAAGTCATTTCAACCACCACCAATACGGTCACGGATACCTTCCTTCTGCCATACCAACCGGAATATGTCGCCTATGGAGGACCAGGACGGATCTACATCACTGACGACAGCATTAACGGGGACATCGAAAGCCGGGACCCCTCCACCGGAGCTCTGATAGGAACCCTGCCGCACGAAAACTACACCGGGGATCTGCTGGCGGTTTCCCGGGATGGGAACACCCTCTGCAGCGCGAGAACAGGACAATCTCCTGCCTCGCTGGCCTGCTACGACATCAGCACAGACTCTCCCCCAGCAGCCTGGACAACTTACAATATCGGTGGGAATTTACAAACCATTGACATCAGCGGTGATGATGCCTATGTTTACACAGCATGCGGATCCCCTTATCAAATCACAGCCTATCACCTCTCCACTCTCTCTCAGGCTGGAACCTTTGACACAGGAGCCTATCCAGATTCTGGTTATGATTCCTTTGAAGGTGATAAGGTCTTCATATCTGGCGCTGATAGCGCCTGGACCTGGAACGCCCAGACCTATCAGAAAGATAATATCCTGGACCATAATGAGGTCAGGATCCTGGGAGGCGGGAAAGATAACGTCACTGCTTTTGCAACCTATGATGACAAGCTGATCATCTATCATTTCACATCTTTCCTGGATCTCTCCTGGACTCATTGGGCCAAGAACTGGATCGAAGCCCTTTATAACGAGGGGATAACCTCCGGCTACCCGGATGGCACTTACCGGCCAGAGAACCCGGTCACCCGGGCTGAGATGGCGGTTTTCCTGCTCAACGGTATGGGAGTTAGCGTCCCTCCCAGTGATGGCAGCCACAATTTCTCGGATATTTCCGGCCATTGGGCGGAAAATTATATCGAAGAACTCTACGACCTGGGCATCACCGGGGGCTATCCAGATGGGACCTATCGGCCTGAGAACCTGGTCACCCGGGCTGAGATGGCGGTCTTCCTGCTGAAAGGCATGGCGGTCAGCCCACCGGCCATAGACGGCAGTCATCCCTTCACGGATGTGGCTGGCCACTGGGCTGAGGTCTTCATCGAGGAGCTCTTTGACCAGGGCATCACCGGAGGTTATCCAGACGGCACCTACCGGCCCGAGAATCGTGTCACCCGGGCCGAAATGGCCGTTTTCCTGGTCAATGCTTTTAATATTCCACTGCCCTAAGGAATGATATTAGAAATTTGATATAAGATTGTAGAGAATTAAAGATTGGCCCATTCTAACACTTGAAAGTAAACTGATATCAACGATATTGCTTCACCAGCAGAAAGCTGGTGAAGCAATCTTCGCACTGATTAGGGGGGTTTTTTAATTGAAATACTTGTAAAAATCTTGTATACTAAAAATGTGCGCCAGGTACTATCCTGCATCGCTCTATCCAGGAGTATACTTTTAACTCATCAAGTGAGATCTTGACCAAAATGGTTGTACCTTACCATCCAGGAACCATTATTCTCGGTTAACAATCAAATCTACTCTTGTGTAAATTGGTATCCCCTTTTTGTTTAATAACAATCAAGAATCTTCCGCCTGAAGAATGATGATTTTTTCTTCTGTTTTCGAGAATCACCTATTCGTTGATCAACATTAACAATATCGTCCAATGGAGGAAAACCTATGAACTCCCAGAAACATTTCATCAATCCCATTTTTCGGATCATCCTGATCATAAGCATTGTTCTTACTTTCTTGGGTGTTATGCCCTCCCAACCAGTCCGCGCTGCTCAACATACTGTGACCAGTGACGCTGACAGCGGAATTGGATCACTGCGCGCGATCGTGGCAGCCGCGGGGGCTGGTGATATCATCACCTTCAGTTCCAGTCTGGATGGCGCGACCATCCACTTATTATCGGAGATCGTAATTGACAAGGAACTACAGATTTCAGGCTACCAACGAGATCCAGTGGTTACTCTGGATGGAGGTGACAGCAACCGTATCTTTAATATTGCCAGCACTGGAGAGTTAAGTATTAGCTGGCTAATCTTAGAAGATGGCAACGAAACCAATGGGGGTGCCGTATATAACGAAGGTCTGTTCTACTCCCACAAGAATACATTTTCAAGCAATACTGCTACTAATGGGGGAGCGATATATAACACCGGATATATCTACATAGCTGACAGCACTCTCTCAGATAACTCTGCAACAAACGGGGGAGCAATTTATCAGAACAGCACTACTGGATCATTCGGACGCTCTAGAATCAACAGGTCAACCTTAACAGGAAATAGTGCATCCAGCAATGGCGGTGCTGTGATTGTAAATACGGGGATGCAATTTGAGTTTGAAAACACCACTCTCTATAATAATGCCGCAACGGGTTCTGGAGGTGGGCTGTACAACGCTGGTCTAACCTACCTGGAGATGTCAACCCTGTCTGATAATAGCGCTGCGAGTTCCAGTGGAGGTGGCATTAATAACGCTTCCGGCAGCACGCTGCACATGTTTAATACCATCATCGCTAATAGCAGCGCTGGTGGCGACTGTGTCAACGGCGGCACAATATCGACCAATGACAACAACCTGATCGAAGACAACACCTGCAGCCCGGCTGAAAATGGCGATCCCGGACTATTACCACTCACAAATAATGGTGGATACACAGAGACTATGGCCCTGGGCAGCGGCTCACCCGCCATCGATGCTGGCCGCGACTTATCCTGCGTCGAAGATCAACGGGAGGTGGATCGACCCCAGGGTGATCACTGCGATATCGGCGCCTTCGAAACTGTCGGCACTCTCCAGGTCAACTCTCTGTCTGACCCGGGGGATGGCAACTGCAACACCACAGCATGCACACTGAGGGAAGCGATTGCCGCGGCGGCCAGCGGGGATACGATCACATTTCATTCTGATCTCAGCGGAGGTATGATCACTGTCGGATCCACCCTGGAGATCAGCAAGGACCTTAACCTGGATGGAACCTCTCTTGACTCGAACATCATCTTGAGCGGCGATGGCTCGGTACAAATTATGGCAATCGATGAGAGCACAGTAAACATCAACCACATCAACTTTCAGGACGGCTATCATCAGACCGGCGGCGCTATCATCAATTCAGGGATGTTAGTTGTCGATTATTCGGATTTTCTTTGGAATTCCGCCCTCTGGTATGGTGGTGCTATTTACAACACCGGTGATATCAGTATTAATAACTCAAATTTCGAATCAAACATAGCTGAAATTGACGGGGGAGCTATCTATGAGGATTCTTCAGATTTGTCTTCAGTCTACTCGACGACTTTTTCGAATAATGGTGCCACTCATGCTGGCGGTGCTATTTATAATAATAGCGGATCTCAATTAAAAGTCGTGGTTAGCACCTTCTACAGCAACGGCGCAGCTTTAGATGGGGGTGGGATCTTTAACGACGGAAGTCTCTTACTGCAGAACAGCACCTTTTCTGGCAATTCGGTTGGCAGTGGAACTGGAGGAGGGATCCACAATCATACCTCCGGTTTTATGATGTTCAGCAATACCATCATTGCTAACAGTACGACAGGAGGAGATTGTGTCAACTCTGGGTTAATATCCAGCAACATCAACAATCTCATTGAAGATAACAGCTGCAGCCCGGACCTAAGTGGAGACCCCAACCTCGGATCCCTGGAGTACAACGGCGGCTATACGAAAACGATGGCCTTGCTTCCCGGATCGAGCGCGATAGACTCCGGGGATGACGCAGAATGCAACTCCCGGGACCAACGTGATGTCTACGTACCTCAAGGAGCCCACTGCGACATCGGCGCCTATGAGGCAGCATCTCTGCTTGAAGTCAACCATGCCGGGGACACCGGGGATGGTTATTGCAACAGCAGCGAGTGCACATTAAGAGAAGCAATTGCGGTGGCAGCTAAAGATGACACAATCACCTTTTCTGAAATCTCCGGCTCAACGATCAATCTTGGCAGCTCCCTGGTATTGGATAAAAATCTGACTCTTGATGGCTCAGCTTTAGCATCTCCTGTGATCATCAGCGGCCAGGATACCTATCAGGTCTTCGACCTATCTCCAAATGTGGATGTCAGTCTGACTGCTCTGGAGATCAGCAACGGGAACGCATCTGTCGGGGGTGTTTTGAATATTCCTGCCAGCTCTGAAGTCGTGGTTAACAAATGTACCTTTGACAGCAACCAGGCTGGTACTGGTGGGGTGATCAACAATGAAGGAACCCTGAACGTCTCAAACTCAACATTCAATAACAACAGCGCCACAAATTACGGTGGTGTTCTGAACAACTATGGCGGTATGATGACGATCGCCAGCTGTTACTTCAGCGAAAACTCCGCCCTCCAGAATGGAGGGGCAGTCCATAATTACGATGGCACCATGACCGTTCGGAGCAGCACTTTTTATGAGAACTCTTCAGACCAATATGGCGGTGCTTTACACAACACTGCCGCACTTACCATTGCGGACAGCACCATTTCCGATAATGAGGCTCTCCTGGGAGGTGCAGGAATCTTCAGCGGATCAGGCGTTTCTATACTGAACCTTTCAGGCAGCATTATAGCGAACAGCCGGACCAAGGAAGACTGTCTACTTGGGGGAGGGACATTCAACACTTCCTTTGACCTGATCGAGGATGGGACCTGCAGCCCTTCTCAATCTGGTGATCCTGGATTAACCTCACCAGCAGACAATGGCGGCTTCACCTGGACAATGGCCATCACAGAGGGATCACCAGCGTTTGACAGCGGTGGTGATAGTTGTGAAAGTACTGATCAGCGGGGCATCCCCCGCCCTCAGGGCGCTCACTGCGATATCGGTGCTTATGAGATTGCTTTCCCGGAGATCGACATCCAGGGCAACAGCCAGTCCATCGCCGCTGGTGATAGCACTCCTTCCAGTACAGATCACACAGACTTTGGCACCGGGTTCCTGGGCTTAAGCCCACTGACCCGGACCTTCACCATCCTAAACACTGGTGCTGAGCAGTTGAACTTGACCTCCAGCCCAGATTACGTGCAGGTGGCCGGTACCCACGCATCAGACTTCACAGTGACCAGCCAACCCTCCACCCCCGTGGCAGCCAGTGGCGGGACTGCAACTTTCATTATTTCCTTCAGCCCGAGCGCGATCGGCCTGCGGGAAGCGACCATTAGCATTGGCAATAATGATCCGGATGAGAACCCCTACACATTTTCTATCCAGGGTGCAGGATCAGACGGCACCTTCAGCGATGTTACCTCCGCCCACTGGGCCTTCCAGTATGTTGAGGCCATCGCGGATGCTGGATTGACTTCCGGTTACCCGGATGGCACTTATCGCCCTGAGAATCCAGTTACCCGGGCTGAGATGGCAGTCTTCCTGCTCAACGGCATGGGGGTGACTGCCCCGCCCATCAACGGAAGCCATCCCTTTACCGATATCGCCGGTCACTGGGCAGAGAATTATATCGAAGAGCTTTTTGACCAGGGCATCACCGGAGGCTACCCGGACGGCACCTACCGGCCCGAGAACCTGGTCACCCGGGCCGAGATGGCGGTTTTCCTGCTTAAGGGCATTGGGATCACTCCCCCTGCCCTGGATGGCAGCCATCCCTTCACGGATGTGGCCGGCCACTGGGCTGAGATCTTCATCGAGGAGCTCTTTGACCAGGGCATCACCGGCGGCTATCCAGACGGCACCTACCGGCCCGAGAACCGGGTCACCCGGGCCGAGATGGCGGTTTTCCTGGTAAACACCTTCAACATTCCACTACCATGACAGGAAATTGAAGGTTAGTCGTAGAATTAAAAAATTGAAATAGAAAAATTGAGTTGATAGGAGTAGGAAATAATGAGGATGTTGATTACATCCTGGTGAAAGCCGGACTAATCATCATCCTTAAAAGAGGTTAATCTGGAAGAGAAAATGATTAGCCATGGTAGCGAGGGAGGATAGATGTCTAAAAAACGCTTGATAACCCACCTAGTGGTGATCTCTATGTTTGTGTTTAGTCTGGGGAGCAGTGTGATTACAGCCCAATCCTCTGGAAAACTGCCGGATTCAGCTCTACCTGGACAGACAACTACCCGGGTATCCGTAGCCAGTGATGGCTCACAGGCAGTTGGTGGCACATCCTGGTTCGCGGATATCTCCGGAAATGGAGAATATGTTGTGTTCTCTTCCTATGCCACAAACCTGGTAAACGGAGACTCCAATGGGAGAGAGGATGTGTTCCTGCATAATACCAGGACCGGTGCTACCACTCTCATATCCAACGCCAGTGATGGCACACAAGGAGATAATAGTTCCTGGCAGCCTTCCATATCCAGCTCTGGGAGCCGGATAGCATTTATGTCCATGGCTGAAAACCTGGTCAGTGGGGATACAACCCCAGAAAGGGATATTTTCCTGCATGATATTTCCTCCGGACAGACCATTCAGGTCTCTGTCTCAAGTACACGAGTTCCGGGTAATGATGATTCCGAATATCCCGAGATCTCCGCCAATGGCCGTTATATAGTGTTCATGTCCCTGGCAAGCAACCTGGTTGCAGGGGATACAAATAATGAAGCGGATATCTTCCTGCACGACACCGTAACTGGAATAACCAGCCGTGTATCTGTCGCCAGCAATGGCACCCAGGGGAATTCTGGGTCAAGTAATCCCGCGATATCAGCGGATGGTCGCTATATCGCATTCAATTCAAACGCTGATAACCTGGTAAGTGGGGATAATAACAGCACCTGGGATGTTTTCCTGCATGATGTACAAACAGGGCAGACGACTCGCATCTCGGTCACCAGTGGCGGGGTGGAAGCGAATTCTGATTCTACTGAACCATCTATCTCCGCGGATGGGCGCTACATCGCTTTCAAATCAGGTGCCACCAACCTGATCAGCGGGGATGATTATGAACAAGATATATTCCTTCATGACCGCCAGACTGGTATAACAAGCCTTGTATCCAGTTCCAGCACAGGTGAAAACGGAAATGGATATACTGAAGAGGCTTCGATCTCTTCATCAGGCAGGTATGTTGTATTTGAATCTGGATCGGATAACCTGGTCAGTGGAGATCTGAACACAGCACGAGATATATTCTTAAAGGACACTTTTACAGGGAAAACGGTTCTGATCTCTATGAGCAGTGCCGGAAGCCAGGGAAATGACTCTTCGAATTTTCCCAAGATCTCAGGTGATGGGGGCTATGTAGTATTTTACTCAGATGCCACCAACCTGGTCAATGGAGATACCAATGGCTTCAAGGATGTTTTCTTGAGGAAATTGATCTATTTTGATGACGTACCTGTGGATCACTGGGCTTCAAGCTATATTGCCGGTATCGCGGACGCCGGATTAACAACCGGCTACCCGGATGGCACCTACCGTCCCGAGAACCCGGTCACGCGGGCGGAAATGGCGGTCTTCCTGCTCAACGGCATGGGAATCACCACCCCACCAATCAACGGCAGCCATCCCTTTACCGATATCGCCGGTCACTGGGCAGAGAATTATATCGAGGAGCTTTTTGATCAAGGCATCACCGGAGGCTACCCAGATGGCACCTACCGCCCCGAGAACCTGGTCACCCGGGCTGAGATGGCGGTCTTCCTGCTGAAAGGCATGGCGGTCAGCCCACCGGCCCTGGACGGCAGCCACCCCTTCACGGATGTGGCCGGCCACTGGTCCGAGATCTTCATCGAGGAGCTCTTTGATCAGGGCATCACCGGCGGCTATCCAGACGGAACATACCGACCCGAGAATCGTGTTACCAGAGCCGAGATGGCGGTTTTCCTGGTCAATGCCTTCAATATTCCTCTGCCATGAGGCTAATTGAAGGTTGGGAAGAATATTGGATATAGAATTTAAAATATTAGGAATTCTTGATATCAAGATAGATATCAAGAAAGAAACCTGGACCTTTGATATTCTGAGTGAAAGTACTGCAGGGGTGTTGTTAATTGCCCCGAGATTGCAATGCATTTCGAGCAGACCGAGAAGTGTGGCAGGGGACTAGATTATCTTTACAATTAAGAGCATTAATATTGATCTTTCTGAGGAGGTATCAATATGATCTCAAATTCCAAACACAAACGATCCATTATTCGTCTTCTGCTTAGCTTTTGTATACTATTTTCTTTCCTAGGACTTCAGCCACCACAACTTGTACAGGCAGCGGATCATTACGTAACCAATAACCAAAACAGCGGGGCAGGATCCCTTCGCCAGGCAGTTTTGGATGCATCCTCAGGTGATACGATTTACTTTGACCCATCGCTCGATGGAACAACAATTACACTGTCAAGTGAAATATTAATAGACAAATCCCTGCAGATAACCGGCCTGGGGAGAGATCCTCTGGTCAAGATCAGTGGAAATAACACCAACCGAATCTTTAATATCTCAAGTGGTGTCACCCTCACTTTGGACTCATTGATCCTTTTAGATGGTAATGCTGCTAGCGGCGGTGCCATTCTGAATGAAGGTTGGCTTTATGCCCACAGAAGCCATTTCCTAAACAATCACGCCACATCATACGGAGGTGTGATCCACAACACAGGCAGATTCACGTTCTATGATGGAACATTTTCCGGGAACCATGCAGATCTTGATGGGGGGGCCATATACCAGATCCAGATCCCCGATTATTCCAATATCGTTAGATCAACTTTTAATAATAACTATGCTATCAATGGAGGAGCGCTTTATACTGGAACATCTGCCAGATTATCAATAGAAAACTCTACATTCTATAATAATTCCGCCTCCATTGGTGGTGGCTTATATAATCTAGGCACAACAAAACTTGAGAATGCCACTTTTTCAGATAACAGCGCTGGCAGCAGCAGCGGCGGCGGTGTAAACAACGCAACCGGTGGCATAGTAAATATGTCAAACACCATAATCGCCAATAGTACCTTTGGCAGTAGCGATTGTATTAATGGGGGAACATTTTTGACCAATGTAAACAACCTTATTGAGGACAACACCTGCAATCCGGATTTATCTGGTGACCCTATTCTCGGGCCGCTGGCTGAAAATGGCGGTAATAACAAAACCATGGCGTTAGGGAGTGGCTCTCCTGCAATCGATACCGGTGATGATGCTACATGTTTGTCCGACGACCAGCGGGGAGTTTCCCGACCACATGGTGCCGAATGCGACATTGGCGCTTATGAGTCCTCAGCTGGGTTGGAAGTCAACACCCTCGAGGATCCTGGAAACGATGGAATTTGCGATGATTCTGAATGCACTCTCCGAGAAGCCATCCAGGTTGCAGCCAAGGGGGACACTGTCACTTTTGGGGAATATCTGAGCGGGTTAACCATCGATCTGAACTCGAGTCTGTTAATCGATAAGGACCTGATCCTGGATGGATCTAGTCTGGTTCCCAATCTGGTCCTGGATGGGGGCAGCACCAATCAGATCATGCAAGTTCGTGATGTGGAAGTTGAGATCGATCACTTGGATTTTCATAACGGATTAGCTGTTCTGGGCGGCGCAATCAATCTCAATAGAGGCACACTCACATTTGATCACTGCAGATTCGAGAATAATACAGCCAGCGATGGGGGAGCGATTTACAACCTTCAAGGTGACTTATTTATCAGTGATTGCTCCTTCTCCGATAACAGTGCCACGTTCTACGGTGGCGCCATCGAAAGTTTAACTTCTAGCGATACCACCATCACCAACAGCACATTTGAGGGCAACCACTCATCCCAATATGGTGGGGCGATAAATAATGACGGTTCGGTCATGACCGTCAGAAACTCAACTTTTTACTTCAACGATGCCAATCTGTTTGGCGGTGGTATTTTCAACTATGGAACCTTAACCCTGTCCAACAGCACTCTCTCAGCCAACGCCGGAACTACTGGTGGTGGAGGCATTAATAACGCTGCTCCAAGCACTTTAAATATTACTAACACGATCATCTCGGACAGCTCTGCCGGGGGAGATTGTGTGAATAACGGAACAATTAATACCAATACCGGCAACCTGATCGAAGATGGCAGCTGCAGTCCAGCCTACTCTGTTGATCCTGGCCTCACTCCCCTGGCTTTCCATGGTGGTTTCACCAAGACCATGATGCCGGATTCCGGCTCCCCGGTGATAGACAACGGAGATAATGGCAGCTGTGAGAGCACCGACCAGCGCGGGGCATCTCGCCCTACTGGGACACAGTGTGAGATTGGCGCTTTCGAAGTCCCTCCAACCAATCAGCCTGTAAATTCCAGCACTGATCCTGGAGACAGAATTTGTGACGCCAGTGAATGTACCTTAAGGGAAGCAATCAGCGTGGCAGCCAAAGGAGATACGATTACTTTTGATCCCTCCCTGGCAGGCACTACTATAGCGCTCGGTAGTACCATCGTGGTTGACAAGGATCTTGATATCGATGGATCAGCGTTATCTTCTCCCATTAGTATCAGCGGTGAAGACTCCCAGCAAGTTTTTTACTTATCGAATGTAGCGGGTGACCTGACTGCATATTTCACTAGCCTTGATATCATCCAGGGCTCCTCCCCTCAAAAGGGCGGCGGTATGTTCATTCCAGCTCTTTCAACTGTTGACATAGACAGCTGTAATTTTAGCGATAATGACGCTGAAGACGGCGGAGCGATTTACAGCAGAGGAACCTTAACGATTGCAGACTCCTATTTTGTGGAAAATTATGCTTCAAATGACGGGGGTGGGATCTACGACTATTATGGTGACACAACTATCTCGGGCAGTACTTTTGATGCCAACGATGCAGACAATGATGGCGGAGCTTTACACAATTATGGTGAAAATATGACCATCACTAACAGCACCATCTCCGGTAATTCTTCCGGATCATATGGAGGTGGGATCTATAACTTTTATGGTGTTCTGATGTTATCCAACAGCACCCTTGCTGAGAACGGCGCGATATCCGGAGGCGCTGGTATTGCTAATATGGGAACCAGCTCCACTATTAATATGAGTAATTCGATCCTCGCTGGCACTGGTATTACTGAAGATTGCTATAACAGCAGTATTATGGGAACCAATATCCATAATCTGATCGAAGACGGCACATGCAGCCCAGCACTTTCAGGTGACCCGGGGTTAATCCCTCTGGCAGATAATGGTGGTCCCACTTTTACACACGCAATCACTAAAGACTCCCTGGCCTTTGATGCCGGTGACGAAACTACCTGTGAGTCATTTGACCAGCGCGGGGTCACCCGTCCCCAGAGCACCCTTTGTGATATTGGCGCCTTTGAGCTGGAAGTACCTGAAATTGACGTCCTGGGCAATGGGCAGTCTATCATTTCTGCTGATAGCACTCCTTCAAGTGCTGACCACACAGATTTTGGCAGCGTATTTCTTGGTCTCAATCCTATTACCCGGATCTATACAATCGAAAATAGCGGTGATGGTGTACTCAACTTGACCGGGAATCCATATGTTCAGATCACAGGTCCTCACGCATCTGATTTTTCTGTCACCAGCCAACCTTCCACACCAATTGCCAGCAAGGGAGGTTCGATCACATTTACAGTTTCCTTTGATCCCTCCGGAGCTGGTTTGCGGACTGCCAGGATTAGCATTGCCAATAATGATCCGGATGAGAACCCCTACACCTTCGCGATCCAGGGTACAGGAACGGACGGCACCTTCAGCGATGTTACCTCCGCCCACTGGGCCTTCCAGTACGTCGAAGCCATCGCGGATGCCGGATTGACTTCCGGCTACCCGGATGGCACTTATCGCCCTGAGAATCCAGTTACCCGGGCTGAGATGGCAGTCTTCCTGCTCAACGGCATGGGGGTGACTGCCCCG
>Ga0180430_10001670_pt1 | contig 21174 bp, 16 predicted proteins | sample SS_ome_9_FD_132999 | JGI IMG/M metagenome (GOLD analysis project Ga0180430, IMG submission 132999) | Hypersaline lake sediment archaeal communities from the Salton Sea, California, USA - SS_1_S_2 metaG | ecosystem: Environmental > Aquatic > Non-marine Saline and Alkaline > Hypersaline >... | reverse complement strand
ATTTTGGGTGACACCCGAAACAATTGGGTGACGATGATGTTTGTTACCCATAACAGGTATATGTGTTTTGGGAAACAAACCCATATAGATGCCTGTCTGGAAGCGTTTAAGGAATGTAAGAAATTTGGTTTTGAATTTGGTGAGTTTGGTTTCGCTGGAAACCATGTTCACTTTCAGGTGAACATACCCAAAAGGTACTCTGTCCGGGAAGCAGAGATTATGTTGAAATCTCGTAATGTAAAAAGAATATTTTAAACGCACCTGGGGTTCCGGAAACGGTATCCAAGAGGTGGATTTTGGAGTGGTTATGAACATCAACAATCAACAGGACTGACTAATTTGGAGGAATCAAGTTAGTACCTGCGGGATCAACTAAAACACCATAATATAAAGGTAATAGGTCAACAGAGATTATCATTAATATAATCCGCTGAAGCGGGGATGCGGCATGATCGATAGGTCGTGCCGAGGAAGCGAAGCGGAAGGGGTTATAGGGGCTTGCCCCCATTTCACATTTATTATTTTGCTGTAATTCTCCATAATAATTGGCAGAAATGTTAATTGTTTTATTTCTAGCACATCAATTACATCTAATGATTATTTGTCCCAATCGTTTAGCCCCAAGTCCATCAATTAGGTTATCGCATCTTTTAACCATCTGTTTATGATTGCCCTCTTTGAGTATATCTCTGATCGCGATTTTAAGATCTGATTTATTTATATCATCTATGTAACCAATATCTTTGTACACATTATATTTTTCATTTATGGCCATTGAATCATTTGCATTTTCCACAGAATTTGAAATACAGATGGTTGGTATCTGCAGATAAATCATCTCATAAAGAGTAACACCAAAATTACAAATTACGATATCTGCTTTTATAAACTCTTGAACTGAGTATGGTACAAAATGAAAATTATTAGGTAATTTTTCTCGTATTTCATCTAACTTATCTTTAAATCTGAATGTATTGCCCACCAATAAATAGATATTTGCAATCAAATTCATATATTTTAACCATTCTGATATCTTAATTAAGATTCCTTTTGGATCACTTCCACCCGTTGTTACAATAATATTTGGTGGATTATGTAAATCCCGCTCGATTTTATTTTTTATATCAAGGATATCGTCCCGCAATATAATAAAACCTGGACCACTTTTTACTATACCTATCTTTTCATTTGGGATGCATTTTTTCAAGAGGTTATTATCAACATACATATTATGAAAAATTATTTCATCGCAATGTAATAAACCCTCACAAAGATTATCCATCATTACTATCTTAACATTTTTTTTTTTCAAATCATTTAAAAAGCCCGATTTATAATTATATTTTTTATCAATATATAATATATCTGGACGTAAATTGTTTGTTACTCTTGTTAAAAAGAATTCTTCAGATTCATTATCTTTCTTTTTAAAAATATCAAAATTATTTTTGTTAATAAATGAATTTGTTTGATTAATTTCTGATGCAAAAATTATTATATTTCTCCTACTTAATTCATTAGCGACAGTTAATGATCTAATTAAGTGTCCCATGCCAATTTCAGTTGATGCATCACATCTGAAAACTATTTTTTTCTTTAATTTTTTATCCATTGTTAGATTTTTATCATTTATTTTTTCCATATTTTTTAATATATTTAATCGCATTATTTCAGAATTCAAGTATTGATTTATCTCACTTTTTTTAACATTGGCATTAATAGATATTAACTCTGGATTCTCATCTAAAAATCTTACCACTACATTTAAACTTATAATCTCCTCTTCTTTATAAAATAAGTTATAAATCTTTTTAACAAAATCTAGATCTTCTATATTGTCAACGGTCACACGTATATCGTCTCTCTGAAATATCTTGGATGGAATTATCACACTGATATTGAATAATTGAGGATTTTCACGTATAAAACTCGTAACATGTTCTCGATGTCGAGTATTGCTTGCCAACTCAATAACCTTTTTTAATGCCGAAAACCGAACCACCTCAATTCCTTCTTCAATCGTAATGTAAGATGGATGAAAATTGATATAATCCGCGTTGTTACTAAGACAAACCTCAATCATTTCATCTATAGTATCTGGCATAATGAAAGGGCAATCACCAGTGATTCTTACAATGATGTCAGCATCGAATTTATTTGCAGCTTTGATATATCTTTCTAAGACATTTTCTTCACTTCCAGCAAATGCATTCACTGAACAATCTTGAGCTAATTTTATTAATTTTTTATCTTCATCTTTATTTGTTGTGGCAACTACTATTAAATCAACTTTCTTTGATTTCTTAACTCGCTCTATAATATGCCATAACATAGGTTTTCCCGCAACATCCATCAATACTTTTCCAGGCAATCTTGTTGAACCCATTCTAGCTTGTATAATCGCTACAACCTTTTTCATAATTAATCAAACCAAATGTGAAATTTCCACAAACTCCTTTGAAATAAGTTCGCCTTTCTTGATGTCTTTTTTTATCCTCTTACCTATAACCTGATCAAAATACTTAGGGCTAATATATCCCTTCGGAGAAGGTCTTAATATCATTAGCATATCTGAATTAATAACTGTTCCATTAGAAATATTACATGAAGCATATATTGCTCTTCTCCATTCTCTTTCACCCTCTTCGCTTTTTGTTGGTTTAACGATGCTGTCGCCAAGCATTCTCTCTGCATATCTTATTCCTTTGGTCATTTCTAATAGTTCTTTTGGATTTAAGGCATAAGAATGATCTGGACCTGGCAAAGACTTGTCCAAGGTGAAATGCTTTTCTATCATATCTGCCCCTAGCGCAGCAGCAGCGATAGGTGCATAGATGGTCTGCGTATGGTCTGAAAATCCCACAGGACAATCAAAAATCTTTTTAAGATTGACCATTGAATTCAAATTAACATCTCTAGGATTGGTTGGATATTGAGAAACACAATGAAGAATAATGACCTGTTTATTACCCATTGAATATATAGATTTAACTGCATCCATTACTTCTGATTCAGTAGCCATACCCGTTGAGATTATTACAGGTTTATTCTTCTTTGCAACATATTCCAATAAAGGCGTATGAGTAAGCTCATATGAAGCTATCTTGAAAGCATCAACATCATAATCATCCAAGAAATCAACAGATCGTTCATCAAAGACACTGAAAAGAGCCATTATACTTTTTTCACTAGTATAATCAAATATCTCACGGTACCAATCTTCATGAAGTTCTAATCCTTCCAATTTCTCAACAATATCTTTATTTTTATATCTATTGAACATTGCACTTGCCCTAAATGACTGGAATTTAACAGCATCTGCTCCTGCTTCCACTGCAATATCAATCAACCGTTTAGCTTGATCCAATCGTCCATCATGATTCGAACCGATTTCAGCTATTATAAAACATGGCTCTTCATCCCCAACATATCTATTACCAATTTTTATTCTTTTTTTTCTTTTATTCACATGCTTCCTCCAAAAAACTTCATTAAAAAATAATTCACATGTAATATATTCATGGTATAACTTTCAATCCATGATTTTTTATAACCCTGCATACAGCTTCAATGACTCTACTTATCTGCCTCTCTTCCATCTTTGGATATAATGGAAGAGTGATTATTCGTTCATATAACCATTCTGCATTAGGACACAATCCCTTTTTATAACCTAATTGTTGATAATATGGATGTAAATATACTGGAATGTAATGCACATGTACTCCGATATCCCTCTTACGAAGCTCATCAAAAATCGTTCTTCGATTTGAATCAAGCGTATCAAGATTCAATTGACAGACATATAAATGCCAGGAAGAATCGACAAAATCCAATTGATGCGGTGTAATAATCCCTTCAATCTCATTAAATGCATCATTATATCTATTAACTATCTCTTTTCTTCGCTTAATAAAAAAATCCAGCTTTTTCAATTGACTTATCCCTAATGCACACTGCAAATCAGAAATGCGGTAATTGTAACCTAAAAACTGTTGTTCATAAAACCAATCTCCCTCATTCGAATTAGAAAATTTTCCTACATTCTTAGTAATACCATGATTTCTAAACATTACTAGTTTTTCAAACAACTCCTTTGAATCTGTAGTAATAATCCCGCCCTCCCCCGTAGTTATATGTTTAACAGGATGAAAACTAAAAACAGTCATATCAGATAATGAACCGATTTTTTTACCTTTATAACTTGCTCCAAGAGAATGAGATGAATCTTCGATAACCAACAAATCGTATTTATCTGCAATACTCTTTATAATATCAAGATCACAAGGCTGACCTGTAAAATCAACTGGGATAATCGCTTTAGTCCGTTCAGATATTACTTTTTCTATCTTCTCTGGATCGATATTATATGTATTCCTATCAATATCTGCAAAAATCGGCTTGCCATGATTATAAAGGATGCAATTCGAAGACGCAGCAAACGTCATCGGAGTTACAATAACTTCATCTCCCTTATCGACCCCGGCAGCAAAAACTGCAGAATGTAAAGCTGCTGTTCCACTAGAAAAGGATACAGCATATTTTGAAGCACAATAATTAGAAACCCTATCTTCAAAAGCACTGATTGTTGGGCCTGTAGTTAGCCAATCTCCAGATAGCACTTCTTTTACTGCATCAACATCCTCTTCATCTATCCATTGATGCGCATATGGAATGATTGCTTTCACACCTACATTTCTCATACCAATCAGTATCTCCATGAATCTCAATAGTCTTTGAAAAAACAAAAATACTTGAATCTATGTTACCAATATTTTTTATTATATGTGCAATCTTTGGTGGAATATAAATCAAAGAATATTTGATAGAATATTCATATAAAATAATCTCCTTACGTTCCTTTGAACTAATATCTTCGATTAATATCTTTACCCTAACATATGTCAATGCAATCCATTCTTGTTTTTTATGATAATGCATAGCCAAAAATCTATTAGCTCGAATAACAAACAGATACGAATGAAAGCAATCAAAAGGCACATCTTCATGATCCATGAAAATCAATCCTGTTAGTCAACCATCGTTACGATTATGGTTTTTTTTATATTCTTTTTAGATCACAGCTCTTCAATTATCCTTCGAAGTTTATCAGATGTCAGCCACACGTCATTGTTATCGCTGGAATAAAAAAAACCATCTTTTATATTCCGTCCACCACCATAGTTATCACACGTCCAGAATGCATGTTCAGGTTCTATTACAAAAAAATTATTAAATTCTTTAGAATGACGGGATTCATCAGATGTAAGAAGGGTCTCATGTATTTTCTCACCAGAACGGATACCTATTATCTCCTTTTTAGCATCAGGGGCTATAGCACTTGCCAAATCCATGAGGCCCATACTAGGAATCTTTGGAACAAATATCTCGCCACCTTTCATCTTACCAATTGAATCTATAACAAATTTTACTCCATCTTCTATCCTAATCCAAAAACGAGTCATAGCCTTATCAGTTAAAGTGAGGGTTCCTTTCTTCTTCTGTTCTTTAAAAAGAGGAATGACACTACCTCGACTACCAATAACGTTACCATATCTAACACAACTAAACCGAGTTTTTTTATTACCAGAATATGCGTTCGCCTGGACAAAAAGTTTTTCTGCTGTCATCTTTGTAGCACCATATAAATTGACTGGGTGAACTGCTTTATCTGTACTAATAGCCATTACACGATCGACACAATTATCAATTGCTGCATCAATAACATTGATGGAACCATCAACATTTGTTCTAATAGCTTCAATAGGGTTATACTCACAAGCGGGAACCTGCTTTAAAGCTGCAGCATGAACAACTGTATCCACTCCATTCATTGCTCTATGTAATCTATCTCTATCACGCACATCCCCAATAAAAAATCGTAATCTATCATCTTTGAATCTATTGCTCATATCTAACTGCTTCTTTTCTCCTCTTGAGAATATTCTAATCGATTTAGGACTATAGTTATTTAAAATAATTTCAGTAAATTTTTTACCAAATGAACCTGTCCCACCGGTTATAAGTACTGTATTATTTTTAAAAATATCCATTATATCTCACCACTTCATATTTATTTAATTATTTTCATCAATCATTGATTTAATTAATTTGAATATTCTATAAGATGCATTTCCATCAACCTTATACAGATATTTTTTAATATAGCCCTCTCTGTTCTTAGCGAGATCTAAATCATTAGTTAGCAAATAACTAATGATTTCTTGTATATTTTTATCACTATAAATTCCTAATGCTATACCATCCTCAACATAGTCTAAACCCGAGATCCTACGTTTTTTATCCAAATCCAATACAACAATTGGTTTTCCTAATGCCACAGCCTCCATTCCAACAGTTGAATTTCTAGTTATCAATAAATCGCAAATATATAATAGTTCAAATGTATCTGAATTATTTGGCATTAATAGAATATTTAAATTATAATCGCTTTTAAGTTTCTCTATCAATTCAATATATACTTTAGAATCCCATGGGTGGGGCTTTATTATTAATGTCACTCCTTTCATTCTTTCAAATGCACTAAAAAGGGCTTTAATATCCCTTATATCATCATTGATTGGTATTCCCTGGAAAACCGCAGCCCATAAAACAATTTTATTATTTGGATTAATTTTGTTTTTTTTAACAAATTCTTGCTTTGAATATACTTTTTCAATATTGTAAAAAAAATCATACCTAGGTTGACCTGTTACAACTATTTCATCATTAGAATAGATGCTATTTTCTGTCAAAAGTTCGTTATGATATTTCCCATATACTGCTGTTTTATCTGGGATTGGATAATATATATTTTTTGAATTATGTTTAGAAAAATTAGTAGTTTTTGGATAAATATATCCATAATGGAGCGGATGTATAACGCCATGTTGTATTTCTAATGTTGGAACTTTATTAATTTTCCCAGCTATTATTGATGCACGCCCAAGAAGAGAATAACTGCATGTTATTAATATCAAATCTGGTTTTTCAATTTCAATAGCTTTTTTCATGAGTTCAATATAAATAATTGGAAAGAATATTGAATATTTTAAATTTTTATTTAAATATTCTGAGATATGTTTTGATAGATCAATTCCTTTATATATTAATTGAATATTCAATTCATTATCTCTTATTAGTTTGTTCCAATCCTTTTTTAATTTTTTACTTGTTTTTAATACTTTTTTGATAATGTCTATTGTTAAATAAAATTCTATTGGTTTCCATATTTTATTTTTTGCATTATTTTTTTCAATTATCGACTTTAGATCCAAGAAATTAGATGTATCATAATCAACCCCTATAACATTAAAATTTCTGTATACTAAATTATTAATAATGTCTCCAAGCATTGCATCTTGTTTTAATTTTATGTTTCCTTTATTCGAGGTTGAATAAAATTTCCAATAGCTAGTATAGCTTATTGCTAGAATATTATTATCTTTAATTGATTCTACTTTTTTACTTACAATAATTTTACTAATAATCGATCTAATGAATAATTTATTAATATTATATATATATTCAAATATAGTTATACATGCTTTTTTTTTTATGTTTTTTTTCTTTTTATTATTAATATATGAATCTATAATGCGGCATAATTCTATTTCATGAAACCACCAAAGAGAAACTCCTTCATAAAATAAAAGATTCTTAATTTTACTATTAGTAAATAAATCATTTAACTGTTTTCTAAATTCTAGTGATATCATTAGATTCCCTATTATTTTTTTTTTAAAAAGAACGGCGGGGAATACTGAAAAGACCGAAATTAAATATAGGATTTAGAGATAAGAAGCCGTATCTTTTTTTAACAAATTAAAGATTTTTTTTCGTTTTACTTGGCACACCACAAGAGTCTGTCCTTGAAATGTGCAACAACAAAGTGAAAAAATTTGAAAATGGCAACTAGCAGCAGCTCTAAAAAGATTTCGGGTGACACCCGAAACAATTGGTTGACAATGATGTTTGTCACCCATAACAGTTATATTTGCTTTCGAAAGCAAACCAATATAGATGCCTGTCTGAAAGATTTTAAGGAATGCGAAAAATTTTGTTTTGAATTAGGGGAGCTCGGTTTCACTGAGCACCATGTTAATATTCGTATGGATAGTTACATAAAAGTGCTCTATACAGGTAACATAGATTATCCTAAAACCACGTAGTTCAAAGCGAATATTTCAAAGAAATCTGGGGTTCAGTAAAATATATTCAAGATGTGGATTTTTATATTGTTATAAACATCGAAATCAACTGGACTTAAATATCATATGGAATCAAGTCAATACCAAAAAATCAACAAACCAGCATATAAACCGGTCTTAAATCAACAAAGAGCACTATTAAACTGATCTGCTGAAGCGGGGATGCTGACATGATCGATAGGGCCTGTCGGAGAAAGTCGAAGGAGTTATATCGATTTGTCTCTACTTCACTGTTTTCAATGTTCTAAATGGTTTTTTTAATGATTATTAGGGGTAAATTTATTTTCAAAAATTGTGGTTTTTGGACAATTTATACTATTTTGAAAATTCAATAATCTCTCATTTTAAAAAAAACTTTAATTTGCTCTGAATCATAAATATGATTAAATTTTAATTTAGTGAATTCAAAATATGGATTATAATTAAAATTGCAGTTCATATAATAATTATTATTAAATATTTGAAAATTGTTTTGTGTTATGTATTCTCTAAAAATTATTAATCCATTAACATTAGAGAATTTACTTATTATATTGCTCTGATTGATTACAGATAATGAATTATTAACTCGACCAATAAATAGATATTGAGCATATCTTAAATCAATTGTTAACTTAGTATTAAAAAGATTTGGAATTGATTTAGAAGCTTGAATTTCATTATTAGTAAAAGCATGTCTAAATGTTGAAATATTTTCACTTAGAGGGCTATCGAAATTAGCTTCAGTGTTTAATACCATTGAAAAAGATAATATGAATATAATGCTAAATAAACAAAATTTTTTAAAAAAACTGTGATTAGTTTTTGTCTGATATAGTGAATATAATGTTATTGCTATTGGAATTGACAATAAAATGCATAAAAAAACAAACCATCTATCTGTTGATAGTATGCCCGGTATATTTGCAAATGTTCCAAGAAATACAGCTGATAGGAGAATGCTCGAGCTTAAAATAATTGCTGCTTTAAATTGATCGAGGTTCCTTTTATTTACCATAAAGAGGATTCCAATAATAGCTAATCCATAAAAAAGTAATTGACTAAACTTGTTTATTTCAAGCCAAATATTTAAACTATTTATTTGCATGCTATTTATTACTGAATATATTGGAAAATTACCTTTACCTGAACCCATATAAATAAAATAATTAAAAAAGAAAGCAAAAAAAATCCAATATGTTATTAATGATACTGGTAAAATAAAACATAAAGCATAATTAATTTTGAAATTAACCTTTTTATTCTTATAGATCCAATCATATAATTTAATTCCGAGGAATAAGCTAATAATGACTATAGATGTTATTAATGCTGAGAGATGATGAGTAAGTATAAGAATAAGAAACATAAATATTAGAATATATTTATAAATTATTGAATCGACGGTTCGTATAATTAAGTAAATAATGATTAAAAAAAGCGAAAATCCAAGGGTCATAGGAATAATCCACCAACCCCACATGATATGTATACTGGTTATACCAATGATTAATGAGGCAAGTAACCCAATTTTTTCATTTAAGAATTTTTTACAAATAAAATATATAAATATGATGCTAATAATCTCCAGTAAACTAATTGAAAAAAAGGTTGAATATTTATAATTTAAATTGGTCACTATGGAAGTTGTTGATACATATAAATGGTATATTGGCATATAAAAATAATTCCCCATTTGCGTATCAATTTGACCTGTATTTATTATGTTGAATATTGAATTAGATAACCCCCAAGGATCCCCACCTAATAGACTGTTTGGATATATATAAGGAAGACTCCATCGTAATATTATAGACAGAGCTATTATCTGTAAAATTATTAAAATATTATATTTTTTAAGATTCGTTAAAAAGATTTGAATAGCAATTATTGTTGTAAAAATTGGTATAAGAATAAAGAAAATAAATGGTCTTTGATATATGCTCGTCTGTATAAATAATAATAAAAAACTGAATAATAAAAAATTTATTATTAATAAAATTATCATGCATTTTGTTCTATGCTTCCACTTGAATCTAGTATTATAATCAAAATTATTTTTAATAATATTATAATTTCTATAAATATATAAATAATAATAAAGAGAGCATGATAATGAAATCGTTATTCCAATACTCATGTATTGAATTGAATTTATTATTAAAAAATATGTTAATATTAAACCAATAAAAAATCCTAATATCGAAAATATTTTATCTAGATTGTAGAATATTTTATTAATAGGTTTTTTCATAATCACTCACTAATACAATTGATAAAATTTATTATTTTATTTGATGTTTATAATGCTTATTTAGTTCAACATATAGATTTATTAATAGTTTCTCTGATATTTCCCAATTATATAATTTTTTAGATATCTCTCGTCCATTTTTAGACATTTTTTTTCTTAATTCTTCATTTTTTATTAAAATATTTATTTTTCTTGCAATATCTGATGGATCTAAGGAATTAACACAAATACCTACTTCATGTCCATCAATGATTTTTTTAATATGTGGAAAGTCTGCAGCAATTACAGGGGTTCCAATTGCAATACTTTCATACAATTTTGTGGGAATCGAAGTTATATAATTTGGTAAAGGATAAAGTAATGCAATTGATAAATGAGAAATGAAATAATATTTGGGAGTATCTTCAAATTTGATTCCTTTAGGAATTATAATTATTTTATCATTAATTTTAAGGTCATTAATCTTATTTTTTAATGACCTAAGAACTTCATTTGTAACATTTCCAATTAGAAATAATCTTATATTATCGTATTTAATCAATTTAAATGCATCTAATATTTCAAAAACAGCTCTATTTTTACTTATTGCACCCATCTGAATAATTATAAATTTGTTATTTAAAGAATATTTTTTAATCAAATCATCGTCCTTGAATTGCTGATTAAAGAAAAATTCCGACGGATAATTTTTTATTATGGTTGGTTTAGTTTTGTAATATTTTAACATATTTTTTGTATATAATTCTTCAGCAGCAATAACTTTATCTGTAAATTTTAATAGAAATTTTTCATATATTCTTAGAAAGATTGAAATTAATTTTTGGTTTTTATGCATATTTAACCAAAGTGCAGGGTAATCTTCATGTGCATCAAAAATCACGGGGGTTCCTTTTATTAATTTAAATAAAACTCCGATTCCTAGAGTATCTAAATCATGACAATGAATTATGTCTGATTCTAAATTTAATAATATTTTTAAACTATGTATATTAAATCCTATATAGTTAATTAATTGAAAAAAGATATTTGATTTATTATTAATTTTTTTCTCAAAAATATCAATAATTTTGATGCTTTCAAATATTTTTTCATTTCTGTTTGTATTAATTCTATTTATTATTGAGACATCAAATTTATTTTTTATTAGAGATTTTGCTTCTTTATAAACTCTCGGATCAAGATGTGGATATAAGAAATCCTTTGATAAAATCATTACAATTTTGATTTTATTATTATCATCCATTTTAACCCTACAATTATTAATTAAACTACAAAATCTATGAATTAGTCCTGTATGCTTCTAAAGTAAGTTTTGCAATGAGTGAGCTACTAAATTTTTTCTCAACAAGAAGCTTTGAATTTTTACCCATCTTCCACCTGATATTGTTATTAACTATTAATTCCTCAATTTTTAAGAATAAATCATCCTTAATATTAATATTATATATAAATCCATTATTTTCAATGAGATGATTGGTTTCTATATTTTTGGGCAATATTATTGGTAATGAACAACTCATTGCTTCAATAATTGTATTAGATGGGTCACTGGGCCAAATTCCAATATCACCTGCTGAATAATAATAGGGTAATTCGTGATTTGATACAAAATCATGAAAAATAATATTATTATTTGTATTATAATTTTTAACAATTTTTTTTAATAAATTTGGATAATTACCAGATAAATTTCCAACTATTAATAATTTATAGTTATTATATTTTTTTATTAATTTATTTGATGTTTCTATTAATAGTTCTATTTTTTTTTCAGGATTAATTTTTCCAGCGTAAATAGCAACAACATCGTCTTTTTTTATATGTAATTTTTCTCTTATCATGTCCCTATGTTGTCTGTTTTGATAAAATTTTTTATTATCTACGCCTAATGGTATAAGTTGAATTTTATCTTTGGGAATTCTTAGTTCTTTAATTAATACTTTTTCAGATCCTGGAGTTATTGGGAAAATTTTACTTATTCTTTTATTAAAAAATGGATAAAAGAAATAACCTAATAATTTTAAATATATCTTTTTAATGTTGTTAAATGGATACAAATTCTTATAATCAGTATGTTCATCAAAAAATAATTTATAACCAATTATCTTTTGAAATAGAATTAATTGGACTGAGTATGGTTCTAACATGCCATGAGATTGAACAACATCAGGTTTTATCTCCTTCAATTTTTTATATAATCCTTTTAAAACCAATATTTGATGTTCTTTGTATTCAAAAAAACATTTGAGCCTATTTATTTTAATATCTTTATCTATAAAGCACCCAGATCCAACAATTCTTTCTCCAAATATATTGTTATAATTATTTTCAAATAACTTAAATGGAGGATATCTATCTGATGTAATGATTTCAATATCATGTCCTTGTTCTTTCTGTTCGTAGGGTAAGTAATTTTCTTGGTATCCCATATTTGGTATATACCAACTCATTACATGAACAATTTTCAGATATAATCACCTAAGTCTTTTTTGAGATACATTTTTGATAAATATTTTCTAATTCGTTAACTATTATTTCCCATGTAAATTTCCTAGTAACTAATTCTTTAGCTTTATTTCCAAATTCGATTCTTCTTTTATCATTAATTAGTAAATTAATAATAGCATCTGCAAATTCATTTTTATCATATTTTGTTACATATCCAACATTATTATTAATCCAATCTAATACGTCTCCCTCTGAGGTTGTTATAATTGGTGTTTTAAAAGCACATGCTTCTATAAAAGTAACTGGAAATCCGGTAAATTTTGGGGTCACAAAAATATCTGAATCAATTAATATCGATTTTTTCATTAATTCATCAATATAACCCGTAAAAATTATATATTTACTAATGCTAAGTTTATTAATTTTTTTTTTTAATGTAGATACATAATCAATATCCGGTCCAGCAAGTATTAATTTAAAATTGGAATATTTCTTAATAATTAAAGGTAAAGCATCAATGAGAAAATCTATACCTTTACTTTCATGAATTCTACCAAGATATAAAATAATTTTTTCATTTTTAATTGAGTATTTCTTTTTAAAGTAACCAGTTTTATACTCTTCTTTAATTTCTGAACTATTTATTCCATTTGGTATTATTTCAATTTTTTCTTTTTTTATACCATTTTTTAAATAACAATCAAATTCTGTTTTATTCAATGCAATCATTTTCGAAGCATTATTAAGTATTTTCATACCTAAATATTTATCATAAAACGTTTTGATTTTGAGTTTGTTGTCATTTGGTATTGGCATATCACCATGGGCTTGAATAATATATGGTATATTGTATTTATTTGAATAATAATAGATAAAAGGTGCGAAAAAATTTCTATGTTCATGAATATGAATTATATCGAATTTATGTAATTCATTTTTCACGATCAATGGAAAAGATGTTGGAGTTATTACAGTCATCTTTCTTGATATATAGTTAGAAAGATTTTTAAAATAATATACTTCAATACCTTCAACATTTATTGATTTATTTTTTTCAATATTTAACCTATACTTGTAACCATCAGTTGTAAAAATTGTTACCTTGTGTTTTTCTTTTATCAATCTTTTTGATATTTCATATACTACTCTTGCAGGTCCTCCAGATTCCCAAGAAGGCTTAAAATAATTAGTAACTTGAAGAATATTCATAGATATTTGCCTGCCAATTTCATTTAAATAATTATGAATTAATTATATATTTTATAAGTCGAATATAAAACTAATATTTTTTTAAAGAATCATTTATCAATTCCTTACACCGATTTTCAAAATCATTTGATATATTCTCCCAAGAATATTTTTCGACAAATTCTTTGGCCTTTTTCCCAGTAGATTTCAACTTTGTTCCCTCAATCAAATCAATAGCAGCTTTTAATGTGTCATTTGGATTATCAACATATATGATTCCATTATCTTCCTTAAACTCCATAAAAATACCGGGTAATCTTGTTGCTATAATTGGATTGGCCATAGCCATATATTCATACATTTTTATTGGAACTATATCTCTCATTATTTCATTATTATATGCTGGTAACAGGCATATGTCTGCGGCAGATAGATATTTTGGAAGCAATTCGTAAGGTTGTTTTCCAGCCATAATTATTATATTCTCAAGATTGTAATTGGATATTAGATGCTCAAGGTCCGTATATGCATCACCATCACCAACAATTAAAAGTTTTATATCGTCTCTTTTTAATTTTGATAATTCAATTGCTACTTCTTTTAAACCAGAAAAATGATAAATCCATCCAACAAAAAAAAGTAGATTATCTGTTTTTTTAATGCCATATTTATCCCGTATTTCTTTTCCAGAAATACGTGTATCAAACTTTTTTTTATCTATGCCTGCACGGACAACTTTTGTTTTTTCAGGTTTAGCCCCCATCTTGATTGTATATAGACGTAAACCTTCATTGATTGATAGTGTCAAATCTGCTTTTCGAATATTGTAACTTTCAATTATTTTCCCTATACTCTGAAGAAATTTATATGGGATGAGCTTATAGTCCAGATCAATGCAATAGTACATAGTTTTGATTTTATTTTTTCTTGCGAGATTGAAGGCAAGAAAAGGTGTTATTATTCCATCACCAATTATAAGATCAGGTTTATAATTCTTTATTTGTTGTTTGATTTCTTTATGATAAAAATAGAACATTGAAAGATAATCAATAAAAGGAATTCTAATAATACTTGGACGAATTACTGTATGTTTTGCTTTATCATGCAGTCGAGATATAATTTCCTCTTTTTGCTTACTAAATAGTTGATTTTCCTTTTTTTCGTTCCATAGTATTTCATAGTCAATTACATGAACTTGATGTCCCTTTAGAACCATCCTCTCCATTAAATGATTATGTTGAATAGGGTTTCTATTAATCCAATCTGTATCTTGAACTAATAAGATTCTCATGTATTTTACTCCAATAATATTGATTTAATTCAAAATACTTCTCAGTAACTTTTTCCGATAATTATCAAGAACTTTATCTAATGATTTCTTATCAACATTTAACTCAAGAAGACTTTCCTCTATCGAATTTAGTCTTGGTGTATGATCTTCAGTTAATCTATTTAAAGCTTCTTTGCGAGTGATTTGATTATCTCTTATCATTTTACTATACATTTCATCATGTTCTGTAAAACCAACTAATTTCCAATAGATATAATTGATTAGAGGATACGCTGCATCATCGATACGCCATGTTGTTTCTGTATCGTCCGCGCCTTTCCAATTGGCTTTATGTCTAATTGTGGTTAGAATTTCTTCTTCCTTCCAATGGATGTAGTCAAAAAATCCAAAATTATCAACATCACTTGGTTTTAAAACCGACTCAAAAAAATATACTGCTGCACCTTTGGAATATTCAGTTAATATTGGAATTTTCAAATTATCAGAATTACTAAGATATTCTTTCCAAAATAAAAATGATAGTTTTATTTTATCTGTTGTTGAATAAATCCCACGATTATCTGGAAAAACACCTAAATAACCTGTTTTCCAATGTTCATGTTCAAACACACTATTGCCGATGATGTTTCCACCGGTCATTAATGGAATGTGATGTTGATGAGCGTATTTGTACATTTGAAGATTCATTGTTTTATCGCCAGAATTTAGTACCGGTACAATTGTGTTAATTGAAGGGTTTTTCAACCATCCATGAAATTTAGTAATACAATTTTTTTTTGAAATTTTAATTTTATTTTCATCTTTTAACCATACATGATCGACATTTAAACAATCAGAAACACGACTGATATTATCATAACCTTCTTTTGTTAAAAAACCGCTATCAACCGTAATTGCAAGAACTCTCATAGAATATTTTTTTACAAGTTCATATAATACAAATGTACTATCTCTACCCCCACTAAATGGAACTAATATATCATATCTGTCACCTTTATTTTTTACACTATCTAAAATACTATTTAATTTTAATTCACCTAAAACGCTAACTGGTTTCCATTCAAGACAATAATTACAAATTCCTTCTTCGTTATAAGAAATTCCTGGAAATGTTTCGGGAAGTACACATTTCGTACATCGTTTTACATTTTGAAAAATATCATCTTGTTTTTTTAATTTCAATTTGCTCACCATTTCTACGGTTCTCATCCCATTGTTGTTTCAAATGTTCAGGGAATTCTGAGGATCTATCAATATTATCCCAATTTGATTTAAACCAATCATAAAGATTTTTTAAACCATTACTAAAGGATGTTTTAGGATGATAGTTTAAAATATTTTCAGCTTTTTCAATTGAAGAACATAATTGTTTTTTCACATCCCAATTTCGTCTATTTATAAATTTAATATCATATGGATTCTCTGTAAGAGTGTTAATCATTGATGCCATATCAATTACTTTAGTTTCAATTCCTGACCCTAGATTAATAGCCTCACCTATCGCTTCATCTGTAATTCCCATAGTCAATAACCCATCTACTATATCTCCAACATAGGTCCAATCTCTCGTTTCACTTCCATCACCTGTAATTGGTAAAGATTGTCTTTTTAATGCCCAATAAAAGAAATTTGGAATCACATTTCTATAAGTGCCAGGAATCTCCCCAGGGCCAAAAACATTAAAAAATCGTGCATTTACAATAGGAACATTATATAAATTATGAAAATAATTTGTATAGAGTTCACCGAGAAGTTTTGTTATTTGATACGGTGTGTGAAGATGTATTGATATATCATGTTCTTTAAAAGGTATTTCTGAATCCAAGCCATATACACCACAGCCAGATGAGGAATATACAAATCTTTTTACATCTACCATTTGAGCAAATTGAAGTGTTTTTAGAATACCTAGCCCATTAACCATAAGATCAGTTTCAGGGTTATCAACACTGTTTTGATTTGCAAAGTGAGCTGCCAAGTGAAATACAAATGTAGGTTTTTCCTTAAACACTCGTTTTAAATCTTCATCATTAAGAACGCTTCCATGCACAAAATCAATGTTCTCAGCGTTTGGTACGTTCCATTCATAAGCACTTGAAAGATCATCAAGAATGATTATTCTATGTGCATCAAGATTCGATAAAGTCTTACATAGATTACTACCAATACATCCAGCTCCACCAGTAACTAAAATGGTTTCACCGTTATACTCATCAAATTGTCCCATTTTTTACACCTCACAATATTTTTTCTTCAATTCTATCGGAAAATTGTTTATCTTTTCCATTCAAACGATAAAACCATTTCATCCACTCAACAGTTCTCTCAATCCCCTCCTTTGGTGATACTTGTGGATTATGATCAAGATCCTGTTCAGCTTTACTAAAATCCATATGTTTCACTTTAGTCGTAAAAGGTTCCGCTGTCTTATATGTTACAAGAGATTCATCTTTTCCACATGCTGCAAGAATCATATCAGAATATTCCTTAATGTCATGCTCCCATTCCTTTCTTCCACCAACATTGTAGACTTCACCTGGAATAAAATTATCAATAATATTAGCAAATGTATGACATGTATCACTGACATAGTCAATAATTCTTTTATGACCTTCATAAACAGTATATTCTAGATCATGCAGGGCATGATAAATGAATTTTGGGATAAAACCCCGATATGGATTGTATTCTTCATGAGGTCCATAACAATTCACAGGACGTACACGAACGGTTTCTGTCCCAAACATATTTGCAGAATTTAAACACATAAGTTCCCCAGCCCATTTGCTAATAGCGTAATCATTCATCTGATAAGTCTGATGAATGGGGTTATCAATCATCACATCCTCTGTCATTTTCCCCTCATAGTCTCCATAGACTTCTGCACTTGAGAAAAAAATCATCCGAAACTTATGTTTCTCTTGCATACGAATCATATGTTTTGTCCCAATTGCATTTGTTTCCCATAGATTTTCGTAATAATCTTCCCCATTCCACCGGCCATACTCGGCTGCAAGGTGATACACATAATCAAAGGGGCCATAGGTATTAAAAACCCTGTCAATTTGTCTAAAATTTCTTACATCACATCGAATATAATTTGATAACTCTTTGTTATATCTGTCTGATATGACTACATTATAACCCCTTTTAAGCAACTCAATACTAAGGTTTGATCCGATAAACCCTGCCCCACCAGTAATTAATATTTTTTCCTTATGTTTCATATTATCCCACTACTTTATTTTTATTTTATAATATTATTAAATAAGTATACATTTGAATGAATCTTAGTAAAATTCTCATTATTACAACAATAATTGTATACAACTGTAACATTATATTTATAGAGAAAATTTTCATTTATACAACACTTTTCTAAAAAAGATTCAACCTCACCATGAATTTCATAATTATATATTGGACTCATAGTTGTAGAAACAATATATAAACCAGTTATGGCACAAAAGGGGGGTGCTTTAAAAGGATCAATTGCGGCTCTTCCGAATACATGAGTATCATTTCTATAATTATCAATATTTAAATCTACCCAGGTATAAGACTCATATTCCGACTCAGAAATCATTTGATAATATGGAATCTCTAAATGAGAAGGGATAGCAATTATTAAAATACTTAAAGCAATTAATATGGAAAATATATAAGGAATTTTTGATTTTATTTTATAATTTTTTATAATATTATTTTTTTCCATTATTTTCTTTATATCACTATAAATAGATGACAATCCATAGCCCGCTAATAAAGATACAACTAAAAATAAAAAGAGGAAGCTTCTCTCATACATCGCTGAACTTCCATATCCAAATTTATCATACAATCCTATTATAAGAATAAAACTTATCGAAGTAAAAGATGCGGTTTGAAGAAGAGAATCGTTTTTAATAATAGATTTATATAAACCAATAATTGCTAATATCCAAATAATAATGCTTAGATGATTAAAATCCACCAAAATATTTGGTAAATCTAATCCCATCGCATTATCTAAAATTCTACCTGTGTATAAGTCAATAGCTTCTTGAATAAGATTGCCCCATCTTGTAGAAATAAAAATCAGAATCAATATCGGAAGCAATGTAAAGCTAACATTCATTATTGATAATCTATATGATTTTTTTATAAAAATAATTAAAGAATAGATGAAAATAACAATCAATATTGCTAAAGCACTTTGAGGATGTATTAGAAACGTTGAAATAAAAATTAATGGAAGTAAGATTGATACATATTTATTTTCTAGTTGTAATAACCATAAAGTGAAAATAATAACTAACAGACCAAAACTCACTGGTATGTAGAACGATGGTCCCATCATTCTACAGGTTGTTGGAATAAAACATAGTGTAAAAGCGGCGAATAATCCATATTTATATTTACTTCTATTACCGATACAAAAAGCTGTTAAACTTAATAATATGCCGATGATAAAGGGCATGATTACAAAAATTGTTGAAAGATTTGAATTAGAAATCCACTTTAATGTAGCAGTATTAATATGGAAACCAATTTCAAGATGCTGAGATACACTTGTTCCAGTATACGGATCAATATAACTTGTTGAACCCGATTCTATAAATGCACGAGTAAATGTCCAATGTTCCCACTCATCAACGTGAAATGGAAGAAAATATCCATCTCGTATATGAGGAAGAAAATACATTATACCAGAAAATAATAATATTGAGAGGAGTAACCAAGCTTTTGGATTTCTTAACAATCCATTAATTGAATTTTTTATATTTAATATACTTGATTTCAATAATTTTCTCGACCAAAAAGCATAAAATAAAACGAAAAAAAGGATTACTACTGCAAGTATGAAAGTTGTTAAAACAAGCGAGCGATTGATATTTAAATCCAATAAAAAGTTTATAAAAAATAATACTAAAGAAAAGAAAAGTAATGTAATTACAAAACCAAATACTAATCTCTCATACCAGAAAATTTTTGGAAATAAAAAATAACTTAAAAGGTATCCTGGTATAATTATAAGAATAATTCCAATGAAAAATTTTAAAATTTCAATAATTTCAAAAGGCATAAAATCAAACACTTTTTCTTTTAACAATAAATCTATTTTAACTTTCGAGTATTGTTTAATTCTTTACGATCAATAGTAGAACTGACAATATGTGGAATGGTATTTAATAACAAACCCATAAATAATGCCAATGCTCCTAACATAATTAGAATTCCAGTGATCAATGCGTATGAAATCGGAAAAACATCTGTTTTATTAAATTCCTGAAATGTTAAAATTGCCCAAAATAAACCAAAAATGATTGTAATGAAACCTGGCAAACCAATAAATAATAGAGGTCTTTGTTCAGCAATTAACCATAAGACATAGCTAAGAACTCCTACCCCATGAGCTGTTGGATTCTTCGTTGACGTTTGTTTTGCAGATCCAATAGATTGATACCCACAAGAAATATGGGTATTGACCATGGATAACCCCATAGATCCCGCAATAATCAGCTGCTCACTTTCTGTGCTAAACCCTTGCCCTTTTAATCGCGGGGCAATGGATGCCACTGCTTTTTTGTTAAACGCTCGAAACCCACTTTGCGAATCCGTTAAACAGCCATCATTACCAAAACTTGTAGCATAATCCAGGACCCTTTTGCCTATTTTCCGCCACCGGGGCATCTCTGTATCTTTTCCAAAACGAGTCCCAATACTAATATCCGCAGTTTCTTCATCTGAAAGCAGTTTTCCAAGAACGATTGGTATCTCATCTGGATTATGCTGTCCATCGCCATCAAGGGTGATCACATAAT
>Ga0180430_10001668_pt1 | contig 21185 bp, 28 predicted proteins | sample SS_ome_9_FD_132999 | JGI IMG/M metagenome (GOLD analysis project Ga0180430, IMG submission 132999) | Hypersaline lake sediment archaeal communities from the Salton Sea, California, USA - SS_1_S_2 metaG | ecosystem: Environmental > Aquatic > Non-marine Saline and Alkaline > Hypersaline >... | reverse complement strand
ATCTTTTCATTACGTTCCTTTTTCTCGCGTTTTTTATCTTCACGAAGATATTCGCCGACCATCCGTACGGAAACCGACAGTATTTCAGCGATTTCTTTATCGCTAAATCCATCCGCACGGCTTGGACTCGGCCGATGTAAGCGGTGTGCCATCGATTCCTTATCTTTTTCCTCGAGCTGTTTGCCGTGACTGGCATTCCGCCGTATGGCAAGTGCGAGAAGCTCGGCTTCGCTCTTTGTCTCGGTAATCTGTACCTCGATCGTCTCGGACTCGACTTTCTTGTGCGCCGTCCACCGATGCCAACCATCGATCAGCTCATAATGCTGATTCACTTCGATCGGCGGTAATTGTTCGATGTTCGCGGCATAACGCTGGACAAGGGCCGGATCATGCTCGATCCGTGGATACAAGTCTTGGCGAAAGATGACTTGTGAAAGTTGGATCGTTTCTGTTTTCGTTGACACAGTTGCTACTCCTTCTCTTCTGGCAGTGGGAACAATTCGTTTTTCGCATGCCGTAAATATGTAACCGTTCGACCTTCGACAAATGCACGTAATGCGGATTCGGTCAGCCTGTGAATCGTTAGCCTGGTGGCACGCTGGCTCGTCGCCCGATTCCCTTGGCTCTCTAAAATGCGATCACGCAATTTGATCACCACAGCTTCCGACGGCTCGCAAAGGCCGGTATAAAGGATTTCATAAAATCGCCGCAACTTATCGAGCGGCACGTGATACCATCCGCGAGCAATCACAGCCATCACTGTCGCCTGTGTAATGCCGTTTCGCTTACCGATGTCGTCAACTGTAGACACGGTAAAGTCGACAGCTTGCCAGTGCTTTTGTAACCATTCGAGTAATTGCGTTTTTGTTTTCGGTCGCTTTACACTGCGTTCAAAAACCATCGAGCGGCAAATCTGAACGTGTCGCCGCGTGACGCCAGGCAATGCACCAGACAAAACAAACGCATCGTGTGCGGTTCGGCCGCCACCATCATCGAAAGCAAGCTGTGCTTCAGATTTAACTCCATCAGTCACAGCCATGACAATCGAAACATCCGCAACGATAATGGCATAAAGACGATGCTGCCCATCAACAAGTCGGCCGTTCTCGTCAAATGCAATGCCTTGATGCGTGATATGCCAACAACCGTTTTCGATGTCGGCGACATATTTGGCGACAAGACTTTTTTTCAGTGGTCGATTATGCGTGTTAAGCTTAAGCCACTCTTCCGCTAGTTCTGGCGTTACTAACACGTAGCCGATTGGTGGCACGCCCTCCGTCAGAAATTCCAATTGAAGCATTTGGGCACCTCGTAAAACAAAACGCCGCCTACGTCATAAGTGCCCGGATGCGATAAGACGGACGTAGGCGGCGCGAGTTTGCTTCGCATGTAGATTGTAAAATTGCATCCGGTGCAGGCGTGCCACTCTCCGGCCGATCGCATCTGAGATCTTGCCGCGTGTTGGCTTGTTGCCTGCGTTACGGTTGTAATTTTACAAAGAAAACTTTCCTGATCCTTTCCTCAGGTAATTCTCAGGAAATATCAGAAATTTGTAGCAACTCGCTTGGAAGATAAAGAATCGTCAAGTCATGCTTTTCGAGTAGCGACTTGGCTTTAGAAATGGCAACTTGCACTTTATTGGCCGTGTCATGACAGCCCCAAATAGATTGCGCAATTGCCGATCGTGAAATGCGACCGCGTTGATAGATAAGACGGATGATGTCAGCCGTCTGAGCTTGAATCTCGATCGGCTCGCCATCAACCTCAATGCTGCCGTCGTCGAAGACCTGCAGCCGCTCAGAACGGTGGCCCGCCGCCCGAATGGCTCGCAGGAAATCAGAAACAGCGCACTCATCCAGTGCGAGCATGTCGCCGTCCATGGCGGCTGTCGTCAGAAGCGACAATACCACGTCCTTGTGAATTTTTGTTTGCATAGCTCGAAAGAAGTGTTTACACCATGGCGCAAACATGCTATGCTTTCAGACATGTGTGCGACACGATTGGTCCGTGTGGCATGCTAGCGAGCTACTCTTGTTGTTGGCAGTGGTAGCTCGTGTTTTTGATGCTATTTAATGTACTCGCGCGAGTGATTCACCGCAATCATTTTGAGTACGAAATTCGTGTAAATTTTACCGGATTTGGCGATGTTAGAAAAACAAGCCGGCAACTTTCACAATTACCGGCTTGCCTTGTGTGGTTTCTACGGTTCGCTGCCCGTACTGTTCTTAGGCGGTCGGCCGATGTTGGTTTTTTTGCGATCGGCGAGCCACCGCTTAAACGTCTCTTGATGGATGATCCACGTCGTACCGATCTGCTCGGCCGGTGCGCCGTATTGTTTGATTAGCTGATAGAGATATTGAACTCGATAGCCGAACAGATCCGCCGCTTCTTTCACACTGATGTAACCTTCAGGCATTATTTGAACCATACCTTTCTAGTAAGCCTGTTAACGCGTTGCCGCGTGTCGACATGCTCGATGGCGAGCGTATTGACTTTATCGGTCAGGCTTAAAACGAGTGTTTGTAGTGTTGCAATTAACGCTTCCAGTGCTTTGATTCGGTCTTCCATGATTCGCTCCTTACTTTGCTTCGTTTACAAAAATATCATACTGGCACCAGCCTTGCAAGCGTGCCACCAGTTCGACAAGATCCCATGCCCGCGACAAGGCGGTTTCGTCGCTCGAAATTTCAAATCCTAATTCATACGTTTCGCGGGTGACTCGATTGAGATAGATTGCCGTGCCGGTCATTGTTCGTACTCCTTTCGTGATGGTTCGACTTACTTTCGCATCGCAACAAAGAACATAATTGCCGCAGCGGGCGACAATGCGAACAACATCGTGCCCCAAAAGCTCTTTTCAATCGTGCCCTTTTCGCTCCATTCGTTTCGCATCCAGTTCAGCATTTTTTCGCTCCCTTTGTGAAATGTTTCGTTCAGCTTTCCCGTTGCTGATATATCTATTATCGGCAATTTTTACGATAAGTCAATATAATTATCTTATAAATTTTAAGAAATTCACAAAACAGAGATTCAGCGTACCATCTATTGCGTGCCACTGGCGGTTTGACTATACTGCAAATAGTGACAGGTGGCGCGCTAGAAAGAAGGAGACGAGACGATGAGCTTACAATGCCCGCATTGCAATGGTGGCGTCCAGTGGACGACAGAGATTGCTGGACAGCCGACGACGTGTCCGTATTGCGCGAACGTTTTCACAATGCCTGAGCATCCGCCGGCGGTGGCGAGCCAGCAGCGGCAGCCACCACCAGAGCCGCAAATCGTTCATGTTAAGTCATCAGACAGTGGATGCGTTGGATGCCTGTTGCTAATTATTATTGTTATTCTTTTATTGCCATTTATGGGCTTGTTGTTTTACCCAGCGTTCTAACAGTGAAGACTGGCCCAACCGGGTGTAGCCTACACCCGCACACGCGAAAAACCGTCATTTATTGGCCATCTGACGCGTTTCTATTTGTATCGATACAGAATAGCCGATACGTAGAATCGTGGCCTGTTGTCGGTACTGTCGCTTGATGGTCCATCGCCGCCGAGATGATTTAGAATGTCGGTGCCGCCGCCGCTCAAATTCGTTGCGCCACTGGTATACGGCGTGGTATCGTTCGTGATGACCGTTTCGTCCGTGCCAGTTGCGACCTGTGCTGTAGTGTAGGTGGCTGCATCCAATGCGTGGCGATGGTTGTCGTGGTTTAGATGATTGTTCTCTTCGACACCATGCCAGCGAAATCCGCCTACGTCGCCGATCGTATTTTCGCTGCTATCACCGGCCGCGTCATTTGGATCAATGCCCATAATGAACCGGCCCTTAAGATTCGGTGAATTGGTGGCGGTGACTTTTTTACTGGCAGGCAATGCAGCACCATTGGCGAGCACCCAGCCATCAGGTATGTTGGTGGCACTGCCCGTCCAATGTCGCAATTCACCAAGAAATGAAAATGCCAGCGGCGACGTGACGATGACGTCACCCCACGATGTAATAGTCACACTGCAATAATCACCACTGAATAGCTCGGGTGCCGGTTTCGATAGATATGTTGCATCCCAGGCAACGTCAATAATGGCGTCGAACTGTGCCGAGATTTCAGTGGATAAATTATCGCTGAGCAACTTGATGCCAACATGTGGTCGAGTCCACGTCGACGGTAACTGCCAGTCCTCTTGGCACTTTGCGGGCATTGTATGGTTTTGGTTGAAATTTAAGACTTCCCAGCGATCGCAATCATGGCGGTGATATGCAATCACGTAATCAAGCGGATTGGATGGCGAGCCTTGATTAAAATATGTATCCCACGGCTCTAAGAAAGAATGCACTGTGTACGTTTTCGACGCATCCACCGCATACGCACTGCCGTCCCAATAGACGCGGTTAGCCTCCGCAGACAGCCCGCTCCACGTGCCAGTTAAGCGAAATCGCTGGATCTGAAACGGCACAAGCGGAGCGTCGGACATCGACGCCCCGGTCTGCACACGCGGCATACCTTCCACGCGTCGTACGGTGGTTCCGATACGCTCCGTTGACTGTTTGTCGAAGGTGTACGATTCCATTACTGTCCTTCTTCGGCGATGGTGACGTCGACGATAATGCCCTGTGGCAGCGTGCCAGTGCCTACGGTGGCATCGATGACGATTTCGATGGCGTCGCCGTCGGCCAACGTAGGCGTGCCACTCAGCGCGGCTTCAACGAGTGTGCGTACAACCGTCGTGCTGTCGATCTGCTCGGCGGCTGAAAGGATCGAGCTAAACGCCCCGCCGCCAGTCGATTTCTTCACGTCGACGTCAACGGTGCTGTCACCGGCCGCCGCCGTTAGAATCATAATCTCGACGGCTAGAATCGTGCATGGTGCCGTGGCGATAAACACAATACTTTCCTGATCGGCAACCGCTGAGCCGTTCGCCTGTTCGATGACGCAGTGGTGGACGTGCTGCAATTTGCTGTAAGCAATGTCGGCGTCACTGTTGATGTCGGCATTGTCGACGACGCCGTCAGGCAGATTGACGTCACCGGCGAATGTCACGTCACCATAAAAAACTTTGTCGTTATACGTCTTATCTAACTGCATGTTTGCTCTCCTATACTAAACGCAGGCCAAGTGCGTCGTAGTTCATTTGCCTAAATGGTCGGAACTGTAGAAAGTGTGGCTCGCCTCCGACGGCAACGGCAGCACCGGCATCGTCAAGCAGTACTGACTTGCCAGTCACCACGCCGTTGGCATCCGTTGCAGCAACGACGCTGCCATTCTCTAAAACTCGCGGCCCTTGATCGAGTACGTCAACCGGCTGCCATTGGTCAGGTCGGTACTCAAATTGAAACGTCACCGCGTAATAAAATGCACCGTCGACATATTCGCGGGTCGCTGACGCTGGCTTGAATTTCAGCGTGTCTTCAGGGGCGTTGAAAAAAAGGCCTTTATTCGTGGTGCCGACAAAATCCATATAAAACGTCGGATCGAAGGCAGCTTGGTACTGCTTGACTGTCAGCACGAGTCCCGGCAGTATAAACGTCGGCGGCTTGTCGATCGGATCACCGGCTGAGTTTACATAGGCGTTGCCTTCGGCATCTTGCTCTCGCGTCTCTTGATATTCCACGTAGCTCCACGAATACGTCGCCGGCCGCTCGTCCGGTGGATCTTCGTCTTCGGTTTCCAGCGGATCTCGCGGCCGATATTCAACGGACACTACCCACTGGTTGTAAGCCTCTTCAAAGGCACTGAAGCGACGGGCGACAAGCAGACTGCCAGTGTATAAGACGTCGCCAAACGACGGTAGGCCGTGATCCTGGGCGTCGTCGATGACTTCCAACGACGTCATCTTGCTGTCGGTCTTTACTTTGTACTGCAAGGCGGCACCATCCGGCCCGTTGTATTCGCGGGTGCCGTCGAAGGTGCCGAGTTGCTCTGCTACGCTTGTGACTGCCATGTCGTTACATGCCTATGCTGGTTGTCTGAATATGCTGGATGCCTTTTTTCCACCACTGCTTAAAGCCTTCGTATTGCCGCTGTGCGTAATCGACAACAGCGTCAAGTTTCTCTTGCATCTTCTCTTGCTCAGCGGTTTGCTTGCGTAGCTCTTCACGTTGCTGCTTCTGGATTTCTTCATTGGTTTCGCCGCTCATTCGAAACTTGGCAATTGCCGAATACGCTTCTTGCGTGCCACGTATTAGCGTGGCCGCCGGTGTTGCATTTGGAGATACAGATGCTGGCTGCTCAGGTGCACTGGTATCCTTGCCGCCACCTGCCTTTCTTCGCCTTTCTGCTTCGGCACGTTCACTAGGTGTCAAGCGGATAAAGCTATCCCATGCCCCTTGCATGTTTGCCGAGCCTTTATCAGCGATAGCTTGCCCAGCAGCGTTCAGCCCAGTGCCGTTTTTGGCTAAATCGGTAATCCATTGCGGTTGGATTGCATCAGGCATAATAGAATCAATCGCTTGGCCGATTGCTTGTATTGCGGTGTCAATGCCACCAATCAATACGCCAACGCCAAACTGCACAACACCAAATAATGCCTGCAAACCTTGGCCAATGGTATAAATAACGTCAGACAAACTTTCAAATAATCCGACAATACCACCGCCCTCAGCGGCGTCCATGCTGCCAAACGCGTCTTTCAGATCGTCGGCGATGACTTTCACGAGCGGTGCAATCCCAATGGCAAGCTCGTCTTTCGCTGCCGCCCATTTATCACGCATCATCGTCATCGCATCGTTTGCGCGTTCGATGCGTGCCAGCTGGTCTTCCGAAAATAAGATGCCATCTTTACGTGCCGATTCAATAGCATCTTCAAGCGACTTGGCCCCGCCTTCCATCATCAGTGCAATTTTTGGCCCTGCCTTGCCGAAGAGCAGCGACGTTAAATAGGCACGCTGGATGGCATTATTTTCTTTGGAGATTGCGTCGGCAATTTGCAGGAACGCTTTATCAAGTTTGATATTTGCCAACATGCGAGCGTCAAGATTCAATGCCTTAATAGCATCGGCAATTGGCCCGCCTTTGTCGGCAGCGTAGCCAAGATTGATGGACAGCTTTTCAAGGCCTTTTTGCAAGGTGTCGCCGCCAGTGCCCGCAAGCTCAGCGGCCTGTTTCCAGGCAATTAAGGATTCTGAAGAAATATTGATTTGACGCGAAAACTTCGCTATGGCGTCAAGGTTCTCGAACCGGTCAAAGACACTGGTGATTGTGTTGCGAATACTGCCAAGGATGCGAGTAATGCCAGCCGCCGCCAAGTTGCCAAGCATGGCACCGCTGAAGACGGAACTGAATATGCCTTTCATGCGTCCCGCCGACTGCTTCATTGCAGACTCAGACTTATCAAGGCCGCGTTTGAATCCGCTGGCCTCCATGTCTAAGCCTACCCAGAGCTTGCCGACTGCTTTGCTGCTAGCCATTCCTGTGCACCTTTAACATAAAGTCATCAATTGACAATCGCTGCGTTGTCTGTACCTGTGCCGTCGTGTACGCCGTCAATGCCGTCCGCATGTCGCTGCGAATCTCACCAAATGGCTCTTGTGCGTAATACAGGCAAAGTTCAGCCAACTCTTCATAGCTCACTCGCTCGTATAGCTCGCGACGTGACGGCAGGCCAAGAGCCACGGCTACTGCCAAATGCAAACGCACGTCACGCCGCTTTAGTCGTTTTTTACCGCTTCGTCGGTCGCTTCCTCTTGCTTGCCAAGGCCATTGGCCTCGAGCAGTCCGATGATAAGCGACGTTACCACGGCCACTGGCAAGCCCTGAACCTCTTCGGCGGTATCAAAGAGCGGTGTATCGGTATCGCCGTCGAACGTGGCACGCTGTACGATGTCGCACGACGCCGGCCAACTGTCACCGCCCTCAGCATCCAGGCTTGCCACTTCCCTGACTTTCAAAACTTCCGCGTACGATAGCCGCTTAAACCACACTTCGCAGTCCAGTGACTCGATGCCCTGCTTGACTCGCGGCGTCACGATCGACGCAATATTATCTCGCCTTAGCTGCTGCACGTTCTGCACCTTTCATGATTTCACTTTGTAACTTGCTCGCCATCTTGGCCCGTGCGGCACCGACTGAACTCTTAAATGCTGGCTGCATCCATGGATGCGGGGCAGCACGATGCGGGCCACCGTGGCCGAACTCAACGAGATGGGCGACGCGGCCCGGCACGTGCTTACCGAAAGCCTGTGCGGCCGTCTTCTTTGTCGCAACTCGCACGCGGCCCTTCTTCGTTCGACGCAAAGAAAACTCTTTCATCGAAGGCCCGATGACACGCTTCTCGCCGCCGCGAATCTTGACTTTCTTAACTCTAATGCTTCGCTTGGTCGCCCCGCTGCGTACCGGTGCCGATGCCTGTAACGCCTTCTTTATTACACCAGCGGCGGCGTCGGTCGCGTATCGTAACGCACGGCGTTGTACGCTACGCTCCAACGACTGGAACGCCGCTTTCATTTGCTTGGTGTGTAAGGTGACGTTGACATCCATTGCTACGCACTCACGGTGGCGTCTTCGATGTTCGCGGCGTTTGCCAATACTAATTTAATTGGCAAGCTCATTGCGCCTTCCAGCGGTGCCGCACCCATCAACGGACAGGATGCGACGCGTGCCTCAAACCACAAGACGCGTGTGCCAGCGGTGGCAAGCACGCCATCGGTTACCGCCACGTTAATCGTGGTGTCGCCCGTGTAGGCACTGCGAAGCGCCGTATAAACGGCATCGGTGCCCGGCGTGTAGTGGTAATTGAACGAAACATCGACGGTACGCTGTCCCAGTGACGTGCCGTTGACAATTGATGTGCGATCGTTTTCGACGATTTCGCCGCGACTGTCATTGACGGTAATGTCCTGCGCCTTGGTAATTTCAGTCAATGACGTACCGTCAAAGTCGTCGTAGGTCGCTACTTCATAATGCAGTTCTGCTGCTCGTCCGGCTGCCATGTTCTATCTCCTTATTGTTACGATGGTATGTCGGCCATTGCTTCGATGTCAAGATAGCCGTGTGCGTACTGAGTATCGTTACTTGTGCCAATGAGTCGCCAGCGTAGCCGTGTATAGGCCGTGCCTGTGTCTGTCGCATCACCAGCGATTGTGACTTGGTTGTTACTGGCACCGCCGACGCTGATGTCACCGGCGGCCGTGGACAGGTTGAGTATTATCGTTGACGTATCGTCAGGGTCCCAGGCTAGGAACGTCAGGGCAACGCCTGACAAATTGACGGCGTTGTCGTCGTTGTCTGTCACCGCTATCATGTCGCTGAATGTCGCATGTTGATAGGCAGTCAAATACGCTGTATTCTGTCGCCCGCTGTTAATCGTCGACGACTGCAATGGCGTGATGGTCACTGCCGTCTCACCGCTCGGTGCCTGTGCCAACGCCGCCGTCGTGAACCGGTACGTGCCGCCGTTGTCTTCGATGGTGTCGTTCAGATTGCTGACGACGCCCCAGACGTTGTCGATGACGCCGTCAGCGGTTGCCAGTGCCGCCGCCGTGGCGAGCGAGCTGCCGCTGTCGTCGTAGGCTAAAACGTACAAATACCCGCTGCCGTCGGACGGAACACCCACGTCGTCGATCTGTTTGATATTGGCTGCATTGACTGTCGCTGGATTGACGACAAAATAGCCGCTGTCCATGTAGAACGAGCCGCCTGCCATATAATAGACGTCAACTAGCGGATAACCGTTGGTGGCGGCGGCCGTGCTTCCTGCATACTGCGTGACGTTCGTACGGATGTCACCGGCTTCTTCTGGAAACAGAGTGACAACGTACGGCAATGCGTCGGTGTTGGTGACCGTGACTTTCAGTACCACGCAGTCATAGTTCATCTCGCCAGCCGTCAAGTCAATGTAGCCGATGCCGCTTGTCTGAATCTCCGTGGCCTCATTGGTCGCATCCGCGAAGTTGCCGCCGTCGGCCGATAGCTCGCTATCCTGGCCCGCCCATGTCGTTATCAGCGTGCCATCGTTTTTTCGAATCGAAAAATAATGACGATAGGCCGTGTTTTTTTTCGGGACTGGGCGTGCGTCAGTGCTTGCCATGTTAGCTCTCCATTACGCCGAATCGGCCTTGCATTGTCGGTAAGTAAACGGACGTGCCACCGCCGCCCGCTGCCTGCGGCTGTATCGCACCTTTCCACGGATATGATTGCTGCGTGCCAAACGGACCCGTAAAATCAGGCCAGCCGCCTTCCTTGACGTTGCCGGTGTCGACGGGCGTGAAGTCGCCGTTGGCTGCGTCGGTGAATGGCGATGATGAGAGTGTTTCGTTGTCGTTGACGTAGAGCCAGCCATTCGATTCTGTAGTATCGCCGGTATACGCGGTTGTGCAATTGTAGACAGCGTTATTTGCCAAAACGCCCCGCGCGGCCCCGCCTGTATTCAAGTCAATTCCGTTGCCACCTGTGCCGCTGAACCCATCGATAATATTCCCAATGACTGTCGGATTGACCGCGACTGCTTGAATGCCAGTTCCCGTTGTCGCGGCGGCGTAAATCGAGTTATTAATGACCTCGCAAGCGATCCCGCTTAATCGTATAGCGATGCCGTTTTGCCCCGCTAGCATTCTAATCATATTTTTACACGCACACCCTACAAGACTTGAAAAGTCGATAACGACCGTTGATGGTGTCGCAGTCGTGCCACTAAAATAACAGCCCTCAACCTTTGATCCAAACCCACAGGCAATTCCTGTAGTGCCGCTATTATTGTAAAATAAACAATCGAAAATACGATTATACGAACCGCATAGAACCCAATGACTTGATGTATTATGCAGGCTGCATCGAACAATGTGGCAATAGCCATCAACCCGTAAAATATAATTGCTGCCGGTATTCGTTAGTTCTAAATCTCGAAAGCCGATGTAATCTTTTGTGCTATTATTCCAAATTGAATAAGTCCCATCGCCATCAATCGTGGTGTTGCTTGAACTTGCGCCAACAAAGTATAATGGACGAGAAGAGGACGGTGTATAAGTTGTGCCATACGTTGTTGACGACAATGCCTTTGTAATCGTATACGTGCCAGCCGCGATGTTCAGCCGGTCGCCGTTCGCACCTTGTCCGGTATTCGGTATTCCGGTATCAAGTGCATATACAATCGTCGCCCACGGATCACCGCTCGACTCGCCACGCCCTGCGGCAAGGTCGTCTGTTCCTGTGCTTCCGTTGACATACCATTCGGTTATAGCCATCAGTTATTACCCATTAATCATATTGACGGCACCGCATGCCTTCGCGTACAAGCTGCGATGGTAGTTGGTGTTATAAGAGCCGTCGCTACCATCAGCTGTCGCCGCTGCCGTGGTCATGTAGCCAATGAGCGTTTGCACGTCGGCACGGGTCATGGCTTGTGCGCCTGCCAGCCCCGTTTGATTCGGAATCTCTTCGGCAGCGTCAATGAGATTAAGAATCGTTTCGATGTTGCCAGTGTACTGCGAGACAATCGCCTGAAACGATTCAAGTAGCCGGGCCAACGTGCCAGCCTGCGGTCGCACGATCGCCATGAGTGCGTCAATCGACGCCTGTTGTTCCGCTGTTAATTCTTCATATGTCATAATTATTTGTCCTCAAAATACTTTCATGGCAAGTGCCGTGATACAAGAACCGGCGACAAAACTACTGAGCCCAATCGCCCAGCTATGAACGGCGACGATGGTGATGAGGCCGCGCCGCCCGTTGCCGTAGAGCGTGCCAGCCATCCCGGTGATCTTGGTGCTATGATCTTCGCATCGCCGCGACATAGCCACGTGATGCTCAGTGTGTACCGCCATCTTTTTTTCAATGTCAGCGAGCTTTTGTAAAATTGCCGCTAAAATATCATTATCGCTTGCCACAGTGCCTCTCCGCTTCTTTCTACTTCACTGCCTTTTTGCGGTCTGCGTCATATTTGCGCACAAAGGCCGCGCAAGGGCGTGCCACCTTTTCAACGAAAAACTCCGTGGTATTGTCGGCTTCAAAAATATCACGCATTTTAGTCGTGATTGCCGACGCGTCACCGACGACGATGTCTTCAAGCAATTCGCTCATCCACGTCGAACCAGCGGCGGCGAACATATTTTCGAGCTTGTTGATGCGTCGTTGTAAATCGTCAGAGGTTTTATCAGCCTTGCGATAGAGCAGATAGCCAAGCACGCCAACGGCAATGGCACCAACGATAGAAAGTGTAATAATCAGCCAAGTTGCCATGTTATCATCCCTTTACTGCTTTAGGTTTCATGCCGACAATGCACGCGGCAAAAAATGTAAGAATAGCTACGCCCATACAACCAGGCCCCGCCGCAATCCACCACGGCGAGATGCCAGAGGCTTCAACGACTGGCGGCGGTGGCGAGCCAACGGGCGGCGGCATCGGCGTTGGTGCGGGCTCTGGTGCCGGTGGCGGTGTCGGTGCCTCGTCTTTTTTCGGACGACACGGCAAACACGGCGACGTTGGAATCACGCGATTGCGAAACGCTCGCCACGCTTTGTAAAGCTCAATGATTTTCATGATGATTGGCTTGGCGTAAATGATTGCCGTGATAATCAGTGACGCCGTGCCGATGAAAGCCGGTTCTGGCTGCGAGTATCGCACGCGGCCGAATAGCCCTGTAGACACTGGCACGCTATACGTGGTTTTGTTTGTCACAATTCCAGCGACTTTGCCATCGATGAAAAATGGCGAGCCACTGTCGCCGCTTATCGCTTCACCGGTGCACCGTGCCCGTGAGTCATTGGCGGCGAGCACGACACCTTTAGTGGACTCTAATCGCCCCCGTGCATATCCGCAGTGCTGCACGGTTTCGCCTTGCCTGGCCCGCCTGTCAAGCAGCGGTGCCGCGATAACGTCAAGCATGTCAAGGTTGCGTGCCGCGATAACGGCAACGTCGTTGGCCTTGTCGCGGCCGATGACTTCACCGTTGATGCGTCGCGTGCCATCCCACAGTGTCACGGCATCGCCGCCACTGACGACATGGGCGGCCGTGATAACAACGTCATAGCCATTAGTTTCGACGATAGTGCCCGTGCCCGCGGCATTGCCGCACTGGACACGCACCACGCATCTGTGCAACCCAGACCGATCGGCTTGGTATCGCACTACCTCTTGGGCGGCGGCGGCTGTTGCCAGCATACACAGTAATAAACTTGTAATTAATTTCTTCATGTCACTGTCCTCACGCATGTCATTGGAAAAGTAAGCGTGGCGGAAAATAGATTGTCTTCATTCATTAAGTCGGTGTCGATGGTTAGCAACATGTTGCTGCCTTCCCAGGCGATGCCGCTTGGCGGTGTCGTGTCGGGATGCAAAAAGTGGTCGCGTATCTCCTCCACGAGTTTCAAGTAACTGTCTTGCGTGGCTAACGTGCCAAGGGTTACGCGTGCGTAGACCTTGATGATAATGTCAACCTCGTCGACCATTTCGCTGTGCGAGCGTGGCGTAGTCGTAATCTCGGACGGATACACGCACACCTTAGCAACGCTAATATCTTTCAGTGCCGTCAGTGGCAAGTAATACCGTGATGCCGTGAACTTCACCGACCACGAATTACCGTCCAGCTCATCGGCAAACCACTGCGTCACGTCCGTCACTGATGCGTATGTCGTCATGCTCATTAACTTGCCACCTCTACCGTATGCACGCGAATCGAAACGCCGCTGCTGTCCGATGGCTCGTAGCAGACATCGCCATGATTGGCGACTTCGTACGTGCTGCCACCGTATGCTATCTTGTCGCCGACTTGCGGCGTGAACGAGCTTCCATCCTCAATCCACACCGCATCGGCAACTGCAAAGACAAAGTCGCGTCCGTCGACAATCAAGATACTCTCGCCGGTCATCATCTCACGCTGCACGATTGCAGAGCGTGCGACAATAGCCGCTGACAGCGTGCTGCCGCGTGTGTAACTGATTGCACTGCCAAAGGCGGCACTACGCAGCGAGGCACGTAGGGCCGCCCCGTCTGACATTAGCGACATTATTTACCCCACAGCTCGATGAGCAAAATACCGGCCGTGTAATCAGCGTCAGTAGCGTCACCGCACGTCAAGTACAGATACTCGTCAGCGGCAGGCATCGTATCGAGATGATCGATGTCCTCGGCCGTCCAATCGCCATGATTGATTAGTGATGTTTCCGTCAAGTCGGCAACGGCCGCATCTTGCGCGCCAGTGGCTTCGGTGGCCGAATAGATATTGATGTCAGGATCGCCACCGGCTGGCGTCTCAAAGCACGTGACGCGACCGGAAATAATTGCACCATTGATCGCGGCTGTGATTTGGCCAATGTGACAATTGGCTGTTTCACCATCCACTCCGATGATGTCGCCAGCGGTGTCGCCACTGTTCAGGCCGGTCAGATCGACAAGAATTTCAGTCTTGTAAAGCCCGCCAACTTTCGTCACCGAATGCTCGCAAATCGTGCCGGTTCCGGTCGAGATGCCTGTACCCGCTGCCATGTCGGCAAACGTTGCACTTGGTGCGGCGTCTTCGGCCGATCGCAGTGCGATACTCACAAACTCATCGGTCCCACCGATCGCGGCTTCGGCCGCCCAGCCCGCAAACGGACCCGCGCTCGACGTTGCCGTCAATGCACCAGTGCCCGCCGTGCCATTGTACGGATCGCCATCGGCATCCCAGTACAACGCATCACCGGCGGTGATACTTTCGTTTTTGATTACCATGTCATACACGCCACCGGTACGAACCGAGCCGAGTGCGCTAGCTGCAATGTCCACCGACGCCACGCATACGAGGTTGTCGCCAATGACTACCACGTCACCAGCCGTTACGGCACTGGCAGGTGTGTGGTCGATTTCGCCGCCGCTTTGACGGTAAACTGCTTGATAGGTCTGAGCCATTTTTTGTATCTCCAGAAAGAAAATTATGTTCGCGAATCAAATAAAGCCGAGCCGCACAAGCGCGGCCCGGCGTTGAATGCTACGATCAGTCGGCACCATCGGACATGACTGCACCACGCGGGTCGGTTTGATCGACACCAAAATCAAAGACGCATCGCCACGACATGCCAAGCTTGGCGAAGTCGACTTCAGCGTTTTCGATCGTCGGCGATTTCTGACCGTTCAAATACGTGATCGTGAACGCCGGAAGGGCCTTCGGATCAGCGAAGAGATACCAGGCCGTGGTGCTGTAGCCAGTGATGCCGCTATTCTGCAAAAACGGCGAGCTAACGATTTCATACTTGCCACTGTGCGGGTTGACATCAGGTGCAGGAGAGCCAGCGGTTGCTGCTTCGTTCACGTGCGTCGAGGTCATCAAAACGTGCGCTGTGTTCTTCAGCTGCGGAGGAACCACCAGATACTTGCCTTCGGGCGCGATGGCATCACCCACCTTATCAGTCTGCGTTTCCAGCAGTACCTCGGCCGCGGTCAGGCCGTCAATGCTCAGCGCTTCAGTCGATGCGGTGGCAACGAGATTGCCGTTGCCCGATGCAAAGAAGCTGTCGGTATTAGCGAGCAGCAGCGTATAGAACACCTCATCGAGCGAAAGTTTCGACTTCCGACCAAACAGCTTCGGAATCTTCAGAAACGCGCCAAGGTCATCATTGATGATCATTTCACGCGTCAGCGTGATCATGGCCGCGCGGGTCTTGACCTGCGTGTTGTACGTCTCGTCGTCGGCGTCAACATCTTGGATTTCGCCAGCCGGCCCAACCAGTTGCAGGCCGCCGCCGAGTGTGAAGCGTGCCAGTGTCTTCTGCTTGAAGTCCGGCGCGGTGTCGTCATCACAAAGCGTTGTGGCTGTTTCCTTGTGCGAGTCGAAGGAATTCATCAAGGCCTTATTGGCGACGTTCGCCAAGATGCCCGACACGCTGAGCGTACTGAATCCGCCCGATGCTTGGATGCCCGGATTATAGCGGGCCGTTTCCAAGGCGGCGCGGATGTGCGAATCGCCAAAGCCGAACGGATTGATCGTTTGACCGGATGCACGGGCCGACTCAATCATCAGTTGCTTAATCGAGCATCCGCGATAATCCTTGCGGGCCGCTTCGACAGTTCGCTCGCCATAGTCGTTGACGATCGCATCTTCATCGAGTCCACCCGACAGACACAAGGCGGCTTCAATCGTTCGCGAGGCGTGCTGCTTCGGTGCGGCGTGATGCCCGGCAGGTGCGCGCGGAGTGCGGTCACGCAACGCTTGCAGCTTCTGCTTCGGTGTCGCAATCGCTGGACGCGAGGCGGCAACCGGTTCGGCCGCTTTCTCTTCTTCGACAGGTGCGGCAGGCTCTTCCGCCGCTTCAATCTCCGGCTCTTCTTCTTCGGCCGTTATCGGCTCTTGCAAGCTGTTGAAGGCGATTTCCAACGCAGCCACGGCTGCATCGTCAAGTTGCGTCAAGTCGATTCCCAGGCTTTCCGCCCATTGCTCAAGTGTCATCATAACATCTTCTCCTTGTATGTCGTACTGCGCGGCAACCGTTGCATAAGCCGAACTGTCAACGCCGCACGGACAGAACGTAATTTCTCGTAACTCCGTATTGCGAGCGACCAAAAACGGACCAGTGAGTGTTTGCCCATTGATCGTGACCGTCGCGCCAGCGGCGACCGGTTCCAGGGATTCTGGATCGGCACCGATACTTGCACCCCACGGGAAACCGCGACGTGCGGACGTGACGATTTCTTCCGCCGCATCCGTAGCAGCCGACAGCAGACCGTCAGCTAGCAATTGGTTATCTTCCACACGACAGGCTGTGACATGGCCAACCGGTTGGTCTTGGTCGTGGTTTTTCAATAGCATCACCGGGCGTTCGGGCACGCGAAGCGAATCGAGGTCCACTACAACCGGTAATTTGTAATTGGGCAGATTTAGAAAGCCGCCCGTATAGGCCACGATGTGACATGACTTGACGTCATCATCCGCATCGCTGGCAATCGTAAGCGAACCAGGTGCAGCCGTCGCGCGAATCGGGTAAGGCTTGCGCGGTATTTGTCGGGACGCCTGCATCCTGGCCTGCTTACGCTTGTTCTGTTGGCTCGCCTTGCGGCGCGGGTTCTTGCGTGCCACTTGCTTGCTCTCCGTAAAGGGTACTGATGCCAAGCTCGGCGGCATACGTCTGTTCCGCCGCTTGCTGTCGCATCATGGTTTGCCAGTCCGCGTAACCGCTGCGTGCGGCCTCTGCGGCATACGTTGTTGTTTTGTTGGTCAGGCGTACCGTCTGCGCCTTCGCTTCCTTTTCCGGGTCGACGTGTTCGCGCCCGTCGTAGTACCACTGGTGTGACCAGTCGGTGTCGAGGTAACGAACCTCTTGCGGTAGGTAGCCGTCGATCAAAATGGCTTCGGCCGCCCATCGCTGCACGATGCGGTCAAGCACCGTCAATTCCAAATCAGTACGATCGACATCCTGCGACCGCCAATACACTTGATGATCGAGGCGACCAGATGCGTAGTTGTAGCCGGATGAATCGGCCGCCGCAACATTTAACGGCATGTTCAGGCAGCGTGCGTTTTCACCAAGCAGGCGACGGTCAAACCCTTCAAACGCTGCAACGGGCTGCTCGGCCTTTAGCTGCACCGGTTCCCAGCCTTCCGGCGCAAACTGAATCATATTGCGGACAACATCGATGAGCGTCGACGCGTCGACCGATTGGGCTGTCTCGTCCGGTGTCTGCAATGTTTTGTAGATAAGCGAGAATTGCGCTGCCAGCTTTGCTGCATCGACCACCGCTTGCTGATAACCGCGACGGGATGCAAACGATTCCAGTGCCGGTGTGATTTCTGGCACGCCTCGATGTTGGCCTGGCCGCTCAGAGGCAAACCAGTGAATGACATGTTCTGCATCATATGTGTCGTATTCGGTCGTGACCGCGTTCCACTCTTGCGAGCCGGGATGCGACCGCAAAACGTAGTACGCAACCGGATTGCCGTAGTCGTCAAGTTTCACACCGTCAACATTCTGCGGATCGACTTCACTGTTCCATGGATCGGTGACACGATCGCATTCGATTGGCACCAAATCCAACTGCACGGCCGACCGAATTCCCGGATTGTGCGCCAGCAGTGCGAACGCTTCGCCGTCAACGAGCTTGGCACGCCGCAACATCCGCAGCTTGTCCGCCAGACGTACCGCCTTGGCCCATTCTTGAAACTGCCGTTCGACGATTCGGCCGACTTCATCCGACATGCCCGTCAGTTGCAAACGAATCTGCGTGCCAATTAGATCATTGGCAAGCGTCTTTGCGATGCCTGCAAGCGACGAGTTGTTTGCGATTTCATAGCGGGCACGTTTGCGAAGCGTTTCCCGCGTGCCAGCGTTGTTGGATGCGTCGGCGCTAAGGTTGTCGGCCGCCGTCCAGTAACGAGTGTTAGCGTCGGTGGACTGCGCTGCATCGTACGATGCCATGACGCTAAAAAGCTGGCGCCGCAACTTGTCATTCTGCTGCAACGTCGCTTTAAGCTGCTTGGCCGCTGACGGTTTGCCACGTCGGCCAAAAATCTTGGATAACATACCCATTATTCAGCCGTTCCCGGTGGTCGCACCGTCATGAAGCGGATACCGATGGCACCAGACGACGCAGCCGCCTGGCTCGCGCGGTACTTATCCGCCGCAATCTGCTCACTGATGCTATATTGCGACACGCTTTCGCCGTCGCCGCTTGCCGATTGTGGTTTCGTTGCGTTTTCCGCAATTGTGTCCGGATCGATTTCAGCCATTTGCATCACCTGCATCGTGCCAAGAAACAAAAAAGCGCAAAAACAAAGACCGTGCAGGGGTGTGGCCCCACACGGCCTTGAATTTGCGCTTTTATAAATGGATCGCCCGTCGACGACAGTTGTATATTACACGATGATGGTGTGTTTTATGGCGTACCTTTGTCTATATATGACATTCCTATATTTTTTATGTTTTTTTTTTCGGCGGCCGCTTGCGTGCCACCTTTTTCTTTGGTGTCGCCGCTTGTCGCGGAACTTCGCTGGTTGTGAAGCGTGAACCGCACTGCAAGCATCGGCGGTATCGTACCATTTCGCCTTCCTTTGAATAAGTGCGTTGCACTTGGCTGAACGCTTTACCGCAATTAGGGCATGCAAAGCTTTTCGTGGCTTTCGGATGATCCGGCATTCTTCTATCTCCTGTAACTATGGGACGGGGGGGTGTAGGTTTTTCGCGGCCGACGTGCCGCTTGTATCGTTTCGCCCGGCAGATGAACACCGGCAATCGAGGCAGCGACCGCCGACAACACTAGGCAATCGAACAGGTGGTTGTCCGGGCCGCCCGGCCGGAGCTTCCACTCCTCGACCGTACGTGAATCAGACATGACCGTCTGCGGCATCTCGGCCAAGATGTGCGCAGCCAGCATTTCGTGCGTACGTGGATCGTCGCCGAAGAGTACTAGGCCGCCTGGCTCGCCAATCGGTGTAACGAGTCGGTCACGAATGAACGTCTTCCAATGGTTCGCGTCAAAGACGCAGTGGCGCGGCTTGCCAACGCTGGTTCGTGTGTACCATTGCCGGCCGCGCTGCTCGCCTTTGCGTTTCTTCCGCACCGGTGCATTCAGTTCGTTCATCGTTGCGCGGATGCCACGACCGAATGATGGTAAGATCGGCGCATGCGATGGAACAACAATGTCATATCCAAGATTGCCCGTTGGTCGAATATCTTGTGCAGTGGCTCGAATGTCTGCCTGCAAGGCTGCGTAGACAGTATCAGTCTGCCAGCCAGCATCTATGAGGCCTTGATTTATTGCAATAGTGCCACCATCGACCAACGCATAGGATTGACACACCGAAAGCAACGTTTGCATGATGCCATAGTACAGTATACCTTCAGCTGTCGCATATCCGTGTTGCTGTGCCTCCTTGCCGAGCGGTCGCGGTGCATCGTGCAGCTTGAAGAATCGCCGCTTTTGGTCCGGATAAGCACCATACCGAACAAGCCAGCCGCTGAAATCCTCGACATTCCACGCTGTGACAACGTAATACAGCGCATTAGCGTGACAGTCGATGCCGACCGTCAGGTGTGTTGCGTCGTTCGGTACGATGCCGGCTGGCAGGCCACTGGTGCGCCGCATGATCATTGGCGCGTCAAGCAATGCCACTGCATCGGACACCTCTGGATCGTTTTGCAGCTCGCAAAAGAACGCCTCACGACGATTGAAATAGACACGCATCGCCGACTCAACAGCCGAAACATCGCCAGGTTCAACACGCTCAGGCCAATAATGGCTCGCACCTTCATGCATCGCGTCGTAATTGTCTCGCACGAACTGGTGCGCCGGCTCGTGATCATCGTCGCCGTAACACTCAGTGTCAATTTCGTGCCACTGTTCCCATAAGTCCATCCGTTCGGGCATCGATTCCATCGCCTGGATGCTGATGGCTCGCCATTCAGGGTGCAGTCGCTTGTCTCGCAGCGTATCGGCATAGTCACCACGTTCAAGGACTGTTGCCAGCACGGCACACGCGATCTTCTTGCCCGGCCCGCCAAGTCCGAGAATACCCTTCTCAAGCGTCTTCAGTCGCTTCTCAGTCGTGTTCTGTTCATCCTTCGCCGGATCGTCGATAATCACGAAATCCGGACGTTCGGTCGAGCCGTCCGGCATCTTCTGCTTCAGTCCGCGGATGCGCCCGCCGTAGCCAACGCAACTGATTCGGCTACCACTGCACAGCGAGCCATCAATAACAGGCAGACGAAACGTCTTCGCACCGAGCTTCATTTTCGTACGTGCGCCGTCGAGCCGCTGCCCGTTGCACTTGCGAGACTCACCTTCTAACGCCCGATACGGATGGCAGGCTTCTGGAAAATCGTCATAAAGTAAATCGTTGTTCTCGAACTCGCTGAGACACGATTCGAGCATCTCTTTTGCGGCCTCTTCATTGTCCGAAATCAGAACAATCCATTTCCGATGTCCGTACAAAATAGCCCATCGGCCCGCCGCCTCAGTCATCGACGATTTGCCGCTGCCACGCGGCGCCACCAAAACCTGCGTGCCACCTTTCAACGCGATGTGTTGCAGGTGCTCAATGATCAAATCATGCGACGGCGAAAACGGCAAATTGAATGTTGCGGATTCGTACGTTTGCAGGTATCGCCGCAAATCGTCACGGCATGACGCACGGCGTGCAGCGTCGACGATTTCAGGCAACGGGCCGATGTCCTGGCCGGCGCGAGTCTGCTGCCGCTGTCGCTTGCCAGCATTTGCAAGGTGACTTTTGTATGCGTCTGAAGTCTTGTCCATTAGTTGATATTGCCGACGAAAGAAATTTTAAAAAGTACCAGACT
>Ga0180430_10001665_pt1 | contig 21192 bp, 13 predicted proteins | sample SS_ome_9_FD_132999 | JGI IMG/M metagenome (GOLD analysis project Ga0180430, IMG submission 132999) | Hypersaline lake sediment archaeal communities from the Salton Sea, California, USA - SS_1_S_2 metaG | ecosystem: Environmental > Aquatic > Non-marine Saline and Alkaline > Hypersaline >... | reverse complement strand
GCCGATGAATATCTGTTCCAGGTCCACAGCAGAACTGTTCATGTCTGTCCAGGGATGATAGAGGTAATCGTTCATCAGCGGCTCAAGATGTCGGCCAAGAGTATTTAGCGCCCTCTTTCGTTCTGCCCAGGGAAGATCGAAGGGCATTTGATAACCACCCTTGGCACCACCCATCTCCTTACCAAAAAAGGCATACTTGTGGGTCATGGCGTGGGCCAACAGCTGGACTTCGGTTTTGGACACATCGGGATAAAGCCTGACCCCACCACAGGCGCCATCTGCCCCAACGGCATGGATTACTACCCAGCCTTTGTACCCGAACTCATCGTCACTGACTTCAGCTGTCAAGAGCGGCTCGCGAGGTATTTCCACTGCTACTCCTTTCTGGATATCAGCAAAGTCTCCGGCTCAACTAACCCTTCGTCGGAGCCGAAAGACATCTCGACGGAATAATGTCCCGTTAGAGCTAATTTCGGCAGGCCGAGGAGCTAGATTTACTGATGTTTCGGGTAGATTGGGTGGGTGGGCACAAAAAAGCGACCCCAACGGGAGTCGAACCCGTGTTTGCGCCGTGAAAGGGCGCCGTCCTAGGCCACTGGACGATGGGGTCGTTCTAAGTCGCAATTTCCCGAGGCCCTATTATACATTCTTTAGGGATTTAGTCAAGAACTTTAGACCATATGAGTTTGGGGTATTGCCGCGTCGCTGCGCTCCTCGCAATGACTTCATTTGAAGGTGGGGGTTGCTTCGCTCCCTGCGGCTGCTCGCAATGACTCGAAATGGGAATCTGACCGCTTTTCGCCTATTTCCCCATCATCCCGACAACTACAAAGCCCAACACCAGCAAGACCACAAATGCCAGGGCCAGAAGGTTGAAATACTTGTCGATGAACTCCTGGATTCTGTTGCCAAACCGGCGATAGAGGAGACCGATCAAGCCACCGACCACGAAAAACCGAGCCGAACGGCTGATAGCCGAGGCAATCAGGAAGGGAATAAAGGCCATCTCGAAGAATCCCGCGGCAATAGTAAAGACTTTGTAAGGAATCGGGGTAAATCCGGCGATTCCGACCGCCCAAACGCCTACTTTCATGCCGTACATCTCTTTGTCGTTAAACCAGTGCTGGGCGACATCAAGCAGCTCCTTGGGATCCGATCCGGACAGCGACGCCGTAAGCTGCAACATCGCCTCGCCGATCAGGTCAAAAGCGAACTGGCCGATCAGGTAGCCCAGAACACCTCCTACGACCGAACCAATCGAACAAATCAAAGCGAACTTCATCCACTTGCGATAGTTGCCCATGCACAGCGCTATGAGCAGGGCGTCAGGCGGCACCGGAAAGAAAGAAGCTTCGGCCATAGAGAGCACAAAGAGGGCCGGCAGCCCATAGCGGCTGTTACCCCAGCCTAAAACCCAGTCGTATAGCTGGCGCATCCAGCGCAAAGGTGCGTTGAGCGGATTGGACATTGCTAGTCACTTTCGGGGAGAGTTGATGCCGGCCCGGGGGTTTTCTCGATTTTCAGGCGGGTCAGGCGGTTGTTGCTGGCTTCTAACACGGTGATACAAACATCGGCGATTTCAATTTGTTCGTCTTTTTTCGGGAAACGGCCCATGCTGTCGATAATCAGTCCGGCCAGGGTATCGACATTCTCCTCGGGAAGTTGCGAGTTGATTAGCTCATTGACGGCGCCCGGCCAGACCATACCATCGGCAAAAACCGTGTTGTCGGAATGTCTTACCAGTTCGGGGGCAGAGGTGTCATCCTCGTCCTGGATTTCGCCAACAATCTCTTCGATTATATCTTGTAGACACACAATACCCGCAGTACCGCCGAACTCATCCAGGACAATCGCGATACGACCTTTCTTGCGGCGGAACTTACTCAGGAGTTGCGACAGGGGCATCGAGTCCGGCACGAAGGTTGGCTTGCGTATCATGTCGCGGAGAATAATCAGTTCCGGATTCATCTTGTGAAGGATGAGATCCTTGACATACAGGATCCCGATGACGTTGTCAATCGTCCCGTCGTAGACCGGAAAGCGACTATGGCCATGCTCGACTACCATCGCTATGACCTTGTCGGACTCAGTATTGATTTCTATAGCAGCGACATCGGTGCGAGGTGTCATGGCGCGGCTTACAGGGGAATCGGCAAAGTCGAAGACCGAGCGGATCAGGCGTTCTTCGGTTTCGTCGAAAACACCTTTCTGGCGGCCTTCGAGGATCATCAGGTTGATCTCGTCCTCGGTGATTGGCTGGCGAGTGCTTTCGGATCGAACCCCGAGAAGTCGTACAACCATATTGGCAATCCAACTAAGGGCTTGCGAGAACAGCCTGGTAGCGAAAGTGAAGACTTGCAGGGGACCGGCGACGAGTCTGGCAAATCTCTCGGGGTTGGAGAGGGCCAAGTACTTGGGTACCAACTCGCCGATCACCACCGATGTCGTGGTTATCAGTACCGTCACCGCGATCACGGCGACAGTTTTGGCTGAACTGGAAAGTGTTATGAGTGAGTTCCCTCTGAGAAAAGACTCCAGGTGTTCTACGATCGTGGCGCCACCGAACACACCGGCGAGGGTGCCAACCAGGGTGATTCCCACCTGGACCGAAGCCAGGAACTCATCGGGATCGGCATTGAGGCGCTCGGCGGCCTGGGCTCCGCGCTTGCCCTCCTCGACGTTTTGTTTGAGACGGCTTCTACGACTGGCGATAACCGAAAACTCGGAAAGCGCAAAAAAGCCGTTCGCGAGCAACAAGACAAAGATCGCCAGTATCTGTAAGTAGACGGGTGTGTCCATCTCAATCCTGGCGAGTATGTCGCTGGACTAATGGAACGTCCGAACTGTCACTAGAGTAACTAGCCGGCATAGCTCTGGTACGGTTCCTCCTTAGCCTGCTTCTTGAGTCTCTCAATCCGCTTCTCGATCGGGGGATGAGTTGAGAACCAACTCATGATTCCCTTACCCGAGAGCGGGTTTACTATCATAAGATTCGCTGTGGCACGATTGCGCGAGAACAGAGTTCGTGTAGGTGCGCGCTGGAGTTTCGCCAGCGCCGATGCCAGGGCCAGCGGCTTGCCGGTAATACGCCCCCCGGTGAAGTCCGCTTTGTATTCTCTCTGTCGAGAGATTGCCATCTGTAGAACCATCGCCATCAGCGGCGCTACAAATGCGGCTACCAGAATGCCGACAATACCGCCGTCGCGGTCATCGCCTCGGCTGAATCCGCCAAAGATCGCGCCCCAACGGGCTATCGAGGCCAGAACTCCAATGGCTCCGGCGAAAGTAGCGGCGATCGTACCAATGAGCATATCACGATTGAGGATGTGGGCCATCTCATGGCCGATCACGCCCTCTAGTTCGTCCTCGGTCAACATCTCGAGCATCCCCTCGGTGACCGCTACGGCTGCGTTGTCCGGGTTCCTTCCAGTCGCGAAAGCGTTGGGGGCTCTGCCGGGGATGATACATACCTTCGGCATCGGCGCCTGAGCGGCTTGAACGACTCTTCTGACGGTGCGATACAAACGGGGATGATCGTTCTCCTGGATTTCCCGGGCTCGATACATCTTGAGAACAACTTTGTCAGAGAACCAGTAGGTGAAGAAATTCATCGCCACCGCCAAGACCAGGGCGATGATCATGCCTCCCTGTCCGCCAAAGGAGTACCCGACCATCACAAAAATGGCCATGAGGGCTAACATCAAAAAGGAGATTTTTATCGCGTTCATAGTCTCTAACCTTCAACCAAAACTACCACTGTCGTTTCCTTCGGGTCAACAGTTTTATCAACCCGGTTTCAATACCTGTTAAAGACAGAGGTATTCAAAGGTTCCCGCAAATCGAAACAGCCCGGGAGGTACAAGACCTGCCGGGCTGGCGAAAGTTGTGAGTCTAGCGAGTTCGTTTCTTCTTGGCCCTGCCAAACGATTGGTTCTCGGCGGAGAAATCACTGCCGCTGTTGCCAACCGGCACCTCGGGTGTACTATCGGAAGTCTCGCCCTTGGACGAAATGTTTCGTCGTGCCCGGTTGCGAACACCGAACTGCGGCTGTGGTGTCGTCTCGTCCTCCGTGTCGGTGGATTCGTCCTGACTTTCGTCTATGGCTTCGGCCATTTCTGCGGGCTCCGGCATTTCATCCTCCGGTTCCGAATCAACTGGGATTGCGGTACTCTCGGTGTCCTCGATGGCCGACGGCTCTTCCTCGATGGGAGTGGGCTCCGGTTCCGCCGCTTCTTCGGAAGCCTCGTCTCCTTCGGAGTCGTTGGAATTGACTGTGACCGTCAGGCTACGACGCTGGAATCCGGTCTTGGACTCTTCGGTAGTGGCCTCTTCGGTAGTGGCCTCTTCGGTAGTGGCTTCTTCCGGGGCTGCGACTTCTTTGTCCGTGCTTTCTTCGTCGCTGGAGACATAGTCGAACTTGGGCAGTGACTTTTCTGCTTCATCCGAAGGCGCCGGCTTGTCTTCAGGAGTTGATTTGACCTCCGATTCCTGACTGGCGGCCGATTCCTCAGTCCTGCGACGAGCTGCATCGGAGGCTGCCTTGCTGAGTTCCTCGGCCTGTCGCATGGCGGCCAATTGGGCTGCCACGCGCGCCCGCTCGCGCTCCAGAGTGTGGTTGGGAATATCCGGCCTGGCGGGCTGGGCTGCCGGCTCGGAGCTTTCAGTCTTTGGCTGCTTATCTGCTCTCGGAGGCTTGTCGGTCTTGGGAGCCTTCTCAGGCTTGGGTTCAGCCTTAGGCTTGTCTACCGACTTTGGCTCGGAATGCTGCGGCTTTTTTTCGGACTTCTCGGCCTTGGGTGTGCGCTCGGGACGTGCTCCACCTCGCTTCTTTGACGATACCCGACCGAACTTTGGCTCTTTCTTCTCCGGCTCTTTCTTCTCGGGAGTCTTGGCTACTTCGGGTTCGGAGTGATGGGGGGCAGCCGGGCTGTCGAGTTGAGGAACGTCACGACGCGAATCCTCTCGAATCTCGAACGGTGACTTGCCACGACGAGGCTGCTGACGTCGGTCGTCCCGAGAATCGCTACGACGTCCGTTGCGGTCGCGATTACGGTCCGGTCGTCCGTCGTGTCTCTGATCTGATCTTTCCTCACGACGTTGGTCCGATCGTCCGTCACGTCGCTGGTCTGGCCGTCCGTCACGTCGCTGGTCTGGCCGTCCGTCACGGCGTTGGTCTGGCCGTCCGTCACGTCGCTGATCGGGCCGTCCGTCACGGCGCTGATCGGGCCGGCGGTCCTGGCGTTGTCCCCGATCGTGTCGGGAATCGCCGCGGTCTCGTCCACGCGGGCGTCGGTCGCGATCATCGCGGTCGCGGTCCCGGCCGACAGTTTGACGGTCTCGTCCGCGTCCGGTGCGAGTGTCACGGGTACGCTTCGACTCGCCCAACTGATTGGAGATGACTGCCGCAGCTACCGAGTCGCTGAGGATGTGTACGATCGCTGCTCCCCGGGAGATCAGCCACTCGATGGGGATGAGTAAGCTAAGTGCCAACATGATCTTGCTGTCGGCTCCGGGCGCCAGGTCGTCCGATCCCATGCCCATAGCCAGACAGAGAAGACCGACACTCATGATAGCGATTACGCCGTATCCGGCCGAAAGGAACGAGAGCAGGAAAGCTCCCAGGCCGATTACCAGATAGTCGACCAGTCCCAACTCAAAGCCTATCGCATTGGCGGTGAATACCGCTGCCAGCGGCATGAACAAGGCAAGGGCACTGAAACTTAGGCTGCTGCCCAGCGGGAGGGTCATCGATGCTGCCCGATGGCTAACCGAGTTGCGGTCGACAACACAGCTGTATGTTACCGGTAGCGAAACTGCCGACGAACTGGTGCCAAAGGCTGCCGAGATCGCCGGAACAAGATTCTGGTAGTACGAAAGAGCGTTTTTCCCTGCGAATAAAAAGAGAGCGGCCGGAAGAACACCCACGATGAGCAAGAGGAAGCCGCCGAAGACATAGGCCAGCATCGCACCCATTTCGATCAAGGCTGAGCCATCGCCGTAACTCTCGCCGAATACCGTAGCAGTGACAAAGAACAATCCCACCGGAGCGGCCCAGATTACCAGGCGCAGGAGACGGAGAATGGCTTCGTTGAAACCACGAACCAGATCCAATACGGCGCGCTGGCGACTGCCCATGGTTGACAGTACCAGACCGAGCAGCATGGCGACGATGATAAAGCCGAGATAACGGCCTTTGGCCGCCGTGGCCAGATCGGTGGGGATGATCGAGGCAAAGCCAAACCTGAGGGTATCCCAGATTGTAGCCTGCTGCAAGCCGGCCAGCTCACGAGCGAGGGTGGCTTCCGCGATGTCGATACCACCGCCCGGCGAAAGAACAATCGCCAGGATCAAACCGATAACGGTGGCTACGAAAGAGATGCCTGCGAAGTAAGTGGCGGCAAAGCGAATTGCCTTACCGGCGCGATTAGAGTTGCTTAGGGCGGAAATGCCGGTGACGATCGAAGCTACGATCAACGGCAGGACCAGGATTCTTAGCGCAAAGAGAAAAGTCTCCCCCAGAAACGAAAAACCGACCGTGGTGGTCGTCTCGGGCAGGTAGTAACCTGCCAGTCCTCCCAGGATAATCGCCAGGAGGGTGCTCCAGATAACAGCACTTGGAACTTTGAAATTCATTAGTTGAACAACCGATGTTTTGACTCGACTGTGACGGTCGCACCCCGGATCTGTAGGTATCAAATCGAGTCATGTTTTGCTTTCTTCCCGAACCGTTCGGGTCTTTCGCTACTCCGTGAAGTTCCCGGGATGTCTTCGCCGTATCATATCATGCACGCCCTCTCGGCGAATACGGCGTTCACGGCGGACACTAAGATAGTCGCGTCCGGCCGCTTGCGGAGTAATCCCTTTTCAGATACAACTTTACAGAATACCGTTCGAGGTCGATCGATGCAAGGGATTTCTGAGGTGATCGAGCCTAAAGTATTTTGGTGCAAAGAATTAGGGGCCAAGCTGGTCGCCCCGCGCTTTGGCCAATGTTCGGGCGTTGTAGGTCGGGATGCTTGTCATCCCGACACGGTGCGGTTTGTGGTTGGGCCGGGAAGTGTCGGGACCTCGCTACGCGACCCTTCGGGCGAGGGTCCCGACCTACTCTCTGAGGCGATGAAGTAGGGAAGAACCCGCTTCGGGTTCTGCCATCATCCGAATCCCGGTCAGAATAGCGCGGCAGATCCTAAGAAGGATCTTCCCTACTAAGACTTAAGGATAAAAGAAGGCGGCACCGAAAACGGAGCCGCCCTACAGAAGGATTTGTATCGATATCTACGGACACAACGTCGGTTCGGCTCCGCCGTTGAACATGAACTGCACCAGCTTGACTATATCGCCGATGTCGACCTGGCCGGAGCAATCGATATCGGCCACTTCCGGAAGACGAGGCGCCGGTCCGCCGGTGAACATGTAGCCGCTGAGGTAGACGATATCGGCAATGTCAACTTCACCGCTCAGATCGACGTCGCCGGGAATGTGGCCGTGGATAGTCAACGGCAGACCAGCGGTGAAATCATCGGTAGGCGTGCTGAAGCTCAACTCCACCGATGTCTCGACCGATCCCCACAGCGGCGTGAACAGATCGATGATATCGGTCTTAATCAGTGACAGCTCGAGGCTTTCGCCTGCATAAGGTCCGTCGGGGATGATGGCTGAGCCGAAGGTCATCGCATTCCCATCGATTGTAACTGTAACGTCTGTCACGTCGGCAACGGGGGTCCCGTCCGAGATCTCTCCGATGTGAATCAGGAGCGGTGCCGGGTTGACCTCGTTAGCCTCAAAGGCACTCAAGACGGTCATGCTGCTCTGTGACAGGAAGTCTTGGCAGCCAAGATCGGTTGCGCCGATCAGCTCGCCGCAGTCATTGTTCCCGGGCAGGAGAGGAGAGTAGGCGCGAAGAGTATAATCACCGCTTTCCGGATCACAGAACCTCGGATCTACCGAGATGTTGCCATCGGTCGAATAGAAGTCCGATATGTTTCCCGACCAATCCCCGGTCGTGTTTCCATACATGTTGGAACAGGTAAAGTAAGTCTGATATCCCCACGGTTGCTTAAATACGATGCCTGGTCCGTTGAAGCAGAAACTTGAGCTATCGACCCGATATCCTCCGTTAGCCGAGGCAATGCATATCGCGGCGCCCGTTTGTGCCTGGTTGTCCACGAATGTACACGCCTCGAAATTGCCCTGCTGACAGAATACAGCACCACCCGAGTCGGAACTGTTGTTGGCAAATAAAGTTCCGACTATTGTGTTCCGAGCTCTACTTGAATGGACACCTCCTCCTTTTTCAAGGGCAGAGTTCCCTGTGAATGAGCACTCAAATAGGTTTATGGATGCACCTGCAAGCGCACCGCCAATACGAGCATGATTGTCGATGAAGGCGCAGCTTACCAGCCTAGTAGCATCCAGGTTGTATGCTCTCATGTTGATTATTGCCCCTCCCATACCATCTTCGCCTTCGCCCATCGCCACTCCACCTCTGAGTGTTAAGCCAATCAGGTGCAGCGTGAGACTCTCCACGAAAACACGTCCGAGGCCTTGCGCGTCAATGGTCACACAGTCTGGTTCACCTGTCTCAGACCTTATGGGTACACCAATCTTGGCATTGAGGTCGTGCTCATAGTATGTGCCACAGGCAATGACAATAGTATCAGTATAGACAGCATTCTGAATTGCCTCTGATATTGTGGAGTAATCGTCAGGGACATGGATGACTTGTCCCGAGATCAGATCGACCTCGCGAACAGTGGTCATCGAAATGATCTTGTCGCCGGAAGGACACCAGGGACAAATACGGATGGCCGACAGGCGGAAGAAATAGCTTTGATTTCGCTCATAAGGCAGGCCTGTTAGCGGATCATTTGGCAGGGAAAGTTCGTACGCCAGACCGTTGTCCTGGCCCTCCCAGATCAGAGTCCACTCGAAGAGTCCGGTCTGCGGGTTGAAGACAGAATCGTATAACTCGACAAGTCCGTTGGCCAGATCGAAGTTGGCGATTTCCGTCCAGGGACCCACCGGACTGGGACCTTGTTGGATTTTGTACCCTTCAAACTGGTGCGCACTCGGCAGACTTATGCCTTGCGCATCATCCCAGCACAACTCCATCACATCGGAGTCATAGTCATACTCGACGTGGAAAGGTTCTTCGCATTCGCCGGGACCAGGATCGTCGCCAAAACCTGCTTCGTAAGCCATGTGGGCGTACACGGCGTGTGCTTTCATCACCGACACCGATGCGAGATGATTGGGACCCTGCCCAATCACCATGGCCACTATGAGCTCAGTGGAGTCACCGGGAGCGAATGAGATCGGGCCGGAGGTCATCATCATGCGACGGTCGGCCGGGGCGAAATCGAGATCGCCGGTGCCAGTCACCGGGTCGCCGCTATGGAAATAAGACAGATGCTGGCCATTATAGGTATAAGGATCTCCGTCGGCGCTCAACCCTCTCATGTAGTTGAATGATTCGGTGAAGACATTGGGGTCGGTACCATTTGTGTACTTAGCAAACGAAGTCATCTCGAGATTGACGTAACCGGAATACGCTTCACCCCACATTAAGCCGGTGTCGACGGGATTGCCGGTGTAGTGAAGAGGGCCCTGCAGCAAGTTGAAGCCCACGCACGGTGGACGATCTTCGTAGTGGTTTGCATCGTCGTTGTCGGCATTGTAACAGTAGCCAATGTTGAGAATCGTATCACAACCTACCAGATCATCGGTGTGATCGCCCAGGTCGGGGTCATTCCAAAGAGATATGAAGAAGCTGTCGATTTGGTTGCCACCCTTGTTGCTGATGACCCATCGGTGGAAGATCGTGTTGCCCAAAGCCCCGGTTGCATCAAAGGCGAAAGTAGTGTGTTTCACCTCGACTCCCAGCGGATCTGTGAATCCCTCGTTGATGTTGTGGGCGGAGGGATCGGCATCGTTGAACACCGACCAAGTCATCTGGACACCCATCATCTCTGGATTGCCGAACTCATCCACCGGAGCCCCCTGACTAACCGGCCAGTCCAGCCAATCCTGATTGGGATTGTCGCCTAGAGAATCGGAGTAGAGCTTATAGACACGGAAGGCGGGATCGTCCGGCAGAAAAGTCCCATTGGCCATATGTCCCGGGACGAACTCGTCGCCAAACTCTGAGAGGGCGAGGCGGATATCATCATTGACTTTGCCACCTAACCAGAGACCACCAGCGAATAGCACGTAGTCGTCGAGCAAACCGCTCTGTAATTCGGCTATTGAAGTGTAAGGGAAGAAAGTCCCAGCCCCATGGCCGAATACACCGTCAATGTCACGGCCATAGCCGCCGGTGTTGGTTACGAACATCAGAATGTTGGCCGGGTTGATATAGGTATCGTTGTCGGTCGCACGCCCTCCCGGGGCGCCTGCGTCCGGTCGCTCGACACCATGCACTGAGACGCACATCGCTGCCAAGACCAGAACTAAAAGTCCCTTCTTTGCGGTCTTCATTTGTTTGTTCCCTCGTAGAAATCGTTAGTACGTTGCAGTAAGTGGTACTGGTTTATACAAGATAACAGAATCTTCGTTTATGTCAATCGGCCTGTATCTGGAGGGGCAGTCTGGACCTTGTCAGTAAGATTGCTTTGCTTCGCGCGCAATGACTCTCACGAATGGCGTAGGTCGGGATGCTTGTCATCCCGACACGGTGCATTTTGTGGGCGAGTCGGGCAGTGTCGGGACCTCGCTTCGCGACCCTTCGGGCAAGGGTCCCGACCTACTATCTGAGATGATGAAGTAGGGAAGAACCCGCTTCGGGTTCTGCCATCATCGGAATCCAGTTCAAGAGAAGATGGCAGAACCTAGGAAGAATCTTCCCTACAAAAACTGTGATGCCGTGGCTGGCGTACGTTCCCGTGCGCCAAAACTCTGTATCGAGCGTGTCTGGTTTCTACACTCATCCGCTGGTGCGGCTTCGTTCCGGAGCCCGACCTACATTCGGCGTATGCCTGTCCTCCAGACCCCACTGTCTTCTGTCTCGCCATCGTGGCAGGTCTCGGGGAGACCTGCCCTACTTGAGCCACAACACTTGACCGGATTGGATTGGTTGCCTTTCTTAGCCGGAAGCAAGAGAACAGAATAAGGACTCCCTATGGCAACAACTGCATCTCCGGCCAAAGAAGGCCTGTTTCAGCAACTGATGACCATGAGCAGACCGTTCTGGATGGTCAACCTGATGGAAATGCTCGAACGTCTTGCCTATTACGGCGTGAGAGTGGTCATCCCGATTTACATTGCCCAGGCCGACGAAATCGGCGGGCTGCATTTTAGCCAGGCCGACAAGGGCTTCATCTTCTTCTGGTGGGCCATATTCCAGTCTATCACGCCGATGGTCTCCGGTGGATTTGCCGACCGCTACGGCTACAAGAAGACCATTGCTGCCTCGGTGATAATCAAGATCATAGGCTACATACTGATGGCTACCCAGCGGGAGTTCTGGCCGTTCTTCGCCGGCTGTTGTACGCTGGCCCTCGGTACGGCCATCTTCAAGCCGGGTGTTCAAGGGACGATGTGCCAAAGTCTGACCAAGAAGAACTCCTCAGTCGGTTGGGGTACCTTCTATATGCTGGTCAACGTCGGAGGCTTCCTGGGACCGCCGCTGGCCCATTTCCTCTATGGTTACTCCTGGGAGACGGTGTTCTACGGCTGCGCGGTTATCGTGTCGCTGAACCTGCTGGTTCTGTTCACTTACAAGGATCCGGCGCCCGGGGGAGAGCAGAAAGGCAATCCCCTTCTCGTTTTCTGGGTCACGATCAAGAATATCTTCGATGCCCGACTGATCGTGTTCATCTTGATCATGTCCGGCTTCTGGCTGATGTTCATGCAGCTCTTCGATATGCTGCCCAACTTTATTGTCGATTGGGTCGACAGCTCGGCCATCGCGAGAGCGCTGGGCGAACCTTCGTGGATGCTTCAGCAGAACTCCATGCGCGCACCGCAGATCTCGCAGGAATGGATGATCAACCTCAACGCCGGGTTCATTGTTCTGGCCGTGGTGTTTGTATCATACCTCGTCTCCAGGATGCGACGAGTCACCTCGATCTTCTGGGGAATCGTCATCGGTTCGGTTGGTCTGGTTTTGGCAGGATTCACCAGTGCCGGGATATTCTGCCTGGTGGGAATTCTGGTCTTCTCGGTGGGTGAAATGATGTCCTCGCCCAAGATGAACGAGTACCTGGGGGTGATTGCGCCTGAGGGCAAGAAAGGCCTCTACATGGGCTACGCCAATATCCCGCAGGGAATTGGCTGGGCTATCGGTTCACTCTTCGCCGGTCATGTCTATGACCGAGCCGGCGACAAAGCTAACCTGGCCATCGATTATCTCCAGAAGAACCATAGCATCTCCGAAATCGCCCGTCCCGATGCTATGAACAAGCTGGTTGAGGTTTCGGGTATGTCACATCAGGAGGCAACCGATTTGCTGTGGTCCGTGTACAAGCCTTACGAACTTTGGTACCAGTTCGCCGCGATTGGTTTGGCTTCGGCAGTTGCTATGTACTTCTACTCCCGTTGGGTACGCAAGTACGAAGCGGCGGACATCTAGGCTCGTCTGAAGAAGGAATGAACGTGAAGTACCTAATTGTATCCGTAGCAGTTTCGCTGGCGCTGCTCTGTTCCGCCGTGCCCGCACAGGAGTTCGACCCCGGCAAACCTCACTTCGGTCTTTACAGCGAAGATGCTCTCAAGTCGTTTGCGGCCGAGATTACCAAGGCAGCCTGGAAAGTCGATGAGGTAGAGTGTAGTAACTGGCTAAGAGTTCCCACTGCCGAGGGTTTGTTCAACGGCTACTTCGCTCCCGATGTTCCGGTGGGGCTGGTTGTCATGACAGCCTTTGATGCCGACGATGGTACCCCTCTGCCTTGTGGCCTGGTCCAGTGGGTGGATTCGAAGTATCGACGCCGAATCGGTCAGTTCTGGTTTGGCAAGTGGACCGCCACTCATCCCTTCAGTGCCGATATCGAGGCGGATGGGTACAAGCCGATTCTCATGGAGAACCTGGAAGCGCCGCGTGATGTCCTCACTCACGTGAAGATCAAGTTGGCCAAGTACTCCAGCGAAAAGGCTTCCAGTTATGAGATCGCGCGACGGGAGATCCCCTGGATACCGAGAGGGCAGTTACGTGGCCGTGTGACCACCGAACAGGGTCTGCCGGTGGCAGGGGCGACGCTCAAAGTTGGTTCGGGAAACGACACTAATATCGTCGTCTCCGATCAGGACGGCTATTACATCCTTCCCTGCGAGTTCGACAAGGACACCACTCGTCTTATCGTGAGTCATCCGGATTTCCCGACCGTGAACAGCATGGTCCTCAAGAAACATCCCCGTCATATCAAGCAGTATGACGTCGTCCTGGTCAGCGAATCCACATATGCTCTGTCGGATCCTTCGTTGGTGACAATCTCGCTGGAGCTTCTCTGGCGCACCCGTCCGTCCGTAGTGGTCGACGTGGCGACCAACTACGCTCTCTACGTCGAGGATTCGATTCTGACCGACAGTTCATCGCCTATAGGTTCGCGATTGGTCAACATGTCACGTTTGGCCACGCGGGCAGAGAATATGGATCAGTTGAATCAGGCGATGGAGCGGTTAGGCCTGGCCGGCGAACATCTTAGTAAGATGCTCCCTCCGTTGATCACCGAGCAATTGAGCCGGAATCTTGGCGATGGCGCGGCCGAGGCGAGTCTGCATATCATGCTTGAGCGGCAGTAGGCTTCGGAGATACTCTTCTCAAGAATCGAGGCGGGACCTGAGATGGTCCCGCCCTGCAATAAGCTTGCTCGATCGAAAGCGCGAAGCGCTGTTTGTCGGTAACGCTTATTCGCTAACCTTCCACACCTTCCAGACCTTTCCGACCAAATCCGGACCCGGCTTGAGGGTGTCGCCACCCGGCTCCCATCCGGCTGGACAAGCTTCAGCTCCATTGCTTTCGCGGACCAATTGATAGGCTTTCACCTGTCGAATCGATTCGGAGACCTTTCGTCCTACGGGAGGGGTAAGGATTTCGGCAGCCTGGATCACGCCGTCGGGATCGATTATGAAGCGCCCGCGGATATTGACACCGTTGGCTTCGTCGTAAACGCCGTATACTCTTCCAAGATTGCCGGCTCCGTCGGCCACCATTGGCCAGGGGATACCGGACTCGGTCATCTTGTTGAGTTCTTCCTCTTCCCAGATCTTGTGGACAAAGGTGCTGTCCGTCGATACCGAGAGAACTTCCACACCGAGTGCCTTTAGTTCGTCCATCTTAGCGGCGACCGTCGCTAGTTCGGTCGGTCAGACGAAGGTGAAATCGCCGGGATAGAAGCAGAGCAACACCCATTTGCCGGAATAGTCGGAGAGTTTGATATTCTTGAACTCGCCCCTGAAATAGGCAGGAGCTTCGAAATCGGGAGCTGGGCCTCCCACACGCGCGGTCACCATCTCGGACCCTCCTTGATCTTGTGCAGGTTTAACGTCTTCTGAGGGTGTGTCACCAATCACCGTTCCGGTCGGTTTGGCACATCCTACGGGATTGTCAGCCATGAACACCTCCTGAGTCTGAGACAAGAGTGTCTCTGTTTGTCTCTTAAATCAGAATATAGACAAATCTGTCCGACAGGGAACTCAGAATTCGAAAAATCTGAGTTCTGACTCAACAACAGAAAAGCCTCCGGATGCAAGCAACGGATCCGGAGGCTCTTTGGGAGGGAGTATGAATGAGTCTAGTTGCCGCCGGGACCTCGTCGGAATCCTCGCCCAGGACCATCGTGGCCGTGGCCCGGGCCGGGACGGTTCTGCTTCATCTCTTCGAGTGAGGCTATCTGCTCATCGGTCAAGAGAGCTTCGATTTCGGAGCGGATCTGCTCACGCAGTTCCTGCCCGGCTTCGCGATCGCGCGCCTCGCGGGCGGCTTCCATTTCCTCCTGGTACGACTCGAATATGGCTCTGATGGCGGCAACCTGGTCGTCAGTGAGCTGCAGGGCTTCGGTCATGTGCTGCAGTCGTTTCTCGAGTCGCTCTTCGGGTGATAGCGATTCGCCGTCAGGTCCTCGACCAAACTTGCGACCCTTCTCCTGTCGATACTGTTCCAGCAGCGCGTATTGCTCCTCGGACAGAATCTCCTGCATCCGCGTACGAGCTTCCTCGTGAAGAGCTTTGAGGGCTTCGCGAATCTCCTCGCGGGGCGTGTCTTCGTCAAAGCCGGCCCTGATTTCTTCGTGACGGGCGCGGATCTCCTCGCGAAGAGCTTCCATAGCTTCCTTCTGTTCTTCGGTCAGTCCCAGTTCATCGATGAGATCGTCCGGTAGTTCGCCGCTCGGATTCTGGCTGGTATAGGACAGGTCGTTGGACGAGGTCACTCCTTCGCTGGATTGGTCGGAACAGCCGACCAGGGCCACGACCAAGATCAGGAGCAGTTTGACGGTAATCAGGCGCAATGCAACGGTAATCATTGGGAACTCCTTTCGGATCAATTGCTTGTTGTCGACTTGGGTGAACTGGCGACGGAGAAGAGGTAGCCTTCGCTCCGGATTGAACGTATCAAGGGAAGCCCGTGGTTGCCGAGTTTGCGTCGCAGTCGCGACACCCTCAGATCAATCGTGCGATTGAGACCATCGTACTCCAAGCGCAGGAGCTGCTCGAACAGCTCGTCGCGAGTGACTACGCGGTCGTTGTTTGTAGCCAGGTACCACATCAGGTCGAACTCGGCCGCCGTCAGATCTACACGACCGCCTTCGAAGCTAACTTGTTTGGCGTTGCGATCGATCGTGAGATTGCCCAGTCTAACCAGGCTTGGGCGGATAGGGGATTCGACAGAGTTTGATTCTGATCTATGCATTTCGGTTCTCCTGTGCCTGTCTATGCGATTCACAGCTATGACAGCCCACAGGATCGAAGGGATTAATAATGATACAAAAATAGGGAAGGACGGCAACGAGGTCTGAATCGGACCGCTATTTGATTGCTGGAGTGACTAATTCCGGTTCGAGTCCGTGGATTACCCAGCGGAGTGCCTGCTTTTCCCAATCGGGGTTTCTATTGGCGTTGATAAACCTGGTGGCATCTTCGGTGCCGGCCGAGAATCCTACCTGACGGGCGTTGAACTCCAGGATGGGGGAGATCACCACTATGGCGATTCGTTCGAGGTTGCCTTCCAGTTGTCTTCGCTGTGAATCCTGCAACCTCTGGTGATCCTCGGAGCTGGGCGGGATAGCCTCGCGCAGATCCACGAGCATGGAATATGGCTTATCGAACTCGGCGCAGATGGCTTCCTTTTCGGCAACGTAGCGAGCCAGTTCGCCCTCGGCGTAGATTCCGGCGATCCTTACACAAAGACCGTAACTTGTCTTCTCAATCTTGTACATGTCAATAAGATAGATTAGAGTCTTGCTGCAATCAGGCTCTTATGGATGTTGTCGACTGATCCTGGGTGAGTCTTAACATGCTGCCGAAGGCAAGAAGGGTTAGGGCCGGTACTCCGGTCCATGCGCAGAAGACGAGGTTTAATCCTCTTTGATATCCGATTTAGCAGGAGTTCGATCAAGTTCGTTCCTCACCGCTCTGGCCATAGTGGAACGAGTAACCGGTTTGCGGAGGAAGGCGCCCGCGCCCAGTTCTTGCACCTTCATTACTCTCTCCGACTCTGAGAATCCGGACAGGACTATAGCCCTCTGGCCGGCGTTGAATTCCAGGATTCGCCGGTAGGTTTCGGTTCCGTCAACTCCACCCGGCATAACCATGTCCAACATGACCAAATCATGCGGCTGCCGCCTCAGGAACTCAACCGCCTCCTCGCCACTTTCCACGGCCGTCACGCTGTAACCTAGTTTGCGAAGAATGGCACTGTTGACCTCACGTTGAATAGCGTCGTCGTCGACCAACATGATCGACTCCTCGCCGCCGGACAGTCGCGCCTCCTCATCGGCGGAAATCTCACCCCGGGTAATAGGGAAGTAGAGGAAGAACGAAGTTCCGTGGCCTACTTTGCTGACCATGTCAACGTAACCATCATGATCCTTCAGGACGGCATCAACAACACTCAGCCCCAGTCCGGTACCCCGCTGACGATCGGCGGTCTTGGTAGAGAAGAAGGGATCGAAGATCTGGCTCTGGATCCCCTCATCGATACCGCAGCCATCGTCAGATATCGTCAGCTTCACGTACTCGCCACGAGGCACCTGGCCGAAATTGACGGCGGTTTCATCGGCATAGTAGTTCTCGGTTGTGACCCTAATCTGTCCAACGCCGTGCACGGCGTCCCGGGCGTTCATGAGCAGATTGATCAAAGCGCGATGGATTTGCGCCGCGCCCCCTTTGATCGGCATCAGGTCACTGCTCAGGTCCAACTCGAATGCCACGGTTCTGAACGAGCTGCCAATCTCCTGAGACGCTTGCCTCACGATCTTGTTCAGGTCGACCAGGTCATGATTGTAGTGGCCACGACGACCCATGGTCAGAAGGTCCTGGTTGATGTCGGACATCTTCTGGGCGGCGCTCTCGATGGTGTCGACGTATGTCAAGGCTGGATGATCGGCGCTGAGTTCTTCCCGGATGAACTCGGGATATGCCATCAAAGGCGACAACAGATTGTTGAAATCGTGGGCTACTTGTCCGGCGATGGTACCGGCCAACTCAAGTCTCTTGGCGCGAGATCCGAGTTCCTCCAGGCGTTTGCGTTCGGTGATGTCGACGTGTGATCCGAGGACGCGAACCGGTTCGCCGGAATCGTCACATATCACCGATGTCTGAGCCAGAATCCAGATGTAATTGCCGTCGGCGTGGCGCATGCGGAACTCGACCTGGTAGTTTTGGCTGCGCTCACCGATCATCCTGTCCATGTGGCGCATTGTTCGCTCGACATCGTCCGGGTGGATTCGGCTGGTCCACTCTTCCAGATTATTGGCGACTTCGTCCTCCTTGCAGCCAAGTTGCGCTTTCCACTCGGGCGAATAGTCAACTTCGTTGGTAGTCAAATCCCAGTCCCACAAGCCGACGCGACCGGCTTTGACCGCCTCTTGCTGGCGCATATGGGCATCCCTGAGTTTCTGTTCGGCCAGCTTGCGCTCGGTGACGTCCTGGGAGATTATCTGAGCCGAAGTGTATTTGTTCTCGGCGTTGGGGATAGGCTGAACTCGCGACAAGAGCCAACGAGTGCCCTCGGGGAACTTCACCTGGTCCTCGAATTCCGCGGACTCTCCTGAGTCGATCACTCGTCTGATCCGTTCGACATATGAAGGACCCGTTTCGGGGTGCAGGTCACCGAAAGACTTGCCCACAAAGTCGTCCGGCTTGCCACCGAACCATTGTGCCACCTGGTTATTCATCATCTTGCAGACGCCATCGCGATCGTAGACCGAGAACAGTACTTCCGCGTTATCGAACAGAAGACGGTACTTGGCTTCGCTTTCACGCAAAGCCGCTTCGGCCTCCTTGCGCTCTGTTATGTTCTCTGAAATTACCTGCACACCCGTAATTGATCCTTGCTCATCGGTCATAGGCGTATAGGTCGAGATGAAATGGAAGTTTCCAGTTGGAAGCTCAATGCGGTCTTCCCATTGGCGCTGCTCAGCTCCAGCCGAAACTTCCTGCATGCGGCGTAGATACTTGTTACCCATCTCCTTGTCGAGGAGGTCGACGATGTTTCTGCCTACCAACTGATCAGCGGTCGAGTTCATGTCCTCACAGGCCTTGCGGTTCATCAGCAGGCAGTTGCCGTCAAGATCCCAATAGCCGATACCCAGTCCGGCGTGGTCGAGAAGAAGTCGGTGTTTCTCTTCGCTTTCGGAGAGGGCCGCCTCGGACGCTTTCCGGGCTGTGATATCGGTGTTGGTCCCGACCATGCGGGTTGGACGTCCCTCGTCGTCAAAGTCCACTACTTTCCCGCGGCCGAGAATCCACACCCAGCTACCCGACTTGGATTTGAGACGATGCTCGATTTGCATATCTCCCTGGGGATCGTTAAGGTACTCCGCAATTGATGCCCGAGCTCTATCCTTGTCCTCGGGGTGCAGGAGTTTGCGCCAGGTTTCACCACCAGCCGTTAACTCATCCGGTTCGTAACCAAGCATAGCCCAGTAGCCGGGGCTGAAGTAAGCTCTGTCGGTTGTCAGATCCCAGTCCCAGAGACCGTCTCGGGTGGCTTCCATAGCCAGCTGGAAACGCTGTTCACTGGCTTGAAGCCTCTCGTTGGCCTGCTTCATCTGGGTAATATCAATCGACGTTCCGATGTAGATTTCTTTTCCGTTTTCGTCGTAATCGAGAAGGGCGTACATAAGACAGTCGAATACGGACCCATCTTTGCGCTTGGCCTTGAACTCGAAGCTGCGACTGCCTTTGTGCTTCAGGGCTTCTATCAACCGACGTGGTTCCTCGGGATCAAGGCAATGATCTACCGATGAAGTGCCAATCAGTTCTTCGGCGGAGTCGTAACCCCACATTTTGACGTACGCCTGGTTGACATACACGAACTTGCCGTCTTCATTGACGATATCGAAGCCGTTCAAGGAGTTATCGAGCGATTTGTTAACCATACGCAGACGGCCCTGCATCTTGCGGCGTTCCGAAATGTCCTGGCCAATTATCAAGGTTGCGGGCTCACCTCTCAGAGTGATAGCAGTTGACCGTGATTCAATCATCAAGGTACTGCCGTCCTTGCGCAGCAACTCGATCTCGACGGGCGGGTTGTCTTTGCCCTCCGCCAAACGATTCATTCGCTCGGCTACCAGTTTGAGCGATTTGGGGGCAATCGTGTCGAGTGCCGATACTCCAATGACATCTTCTGGGTTTTCGTAACCCATCATCCTGGCAGCCTCGGGATTGGCGTAGGCGTACTCACCGTTTTGGACTACACAGATGGAGTTGGGGGAAGCATCGAAAAGGGCTCTGTATCGGTCCTCGCTCTCTTGAAGTTCGACTGCCGCCCGTCGTTGCTCCAATCCGAGGGCCAGATTTGTGGAAAGTCTCTCAAAGAGGGCGATGCGGTGTTCATCGAATCGGTTGCGATGCTTGTCGTTGAACTGGAGTAGTCCGATGGTTTCGTCGCCGCATCGCAAAGGAATGAGCGCCATCGATTCATAGCCTTCGGCAGGACATCGGCCACGCAACTCCGGCGATACATACTCTTCGGGAGGATTTGCGAGAAGCTCCGAGGTGCTGTTGGTCCAGAAACTTCCAAACTCGGTAAAGAACGGGTACTTGGTGTCGGTGTGACCTCTTATCACGGTTCCACACATGCAGCCCAGCACCGATTCACCTTTGGCAGAACAAATGATCCGGCCATTTTCGTCCAGTTTGCAGAGTCGACTTTCCGCAGCGATGAACTCCTTACTAAAACCGCTGGTCTCGAAGTAAGGGTAGTCCTGTCCTTCGTTCATCCGTATTGCAACTGCTTCGCATCCCGACCATTCGCGCATCAATCCGCATACATCCTTCATGAGTGCCTGGATGTTGTTGCGGCGATTGAGCTGGCCAAACAGTCTAAGAGTGAACTCTCGTTCCGCCTCGGCTCGCTTGCGATCACTGATATCTCGCACAAAGGACAAGATCTTGTTGTGTTCCTGACCAAGGTATCGCGCGCTTACTTCGACATCGATCAGGCGACCGTCTTTCCGGCGATGTCTGGTCTCAAACCTGGCGGTGCCCTTTTCCTTGATTTCGCCAATCGTTTCGAAAACCTCCTGCTCTGGCTGGAGTGCTTCAATATCCGCGATGGACATAGTCAGCAGCTCCTCACGGGAGTAGCCAAGCATGGTGCTGATGGCGTCGTTCGCGTTTTGGATGTTACCGTGTAGATCAACGTCGAAGAAGCCATCGGTGGAAGTAAGGATGAGGGATTCGAACTCTCGTCGAGTGGCGTCGCGGTGGGAAGTGTCCCTGGTTATTCCTTGAACTCCGACTATCTTCCCGTCCCTAACCAAGGGAGCTACTCCCACCTCGATCGGTACGTAGCTACCGTCGCTACGGATGCCCGTAAGTTCGACCAGCTGAAACTCGCGCCCCGCGATTGTCTCCTCAAATGCCTTCTGTGCTTTAGGCAAGTCCTGCGCGGCAACCAAATCTGAGATTCCGAATCCATCGATCTCGCCCGGCGAATACCCGAAGATCTTCTCGCCGGCGGGAGATGAATAGGTCAAATGCCCCGTTCTGTCCATTTGCCAGATACCCTCAGCCGCTGACTCGGCGATCAGACGG
>Ga0180430_10001664_pt1 | contig 21195 bp, 16 predicted proteins | sample SS_ome_9_FD_132999 | JGI IMG/M metagenome (GOLD analysis project Ga0180430, IMG submission 132999) | Hypersaline lake sediment archaeal communities from the Salton Sea, California, USA - SS_1_S_2 metaG | ecosystem: Environmental > Aquatic > Non-marine Saline and Alkaline > Hypersaline >... | reverse complement strand
TGGCTGTAAGTGTTCGGATCCGTGGGATCCGGATCCGGAATGTCGGTGTAAATAGCAATGTCGAAGCTTTCGATCTCTCCAGTTGTGCCGTTAAGCCACGAACCCCAGAAATGGATTTCGTCGACAGGGCCCGATTGAGAACACATCCAGTCGTCGGCCAACACCTGGCCGTTACTGGCGTTAACATTCCACCCCTCTTCGTCCGGAAGCTGAGGGAAATGCATTTTGTGTCCGTCTCCGGGGAACCAGTCGGTATGGGCCGTACTAGTCCACATTAGAAATAGAGCGACACATAACGTGAGTTTCCTTACCATGACGTTACTCCTGCACCCTGCGGGTGTCTCTGATATTTGTGGGACGCTATGAATACCGCGACGGTTTGCTCCGTCGTCTTCTCTCGCTGAATTGTGTTAGCTGGACTTAAGGGACCGGGCTGGACAGAATGGCCGGTCAGATACGCGTTTCGAACTAATTACGAGACAATATAGGACTAAAATAGTCCAGTTGTCAACCGTTGATTGTCAGTTTGGTGTCTTTAGAAGCATTAGTCGACAACAGAGGGGTAAGGTTCAGGGATTTCGTGGGTCAATACAGTACATGTTTGAGTATCTGACGGCAGTAGGTTTGGCCAGAAGAATGGAGGTATGTTGTAGGTGTATATCTCCCGTCCCGTTGGCCGCTACTAATGACAGGTCTCGACATACGATTAGACCGGCCACTGCACGAAAAAGGCGGACCCACAAAGGGTCCGCCTCATCTAGATATGGTTGCAAGTGTTTTACGGACAAGGTACCGGCGGAGGGCCACCCTGGAACATATAGGCTACCAGGTAGACCAGATCGGCAATATCCGGAACTGCGGAGCCATCGCCGTTGACATCGGCTTCCTCCATGCACGGCGGAGGCGGGCCTCCGTTGAACATGAAGGCTACCAGATAGACCAGATCGGCGATATCCGGGCCCGATCCATTGTGGTCGATGTCGCCGCGAATAACGCAGCAACCGGTCTGACCGTAGATCGAGAAGGCCAGATCGACCGACTCTCCCGCATAGGGGTGAGGCGGGATGTAACGCATCTCAACCCAGGGGAATGCCGGCGGCCCGGTTTCAAGAGCCCAGACAGCATCATCGTTCCAGTGTTCAGACGAAGACTTCCAACCGAAGAACCAGACATCGTCTTGCAGGAAGGCCTGTACGCTCAGCCAGTAGACGATCGGGTTTTCCGGCGTTCCGTGCTGGCGGAAGCAGTCTTCGTCATCCATCGTGAAGATATACTCCCAGCACTGGGTGTCGCCGTTGGGTGTATAGAATTGCTGCACCGGGTCCATCCAGCCTTCGTTGAGATTGTCGGCATAGAGACGGCACTCATAGGATCCGGGCTGGAAGGTAAGTACACACAGTTCATCGCCGGGTTTGCTGAACGCGGTAGGATCGCGATCCGGAGCGGTGCAGTCGCCACCCGTCGGATCCTGAGGTTGCATGCGAACGGAGCCGGTTGTGGTTCCGGCCAGTCCGTCAAGAACGCCGCCGGGTGTACCCTCGAATTCAATGTCGTAGGTGATGTCGAAGAAGCTATCGACAGCGAAATCCCCGCTGGGCAATCGTGTCAGAGTCGTCTGTCCGGAACTTGGTAGTCCGAAATTGCTTCCGGCGGTAATATTAAGAATCTCAAAGTCGGGATCGGCTCTCAATCCACCAATCAAGGTCATAGAGACGATCTCTGACTCGAACTGCTGAACCGGGTCGCCCGGATTGCGCGGACCGGTGTGTATTTCGAACTCAACCGGCAGAGTGATTTGACGTGACCAGCCTTCAAGCTGTCCGGTGCCGACGACAGTGAAGCTCCATTGCGCCTGGAAGCACTGGAAGTTGCCTCCCAACGATCCACCCTCGCCTTCGCACGATCCCTGTGGCAGTTGACCTGAACAATCGGTCAGATCGATGCAGGTGAAGACATCGAAGAAGGAATCGAAGTGCATCTCGGTACCCGGAGGAAGACCCTCGGAGGCTACCAGAGGAGTCAGCGGATAGATCGGACACGGTGCGGGGAGTGACGGTGTTCCACCGGTATTGGGTATGTCGCTCCACAGTTTGAGCTCGAAAGTCGGGCTGCACGGGTCACCAAGCGGGAACTGGTCGTTCAGCCACGAGCCAAACACGTGCACCTTCGTGATTTTGCCCGAATCTGTGCACAGGAAGTCGTCCGCAAGCACGTCGAACGGGAACATATCCAGGACATCCATGCCCATTTCGCTCAGGTCCGGCGGTTGATGCCATTTGCGACCTTCCGGTTCCTCGCAGGCGTCGTCAACTCCGTTTCCGTCGCCATCTCCAAGACAGATGCTTGCGTCACCGAGATAGGTGAAGCCCTGACCTTCACAATCGGACTGGGTCGTCGTGAAACAGCCGCCTACGTCGTCGCAGCAGGCTCCGGTTGCCGGCTGCGGACACGGATTCGGGGTACAGGAAGTGCCATCGCCGTAGTAAGTGTCTCCGGCAGCTTCACACAGAGCCTGAGTCGTTATATAGCAGGTGCCGTCGTCCACGCAGCAAGCTCCTTGCGGCTGCGGGCAGGGATTGGGAGTACAGGGGATATTGTCACCCCAATAGGTCCCACCCAGCGTAACGCATGAATCGGCCGTCATCTGAGCACAAGTGCGGTCGGGGAAACAGCAGGCTCCGATTACCTGATCACCCTCGTTGATTACGAAGGACAGATCCATCGACTGTCCGCCATTCGCGCGAACACAGGAATGCTCGATGAATCCGAAGGGAATCTCGAAATTGAATCCGCGGATGTCAATCGAGACCCATTCCGGATTGTAGTCCGGGATCTCATAATCAAACACATAGTGTCCGCCGAAGTTATCGCTGGCCAGCAACGTAGCGCGACCTATGTAAAGTTGCTCCGGGACTCCGGGCAGTGGCGGAGCGCTGTCCCCAGGGGGCTGCTCGATAGACCAGAGATCGGTCGACCAGTTTACAGCAAACTCGATGTAGGCCCCGGGACCCAGGGGGAAAGCATCAAATTCAATGTGAATGACCTTCTTACGCTCGGTATCGAAGGGATGGTCGTAGAACCAGATATTCCACCAGCCTTCTTCGGGATAGAAGTACCAGCCTTGACCGAAGAAGTCTGTGCCACCGCCGTTGATCACGTTGCCGGCGGCATCCACTGTGACGAAGTAGTCGTTGACGATGGTCTGGGCATCATCCGGCTCAAACAGTTCCAGCCAGCCGGCACCGGGTGTGAAGTAGGTGGCATCGTCGTTCCAGTGTTCGATCGATGACTTCCAACCCCATTGTGCATCAGGTGTATTGGGGGAGACATTGGCCGTGATCGACAGCCAGTAGATTGTTCCCTGCTCCTGGATGAAAGGATCTTCGATCCCGACGACGTTGTACTGGAAGTAGTTGTCGTGATCGGGGTGAATCGTTTCGTCGGTAATCGGGTTGTACCATCCTTCCCACAGTTGCGGGTCGGGAGTGAGGTGACGAACCATCACCTCGGAGATGGGGAAGTCCCTGGACCAGAGCAGTTGTCCCGGCATGCTCCAATTGGCCGGGTCTTGAGGATCCGGGTCGGGTACATCGGTGTAGATTTCGATCGTAAAACCATCGATAATCCCTTCGACACCACCGTACCAGGAACCCCAGAAATGGATCTCGTCCACCGGTCCGGACTGGGAGCACAACCAGTCGTCGGCCAGGAACTGTCCGTTTGTAGCGAATACATTCCACCCCTCTTCGTCAGGAAGCTGGGGGAAATGCATCTTGTGTCCGTCGCCGGGGAACCAATCCGCATTGGCCGAAACGGCCAGGATCAGAATTCCGACTACCAGACACGCGAGTTTCCGTACCATAGCACCACTCCTGCGCCCTGCGGGCGCCTTTGATATTTGTAGGACCTGAGGCTTCTTTTGTCACGGTCAAGCCGTGATTATACTTGTCGATTTAGATTGCTTGGCTGACAGATCCGGCTGGAACCAGAAACCGGATGATGTTACTCGCTTCTTAATTACCCTCTACACCAATATAACACATAAGCGACTGTTTAGTCAATCTTTGCGTTGGCGTAGTAAGGCCTGCACAGAGTTAGTCCGCGGGAACCTGAAAAGGTTCGCGTGACAGCGCCGATTTCTTGCGAACCCGACTTATTTTGCCTATTTTAGCTGCCACGTTAAAAGAACAATGCAGCGGAGAGTCACAATGTCCGAACAGAAATCTGCCGAAAGTCTGACCTGGGATCTGGAATCGGTCTTCCCCGGAGGATGCGGCTCGGAGAAATTCAAGAAACATCGAGAAAAAGTAGAACACGACCTCGGTCGGGCGGAAAAGCTCTTTGGCAGTCTTCCGGCTACCATTGACGAAGAGAATGTTACCCGCTGGGCCGATATGGTCGAACTCTTGCAGTCGTTGGCCGACAACATCGATTTGGTCGAAGCCTTTTCCGGTTGTCACGCCTCGGCCAATGTCGACGATGCCGAAGCCATCACGATTATGGCTCAGGGCGACTTGTTCGCCTCTCGTTGGAGGAAGCTCAAAGCTCAACTGGAAGCGGCCTCTTTGAAGCAGGACGAGTCTTCCTGGAAACTCCTGTGCGACAAGCGTCGGATGCAGCCGATCCAGTTTTTCCTCTCAGAACTCCGTCGTATTGCCAAGAGCAAGATGCCTATCGAGCAGGAAGAGCTGGCTCTGGATCTCGCCGTCGACGGCCTCAATGCCTGGAACCACCTCTACGACAAGATGGCTGGCGATATCCGAGTTGATTTCAAGGAAGGGAACGTTACCACGACCATGTCCCTGGGACAGGTCGCGACTAAAATGGCCAATCCCGATCGCGAAGTTCGAAAGCAGGCGTTCGAAAAGATGTACGAGGGATGGAGACCATACAGCAGTGCCGCGGCCATGGCGCTCAATGCGATCTCCGGTTTCCGCTTGTCCTGGCACGGGCATCGTGGTTGGGAGTCACCGCTGGTTGAAGCGCTCCAGATGGCTCGCCTGCAGAAGAAGACTCTCGATACTATGTGGAGAGTTGTCCACGCCAAGACCCCGGGACTCGAGGGTTATATTGATGCCAAGATGAAGCTACTGGATTTCAAACGTTTTACCTGGTACGATCAAGTCGCTCCGTGCGGAGAGGCCGATACCACCTTTAGCTTCAAGCAGGCCGGTGACCTGGTGGTCAAATACGCCCGCACGTTCTCGAAAGAGATGGCGGACTTCTTCCGCATGGCCCTGGACAAGCGCTGGGTCGAGGCCGAAGACCGTCCGGGCAAGCGTGGTGGCGCCTTCTGCACTAGTCTGGGACCGATCAAAGAATCTCGCGTCTTCATGACCTTTGCCGGTACGTTTGATACGCTGCTGACGCTGGCCCACGAGCTGGGACATGCCTACCACCATCACGTCCTGGGGGACACGCCGACATTCGCCTCGAGCTACCCCATGACGCTGGCTGAGACTGCCTCAATCTTTGCCGAAACCCTTACTCTGGATGCGGCCCTGTCAGCCTGCAAAGACCCGCAGGAGAAGATCATGCTGATCGATCTCCGCCTGCAGTCGGCTTACGGGCTCATGTGCGATCTTCAGAGTCGGTACCGTTTCGAGACCGATCTCTACAAGCAGCGCCGGAAGGGCGTTCTTGATGTCGACACCTTGAACAAGATGATGATCAAGGCGCAGAAGAAATCGTACGGGAAACTTCTCGACAAGTCCGGATATCATCCGTTGTTCTGGAACACGAAGTTGCACTTCTATCTGGCCGATATTCCGTTCTATAACTTCCCCTACACCTTCGGCTACCTGTTTGCCGGCGGTGTCTACGATCGGGCTCAAAAGGAAGGCAAGGCGTTTGCGAAGAACTATCGCGACCTGCTGATGGAATCGGGCAGCATGCCCTGCGAAGAGCTGGCCCAGAAGCATCTTGGAGTCGACCTGACTTCCGAGGAGTTCTGGAGCGACGCCTGCGATCGGGCCCTGGCCGATGTCGATGACTTCGTCAAGCTGGTTGACAAGCTGTAGGCGGATTCATGGCGCCAGATATTGAGAAGAAAGAAGAGTCTGTACTCTGGAAGGACGAGGTCAATCGCGACCTCGTTCTTGATATAGGGAAGAAGATCAAGCGAGCCTACCGCGGCTTCAAGGTTGACGCCTTCGCAGATGCCGTTACCACCGAAGGTTTCGAGAATCTGGAACTAAAGGATCGGCTGGATAAGATCTCCCGGGCATTCGGTGAGTTTCTGCCGTCTGATTTTCCCAAAGCCGCGAAGATAGCCGTCAAGGCTGCTCCCGATATCAAAGGTTTCGGCAACTGGGCCCTGACCATGTTCGTTGATTCACACGGTCACGACGACTTCGAGCTGGCTGTCGACACCCTGGCGGAACTGACCAAGCACGGCACCGCCGAGTTTGCGGTTCGTTCTTTTATCAACGCCCGCCCGGCGTTTATGATCAAGAAGATGACCAGGTGGGCAAAGGACAAGAACGAAGATGTCCGGCGGTTGGCTGCCGAGGGCACACGTCCCCGCGGTGTCTGGGTGGCCCATATCGACTCCTTCCGAAAAGATCCGACACCGGTCATCAAGTTGCTGGACATCCTCCGTGACGATCCCTCGCTGTACGTTCGCAAAGCTGTGGCCAACAACTTGAATGACATCTCCAAAGATCATCCGGACGTCGCGATCGCTACCGGGTTGCGCTGGCAGAAAGATAAGTCAGAGCGAACCGACTGGATAATCAAGCACGGTTGTCGCACCCTGATCAAACAAGGGCATCCCGATGTCTTCCCGCTCCTGGGCTTTACGGCCAGACCGAAAGTCGAGGTCGAGACGTTCAAGCTGTCGACAAAACGATTGAAGATCGGAGACAAACTGAAGCTGTCGGCGGTCATCATGTCAGAGGCCAAGAAGAAGCAACGGTTGGCGATCGACCTGCGCATGCACTACGTCAAGAAGAATGGCAAGACCAGCCCCAAAGTGTTCAAGTGGTCGGAGAAGGATCTGCCGGCCGGGAAGAGGCTGGATTTGAACATATCGAGATCGTTCAAGGATGTCTCGACACGGAAGCATCATCCGGGCACGCATCGGGCTGAGATCGTGATCAACGGCATCTCGCACGGCGAGCTTGAGTTTGATGTGAAGAGGTGATGTAGTTCAGGGTCGCCCAGGGCTTGCCCTGGGGTATTCTTTGTAGGGCGAGTCCGTCCTCGGTCTCGCCATCCTTGTTTGGTCGGGGGGTGTCGAACGCGGCGGCACCGAAGACGGAGCCGCCCTACAGGGTCGCATCCAATAAGTAAACCCGACGCAAGCGTCGGGCCACCACGGATTAGTCATTGCGAGGAGCGTAGCGACGCGGCAATCTCCTCAAGTCACAAGTGTCGACCGGGAGGTCTGCCGCCCACTGCTACTTCAGTTTATCCAGGAACTCCGTCGCCTCGCGTTTGGAGAGGCCTTGTTCGACCAGGGCTGCCTTGTCAAGGTTCGAGGCTTCCATTGCAGCCCGAATCACCTCCACCTCCTGCGCCGAGAACATGGCTCCGTTGAGATTGTAATCCTCGAACGCTTCGTAAGCCATGGGACAAGCCGATTTGACCATATTGGCCATGACTTCGGCATACAGGCGAATCTCCAACTGGGCATGCTTGTCGAGCCGCAATTTGAGGAAGTGGAACAAGTTGTGGAGGTCGATCTTCCAGTACCATTCGGTGTAGAGAGAAAGCGGGAGGTTGATGCGGGCCAACTCGCGGGCGAGGCCTTCTTCTACCAGCTCGTCATACTTGGCATAGATGTCACCCTGGGTCGAGTTCAGCCAATCGACAAACTTGGATTTCAGTTCGTCCGGTACACCCTCCAGTGCCCGTCCCTGTTTGTTGTCTTTGGACTGGGATCCGATACTCTCCGAGGGGGGAACATAGAACTCTTCCTTCATCACCGAGTAGCGGCCGGACAGTTCGTTGACGTTGGCCGTGCGATGTCTGATCCACTGGCGCGCCACGAATATGGGTAGCTTCACGTGGAACTTGAACTCGACCATCTCGAAGGGGGATGTATGCCGGTGGCGCATGAGATAGCGAATAAGTCCCCGGTCCTCGGAGACCTTTTTGGTTCCGGCGCCGTAGCTCACTCGAGCGGCCTGTACGATTGAGGCGTCGGTGCCCATATAGTCGACCAGGCGTACAAAGCCGTGGTCCAATACCTTGAATTCTTTGTCGAGAAGCTGCTCTGCGGCTTCGTTAGTAGTGTGTGCCAAATCGTCCTCCGTTGTGAATGGGAGAATATAATCGCCTCGCACGCGATGCGCCATCGCTTATTTGGCCGGGTAGAGTCGGGTGACGATTCCACTTTTGCATTGACCGTTTCTGACCAACCGTTATATTGTAACTACTGGGCCGCCAGTTCCAGAGAGGAGAGGTTTCATGCGCAATTCACAGCTTCACATTGCAGCTGTGCTGGTCCTGTTCCTTGTTCTTCCCGCTCAATCCCCAGCTCAAGTCGGAGTCGAAGTTCAGGTCGTGGAGGGATTCTGGAGTGACGGTCAGCAAAACTACCTGAGTACGACCGGGGAGATAGTGTTCGGGATTCGGTACTACAATTACTCAGATAGTACAGTCGGATCGTTTCGGTCGGGCTATCGTCTCACAGCCACATCCGGTGTGCAGTGGGATCACACCTGGATTGAAGGTAACGACGGACCGGGAGGACTTTGGCACTTCACTATCATCACCGAAGAATGCTTAGACTGCGACGGAGTGCCGCCTGATCTGGTTGCTTTCAACGCCATGCCTGCCATGTTTGGGGGCATGCCGCACGGATATGACGAGGAGGCCCTTCGTGTCGGCGTGGTTCTCGGGGATGGCAACGAAACTCTAAACGGCAATACACTCTGTATCGACTCGTCGTTCTTTCCGCCAAACGGCAACTGGCTCTGGTCGTACTCCGGATTTGGTGGTTCCTTTGTACCGGCGTGGAACGGGCCGCTGTGCTACGAGTTCCGGGGACCCGATCCTGACTGTTGCAGCTTGAGGGGAGATGCCGATGGCAACGGGACGGGACCCGATATCGCCGACTTGGTTTACATGGTCGCCTATGCCTTTAGCGGCGGTCCGCCGGTGATTTGCCAGCAAAACGCTGATATCGACAACGATGGTCTGCTGGCGCCCAACATCGCTGATATCGTATATCTGGCCAACTACATGTTCGACGGGGGCCCCGGACTGGATCCTTGTCCTTGATCGTGGCAGGGGAGAGGTTGGAATCTAACCGAGTGTTCCGGGCGAACTCAAATCGTTGACAAAAAGGCCGTCTTAACTATTTTTGAGTGTCAGACCTGAACTACCTACAGAAAAGGGAGAGCCTCATGAAGAAGCACTTAGTCCTCGTTCTAGGCGTTTTCATACTTGCCCTGATTCCACAAACCGGCGCCGCCCAGACATCGGTGACAGTCGATCATGTCGATGGCCTGTGGATAGATCACCTCGCGACCTATGGCATCCCGGGGGCGGAGTATATCCTTCCGGCCTGTGAAACCGTCTTCTACATAAGGTTTAGGAACGACGAAATATCTAAGGTCTCAGGTGCGAATACTGGTTTTCGTATCTACTCACCTGACGGCGCCCAGTGGCAGAATGTTTGGATCGAAGCCCATGACAACATCGGATCCGATGCATTCGACTTGGTAAGCGACGTCAACCATTTCAGTTGTGACGGCCAGGGTTCAGATACTGTCGGCTGGGGAGGCAGTTGTATCGTGGGACCAGGGCTCCCTCCGGGATTCGATGATGTCACCTTGAGAATTGGCGTTAGCTGCGCCCCGTACCACGGAACAACAATCTGCCTCGATTCGAGCTTCTATCCTCCTTCTGGTTTGTGGCTGTGGGCCGGCGGTTTTGGATCGGTGGTGCCGGAGTGGGGCGGTCCGGTCTGCTACGAGATCGCGATTCTGCCCTGCGATTGGGAGGACTACGATGGCGACGGGATTGAAGCCTGCGACAACTGCCCTCATGTCTACAACCCCGACCAAATCGACTCGGACTGGGACGGACGCGGTGATGCCTGTTGCTGCGACCTCAAGGGAGATATCGACGACAACGGCCAGGGGCCAGATATTGCCGACTTGGTGTTTGTCGTTGCCTACATGTTTGACGGTGGCCCTGAACCGCCGTGTATGCAATCGGCCGATGTCGACGGCAACTTCTCGGGACCGGATATTGCCGACCTCGTCACGCTAGTCAGTTTCATGTTTGAGCAGGGACCGCCGTTGCCGGTGTGTCAGTTCGGCGAGGCTGGGTGCAGGTAACGGACATTTAGCCCCACTAAGGACTCCAAGGGCAGGCCGAGCGGCCTGCCTTTTTCTATTCTGACAAGTTAGCCAGGCTCACTTCTCCTCCCGGTTGCTTCGTGGGAAACTTTTGCCTATCTTGGCCGTCTCATACAGAAGACATTCTGACTAATCATAGGAGAAACTAGATGACAGCCAAAGAAGCCTACAAAGAGCTTTCTGATAAGCTTCGCGAAGTACAGCTGCTGGGCTCCTGCGAAGCCGTCCTGGGATGGGACGAGCGGACCTATATGCCCCGCGCCGGATCGAAACTTCGCGCCGATCAAATCGGCCTGCTTTCGGGCATGATTCACGAGAAGTTCACCACGCCGCGAATCGGCGAACTTCTTTCCACGCTGGAGGACTCAGATCTCTCCAAGGGTGACACTATCGAATCGGCCAACATTCGCGAGCTTCGCTACGACTACGATAAGTACACCAAGCTGCCCAAGGAACTGGTTGAGGAAATCTCCAAGACCACGACCCTGGCTCAGGGCGAGTGGGTCAAAGCCCGCGCCGCCAATGACTTCAAATCTTTCCAGCCCTGGCTCGAGAAGGTTCTCGACCTGACAATCAAGAAGGCCGATGCTCTCGGTTACGAGGGTGAGCCGTACAACGCCCTGCTCGACAACTATGAAAAGGGCGCCACGGTCGATTTCATTGCCGATACGTTTGAGGCTCTTCGCAACGACCTGGTGGAACTTCTCGGCAAAATCAAAGATGCTCCCAAGAAGCCGGATGTTTCGATCGTCGAGCGGGTGTATCCGACCGATCTGCAGAAGATTTTCGGCGAGTCGGTAGCGCAGTCGATGGGCTACAACTTCGAAGAGGGTCGTCTCGATGTAACCACCCACCCGTTCTGCACCGGCATAGGCCCCGGCGATACCCGTATCACCACCCGTTACAACCCACACCGTCTTAACGACGCCCTGTTTGGTATTATGCACGAGGCCGGTCACGGATTGTACGAGATGGGTCTCAACAAGGAAGAGATGTTCGGCATGCCGTGCGCCGACTCCGCCTCCCTGGGTGTGCACGAGTCGCAATCACGTATGTGGGAGAACCAGGTCGGCCGTTCCAAGCCGTTCTGGAACTACTTCTTCCCGCAGGCGCAACGGATCTTCAAGGATAGCCTGGGTGGAGTCAATCTCGACGATTTCTACGCGGCCATCAACAACGTCGCACCTTCTTATATCCGTGTCGAAGCCGACGAAGCCACCTACAACTTGCATATCTTGCTCCGTTTCGAACTCGAGCGGGCCATGACCAAGGGCGAACTCAAGCCGGCCGATGTCCCGGGCGAATGGAACGAGCGATTCAAGAAGTACTTTGGAATCGAAGTCGACACCGACGCTCATGGTTGTCTTCAGGATGTCCATTGGTCAGCGGGACTGATGGGCTACTTCCCGACTTATAGTCTGGGCAACCTCATGTCGGCACAGTTCTATAACAAGGCCAAGGAAGATATGCCTGACCTGGAAGATCAGTTCGCTCGCGGCGAGTTCCTCAAGCTGAGAGAATGGCTGCGGACCAACATTCATCAACACGGGACTCGTTATCGTGCCTCTGATTTGGTCAAGCGGGTCTCCGGGCAGGAACTGTCGCACAAGCCGTTGGTGGAGTACATGACGGCCAAGTTCTCCGATATCTACGGATTCTAGGAGCTTCCCCAAGCCATCGAAAAAGGCCGAGAGCAATCTCGGCCTTTTTTGATTTATGGGTGAGGCAGTCTAGGCTGGGTCTTCCTGCAGCATGGTCTTGGGATCCAGGTCAGGGTCGACTTCGTCGAGAAGCCAGCCCAGCGCGATTTTTTCGGCGTTTTCGTGCTGGTTGCAGTCGATGTAACGTTCCCAGGCGTAGATGCCGCTGGATTTGGCAATCCTTCTAAACTGCAGGGCAGTCAGTTTGTTGTTGAGCAGACAGGCCGAGCGCATCATTCCTCGCGAGCGGCAATATGCTTGCACTTCGGTTAGGATTGGCTGGGATTCGGGGGGAATGAGCTCAACTTGTCGCAGATCAGCCAGAACGCAGAACGGACCTTCCACCTGGTGGACCTTCTCCTTCACATCCTCAGCCCATTGCAGGATCTCTTCCAGCAACGGGTGCGGGCCTATCGAAAGGCGAACACCAAACTCGGTTCGTTCAATCTTGTATTCTGCCAATGCGTTTCCTCCGCGTGGTGAAACTGGAGACAGCAAACCCCCTGGTTCCAAACGAATCTATCTTGTCTCCACCTTATACTAGTCGGAATCCCGGCCTGTTTCCTTGAGCAGCGTCCGGAGCTTGATTACAAGGTGACGAGATACAATCCAGGCCTTATCCTTCGGCATACGAATTCGAGACACCCTTCCAGGAGAAATCCATGAGTAAGAAAGAGCAGTCGCACCACGGTCCGGCCGACACCGGCGGCCAGGTGCACCAAAATGAAACACTCAACCTGCTGCACATGAGATCCAGCTGTCGGAGTTTCCATGACAGGCCGATACCCGAGGAAGTCTTACACGACGTCCTGCTGGCCGGGCGCCACGCCGCCACCGGAGGCAATCTGCAGCCTTTCTCGATTGTTAAGATCACCGATCCGGAGGCTCAGAAGAAGCTCGCCAAGTGGAACCACCAGGAATTTATCGCTACGGCCCCCGTCGATCTGCTGTTTTGCCTGGATTTCCGCTGTCTCAAGAGATGGGCGGTAATGGAGAAGGCACCCTTCACTGGAAACTACTCGTTCCGTCACTTCTGGATAGCCTTCCAGGATGTGATCATTGCGGCCCAGAACATTTGCACCGCAGCCGATGCCCTCGACCTGGGTTCGGTGTATATCGGCACGGTCACCGATTGCGTCCCCGAACTACGTGACTTGCTGGAGTTGCCAGAGTTGGTCTATCCGGTGGTGCTTTTGTGTCTGGGATACCCCAAAGATCGCCCCAGTCCCCGAAAGAAGCTGCCCCTGGAAATCCTGGTCCACGAGGAGAAGTATCGGGATGTAGCCGATTCGGTGCTGTTGGAGGCCTACGGCGAGAAGTATTCGCACCCGGGTTTCGAGGCCACCGCCGAGCGACTCGAGACACTGACGCGTTCCTGCACCGTCGCCCACGGGCCGGAGTTCGCCGAGATGTGTCTGCGCGATGTCAACCAACGGGGCAATATCAACATGGTTCAGCGCTATTTCGGCTTGCACTACACTGTCGACGGCATGCCCGAGGGGAATCCCGAGTTTCTTAAGTTAATGGAGGAGTGTGGTTTTCATTGGTTCAAGGAGTTCCGGGGGCCGGTCGATCCTCCTATAGTATAAGGCAAATAAAGTTTGCCTCACGAAGTCACTTTACGGACATTATGGGCCGAGAGATTGAATCCGTATACGGATTGCGAGTACCTGTAACGCTATGAGAATCATTATTGTCGGCGGCGGTGTTGTCGGATATGCTCTGGCCGAACACCTCCTCAAAGAAAAACACCAGCTATCCATGGTCGAGTTGGATCCCGATCTCTGTGTCGAGATCTCCGAGAAACTGGATATCAAGCTGGTCAACGGATCGGGGTCGTCACCCTCGGTAATGATTGAAGCCGGGCTGCCTGACGCCGATTTGGTGCTGGCGGTAACTCCCAACGATGAGGTCAATATCGTCGTTTGCGCTATGGCTGCTCAGTACGGCGTCGAGAAACGAATCGCTCGGTTGCGCAACCGGGAGTTCGACGAACAGAACTCGGCGGTCAAATTGCACCAGATGGGGATTACGTCGGTGATCCATCCTGAGAAGGTACTGGTAGATCATATTCTGCAGTTTGTCCAGACGCCGCACGCCGTTGAGTCGGCCAACTTTGAAGGTGGCCGTATTCTCATGCGCGGCTATCGCGTCCGTGAGAACATGGAGATCGCGCACAAAACACCTCTTCAGATCCGCCAGGAAATCGAGCCCCATGTGGTGTTGTTCGCGGCGATTGTAAGAGCCGGTTCGGGGATGATACCCGACGGCGCCACGGAGATCCTCCCAGGCGATATCGTATACTCTCTTTTCCCGATGGAGTCGTTGGAAAGATTCCTTCAGATGGTGGGGGTCGAACACAAGAAACGACGCAAGATCGTCATTACCGGCGGATCCTACTCCACGGTCGAACTCGCCCATGCCCTGGAAAAAACCGACAACAATGTGATCTATGTCGACCCCAATCTGGAGCACGCCAACAAGATCGCTCCCGAGTTCGACAACGTCCAGGTCCTCCACGGCGATTGCACCCAAAACGACGTGCTGCGCGAAATCAATGTCGACTCAGCCTCGTTCTTTATCGCCGCTTCCAACGCAGCCGACTACAACATGCTGTCCTCGTTGCTGGCGAAGGTCGAGGGTGCCCACGAGGTCATTGCGATTTCAACCGAACGCCAGCACGACAAGTTGTTTCAGTCGATCGGTATCGACCATGTTCTCAATCCGCGCCTGACGGCTGCCCGCGAGATACTCGAAGTGATTTCGCGAGGACAAATCGGCGCCGTTGTGAAACTGTCGGATGTCGATATCGAAGCGGTGCGATTCACTGTTGATATCTCCAGCGAGGTTGCCGGAGTGCCGATCAAAAAACTGGCGCGAAGACTCAAACGTGGATCGATTGTCGGCGTGATCGTTCGCCAGGACTCCATGATCATTCCCGGCGGTGAGACAGTCATCGAAGCCGGTGATCACGTGATTATGATCACCCGTCACAAGCACCTGAACAGTGTTACCAAGCTATTCCGTCCCAAGAAAGACAGGCGGAGATAGATTATGCACAAAACTGCCGTGGCGCAGGCGATCGGCAGGCTCCTCCAGGTTATGGGGCTCCTGCTTTTCTTCCCCCTGGCCATTTCTCTCTATGACTATCGCTCGCTGGGCTTCCCTGAATCGCTGTGGCAGCCCGAATCTCTCGGGCTGGTGATCGCCATTGTCGTCTCACTGGTGGTTGGTACGGTGCTGACCCTGGTCTTCCGAAGCGGTCGCGAACTGCAGGGTACCAAGGAAGGTTACGCGATCGTAACGATCGGCTGGATTCTCCTGGCGCTGGTTTCCTCGATTCCGTTTGTACTCCATTTTCTCTCGGTGCGTACCGGCGCTCATGCCGGCTTTCTGCAAGTTTTCACCGACGCTTACTTCGAAGTAATGTCCGGATTCACTACCACCGGGGCGACGATTCTCACCGATATCGAAGCCTTGCCCCGTTCACTCCATTTCATTCGGTCGCTGACCCATTGGCTTGGCGGGATGGGAATCATCACTCTGGCTCTCGCGATCTTCCCGGCGATGGGTGTCTCCGGCTACCAGATGTTCAGGGGAGAGGTCCCCGGTCCCAGTAAGGACAAACTGGCCCCCCGACTAACTCAGACTGCTTCGGTGCTCTGGGGTGTGTATGTGCTTCTGACCGCTGTTGAAACCGGCGCTCTGATGCTGGTCGGTATGGATTGGTTCGATGCTGTATGCCACTCCTTTGCTACCATGGCCACGGGAGGATTTTCGACGCAGAATGAGTCAATTGCGGGCTTCAACTCCGACACCATCACCTGGATCATCACCCTGTTCATGTACCTGGCGGGAATCAACTTCGTGCTGCATTTCAAAGCCCTGAGGGGAGACCTGCTCTCGATGACGGGCAATCGCGAGTTCCGATTTTACAACGGGGTCATTTTGACCGGTATCGTGCTGGTCACGCTGGTGCTGTATTTTGGCGGTGCCGCCCCTGTGGAGCAGGCGGCCGAACACTTCCGTGCGGGCGATCCCAGTGCCGAGGAGTTCGCGGCCCACTACAACAGTCAAATGGGCAACTACAGCAACTTATACAACATCATTCGCGAGGCGACTTTCCAGATACTGGCCATTGTGACGACGACCGGATTTGCTACCTCCGATTTCGACTTGTGGCCGAACTTTTTGCGCTTGCTCATGGTTATGCTGATGTTTTTTGGTGGCTGCGCCGGCTCTACTGGCGGCGGCATGAAGATGATGCGCATCATGATAGTCTTTAAGATGGCCCTTAACGAACTCCGCAAGCTGACCTTCCCCCGACTGGTAGCGCCGTTGAAGTTGGGAGGTGCGCATATCGAAGACAAGATGGCTATCAACGTGGTGTCGTTTTCGGTCTTGTTTGTCGGGCTGTTCGTTCTCGTCTCTGTGATTATGACTCTGTTCGTTCCGGATCTGACCACGGCGGTGAGCTGCTCGATTGCCACTATAGGGAACATCGGTCCGGGATTGGCCGGAATCGGTGCTGTCGAAAACTATGCCTGGATTCCCATTCCCGGCAAGTGGGTCTTGATTTTGTCGATGCTCCTGGGGAGACTCGAGATCTTCACGGTCCTGATCGTATTCCGCGCCGCAACCTGGCGCAAATAAGGTAGTATAAGAAGCCGTAGGACCTTGTAGACTCCTCGATGGTGATCCATGAAAGAACTGTTTCCCCTCATATTCGCCGCCTTTTCCATCCTGGCCGTTGGCGTGTTCCAGATTCTGTTACTCAAGTATCTCAATCGTAACTGGTGGAACCGCCGCGTAATCCGCCGGGCGGCCTATGCCCTGCCAATGGCGGGAGTGGTGACAGTTGCACTCTGGGCGGTCGGCACAATCTACGACAAGTCATGGCTGTCTTCGCCCATGGCTGTGCTGGCGACACTGGTACTGGTCCTCGAAGTGGGTTTGATGCTCTCGCTGCCGTGGTCGGGATTGGTCCATCTGACTCATCGACTGGCGGTTGTTATCGGTCGAAAACGCCCGGTCAAAAGACGAGTTCTCGACTCCAAGCGGCGAGCGTTTCTCAAGAGCAGTGCCATCATCCTTCCCGCCACCACAGCGGGCTTGAGCGTGGCCGGTGTAGCGCAGGCGGTGGGACCGGTGGATGTTCGCCTGGAGAAGATCTCACTGCCGAACCTTCCACCCGAGCTCGAAGGAGTCCGGTTTCTTCATCTTTCGGACTGTCATCTCGGGACCTATTTCGGATTACGCGATCTGGAAGACGTCCTGGAGCAGGCGGAAGCTCTGAAGCCCGATATGGTGTTGGCTTCGGGGGATATTGCTGATGATCTGAACCAGTTGGGACCGGCGTTGTCGATGATCGAGCAACTCCGGCCAAGACTGGGGGCCTATGCGACCTACGGCAATCACGAGTACTTCCGAGGTGCGCAGCAAACGGCGCGGATCTACGACAAGTCGCCCGTGCAGCTCCTGGTCAATCAGTCGTCATCGGTACAGGATACCGGGATCTATGTCGTCGGGCTCGACGACCCTGTGCACATGCGGGGAGGAACCGGTGACTTCTTCCGTCATAGTGTCGAGCAAGCCATGTTCAGAGTGCCGATAGACTCTCTGAAGATCATGATGAGTCACCGTCCTGTCGCGATTGAGGAAGCCTCGCAGTATGGTGTCGATCTTGTCGTGGCGGGACACACCCACGGTGGACAGATTGGCTGGAGGGGAAGGTCGATTTTCGAGGGCGCGTTTGGCGCCAAGTATCTCTGGGGTCACTACACGGTGGGTAGCTCTCGTCTGTATACTTCGGCGGGCACGGGTCATTGGTTCCCTTACCGATTCCAATGTCAGGCCGAAGCACCCGTGTTCGAGTTGACCCGTTCGTGATGTGATCACGACAGTCACAAAACCTCCGTTTCCCCTATGAAAAAAACCAAAAAAGCGTGCTGCGAGTGCGTTTTTATATTGCATCACATTCCTGGAAAACTCTAGCTTGTCGTTGGTTGAACTCGTCTGCGGAGCACCTTCGACACTTTCGGACAACCATATCAGAACGAAGACAAAAGAATAGATATAAGAGACCGAAACCTATTCGTTAAAGGAGCTACCATGGCTGTAGCGAAGAAGAAGGCACCAGCCAAGAAGAAGGCCGCCGCCAAGAAACCGGCTGCCAAAAAGACCGCCGCCAAGAAGCCGGCCGCCAAGAAGAAGGCTGCGGCCAAGAAGCCGGCTGCTAAGAAGACGACGGCCAAGAAGACCACCGCCAAGAAGACAGTCAAGAAGGCTGTAGCCAAGAAGACTACCGCTAAGAAGGCTGCTCCCAAGAAGAAGGCGACCAAGCGTAAACCGAACGAAGCGTTCATGCGCCCGATGACTCTCTCCGAGGACCTCCAGGCGATCGTCGGCAAGAAGCCGATTCCGCGCACAATGGTCACGAAGAAGCTGTGGGAGTATATCAAGAAGAACGATCTTCAGGATCCCGAAAATCGTCGTATGATCAACGCCGACGACAAGCTTAAGAAGATCTTCGGACGCAAGAAACAGGTTTCCATGTTCGAGATGACCAAGCTGGTCAACAAGCATATGGAATAGTTACTTCAGATCCGGTTTTCACCGATCGGATTTCGACACCCTAGTGAGACAACACAAGGCCGGGCATCAGCCCGGCCTTTTTGCTGTTGTGGAATAGTCTTGACACTTCGCGCCGCGGCCAGCTCTTGTAGGGCGGCTCCGTCCCCGGTGCCGCCTTGGTAAACTAGGAAATTGAAGTTGGCGAGACCGAAGACGGACTCGCCCTACAGAAGAATCATTCCATGTAGGGTGGATTGCTTGCAATCCGCCTTCTTCGTTGTCGAAACCTCGCTTAGCGAGCCGGCTACCGCCGGCCAGGGGTCTCGACCTACGAAACTACGCAGAGGAAAACAGCGCAGCCATCTACGATAGAGACCTGTAGGGCGGCTCCGTCCCCGGTGCCGCCTTGGTAAACTAGGAAATTGAAGTTGGCGAGACCGAAGACGGACTCGCCCTACAGAAGAGTCAGCTCGACTTGGTAGGTCAGGTCTCCCCGAGACCTGACAAATCGCTGTTCGAACACTATACTCTAGTAAGGTGTATAAGCAACAACTCCCCACTTCGGCGATAATGAAGGTCATACATGAAACTCGTCTTGGTTTCGATAGCACTCTTGCTGCTCGTCTCTGGCATGAACGCCGAATCTTTCGATGACAGGTTTCGCTGCTGCGGGCGGGGGCAATGGGTGTGGGACTATTGTGTGGAGTGCGATCCGATAAAACTAGAATCGGGGGCACGTTTGGATTATTCAATGCCCTGGAGGTGTCGAGTGCTTTCACGGATTGGCGACGAACTCGACTCCTGCAACCTGATAGACACTCTGTCTCCATGGGAAAGGGTCATGGCTGACACAAATGCAATCGTGTATGAGACCCAGTCAGGGGACTCGACCTACTATATTGCCCTGCGCCTTTCTCCTACGGTTATGAGAGATACCCTCTTTCGTTTTGGCTCAGCCGACGCAAATACACCGTTCTACAGGACCGAATTGGTCGGTTGCAGGCTCCAGGACTCAACCCTTGTCCTAGAGGCCTATCGCCCAGGGGAGACCGATGACAACGAAGTAAGGTTAGTTCATCTCCTGCCTGACGGAAGCTACACTTTCAGGGGATCCTTGAACTGCCGCTGCGATGTAGTGATGTCTAGGGACTTCTCGCAGATTCTGACTTGCGAGGCGTCCGGCCAGGATACCAGTAAGTGTGGATCGCTTGTCGTCTTCGACTTAACCACTGGTGAACAGCTAAGATTCCGACAGGCAGAGGGGAGATGCGTTCTAGTAGCCGACCGACGAACCAGTGACTCCCCCATCTTCTATGTGAATCGTCACGAGGGGAATCAGAATCTCTGGATGTATCACCCCGAACGTGGCGACAGTATGTTGACTGACTTTGTCTATCCGTACCTGGTGGAACATGTCTGGTTCTCTGAGGACAGCTTGTACTACTATTGGGTTGATGACTCGGTTTGGTTCTACGTAGAGGGAAACGGCGCAGCCATCTACGACCGAGGACTGCGTTGACATCAGCCTCGCAAGAGCAAAGGCAGGTCTGAAGAAAGACCTGCCCTATAAAACTCGGAAGTGTAGATTGCCGCGGCCCTTCGGGCCTCGCAATGACTAACTCAAAGATCCTACCGGCCGCTCCAGAGCAAGTACTGGTTGCGCCAGAAGCGTTCCAGAGCTCGTTTGCCCTTTTGCTTCTTGAACTGCATGTGAGCTATATGACTGGCCTTACTGCGACGTGCCGGACCAATCAACTCGCGTACAATCTTCTCAGCCTGTTCCCAGTCAGCGATACGGATGTTCACGGCCAGACCGATCGGGTGACGACCGCTCATCACCTTGAAGAACTTGTCGCTGCACTCCTTAAAGATCCTACCCTTCTTTGTGAACCGGGTTATTTCGAGTATCGCTTCCAGGGAACTCTCGTCGAACTTAACGCTCTTAACATCGCGGTATCCGGCCATGTTGGTCTCCTAAATAGCCTCCGTGCGAGACTGGTTGGTCTGTAGATGAATTTGGATCAAATATATCTGACATACGAAGCGGATCAAGCAGAATGTGAGAAGAAAAAGGCGGCGGCTTTGGGGCGATCTTAGAACCTGGATGGAGAGCCATGAAAGGGCAATCCCGTTTCTATGCGAAGCGGCGTCATTGTCGGACGAATCCTGGGGGGGCCCTTTCGTCGCTTTGGAAAGTCAAAAAAAGAGACCGGCTTGATGCCGGTCTCTCTACTCAGTTGCACGCCGCGGTTAGCGACGATCTCACGAGGTCCTATCTAGTAGGCTCTACGGTAACCGTTGCCGCCCGATCTATTGCCACTCTGAGTGCTGCGCGGCTTCGCCTCGTTGACTTTCAGCACGCGTCCGCCTAGCTCCTGGCCGTTGAGGCCGGCGATGGCGGCGATGGCTTCACTCTTGTCGGCCATCTCTACAAAAGCGAATCCTCGCGGATCGCCCGTGTATTTGTCGGCGATGATGTTTACTGTAGAGACTTCGCCGTGTTCCGCAAAGGACTGACGTAACTGGTCTTCTGTCGTGTCAAACGACATGTTTCCGATGTAGATGTTCATTCTACACTCCATGGTTGCTTATCTCGAAGTTGGTCGTCT
>Ga0180430_10001663_pt1 | contig 21198 bp, 15 predicted proteins | sample SS_ome_9_FD_132999 | JGI IMG/M metagenome (GOLD analysis project Ga0180430, IMG submission 132999) | Hypersaline lake sediment archaeal communities from the Salton Sea, California, USA - SS_1_S_2 metaG | ecosystem: Environmental > Aquatic > Non-marine Saline and Alkaline > Hypersaline >... | reverse complement strand
GAAACACCTTTATTCCGATCTTCGCCGATCTCAACAATGACGGATTCAAGGACCTGATCCTGCCAACGACGGGCAAGATCGGGCTCCTCACTGTGCTCAAGGTCTTCTTCACGAGCCGCTTCGACATGAACTACATGGTCTTCTACAACAGGCAGACCCCCCTCTTCCGGCAGATTCCCGACGACTCGCGCACCCTGTCTTTCCCGCTGAGCTTTTCCACGTCGTCCAAGGGGCTGAGCGTGGAGAGCGTGCTGATCCGATCCTTCCGCGGCGATTTCAACGGCGACGGCCGGTGCGATTTTCTCCTCCGTGGCGACAAGAACAGTGTGCGCGTTTTTTTCGGCCTCGAAAACGGGACCTTCTCGAAGAAGCCCGACATGGTCTTTCCCGTCAAGATCATGGCCAAATGCTTCCACGTGAACACGCGCACGCCCGACCTCAACGGGGACGGACGGGCCGATCTTTTCCTCCACCAGAAGTCGCCCAAGGGGGAGCGATGGGATATTTATCTCTCGAAGGATTGAGGAATATCGTGAGCGGAGGTTACGTCCAAGACGGAGAGCCCAGGAGAAACACCATGCAGCAAGGGGCAATAATGGCACGAGCCGAAAGCAACCGGAAAGCACGCGGCGAGCGGGGCGTGATCCTCATTCTCGTCATGCTCGTCACTCTCGTCCTCGCCTGCGTCATGGTGCAGCTCTTCTTCACCACCTCGGTCAACAAGGAAATCACCCACCACAAGATCAAGCAGCAGCCCATGCGGATGGCCGCCATGGGCGCCTTTCTCCAGGCCAAGGCGGTGCTGCTCCAGGACATGGAAAACCAGTCGTCGGGCGACGACGAGATGGGCGGAGACGATCCCGGCGCGGGCGAAGGGGAGGGCATGGGCCAGGGCGGCGAAGAGGGCGATCCCGAGGAAGGCGACGGTGGCGAGGAAGGGACGGGCGACGCCACGGCGAACTCCGATTCGCTCGTCGACGAGTGGGCGCGGCCCGGTGCGATCACGGTGATGACGTCGAACGATCTCGATGTGATGGTTCTCGTGCGCGACGAGGACTCCAAGTTCAATCTCCTCTCCGTGATCGCCCAGGATGAAGAGATGGCCGAGGAGTCGCGCATCCGCCTGGCGCGCCTGATCGACACCTTTCGCGAGAGCACCAAGGGCGACGTGAGCCGCGCCCAATCGGAGCGGATCGTCGACGACCTCGTCGAATGGCTCGAGGGCAAACGGGACAGGGAGCGCTTCCCCACGCCGACCGTCAAGACGGGCGCCGACGATCTGGAACCGGACAGGCTCGACGACGAACCGATCCACTATCCCCTCACCGTCGAAGAACTCCAGATGTGCGAGAGCCTCACCAAGGAGATCCTCTTTGGCTACAAGGACGGCCCCGACAGGATCCCGGGACTCATCGAGTTCATCACCTGCTACTCGAACCTGATCTTCGATTCGGTCCCCGAGGACGAGGAGGAAGCCGAGGACGACTCCTTCGGCGAGGAGCCCCCGCCCGAAGAGGAGAACCCGCCCGGCGGCGAAGGCGAAGAGGGCGACGACGAAGACGACGAGGTCGAGGCCGAGCCGGTGGAGACCAACAGCGGCCGGGTCAACATCAACACGGCCCCCTACCCGGTCCTGCGCGGCCTCATGGAGGACAGCGACATTCCCAACTCGGTCCTCGAAAAGATCATCGAATTCCGCGAGAAGGCGATCGAGGTCTACGAGGACCTGCAAGACCGCGACGGCGAGTTCGGCAGCATCCTCGAGGAAGACGAGGAAGACGAGGATTTCATCTTCACCACGCCCACCGAGGTCTTTGAGCGGGTCGAGGAATATTTCAACACCACCTTCAACCTCGACGACGATGTGGAGGAGACCTTCACCAACCTTCTGGCGACCACGTCGAATGTCTTCACCGTCTACATTTCAGTGCGCACGTCGGAAGGCAAGCTCTCCCAGAACTACCGCGCCGTGATCTGGCGCTGGTCGGGAACGGCGAGCGAAACGGGCGACATGGAAGACGAGGAAGAGGAAGACCCCATGTCGGGCGAAGCTCGGATCATCACACTTGTTCCCCTCGAACTCTATCCCTATCCGCTGCCTCTTTCTCCCGAGGAGGAGGAGCAGTATCTGGCGACCTTTTAGTACTGAAACTCGGGCCGGCCGGCGAACCTGGTCTCCACGAGGCTCGTCGTTCCTACGAGGCTCGCTGCGTTTTTGTTGACACCCAAATGCGTGGATGAGTACACTTGGCTCATGGGTGAAATATAGGGCGTTTCGGGAGCCTCTGATCGAATTGATCCGCACCGTCGGACTCAACCATCAGGATTCGGTCCGTTCCACCATCATTTTTTCGGGAGTTGACAGATGCTGTCTCCATTGAAAATTCTCGTCATCGGTCTGTCCGTCACACTCGGGCTCGCGTCGATTGCGAGTGATTCTTCGGCCCAGTTCGAGTTTGACGAACGTTTCATACTGACCCGATTCAAGATCGATGGATCGATCGACAAGTCCTTCAGCACCGATGGCTTACTCTTCACGGATTTCCCCGAAACCACGAACGTTCGGGCGGAAGCGATGACTCAAACAGCCGAGGGTTTCGTTGTGGCCGGATGGGCCGAGGTGGATACCGAAATCCACATCGCCCTGGTCTGCTACCACCCGGACGGACGGAGGAATCTCGCCTTCGGACAGAAGGGGCGCCTCCTCAGGCCGGTCAGCAAGTATGGAATCACGCAGATTCACGACGTGGCTTACGATGGTACCGACAATTCGATCGTCGTGGCCGGCGACATCATGACCGCCAATGGATTTCGTTTCTTCCTGGCGCGCTTCAGTCTGCCCTCCGGGAAACCGGTCTTGACCTTCGGTACCACGGCACAGGGGATCACCGTCACCGGCTTCGGCAGCCATCAGGCCCACGCGCGCGGAATCGCGATCGACAGCCGCGGCAAAATCGTCGTGGCCGGCTACGCCGACGGCCAGGAGTGGTCGTTCTTCGCCGTGGCGCGCTACAATCCCGATGGAAGTCTCGACAACAAGTTCGGCGCAAATCCCGAGATGAACGGACGTGTCCTCACCTCCTTTCCGCCCGCCAGTGTGGCGCGCGCCATGGACGTGGCCGTCGGAGAGAAGGACAGAATCGTCGCCGTCGGTCTCTCGCGAAGGCTGCTTCCGTCCGACGGAACGGAGGCGAGTTCCATGGGATTCGCCGTCGCCCAGTACTTGCCTGACGGTCAGCTCGACACGAACTTCTGCCAGCAGGGCCGCAAGGTTCTCTATTTCGGCGCGGGGAGCTCGTCGATCGCCAATGCCGTGGCGGTGCGCGGTAGAGAAATTATTGTGGCCGGAACCAAAAGGGCCGATCAAAGCTCGAGTATCGCCGTCACGCGCTTCATTTCGGGCGACGATACCACAAAGGGAAAGGTCGACAAGTCCTTCGGAACGAAGGGCAAGAAAACGATCAGCTACAAAGGATCGTTCGTGTCGGGGGAGGACGTGGCGGTCCTCGGCAACGGAGAAACCTTCGTCTCAGGCACGCTCGGTGCAAAAACGCTGACGAATCCCAATCCCGAGTATTCCTTCGTCATCGCCAGCCTGAATCAGGACGGATCACTCGACGACTCCTTCGGTTCTCAAGGTTCGGTGATCCGGTCGATCGATTGCACGAACTGGATCGAGGCGAGCGGGCTCGTCTGCGAGGACCAGCACGGCAGCAAGAGGCTCTGGCTCGCCGGAACGGGCGATGTGGTCGACCGGCTCGAAACGGTTCTCGTCGTTCCGGAACTGAAAATCCAGTATCCGCTGCACCTTCACTCCAGTACTCCCGAATCCAACGCCAGCATGCCGCCCAATCCCGTCAGCCACGAGATCATCAAAGCCTGCAGGGGATTCAACGAACGCGTCTGGGACGCCTTCGACGGGCAGGTCCGATTGGACGGTTTCAATGTTCGCGATCTCACGGCCTGGGCCAACTGCTGGGGATCCGATTCGGATTTCAATCCCATCGTGGCCGACTGCCGCCTCGTTTCGGGAACAAGCGACATCAAACCCTTCGAAGCGCCTTCGACTGTTCACGATCCCTGGCCGGGACGTCCTGACAAGCCGGAACCTTTCGACGTGGTCTGGGGCTATGAACTCGGCGATTTCTCCGAGATGACCCACCTTGAAATGACGGTGAGCAACAATCCTTCGTGGAGGCTGTTCGAAGCCTGGTGCACTGCCTACACGGGGGTCGCTCCCGAGTATGGCGGGTACGCCGTGGGTAGCGTCACAGCCGATTCGTCGGCATGCGTCGATCTCAAAAACGGTTTCGACGACGGTGACTGCTGCGCCATGTCCAGCCCGGGCAACTCGGAGTTCTGCCGGGCGGGGAACCACGACCACGACACTCTCCAAGAGCTCTTCCGGGGAATGGCGTGCTACGAGTGGATCGACAAGGTCTTGAAGATCTGGGAGTTCAAGGTTCCTCCCGTCGATATCAAGGGGCCCATCGACCCGCCGCAGCCGTGGTTCATCTTCTCGAGCCAGGAACTGCTTCCCGAGGCGTTCCTTCTACGCCTGGGAGAGAAGGACAAGAAATGCACCTACAATAGCGGGCGTATTCTGATCACTCCCAGCGACAAAATCGTCACCATCGGATTGTCGATGAACGATTGGCACAACAACAAGAAGGGTGTGGGGCACGCAAAGGGAAAGATCATCGTCGAGACCACGCAGGGCGATCCGGTCGACAAGGTGCGGCTCCGCTACGCGCACACTTGGCGCGGAGACGGTTTTTCGCACACCCATGAAATCGAAGTGGATCCCAAGGCGGGAACCTTCGAAACGGCGTCGGAGGGAGAACTCATTTCACACGATTCTTCTACGGATACCACAATCGTCGATGTCGCCATCGAGGGACTGAACGACATTTTCGATTGGTACTATTGGGACGATATTGTCCTGACTGCCGAAGCGACGGGCGTTGAGTCGGTCGAGTGGTTTTACTATCGCAACATCCATTACGGCGGCTGGACGGCCGATGTCTGCGGTCAATCGGTCTGTGTCGACGTCACGATCGAAGACGACGGCAAGACCTATACGATTCCAAGAATGTATCTCACCCGCAGTTTCCACTGGGAGATGCCGTGGTTCAACCTGTGGTAGGATCGTTCTTCGTCCGTCTCGCGGGAAACACGATCATTCGACGCGCGTTGTGTCGACGAGGCGCTCGATCACCTGCGCGCCGGCAAGGCGCGATACCGCATCGTTCTCGACTGCGATTGAGCTGCGTGCGTCAGGCACGGCCACAGTCGCCGAACAAAATCACAGGGTGAAAAAATCCGTCCGGCGCGAACGATCGACAGCTCAACGCCCCCACCGACTCCGAGTCAGTGAGGGCGATGAGAGTGATTGAAGTCGACGCCTACTGGACTCTGACCACCACATAATCATAGTATGCCTGGCCGATATCCAGTTGGCCATCCATGTCCATGTCCACGCCGAAATAGAAGATATACCTCCCTCTCGGCAGCCCCGTTCCGTTGTAGATGACATCGGGACCGGTCTGATGAAGACCTCCTTGCTGGGTCACCTTGAAGCCCGGTCTCCAGTCACCGATGGCGATCCTGTGGTAGTACCAGCCGAAGGGAGAGTCCACCAAATACCACCAATCCGCGTCGTTCCCCTCCTCGACTCCCGGATCGATCGAAGTTTCAACGGTTAGTTGGGTGCCGTAGCCGATCGTCACGGTCCCATCCGATCCGTTGGCCTTGATGTCGACATCAGGAGGGTAATCGGCGAGGTCGTAGAAGTAGACACTGCCGTCTTCGTCCCCTCTCGCCCCGACCATGAGGTGCGTATCAGACAAGAACACGGACCGTCCCAGGAGGTCGCCGTCTTCTCCATCACTCGCCACCATTTTGACCTCCTCGGTCCACGTTCCCGATCCGGAATCGTACCCGAACTGGTAAGCGGCTCCTCTTTCATGCGGGGGGACGCCCATATCGGGAGCGCCAATGAGGGCGGTCTCCCCGGAGAGAAAAATGGAATAGCCGAAATTGTCATCTTTCCCACCATCGCTCGAAAAGAGTCTGGCTTCCTCACTCCAGGTTCCCGATCCCGGATCGTACTCGAACACATAAACAGCGCCGGCGTTGGAATAGAAGTAACTGTCGTACTCGGCGCCGATAAACGCAGTGTCGCCGTCGAGAGCAACGGAGTTGCCGAATCTATCGCCACTGTCTCCGGTGGAAGCGAGTAACTTGGCCTCCTCGGTCCATGTCCCCGATCCAGGGTCGTACCGGTACACGTAGGCCGATCCGGACCACCAGCCATTGTCGTCGTCGTGGTAACTTCCGATCAGGGCCGTGTCGCCGTCGAGCGAAAGGGAGTAGCCGAAATACTGGTATTGTGATCCGTCGGAGGGGATGAGCTTTGCTTCCTCGTTCCATGTCCCCGATCCGGGATCGTACCGGAAGAGGTAAGCCGATCCTGATTCAGGTCCACTCCCTTCGTCGCCCGGCGCGCCGATGAGAGCGAGATCGCCCTGGCGAGCGACTGCGAGGCCAAAATAGTCATCGGCAGCACAGTCGGAGGGAGAGAACTTGCCGGTCTCGTTCCACGTTCCCGACCCGGAATCGTACTCGAACATGTAGACCGATCCGGAATAGGAGCCGTTCTGATCGTCGCCGTAAGCGCCGATCAGGGCCGTGTTGCCCTGAAGGTTAATCGAAGTGCCAAACAGACCGTAGCTCGATCCATCGGAGGCGAGCAGCTTCGCTTCCTCGTTCCAGATTTTCAATCCCGGATCGAAGCGGTACACGAATACAGCGCCCGCCGCGGTGCCGTTGTCGCCGTCGCCGGGCGCACCGGTGATCGCCACGTCATCGTAGATGGAGAGACTGGTGCCGCAATCGAGCGTCTGGCTGGACGGCACCAGTATCTGGTCCTCGTAAAGCTGCCCCTTGGCCGGACCTGCACAAATAGTTGAAGCAGCAAGTATCACGCAGAACAGAAACAGTCTTGCTGTTGAGAACGAGTCGAATTTGGCGCTTGCTGTGCTCATAAGTACCTTCCTTTCAAAAAGTTGTAACCTTGTCCATTTCTTCCCGAACGGAAATCGGACTTGACTCAATTCTGCTCCACTTAGAAAAAGCGTTTCCCCCGAAAGCGAACGGAGGGCGACCATTTTTTACAAATTCTGTATTGGGGGAATGGAACCCTATCGAATGCTTGCACCGCTGGTGTTCATCGAGAAGCTGTGCGCGCTGATCGTGCCGCCACGGCAGAATCTCGTATTCTATTTCGGCGTGTGCGCACCGATTTCGGCATTGAGGTCGGAGGTGGTACCGAAGACGCGGGGTGAATATTTTCGCTTTCGACAGCCACGATCGAGGACGAAGGGATTTCAAAAGAAGCGCAAGAAGGACTCCCGGGCGGAGCTGATGACGCATCCACCACTCCCGGAACCAGAGATCGGGCATGATGCCCAGGCCGGACTGCGAGAATCCGTTCTTGAAGTCGAACAACCTCCCCCGAGGTCACCTGTTGTTCTTTCGCTCCCAGACCAGCACCAGACACCCCGCAATAATCACCCCCCCACCGATCCATTCCCTCACCCCGGGCAGGACACCAAGCGCGATCCCCGCGATCGCGGCGACGAAGATCGGCTGGGACTGATTGATCAGCGCCGCACGCGACACGGGCAGAAGGGTGAGACACTTCATGTAGAGGTAGCGGGCCACAACCGGTCCGGAGAGACTCAGCGCGATGACCAAGACCCAGAGACGTGTCGAATCAGGCAGCACCAATCCTTGATCGCTCGCGATCGCCGTCGCCCAGAATGCAGGCGCAAGCAACACGGTCCGCCCCCACGTGAAGAACAGAGGGCTCGCATGTTTTACAGCCACCTTGGCGAGCCCCTCGGTCACACCCCACAAAACGCACGACACGATACAGAGCACGAATCCCTTGGAAATCTCCACACCCCCCGTGTAGCGGATGACCCCCACTCCGAAAAGCACCAGAACCGCGCCCACGATCTCGACCTTGCGAAAACGCTCCCCGAGAAACGCCACGCCGAAGGCGATGGTCACAAGTGTCTCGGCCCGCCCCAGAAAAGACGCCACCGTGGGATCGAGCAGATCGATGGCGGCAAAAAAGGTCCAGTAACAAAAAAAGGTCGACGCCGCGATCCCGCCGACCCACACCCAGCCCCGCACGCTCACCTTCGCCAGCACGCGATGCCGCCCGCCGGTGAACATCACCACGCTCAGCACCAGGGCGGCCACGGCGAGTACGACCACGAGGATCGACAGCGTGGGCAGACTCTCCTGCACCCTCTTGATGAGCACGATCATCACGGCCGAAAAGAAAGCGCACAGGAAGCCGTAAAGATAGCCTGTACTCTGCCCGGTGGTTTTTGGTAAGTTCATGACGCATCCGGTAAAAGTCGCTCGGAACCCCCAAGGATTCTGAGGTTGACTGTTGACACTTTCCAGAAGTAAACAGATAATACGGGATTTCATCCAGTAATCGAAACATGGAGCTAAACCATGACCCGACGGCCCTTTATTGCCGGAAACTGGAAAATGTACCTCGATCGCGCCGCGATCGGCGAGCTCGCCCGGGCCCTCAAGGACCAGGCCGAGACGCTGCCCGGCGTCGAAGTGGGCGTCTTTCCGCCCTATCCCTATATTTCAGAGGTAATTGAAACGACTCAGGGCGCGCTCTCGGTCGGCGGCCAGGACATCTATTTCGAAAAAGAAGGCGCCTTCACCGGCCAGGTGTCGGCGGCCATGTTAAAAGATATCGGCGCCACCTACGCCCTGATCGGCCATTCCGAACGGCGCCACGTCTTCGGCGAGACCTCGGACGACACGGCGCGCAAGGTGGCCGCCGCCCTCGACCACGGCCTGAGACCGGTCCTCTGCGTGGGCGAACTTCTCAGCGAACGCGAAGCGGGGCGCACCAACGAGGTGGTCAAGGAACAGATCGAGGTGGGACTCAAGGGCCGGACCGCCGATGAGCTCGCCGACCTCGTCGTCGCCTACGAGCCGGTCTGGGCGATCGGCACGGGCGTGACGGCCACCACGGAGCAGGCCGGCGAGGCCCACGCCGCAATCCGCGCCATGCTGACAATCATGTACAGCGAGGATTTTGCGCAGAAGGTGCGCATCCTCTACGGCGGCTCGGTCAAGCCGGGCAACGTGGACGAACTCATGGCCGTCCCCGAGATCGACGGAGTTCTCGTGGGCGGGGCGTCATTGAAAGCAGAATCATTTACTCGGATCGTCGGATTCGGAGCAGCACGATAAGGAGCTCTATTCATGGAATTTGTTCTCTGGCTCGTATTCATTCTCTCATCGGTCGTTCTCATCGCCGTCGTCCTTCTCCAGGAGCCCAAGGGCGGTGGGCTCGCCGAAGCGTTCGGCGGCATGGGCGCCCAGACCTTCGGCGTCAAGGCGACGGGCATCACCAAGTTCACCGCCTACGTAGCGGTCGTCTTCATGCTGAGCGCCATCCTGCTCACCTGCGTGAGTTCGGACGAATCGGTCATGTCCGACGCGGCCACGCCTCCGGCTGATACGGGGCTCCCCACGGGACCGAGCGACGTGGGCGCGCCGGCGGAAACGGACGGGGGCACCACCCCGGCAACTGACGACGACGGAAACTAGGAAAGGGAATGATGAACGAAGAAACAGTGATGACACATCTCAAGGAAAGCGGCGCGTTCCTTGAAGGCCATTTTCTCCTGTCGGCGGGCAATCACAGCCCCGCCTACTGTCAGTGCGCACAACTCCTGCAGCAGCCGGGACGGGCCGGGCTGGTCTGCGCCGGGATGGCCGAACTCTGGAAGGACGAGCAACCCGACGTGGTGGTCGGTCCCGCCCTCGGCGGCATACTGGTCGCCTACGAGGTCGCCCGCGCGCTCGGCGCCCGCGCCCTGTTCACCGAACGGGTCGACGGCGTGATGACCCTGCGCCGCGGTTTCACCATCGCGCCGAACGAAAAGGTTCTCGTCACCGAGGACATCGTCACCAGTGGAAAGTCGGCCAAGGAAGCGCTCGCCGTGGTCGCCGCGACGGGCGCAAACATCGTCGGCGTGTCGGCGATCGGCAACCGGAACGGGGGCAATCCCTTTGACGTGCCCTTCAGGGCGCTCGTCAAGCTCGACTTCCCCGTATACAAGCCCGATGAATGTCCTCTCTGCGCCGAGATGGGCGAGCCGGTCAAACCGGGTTCCCGCACGGTCAAGAGCGGCTGAGTTCTCAACGAGGGCAAACCCTTTGGCATCACGGAAGATCGACAACGTACGGAGCATGACCGGATTCGGTAGCGCCATCTACAACGCCACCGACTGCGTGGTGACCGTCGAGGTCCGTTCGGTCAACAACCGCTACTTCTCTCTCAAGACCCGCCTCCCGGGACTGGTCGCCTCGATGGAGAGCCGGATCGACTCCATCGTGCGCCAGAGCGTGAGCCGCGGCTCGGTCGATCTTTTTGTCCGTCTCGAAATGAAAAGCCAGGCTCTCTCCTGGTCGATCAACGAGAAACGCCTCAAGGACTACACCCGAGCGGCCGCGCGGCTCGGCAAGGAGAAGGGCGTGGCCAACGACCCGCCCACGGCGGCCGAACTGCTCGCTCTCCCCGGCGTGGTCGAATCGAGCGAGAAAAAAACCGTTCCGCCGCGGATCGTGCAGATCGTGGCCGAAACGGCGACAAAAAGCGTCGCCCGTCTGGCCAAGGCGCGCCACGTCGAGGGACGGCGCATGGCGGCGGCGATCGCCAAACGCCTCCGCCTCCTCGAGGGGCTGGTGGGCAAGGTGCGCCGCCGGGCGCCCCAGGCGGACAGAGCGCGCATGAAACGTCTCAAGGGACGCGTCGACGAGCTCCTTCAAGGAGAACAGAAACTCTCCAACGACGACACTTCGCTCCAGAGGGAGATCGCCTTCCTCGCCGACAAGAGCGACATCACGGAGGAGCTCGACCGGCTCCAGAGCCACTTCGAGCAGTTCGGCGCGACAATGACCAAGGGCGGTTCGATCGGCCGCTCCCTCGATTTTCTCATCCAGGAGATGGGACGGGAAATCAACACGATCGGCTCCAAGGCGTCGGACGTGAAAATCTCGCAACACGTGGTCGACGCAAAGGCGGAGCTCGAAAAGATCCGCGAACAGGTGCAGAACATAGAGTGATGGATCACAGGTCAAAAGAGGATGGGTGCTTCACGGGCGGTCTCGTCGTCATCTCCGGGCCCTCGGGCTCGGGAAAGACGACGATCTGCAAGAGGCTCCGCGCTCACAGCAAGGTGACCATGTCGGTTTCGGCCACCACCCGCCCCAGGCGGCCGGGCGAGCAGGACGGCAAGGACTACTATTTCATGAGCGAGGCGCACTTTCGTGACGGCATCGCCAAGGGAGACTTTGTCGAATACAACGAGGTTTTCGGCAACGGCGTGCTCTACGGCTCACTCAAGAGCGAGCTGGAAAAGGGCCTTGCCGACAAGACCATGTACTATCTCATGGAGATCGACGTGCAGGGCGCCCTCAACCTCAAGGATCTCGACTACCAGGGCCGGTACATCTTCATCCAGCCTCCCCACATGGAGGAACTTCAGCGGCGCCTCGCCGATCGCAGGACCGAAAAGGACGCCGAGATCAAAAAGCGCCTCGCCAAGGCCGCTTGGGAAATGAAAAAGATCGACGAGTACGACAAGGTCATCGTGAACAGCGATCTCGAAAAAGCAGTCCGGGAGACCGAGGAGTATCTCGGACTCAGGTAATCCAACACCCCGAACGCCGAGCGATCGGGGATCATCCATAGGGAGGAAATCGAGAATGGACCGCACAAAACTCTGGGAACTCAGCGCCAAGGTGGGCGGGCTTTTCAAGCTGACCGTGCTCCTGCAAAAGAGGATCCGCGAGCTCGTCAACGGGGCTCCCAAGCTGGTCGAGACGGCGAGCGAGGATATCGTGCACATCGCGCTCATGGAAGTGGAGCAGGACAAGATCACCCTCGATGACATGTCGGACGAGGAACTCGAGAAGCAGCGTTCCGAGGAAGCGGGCGAGGTTCCCCCGGCCAAGAACCCCCTCACCGGAAATCCTTTCAGCTCCTGATTTCGAGCGAACTAGGATCGGGCGATCATGATCAACATTTTGCTGATCCTAGCGCGCCACGTGGACGGCCATCCCCTCCTCTACGAGCAGACCAAGCTCGACCGCAGCCGATTCAGGGTGCTCACCCATGCTCTGAGCAGCGCCGAGAGGCCCAAGTCGCGGTGGTTCAATCCAACGACCATCGCCGGCGTGAAAAGAATCATCGTCAACGAGGGGATCGACATCGTCCACGCCCATCTCTACAAACCGACCCTCACGTCGGTGATCGCCGCTCGCGGCGCAGGGCGCCCGGGGCGCCGGCCGGCGGTGATATCGACCATCCATGGTTTGGGAAGCGCGCGCACCTCCATGCGGCGGCTGACGAACAGGTATTTCCTCAGGCGCGTCGCGCGACTCGTCGCCGTGTGCGACGCGGTGCGCGACGACATTCTTCAAGCCAATCCCTGGCTCGATCCGGAAAGGGTAGTCGCCATTCCCAATGGCCTCGACTACGACCGCTTTCCGGCCGACATGGACATCGGCGCGGCACGTGCAACGATTCCCTTCGCCCAAAAAGAGGGTTTCTGGTTCGGCGCCGTGACGCGCCTCCAGCGCGGCAAAAACGTCCACACCCTGCTCGACGCCTTTCGAACCGTGGCGGCGGCCTTTGGCGACGCCCGTCTCGTCGTTGCCGGCACGGGACCTGAAAGGGACCGGCTCGAGGCGATGGCGCAATCGGCCGGCCTCAAAGATCGCGTTGCGTTTGTCGGATTCCGGAAGGACATTCCCGTGGTTCTGCGCGCTGTCGACTGTTTTGTTCACACTTCTCTGCGCGAGGGTCTCCCACTCGCCCTGCTCGAGGCGATGGCGTCGGGCCTCCCCGTGGTGGCGTCGGCCAGGGGCGGCATTGTGGAGGTCTTCGGCAGGATCCAAATGGGCGCAATGGTCGATCCGGAGGATCCCGCGGCGATCGCCGCCGCCATGACCAACATGATCAACAGGTCCGACGCCGACCGGCACGCACTGGGAAAAGGTGCGCGCCAACGGGCTCTGGGCGACTTCGGGGCCCGCAAGATGGTGGAGTCTCTCGAGGAGCTTTACGAACTGGTCTTCCGAGAGACCTTCAGCCCATGAGTCGATCTGCCGCTCCATCGAGACCCCCTTGGCGCACCGGCGACAGAAGGCCCTCTCCTGTGTTATAAAATGAACCATTCATGGCGCTGTTGGCGCCCCGGTCGGCATCTTCGCCCCCCGGGCGCCGTTTGCGAACCCGTCAATCGTGTCTCTTACGGTCTCTCGATATGGAAAATCCGATGAAGCGCACAACCCTACTTTTTCTGGTTCTCACACTCCTGACCACGGTGCCCCTCTCCGCGCGCGAGACGGGCGATCTCGAACCGGTCCCCTTCACGGCGGTGAGGCTCGACGACGGCTTCTGGACACCGCGGCTGCAGACGACGCGCAGGGTGACCCTGCCCTACAACTTCAAGAAGTGCGAGGACACGGGCCGTATCAGCAACTTCGCCAAGGCGGGCGGACTGATGGAGGGCGAGTTCGAGGGGATCTACTTCAACGATTCCGACGTCTACAAGGTGCTCGAGGCGGCCGCCTATGCCCTCTCGGCAGAGCGCGACCGCGCCCTGAAAAGATATGTGGACGACCTGATCGCCAAGATGGCCGCCGCCCAGCGGGAGGACGGCTACCTCAACACATTCTACACCCTCACCGGGATCGACAAGAGCTGGACCAACCTCAAGGACATGCACGAGCTCTACTGCGGCGGGCACATGATCGAGGCGGCGGTGGCCCACTTCCAGGCGACGGGCGAGCGCACCCTGCTCGACGTGGCGATCCGTTTCGCCGACCTCGTCGATTCGATCTTTGGGCCCGGGAAACGGTCGGGCGTGCCCGGCCACCAGGAGATCGAGCTCGCCCTGGTCAAGCTCTTTCACGCCACCGGCGAGAAGCGCTATCTCGAGCTGGCCCAATTCTTCCTCGACGAACGGGGCCGCGCCGATCGGCGCAAGATTTATGGCGACTACTGCCAGGACCATTTGCCCGTGCGCGAGCAGTCGGAAATCGTGGGCCACGCCGTGCGCGCCATGTACCTCTACTGCGGCATGGCCGACGTGGCCGCCGTCACCGGCGACGAGGGATATATCGCCACCATGGATCGGATCTGGAACGACGTGGTGAAACGGAAGATGTACGTCACCGGCGGGATCGGACCGTCGGCCCGCAACGAGGGATTCACCGTCGCCTACGACCTTCCCAATGAGACGGCCTACGCCGAGACGTGCGCCGCCATCGGCATGGTGCTCTGGAATCACCGTCTCAATCTGCTTCACGGCGACGCCAAGTATGTGGACGTGCTCGAACGTGCGCTCTACAACGGCCTGCTGTCGGGCGTGTCGCTCGACGGCAAGCGGTTCTTCTACACCAACCCCCTCGCGAGCCGCGGCACCCATTCCCGGAAGGAGTGGTTCGGCTGTTCGTGCTGTCCCGTCAACGTGGTGCGTTTCCTCTCGTCACTGACGGGATATCTCTATGCGCGCGGGGCCGACACGGTCTATGTCAACCTCTTCGCATCGGGAATCGCCACGATTCCGCTCGACAGAGGGAGCGTCTCGCTGACGCAGAAAACACGCTATCCGTGGGACGGACGCATCGCGATCGCCGTGAAACCCCACGATCCGTCGGGCCGGCAAGAATTCAACATCGCCCTGAGAATGCCCGGCTGGTGCCACTCTGCGCGGGTGACGGTCAACGGCGAGGAGTGGTCCGAGCCCGGCGCGTACCGCAAGGGCTACCTGACGATCGGCCGCCTCTGGCAGGAGGGAGACGAGGTCGTTCTCGATCTGCAGATGCCCCTGCGGCGCGTCGCCGCTCACCCGGCGGTGGCCGCCAACAGGGGGCGCACCGCCCTCATGCGCGGACCGCTCGTCTACTGCCTCGAGGGTGTGGACAACGGCGGCCGGGTGCGCAACCTCGTTCTGCCCCCTCATGGGACACTGTCCGCCGAATTCCGCCCCGACCTTCTCGGCGGCGTGACCGTGCTCAAGGGAGAGTTGCTCGCCGCCTACCCGGAAGACGGCGGCGATCGCCTCTACCATCGCGCGGCGCGTGTCGAGCCGAAGGAGGCCGTCGCCGTGCCCTACTATGCGTGGAACAACCGCGGTCCGGGCGAAATGGTGGTCTGGCTTCCCGATTCGGCCGAACTGGTCGAACTGCCCCCCTTGGAGGGTGTGACACCGTCGGCGTCCCACTGTTACGGACGGGACTTGCTCGAGGCGCTCCACGATCGGATCGAGCCGACGGCGTCGAACGATCATGGACTTCCTCGATTCACATGGTGGGACAGGAAGGGTTCGACCGAATGGGTTCAGTACGACTTCGACGAGGCGCGTTTTGTTTCGAGCGTGGCCGTCTACTGGTTCGAGGACAGCCCCCACGGCGGGTGCCGCCTGCCCGAATCGTGGAGGCTCTTCTACAAGACGGATGGCGCCTGGAAGCCGGTAAACAACGCCGCCGCTTTCGGCGTCGAGCCCGACCGTTTCAACACGGTCTCCTTCGATCCCGTGCGAGCAGAGGGTTTGAAGATCGAAGTCGAGCTGGGCGACAAGTTTTCGGGCGGCATCCTCGAGTGGACGGTCGGTTTCGAACGTTAGGGATGATCGGGGTCGTTCAGTTCTGATCGCCATTCGTCTCGAGCGGACGCTGCCGCACTGTGTGATTTTTGAGCAGCGCCACGGTGCGCTTCGGATTGATGAGCAGCATCGGACCGGCATCTTCGATCCTCTCACTGCCCTGGATGATCAGTTCGATCGTTTCAGCAGGCGAAAGGCTCGGTTCCAGGGCGAGCAGCTTGGCGGCGAGGTTGGTCGCTGCGGGCGAGGACATCGACGTTCCCGACATTTTCTTTCGCCCCCCGCCGGGCACGACGCCTTCGACCTCGAATCCATTGGCGTAGACCTGCACGGTTTTGCCGAAACTGGTGAAACTCGTCGGCGCGCCGGACCGATCGACGGCGCCGACCACGAGCAGGTTGGGAAGGTCGAAACCGGCCGGATAGGCCTCGGAAAAATCGACGTCATTGTCGAAGTTTCCAGCCGCCGTAACAAAGAGTATATCGGGCGCGCCCACGATCGACGCGTGCAGCGCATTCCGCTCGATCCCGTAGATCTCGCGCGCCAGGGCGCTCCGTTCGGCCGCGGTCGGGCCGACGCCGTTGGCCTCGAGCGCCGACTCGACGAGGGAGCGGTTGTTGAGCCAGCTCATGTTGACCACGCGCACACCCTGCTTCTTGAAATAGGCGACCGTTGCGCCCATCGCGTCCGCCTCGCGCCGCGCGCGTTCCACCGTCGGCGCCGTCGGAATGCTGCGGTGTTCGCCCGTAAAGCGAACGGTCAAAATGCGGATGAACGGATTGCCCTCCGCCGTGATGCCCGTCACGTGGGTGCCGTGCTGGTAGACACCGAGAAGAACCTGGTCGTCGCCGAAGGCGGCATAATCGTCGGGAGACAGCGTCTCGAGAAATCGGCGGTAGGCGGCCGCCGCGCGGCTGTCTACGCCGGCGGCAATATCCTTCGATCCCCGGGAAAGTTCCGTCACGCGGGCGAGAGAATCGTGAAGGTCGTCGAGCGGATGGAGGAGGCCGCTCGTCGGCCGCCCCTCCCCATCGAACGCGATGCCATGGATGTCGTCGACGAAGCCGTTTCCGTCCGTGTCGGTGCCGTCCGGCTTCTCGGCCCGATTGACGTAGAGGCGCCCCGGAAAGAGCTCCCTATCGAGCCCCGTGTCCCAGACGGCAACGAGGACGGGGTCAAGGGCCTGCTCCTCTGAGAGCGAGATCTGGCGTCCCGTCCAGATGTCTTTCTTCGGCGCCCTGTTCTCATCGATCAGGATCTTGTAGACGGCGATCCGTTCCCCACGCAGCGGGATCTCGAATTCGAGCATGTGGCGCGCCGTGACGAACTGGCGCGCCAGATGGGCGCTCACCGATCCCGACTCGGCCGCAACCGGCTCGAAGCGGCTCTCCACGATGCCAAAAAGTACATTCTCGGTCATCGTCTCCGCATCCCGCAGCGCCCATCTGATCCGATCGCCCACGATCTCCCACGGCAGTGCGCGCAGACCTTCGAGAAGGTTCCGCGAAAAGGCCGCCCGGAACCGGACATCGTCATCACCCGCCTCCCTCCTGGCAGCGATGAATGCTCTGATCGATTGCCCGCTCAGCAACCGCGCGGCTTCTTTGTCCTCCAGACTGCGGATGAGGTCGAGCCGCGCCAGTGCCGCGTCGAAGTCGTGGTCGAGCATGTGAAAATTGAGGAGAACGCCGTGCAGGCGCTGCAGGGTGGCCCTGTCCTCGATGTGGTATTTGGCAAGGTCAGCCTCGATGTCGTCCCGAACAGGCGCGGCAAAAAGACGAAATCGGTCGGCCGAACGGATCACGCCCGCCACGGTTCCGCCGATCGCGTAGGTGTGGCGTGGCAGTTCGTCGGAGGTTTTCGCGAGGATCCTGTCGTCGCAGTCGGCCGAACGGACAGCCAGCGCTGTGGCCATGATCACCGCGACGATTATCAGTCGGAGCCTGACCGTCAATGAATTCCACATGACTTTTTCCTTTCCTAGTGCGGACCGGTCCCTCGAGGGTGCGTTGGGATCTTGAAAAATTGGAATGCCTGCTGCCCTTCAAAGCCGACCGCGCGCGGCGCGCCCGATCTGCCTGTTTAAAAGGCGATGCGTTTCTTCGCGGCGTCGAGTGCCGCGCGAAGGGTCTCTCGATCGGAACGTCTTTCGACCGTGTCCGATCTCTCGATGAACGCCTCGCGCAGTGCGGGTGTTGCGGCGCACAGGGGCGCCAGTTCGAGAAGCAATTTGATTCTGCCGCACTCGGCGAGATGCGCGCTCAGGGCGAGCACGGGGAGAAGAATCTCTTCGCCCGCGGCCGGATCGGTGCCGAGACTGGCGAGAACCTGCCGTGCGAGATAGTCCTTCTCCATCGTCTCGAAGGCCTCGGCAAAGCTGGAAAGGAGCTCAGGCTCGTCGATCAGCCTCGGTTTCAGCGCGATCAGCAGTGCGCACTTGGAGTCGTTGCCGTCGAGTGCCGTACCGATCAGTCGGATCGTTGCCCCCATTTCGTCGCCAGCGAGATCGGTCCTCCTGACGAGCGCGCCGATATACTCGGCCCGAACACGGTCGGAGTCGATGGCGGCGATCTCGGCGAGAGCCGCTCCATGCCCCCCGGCGCCGAGAATCCTGGCCACCCGCTCCTCGGCGCCGAATCCACAGTCGCGGATGAGGGTCAGCATCACATCGGCGATCCATCGCCTTTCGGCTGTGCCGATCGGATGGGCCACACCGTTCTTGAAGAGAGAAAAGACCGGCTTCGCCTCGATGCCGGCCCTGACCTCGAGTTCGATCCTCTCATCGTGCCGTCTGTCCGAGATCGCCAGGAAACCGAGGGGCGCCACACTCGCAACGCTCCGGTCGTCGGGGGTAAAGGTCACCTCGCCGCGCCGGACGACGCGCAGATTTTCTTCGCCGAGACACCAGAGAACCGCCACCCGCGCCTTGCCGTCAGTCGAGCGCAAGGTGAACGATATGGGCAGATTGTAAATCCTCTCCGACCAGTCGACGATCCGGCCCTCGGGGAGCGCCGTCAGGCTATCGGCCAGTTCCGGCGGAACCACCATCTGGTCCGGTTCCGCCACATCGTCGGGACAATCAGCCACATCGTCGGGACAATCATCGGGGCAGACGATAACAGGCTCATCGCAAGGCGGCTCATCGCAAGGCGGCTCATCGCAAGGCGGCTCATCGCAACGCGGCTCATCGCAAGGCGACACTTCGCAGACCGGCTCGTCGCAAGGCGGTACCTCGTCCGATGCATCCACCGGTCCTGCGAGATGTTCGAAGGTCATCGCTTTCAGGGGAAGCGCCAGGACCGGCATGGCGAAAACACAGAGGCAAAGTGTCGCAACGATCACTCCCACCGAGACTGTGAACCAGGGGCGCGAGAGCCGCACACTCTGCCCCGCCTTGCGCGCCAGAAGCCGCTCGAAACGGCTGAAAATCTGACGCCGGCCAGAGAGAGCGCCCGCGGCGAGCGACAGACGGTGCGGGCCGGCCAGTTGCAGAAGCCGTGTGAGGCAGCGGCAGTAGTCGGCCGGGGTGCCGGTGCGTGAAAGCACCTGGTCGTCGCAGGCGAGCTCCCGTTCGAGATCGAGCTGCCGGCCGATCCAGTAGAGGGCGGGATGGAAAAAGAAGAGCCCTTCGGAAATTTTCTGCACGAGACGTGCCCAGTCATCGCGCCGCGCAAAGTGGGCGAACTCGTGAAGGACGATCGACTCGAGCTCGCTTCTCGAAAGGTTTTCCACAAGCATTCGGGGCAGCAAGATCATCGGTTTCCCCAGCCCGGCGGCGACAGGATAACCGACCTCGTCCGAGAGGCGCACGGCCACGGGCCGCTTGAGGTTCATGGAGAGGCTGATCCTATCGATCGACGATTGCGCGCCGGCGCTGAGCGGACGGCTCGCCGCTTTGAGGCGCGCCAGTTTGAACAGCCCATTGGTGAGGCGCATGAGGAGGAACATCGAAACCGCCAGCCAGATTCCGAAAAGTCCGAGTGGAACGAGTCCGACGAAGAGGGACGGCGTCGGCTCGTCACCGGTCGCCACGAAGTCAGGCCCGTTCCATTCGGCCGGAAGCATCGGTTCGAAGAGGCTCCCGGCCCCCACTGCGCCGATCTCCTCGGCGGGCTCTTCAGAGGTCGGATCGACGACCTCTCCCCCGGGGGAAACGGCCGCCGTCGCGACGATTTCGGGAGCGGCCACAACCGCACGCCGATCGGGCGCGCTTCCAAAGGCATCCTTGAGAGGAGCGTTGACCAGGGGTAGGACAAATACCAGTCCAAGCGTCACCCACCAGATACTGTAACGCGTGGCAGCGTTGAGCCGCTTGGCGAGACGAAGGAGCATCCAGGCTACGAAAGCGATCGCCGTGCCCAAAACGATGGAATTCAGGCCGATCTGGAGGAAACTGCACGACAGTTCGCTGAAAAAATCAAAAAGCCCTTCCATGACTTACTCCTCCTTCTCGCTCTCATCGATCATCTGCTTGAGGCGCGCGATTTCGTCGGGGCCGAGCTTCTCGTTGGCCAGGATGCTGAGCAAGAGCTGCTCGGCCGAATCATCGAAGAGATTGTGCACCATGTGGCGCACCGCCTTCTTGCGGACCTGGTCGCGCGAGACGCGGGGACGGTAGATGTGGGCGCGCCCCTCCTTGACATGATGGACGTATCCCTTCTGCTCGAGGATGCGCATCGTGGTCAGCACCGTGTTGTAGGCGGGATTGACATCCTTGGGCAGGGCGTTCATCACATCGTTCACCGTCGCCTCGCCCAGATCCCATACGACGCGGATCACTCTTAGCTCGGCTTCGGTCAGAATCGGTGTCTTTTTGCGTGCCATATTCGGTGTGCCCTCGGTTAACTCTTAAAGAATTAAGAATTCAATAGCCGTTTATACGGACCGATCGGGTTTGTTACAACTAATTTTTTAGTTTTTCAAAAATCAGGCCAGAATGGATCAAACAACGACGCGCCACGGCAGGCGTCTGCAGCCGGCGCAACGGCACCTATATTATGTTGCGATTTTTATATATTTCTCCTACAATTAACCGTCACCCGGCAAGATCCTTGACGCCGACGCCTGATCCCGTGCCTTTCGCCTCGAAGGGAGATAAAAAAATGCCCCCCATCACGTTGAGAACGCTCTGTGTTGCGCTAGCCTTGGTCCTGGCCCTTTGCGCAAGCCGCGATGCCCGGTGCGGCAGCGACGAGTCTCCGTCGGGCGGCCGCGTGACGCTCGTCTCCCGATCGGCCGGCCTTCAGAATCCGGACAAGGAAGAGGGCAACACCGAGTTCGAGATCCACGATCTCAACGGCGACGGCCACCTCGACATCGTGTCGGTGGGCGATCACGGTTCGCCCTACGTGAACAGCGGCGAGCACGGCATCATGGTCTGGCTCGGCAACGGCAACGGCACGTGGACGGTGAATCAGTCGGGCAATTTCGGTTACGGCGGGTGCGCGGCGGGCGATCTCGACCTCGACGG
>Ga0180430_10001662_pt1 | contig 21198 bp, 13 predicted proteins | sample SS_ome_9_FD_132999 | JGI IMG/M metagenome (GOLD analysis project Ga0180430, IMG submission 132999) | Hypersaline lake sediment archaeal communities from the Salton Sea, California, USA - SS_1_S_2 metaG | ecosystem: Environmental > Aquatic > Non-marine Saline and Alkaline > Hypersaline >... | reverse complement strand
TGGATCGGTTTTCCCCAGCATCTCATCCTTGGGGGTCTGATACAGGGCGGCGATGGTGTCGTTGACCAGCAGGTATCGCCCATCCCAATCTTTAACGAAAACGCAGTTTGGTGACGTATCGATCACCTGACGGAGGAAGGTCTCGCTCTCGCGCAAGGCTTCCTCGGCGCGCTTCCGCTCGGTGATATCGGTGACGGCACCGACGGTTCCCACAAACTCGCCATCCTCATCCAACACGGGCGTGCCCGCGAGAATGACGGGAATCGTCTCTCCATCCTTACGGCAAAGGATTGTTTCGAAGACTCTGGCCTCCCCACGCTTGCGATCGGCGAAGTACTGACGGTGTTCCTCTCTACGAGACGGAGCGACGACTTCCAGGTGGCTGCATCTGAGCAGTTCTTCCGGCGTATAGCCCAGCATCGTGCAGAACGCATCATTGACGTAGGTGAAGCGACCAGTCTTGTCCATGGTCGCCAGTCCCTCGTTCATCGTATCAAGGACGCGCCGGTATCTCTCTTCGCTCCGACGCAGGGCCTGCTGTGCCCGTTTGCGCTCCGTGATGTCCGTCACGAGCCCCTCAATGAGGAGTTCGTCGCCCCGGCGGCGCTTGCTGATACAGCGATCGTGGAACCAATGCCAGTCACCTTCACGGTCCTGGATGCGATACTCGATGTCGAAGTCCGCGGTGCCTTCGTCGAAGCTGCCGATCAGACGGTCGACGACCGGCAAGTCGTCTGGGTGGATGGCATCGTGCCACATGTAAGGATCGTCCTTGAGGGCATCGGGTGCGTAGCCGAGCAGGTCTCGTACCCGCTCTGACCAGAACAGGGCGCCGCGCTTGCTGGAGTAGACGTAGTGGATGTCCGGGGAGCCCTCGACGAGTCGTCGGTACCGTTCCTCGCTCTCCCGACGGGCCGCTTCCGCTTCTTTGCGCTGAGTGATGTCGCTGCTGAAGCCTTCGATGACGAAGGTCCCATCCGGGTTCTCCCGGCTGACGCGGGCACTCATTTGCAGCCAGATTTGATGCCCTTCTCGATGGTAAGCCCGATACTCGAATCGCTCGACAGAGCCATGCTCCCGCAGCTCCTCCAGAAGGGCTTCACGCCGCCTCGGATCGAGGTAGAGTTGTTCACCCAAGTCATAGTAGGCTTGCAGGGCACCCTCTTTGTTCTCGTAGCCCAGAATCTGAGCCATGTGCGTATTGACGTCGATCAATTCACCACGCGACGTGCTGGTGAATACGCCCATCGGCGCCCGCTCGACCAGCGAACGATAGGCCTCCTCGCTGGCTTGGAGGGCTGCCGTTGCCTCTTTCCGCTGCGTGATGTCAGTGGCGTTGAAGCAGATGCCAGTGATGTTGCCGCCATCATCCCAAATCGGGTTGAAGGTGAAGGAGAACCAGCGTCCGCCAGGGAATGGCTTCTCCACCTGCACCCTCTGCCCTCTTAAGGCCTGTTTGAAGTGTTCCTTAAAGCTTTCCTCGTCGCGCGGCAGGACGTACTGGAAGATCGACTGCCCGCGTCCCATGGAGAGGCCAAATACCGTCTTGGTGTTACGAGCAGCGGTCTGATTGAACGCCTCGATCCTATAGGTACGATCGAGCAAGACGAACGACTGCTCTGTGCTGTCGAGGATGGCCTTCAGGTTCCCCTGCGACTGGCGAAGGGCTTCCTGAACGTGTATGCGCTCCGTAGTGTCGCGGGCGATGGCGAGAATGCGAGGGCCCTCAGCGGTATCCAGACGCGTGATCTTGACCTCGACAGGCAAGGTCGATCCGTCGCGCCTTCGGTGCTGCGATTCGATGGTCACAGGCTGATCTGCCGAGAGATCATCGAGGAGGTGGCGTAGATCCTGCCGCCCGTCGAGCCCGGCATTGATGTCGATGATGTTAAGACTCAGTAGCTCGTGCTCCGGATACCCGGTGGAATGGCAGGCACGTTCGTTGACTTGAATGATCGTGCCATCCGGCTTGGCGACGAGAATGGCGTCGGCGGCGTGGTCGAAAAGGGCGCTGAGACGTTCCTCTTTGCGGGCAAGGCTCTCGGCGGCCGAGGCGCGCTCCATAGCCAGGGCGACCTGGTGGGCGAAAGTCTCAATCAGATCGCCATCCTCCACCACGGCTGGGGCGCGGGTGAGGATGTGGAGGTTCCCAAGCACGCGATCTTGACCCACGAGGGCCATCGTGTAGACATCGTGGAGATTGAGGAGTTGCTCAATGCCATCGATGATGGGGCGGGGAACGGCGTTCCCTGCGAGTTTGGAAAGCCCACCATCGTGATGACAGAGACTGAGCTCGGCGTAGGCGGCCTCGAAGCGTGGTTCGACCGGGAAGGATTGGCCCAGCAGGCCGCCGTCGAAGAGGGAAAGGGCTTGTGTCAGGAGGTCTTGATTGAGCCCGAAGATGCCCTCGATGCGAAGGCTGTCATCTCCGGGTTCCGCGCTCAGCACGACAGTTACGCAGTTGCCCAAGTGTTCCGTAAGGGTAGGACCGGCGAAATCGATGATCTCCCGTCGAGTGGAGAGGCGAAGGAGGGCGAGGGCAGTCCTGGAGAGCCATTGGCTGGAGGGAGCGGCGGAGGGGGTGTCCGAGTCAGATGGATGCATTCTTTGGTCAGACGAGAGGTGTCGCCGCAGCGCGTTGAGTTCAGCGATGAGTTCCTGCTTGGTCTTGTTCTTGTCAGATGCCATGAGGCTGTCCTTTCCGGCGTGTCACGGCGTTCGGGTTCCACAACAAGCGCGGGTGGGTAGAGGATCGGCGGCGAGGTTTTCTGTCGTGACACCGCGCTCCCGAAGTGCCCGAGGATTGTATCCGGGAGGTCATCGTCCGGCAAGTCGTGGGAGGGCGGGCGCTTCGGCGGGGCTGGGGTGGAGGCCTTGAATGGTCCTCCCAAGTGCTTCGCAAGGCTCTGTCACGCCCCCTGGGGACGATGTGGAGCCTAGGTGTTAGGCTTTCGGAAGACCATCACGTACTCGTGCTTGAAGACGTAGAAGCCGCCGCGAAGCGCCCGATAGCGCCAGAGGTTAGAGGACCGGCCCTTCCCTCGTTCGTTGCCCTCGATATTCTTAACGATGATGGCCTTCGTGCGGAACCCGAGACGCTGCATGCGCTCCATGCAGTAAAAGCCCAGGGGTGTCAGCTCTCCCTTGGAGTACTTGTCCCCGATGACGAGGGCGGCAAAACGCCCGGGCTCCAGCAGCGAGAAGCCGTGCTGGGCAACCCTTTCAAACCCGTCGAGGAAGCTCTCTAGATCTCCGGCATTCGAGAGGTCGGCCTTGTCCTCGGAGAATCGGATGATGTCGTGGTAGGGCGGGTGGAGGATCAGCAGGTGGGCGTGCTCGGCACCCATCTCGTCCAGCGCCTGGCGCACGCGGACGGTCGTCTCGGAGAGGGTAGCGTCGCCCTGAAGGACTCGGATGCGATCGCCCAGCAGCCGGGGGGAGACCTTCTCCCGCACTGTGTCAACGAGATCCGGTTTGAGCTCGATGCCGATAAGCCGTCGGTTCTGCCGCTCTGCCTCGATGGCGCTGGTGCCGGACCCCAGGAAAGGGTCGAGCACGATGTCGTCTTCTTTCGTATAGCGCAGAACCATCTGTGTGGCAATCTGCGGCACGAAGTTGCCGTGGTAATCGAGTTGGTGCCCGCCGGTGGTATCTCGAGAATCGATGAGCCAGAGGCTGTCGGTCCAGACGTGATCGTAGTCGCGCCAGCGGTTCAAGTCGACGTCGGAGTAGGGTGGGGTTTTCGCTTCGGAGGGCTCTGCTTCCCGCTGGCTCTTCTCATCGGTCATTGTGAAGGTTACTCCTCGGTGTCTACGGGTTGCATCACGCTGACGCACGGATCACGTGCACCCTGTGAAGACCGCTCTGGACGACCCGCGTGAGCGAGGAAGAGGCCCGTCACCGGTGGAGTTCACCCTATCGCATCGGCACCGACCGGCGTCCGTTGGATCTAGGGTTGCGGCCGAGCGCACACGGGCGGCCCGGCCCGCGCCTCCAACTCCGCCCGGCTGACGATCTCGTCGAAGATGTCCGCGCCGGTCAGGTCCGTTCTCGCACTCACGGCACTGCTCAGGTCACGGCGGAACCCGTGGCTGAGGTCGTCCCCGGTCGCATATCGCGTGAGCGCCAGGGCCCGCACAGCGTTGGCGATGGCGTAGCGGGGCTCATACCGGTTCAGCTGTCCAAAGAAGAATGTGCAGCTTATGTACATCCGCTGGCGATGGAATTGGGCCTCCAGAAGATGGAGCAGGCGCTCAGCTTCCTCGCTCATGAGGTGTCCCAGTCCATTGCCGGTGAGGAAGGTCTCCCGGGAGGTCCGCCCCAGGATAACGTCGATGTACCGGTCTCGGAGTTGCCAGGGCTCGAATCCCAGCTGCCGCGCTTCACAGACGTAGATCTGATCCACGTCGCTGGCCAGGTTGTCCAGGGCGCGCCGGAGGGCGCCTTTCCAGCGGCTGTCTCCCGGCGTGCATTCGCAGCCGACCAGCCAGCGGGACAAGCCGTGGGCGCAGCTCCAGGCGGTGTTCTCGATGACCTTGATCTCCGTATCCGGTGGATGCTGCTGGAGGTACTGCCCGAGGGTCGCGAGCCGGTAGCCGTGGCGCTCTTCCGCCGCCAATATGCGATTTAGGACGTGCACACCCTGGCGATGGTGGTGACCAAAGGTCTCTCCGTCGGTGGCTATGATATGGAGGCCGTCCCGCTGGCACCGCCACGCCACGTGTTTCTGCAGCCACTCGTCGACGTAGCCCGAGTCCGGCATGCCGAAGGAGAGGTGGTTGGAGAGGTGCCGATCGCGGACAAAGACAACGATCTCCTGGTCGTCCGGCAGCGCGACGCGATAGGGGCCTCCGCCAGCGCTCAACTCGCCGTAGACCTGTTCATCGGACAGGATGGTGAAGCGGATGCCCTCGGAGGCCAGGACGCCCAGGGTCTCGTAGTCCACGGCCATCTCCGGCAGCCAGATGCCCTGAGGGTGGTGGCCGAAGCGGTGCTCAAAGCTGGCGATTCCCCACCGGACCTGACATATCTTGTCCCGGCGCCGGGCCAGGGGGAGGATCGTGTGGTGAACACACTGGGCGAGGCCGTTGCCCACACCGTGTCTGTCTCGATAGGCCAGCTCGGCAGCGACAATCCTCTCGTAGGTGTCGTGGGCGTGGGCGTCGAGCCAATGCGCCAGTGTTCCTCCGAGGTTGAAGCTGATCCCCTCAAAGTTGCCGGCCCGGACGTTGGGCTCGTAGCATTCGACCGTGATGCGCTCGTTCCAGTTGGCATACGGTGCGGCGGTGGGCTCCCGCGGGATGCGGCCCGTGAAAGGATCCTCACGGGGAGGCTGATAGAAGTGCCCGTGGATGCAGAGATGGCAGATCGGCGCTTGCGCTCGTTTCCTGCTGGAGGTCCGTTGCGTGGGTGTCGATTCGTTCACAGTCACATTCTACCATGACAGTGCCGAAAAGCAACGGGTTTTCGACCAAGGGGTGCGCCAATGACGTGTTCCGGTTCGCGGCCCTTGGGGAGCAGAATGGCGCGGGTCGTTCAAAGGATGGGATGAACCGATGCGCTGAGGGTGGGGTGCAGCGATCAGCAAGCATCACACAGTAGCCGTGCCACGGGTCGCGCACGTGACCGCGACAACGCATCGGTGCAGCCCCAAACTGCCACCAAATGGCCCGGCGCCCAGGGGCGACGGAGCCACCCCCGGCGCCGCAAGCGCCCATGGTTCTGTTTGTTATCCGTCGGTTCCGGAGAGGTCTGCACCTTCCGGTTGTCGTCGGGCACCAGGTCGTTCAGGCCATCTCGCGCGCCGCATCAAGCAGGCTCTCAACCCTGAACCGCGACGCTTCGGCGGCTCTCCGGAGATGCTGGACGATTTGGTAGCACGTTTCGATCGTCCGGTCTCCTGTACCATCCTGCTCCACCGTCATGGTCACGGCGGTGATCCACATCATCCACCACAGGAGCTGCTCGAAAGCCTCCTGGTTGAACCAGAGCACGTCCTGATAACGATTGATGCGCAACAACTGCTGGACTTCATCGTCCTGGAGCAACGATCGGAGCACGTGATGCGCACGATCCTCGACGGGGCGACTTCCCTGACACCAGCGTTGGTGGGACGTGAGGATCTTGATCGTCTTGACGGACCACCATGCCGCGCTCTCGTCGAGGCCGAGATCCTGCATCGCGTCGGCCGTGATCTTTCCCAGGAGCCATTCGTCTTGCAAGCTGCGGCTCACCGCCGCGAACGATCCAGTCGACTGAGTCGACCCGGCCGACTGAGTCGACCCGGGTGACCGCGTCGACCCGGGTGACCACGTCGACCCGTCTTGCATCACTTTGCCAAGGTGGTGGGTGAATAGCCAGCCCAGCAAGGTGGACCACGTGCGGGAGTCCCCGTTCAGCCCCAGGTCTGGCACCCCTTCCGGGCCGTCGCGCAGGTACGCCAGCACGGCGTCGGGCATCTGCGGCTGCGGCGCCGCACCCGAAAAGGCCCAGACAGCCTCGAGTTCCTGCCGCGTCTCCGACGCGATGGCCTCCGGGTCGCCCTGCCCATCCTGAGCCGACATGATGGTGCGGAGAAGGTGCGCCATCCTGCGTTCCACCTCCTCAGCGAGGGCCTCGCGCGTCACGGCGGCGTGGGACTGAGGCCCGACGGTGGACTTGTCCTTTCGGGCGTTGATCAGTCGACGGAACAGATCGGGGTTGACGAGCTCGCGGAAGGGACCGTGAATCGGCTGTAGGAGGACCTCCTTGAGGGCCTCTTCCATGTTCGGAACGCCGCGTCCGTCGAGGTACGCGGCGAGCTGCCCGTAGGGCTTCTCCGCGGAGTCCTGCACCTGGCGGAAATCCACGAAGACGTAGGATTGGTAGGCCTTGAGCTCGGCGTAGAGTCCTTTCCCGTGGAGCTCCTCGTTGCCGCGGATATACTCCTGTCCGCTGATGTGATCCCGGAAGATGGTGTAGGTTCCCGTTTCGTTCCGGAGCTGCAGCCCGTCGCCGAGGGAGCGCTGGACCAGCTGCGGCTCGTCGTCGCTCCGGACGGCGAAGGCGACCGAGGTGCGGACCCACCCGCGGGTCTCCGCATACCGATTATGATAGAGCACCAGCGAGCGCTCACCTCCCACGCGGTTGGAGTACGCGAAAACGTCCTCGTTGACGTGACCGTCGGGCGTGAAGAAGTCGTAGAGGAGGAAGTCTTCCACCCCAGCAAAAAGGTACCGTTTATGGAGCAGTGGAAAGACCTCGTGCTCGTGACGGGCCACCAGATCTTGGTCCGGCGTCTCGTCCCAGTAGGCGCGGCGGTACTCCATGCCGTACTTTTCTGTGTAACCCTCCACCTGTCCGTGACCGAACATGGGAAGGCCCGGCATGGTGGCGAGCATAGTGCAGATGCCGAAGTACTTGTCCCCCTTGCCGAACTGGTCCACCGCTGTGCGCTCGTCCGGGTTGTTCATGAAGTTGACGTACCGCTTCATGATGCGCGGATCGAACTCCAGCGTGTTTTTCATCACGCTGCGGTAGCTGGCGTTCTCCTCGTCCCGGAGCATGTTCATGAAGGCGCTGTTGTAGACCCGGTGCATACCCAGGGTGCGGACGAAGTAGCCCTCCATGAGCCAGAACGCCTCGGCCAGGAGGAGCGTATCGGGGACCTCCTCCGCCACTCGATCGACCACTTGCCGCCAGAACTCTTTGGGCAGGAACTCGTTGAACTGCTCTTTGGTCATGCCGTGTTCCGCGCGGGAGGGGATCGCCCCGCCTGTCCCTGGCTCGGGGAACCAGAGGCGCTGGTAGTGCTTCTTGGCCAGCGTCATAGCCGCGTCGAAGCGGATGATGGGGAACTTGCGGGCCACGTGGAGGATCATCTGGATGACCGCCTCGCGGACTTCTTCCTTCAGGAAGTTGAGCTGCGCCGTGTCGTTCCAGGGCATGCTCGTACCGTCGTTCCCGTGGTAAATGTAGACCTCGTCGCCGGTCCAGTGGTCGACGCGTTTGAAGACCACGGCAGCGTCAGTCCGGTCGTAATAGCCGTCCTCGAGGTAGATACCCACGCGGTCGTCGCGGCAGAGATCGGGACCGGTGAAAGAATAGGAGGGGAAGGGACTGTGCTCGAGCGCGACGAATCGATCGGGATGATCGACCACCCAATGAGAGTCGATGCCCATATGGTTGGGGACCATATCACTCGCCAAACGAATCCCGCGCTGCCACGCGCGGTCACGCAGGCTCTTGTATCCGTCCTCCCCACCCAGCTCGTCCGCCACGCGGTAATCCTCCACGGAATAGGCGGAGGCGACAGCTTCGGGGTTGCCCATGATCTGCTTGATGCGCTGGGAGGCAGAGCTGCGCTGCCAGAGTCCGATGAGCCACAGCCCGGTGAACCCTCGCTCCGCCAGGGTGTCCAACTCCTCGTCTGGGACCTGGTCCAGCCGGCGGATGGGCCGCTCGTAGGCCTTCGAGAGCTGATCGAGCCAGACGTAGGCGTTCTTGGCGATGAGGACCACCTGGGGCATCCATGCTTGATCCGGGCTGAAGCGCTCGTATTCAGTCTCGTGGAACTCGTAGACGCGGCTGGGGCCCGGGCCCAGGAAGACGGCCTTTTCCTCCTCGGCGATCAGGTCGAGGCTGCTGAGGAGCCGGTAAAGGTACTTGCCCAGCAAGGATCCCCAGCGTTCCTGCATGAACTCGAGCTGACCGGAGAGCGAGTGAGGTGACCGCCGACTTGGAGCTTGAAGCATATCGATCAAGTTCTCGTTGTCGGGCCCGAACCGCGGCTGAGTCTCGAAAAACTCGTGGAGCTCCGACACCATCTCCCGATAGGCGGTTTCCTTCTCCAACTCCGTATCGTCGAAGAGTTCGATAAAGGGAGAGAAGCCCGGGTTCTCGTTGGCGAGCCAGAGGAGGATCAGCTCCTCAAGGACGATCTGCCGGTGCGGCACGCCCTCAGCCTCGCCCTCCAGATACTCGTCGACGCTGGTGTCATCGCGGTAGACCGCCATGGGTGGGAAGCGGTCGACGAAGCGGCCTAGCGTCTCATCGACCTCCTTCTCGCCGACCTTGTCGTGGAGCCAGTCGAGGGCGTCCGCCATCACTCGGGCGTTCTTGTGCTCGCGGTACCTCTCGACCACGTAATGGAGGATTTCGTCGATGAGGCCCATGGCGTTGATCTGGCCGGCCTTCACCGCACGTTCTGGATAGCGGACCAGGTCGCGGCGCTGGTTCATCTTCTGAGCGAAAAGCCGAGCTGCGTGGAAATTGACAAAGATAACGTTGCCGGTGAGGGTGAAGAGGGTCTCGTCCAAGGCATAGAGTTCACGAGCCTCACGAGAGATGTGGAACTCCTTAGTAGCGCGCTGTGCATCTCGAATCTCGGGCAGTCGGATGATCATGGTTCGCTCCATTCCCCAGCCTTATCGCGCGGGGAGTCTAGCCCACGCACGCCGGCGTGCTGCCCTTTCAGGAATTCCAGGACTGCAACACCGGGTTGTCTTCGGGTCCTATGGACGGAAAAACGCCATGCCCAGATCTCACGAGAGACGATCAAAATGCTCTCCCGTGCAGACACGTTGCAGGCCTTCCATCCGTCCCAAGCGAATGCTTACGGTCGATACGGTGCTTCGGGCCGACCAGTCGGGCCTATGTGCGTTACACTAGATGCCAATGCCCGTACGCTGGCAAGCGCTCCACCGTCCGTTGGTCTTTCGGGGGGGTTACACGGTTCCTTGCAGTTCACGGAGGTCGATTGTCATCTCTACCTCCCATGGACGCTGAGGCTCCAAAAAGACTGACCACCAGAGTAGCGTGCAGGTTCCTTGATAGACGCGCTCGTAGCCAGCCTCGGAGTTGGAGACAACTTCCAGGGGGAAGTGCCACAGATTGGCTGCCCGGCTCGTACGGATCCGAACGGCCCCAGCCAGGTCCGGCAGCGTAGACCCGACGGTCAGGCTCCCAATCTCGTCATCCCCGGCGAAATCCCCCAGGGCACGACGCTCTGAATCGGCCAGCAGGAATCCGTAGGGGCTGTCCCCTCCGACGATGCCCCAATTGAACTCGACCCCGAAACGGAAATCGGCGGAGATGGCATTCAGATTGGTGACCCGATAGCAGATCCTGGCTCGGTTGGATGCAGGGCGCGTCGATATGCTCTTCTCCACGCGGACCGGGAATCGCACGGCCCCAGCCTGAACCATACCGTCCCTTCGAAGGGAAAGGACGGTTTTCCCGTCCTCGTAGACTAGATTGGAGAGGTAGGGTTGGTCCACAAAGTCCCCTTGCTCACTGTGGTGGCCCTGATAGAAATCTTCGGGCGTGGTATCACCGTGGAGGAAGTGATCGAGCAGCGAGACGCGGCGATGGCCGTCGAAGAAGAGCCGCGTGTGGACGTCGTGCTCCTTCACCTGGACGCCCTTGGGGATCTTCTCCTCGCCGGCGAGGTAGAGACGACCCTGCTCGGCTGCTTCGCGCAGGGCCTCGTGATACCCCTCGCGTCGGCGCGCCATGGTATTCAGTAGGTTGTACCGGCGAGCCCGCCAGTCCCATTCGACGAGCGCCCCGCCGTAGGCAGGTTTGAAGACCATGACCTGCTGATCCGAGTTGAGGATGACCTCTTCGCTCGTGTCGGCGTCAAGGTCACCCCGCTCCACGCGGAGCCAGGTCTCCGTTGGGCTCATGGCGCGGTCAGCCAGGGTTTCGGCGGCGATGAGATGGGCGTAGTTCGCCACCCGGATGTGGAAGAGATAGATGCCGCCGAAGAGCCCGTGCCAGTAGCCGCAGTTGCACTGGGCGGACCATGTGTGGTCCAGGGCCCGGTCCTTCAACTCGCCCTCGGGAAGGGCGTGCACTTTTCGGCTCACCCAGAGCATCTTCTTATGCATCTGGTTGATCTCGTCGTAACGGCCCAGGAACGAGCGCCACGCGCCCCCGCCCACGAAGCGGAGGATGTCCTGGCGGTTCTCCACTTCCAGCTCCTCGCGAACTCGGCCCAGCTTGGCGAAGGCATCGGGCGGAAGGGCCCAGTGCATCATCTCCTCATAAGCAGCGCAGGGAAGATAGATTCTGCCCAGAGGGGCCTTGCTCTCGGCTATCTCACCTAAGGGGCGGGTCTCCAACCACTTCGAACTGTGCTCCAGAGCCTCGAAGAAGCGATCGACCCATCCGGCGGCCCCCCAGCAGTGCTCCCAGGTATTGGGCCAGAATCCGAACTTCTCGCCGTCGTCTGCGAAGACGGTGACGCCTCCAGGGTGTCGCTCGGCCTGATCTTCCAGCCAGGCCATCACCGTCTCGACGGGGCGCCAGGGAATGGCATAGCGCAGGTACATCGGGCTACCGAAGACCTGCACGGTGGCGCCCTCCTCCTCGGTCACGTAAGCGCCGAAGAGGTCATCGTCGCTGAGGCCAGCCATCTTGAACGGCGTGTCATCGAGCACAGTGTAGTCCGCGCCCGCCTCCGCCAGACTCACGGGGAGGTGGGGCTCCCAGATCCTCTCAGCAAGCCATGCACCTCGAGTCACTGTGCCGAATAGCTCTTGAAGGCAGTCATTCATCTTGTGGAGCTGACCGAGCTTGTCGTCGCGCGGGATGGAGACAAGGATGGGTTCGTAGTATCCGCCAGACAAGAGCTCAACCTGCTCGCGATCCACGAGGTCCTTGAGCCGGTCCAGGTGTGCCGGTTGGTTCGCCGCCAGCCAGTCCAACAAAGGGCCGCTGTAGTGGAGGGACAGTCGTATCCGGGGGTGACGCTCAAGAGCCGCCAGCATGGGGGCGTAAGCCTTCACTGTTGCCTGCGTGAAGACGTCATCGAAGTTGCCCACCGGCTGGTGGTTGTGTATGACCAGGGAGAGCGTGAGAGGGGACATGTTTGATCGCTTTCTCTTCACAAGCCTTGTCAGCCATCGAGCGGCACGCATCCAAACGCGAGGCGGGACGACGTTCGGACGGAGCACGCCAATCCCATCTGGGGCCGCCATCTCGCGCTATTGTCGTCCATCTTTGGTTTTTGGTCAAGTGCCTGTTAGGAAGTCTGGCGGCGGACCCCCGGCGGCGCTGCGTGCGCTAACGAGTTGTCGCGGACCGACCGCGGATTGGCTAGAGATGATTCGTGACAACAGACAGCCTGTGGAGGCCTATTTTCAAGTCGTTTCGGACTTCCGCCGCGAGATCTATGACAACTCGTTAGCGCACCCGGCGGCGCTGGCTGACTTGACCTCCGCGCCGGATGGTGCTATAAGCTCCCCTGGAACCCAAGGGGTGACCGTTGATGTCCTATCCGTGTCAGGAACGACCACCGAAGGCGGGAGCTCGAGGCTGAAGGAGGTCGCGACAGGATGAAGACTTTCCTGCCCACGCTCGGGTGCTTCTGTCGGGTCGCATCGTCGGCCCTCGCGGATCAAGCCGTACCCTGGCAGTGATTGAGAGGAGATGTTATGAGCAGCAAACTGCGCTTTTGTACCAATTGCGGCTCCCAGGTGGGACCTGGGAGCCGATTCTGCGGGCAGTGCGGGCATCCGTTGCAGTCAGCGCCGAAGACGCCGCCTCCACCGCCCGTGAGCGGGAGGCCGCAGGGGCCAGGCCACGGGCCAGCGACGCCGCCCCCACCGCCGGTGAGCCGGGGTCCAGAGAGGCGAAGTCACGGCCCGGCCACACCTCCCCCCGCTCCCACCACCAGGGGGGAACAGATCCTCGGGATCGTGCCGGTAGGGAAGCGGGCGGGCAAGCTGGGCATGCGTCAGGACAGCTACAATATGATCGTGACGCCGTCGAACCTGGTCTTCGCTTACCTCAGCCCCCAGCTTCAGAAGACGGCGGTGCAGCAGGCTCGCGAGCAAGCGAAGCAGCGGGGGAAGGGATTCTTCGGTCAGTGGGGTGCCCAACTGGCGTGGATGTCCGTCCTGCACGATCAGTACCGAAAGATGTCTATGGAGGCAATCCTCTCCCAGTACCCGGGGAGCTTTGTGATACCACGTAATCAGATTCAGAAGGTGCGGTTCAAGGATCAGTACGACCAGGAGAGTGGGAACAGAACTCAGGAGATCATTCTGCGGACGGCTGGAGGCAAGTACCGCTTCAAGCTCCTCGCCGGCAACATGCGGGCGGTGAAGCAGCTGCTGCGGTAGGTGTTGGTCGGTGGGTAGAGACCGTTGGCGCCCGTGTACTGACCTGTCTTGACTGGCATACGAGGCAAGCATACGCTTGTGAGGTGCAACGCACCTGGAAGGTGCATCGCGCCGGTCTGGGCGACAACTCGTTCGTGCACCCGCGGGCTTGTCCATGCTTGTCAGCCGGCCCCATTCGTGCTACACTTGCCAGTTGGCATCCAGATAGCCCGAGAGGGATCGGGCACTCCGTCGTTCACGTGGTGATGCGTAGGGGCTCTTGATATGAGGTGTATCGATGCGTAAACGTGTCGTCCTGGCCGGGCTCGCGCTGTTGGTCGCGCTTCTGGTCGCCGCTCCGGCTGGCCGAGCTGCGCCGCTGCACCAGGCGCAGTCGACCATCACCTACCCGACGGATGGCACCACCGTCAGTGGGCAGGTCGAGGTCACAGGTGTTGCTCTCCATCCCAACATGGACTTCTACCAGGTGCGGTACGCGCCCGGAGGGCAGCCCGCTGCCGACTCCCAGTGGCAAGACTTTGCCATCGTTGAGGGGCAACAGGTCGATAACGACGTCCTGGGGACCTGGGATACGGGCCAGGTGCCCGACGGTCAGTACACCCTGGCCCTGGCTGTGTGGGGGCGGGACGATGCGAACAACCCCTACGTCTTCTTCGCCACCAACATCAGGGTGAACAACGCGGATCCGGCCGCGACGCCCACGCCGGATGAGCCCGAGGAGCCCACGGAGATTCCGCCCACGCCGACGACGGGTCCGACGCCGACGCCCGTCGCCGTGGAACAGCCGGCGACGTCCACCCCCCGGCCGACCCCGACCACCTCAGCGAGCCTGATGGCAACGCCCACCGTAGCCGTTCCCGACGAGCCTGCGATGTCGTTGAACGTCAGCGAGATACGAGACGGTTTCTGCGTGGGTGGTCTTTTCACCGTCCTCCTGCTCTCGCTCTGGGGTCTTTATCAGTTAGCCAAACTGGGCCTCCGCTGGTTCCTCCGCCAGCGCTCTCAGACGTCGGGCGGTGTTGGTCGCTGACGCTCTCTCCCCGTCGCTGACGAAGCCACTGATGAGCCGATACCTGATTGTCGGGCTGGGTAACCCGGGACGCGAGTACGCGGACAACCGGCACAACGTGGGCTACCGTTGTGTTGAGCACTTGGCTGCGGCCCACGGTATCACGTTCGGCCGCCGCCAGAAACGGAACGCTGTCTCGCTGGGCAGCATCAAGGAACGATCAGTCATCCTCGCCAAACCGCGCACGTACATGAACAAGAGCGGTGGTCCTGTGGCGGCGTTGGCGCGGTTCTACCGCGTGCCCCTTGACCGGCTTCTCGTGGTCTATGATGATCTGGATCTTCCGCTGGGCACGACTCGTCTGCGCCCGTCGGGAGGGAGCGGTGGACACCGCGGCATGCGCTCGGTGATCCAGCAACTGGGGAGTCGTGAGTTCCCACGGATGCGCATCGGGATCGGTCGACCGCCTGGGCGTATGGACCCGGCCGACTACGTCCTGCAGGATTTTTCGGATGCGGAGGAAGAGCTGCTGGAGAGGACATTGGAGCACGCGCGAGGCGCCATCGAACTCTGGCTGGAAGTGGGGGTCGAGGAAGCGATGAGTCGCTACAACCGCAGTATCGAGGACGACAGCGCCAACTGAATGACACCCAGAAGCTGTACGGTCCGCTGATGCGCTGATCCTCCGTCTGTTAGAAATCCCTACATATGGACATATCTGGCCTCCTGACGACCATTGGGGCGCTGGAGCCCTACCAGGCCCTCCGACAGGACCTGGAGCGCGGCGAGCTGCCGGCTCCCCTGGGCCTGATGCGGGCGGCGCGTGCCCCCGTGCTGGCCGCCCTGGCCCGCGATCTGAAGACGTCGCTGCTGGTCGTCACGGGTACCGTCGGCAGGGCTCAGAAGCTGACCCAGTCGCTGGGCGATTGGTGCGGTGGAACCGTTCCCATCCTCCGCTTCCCCGAACCTCTGACCCTCTTCTACGATCGCGCGCCCTGGACTGACGAGATCATCGTGGGTCGCCTCCGTGTCCTATCGGCGTTATACAATCGCCGAGAGGAAGGGCCTGAGGAGGCGGGCCTGATTGTCGTCTCGTCGGCCCGAGCTCTGATGCAGCGGACGCTCCCCCTTCATCAATATCGGCTCTCTATCCGCCTCGTCAGACTCGGTCAAGCGCTGGATCTCGAGCGAACCCTGCACCGCTGGGCGGGCCTGGGGTATGAGCCGGTGAGTGTTGTCGAGGCCCCTGGTCAGTTCAGTCATCGAGGGGGGATTATCGACATCTACCCTCCAGACGACGAGCTTCCGGTGCGCATCGAGCTATGGGGGAATGAGATCGACTCCATCCGCCGCTTTGATCCGGGCACACAACGGTCTCGGGAGCGCGTGGAGGAGGTTACCATCGCCCCGGCGCGAGAGGCCCTCCCGCGCCACGGCCCGCGGGTCGCCGAGCGGATCGAGGCGATGTTGAGCCAGGACCTGCCGGAGGATCTGGCCGTGGAGCTGGAGGAGCATCACCAGGGATTGGAACAGGCGGCGCCGTTCCCCGGGCTCGAGTTCTACTTGCCCATCTTCTACTCCGAGCCGGCTACGCTCCTTGACTATCTCCCGCCGGGGGGCCTGGTGATCGCGGATGACCGCTGGGAGCTCGCCGATAACTGGGCCGAGCTCGAGGAAGAAGCGCTGGACCTGAAGGCGTCGGTGGCGACGGCGGATGCGCTTCCCCCAGACTACCCACTCCCTTACGCCACCTGGGACCAGTGGTCTGAGGCTACCGCCGACCGGCCCGTGTTGACCCTGGGCCACGGGCGCGAGGAGTCCGTGTCGCGCTTGTCGGTCTGTTTCATCTCTGGGCCTAGGTTTGGCGGACAGCTCAAGCCGGTGATGGACCACATCGATATGGCGCACGTCCAAGGGGATCGTGTGGTCGTCATCAGCCGCCAGGCCCGTCGCCTGGCCGACGTCTGGAGCCGAGAGCACGACTACGTCTCGCCTCTGGAGGACTTGAGCAAGCCTCCCGGCTCGCCGCTGACCTTCATCGAAGGCGCGTTGGAGGAAGGGTGGATGCTGCAGCCGTCGGCGGGCGGAGCGACGCAGCTTCTCACCGACGGCGAAATCTTCGGCTGGCGCCGCCCGGCGCCGCGCCGCCCCGTCCACCGCCGCAAGGTGGCTCCGGAGTCCGTCTTCGCCGATTTCTCGCCTGGGGATTACGTGGTCCACGTGGAGTACGGCATCGGGATCTTCCGCGGCCTGGTCACGCGGGCCGTCGAGGGCGGGGAACAAGAGTATCTCCTGGTCGAGTACGGGGGCGACGATCGTCTGTTTGTCCCAATCTATCAGACCGATCGGTTGACCCGGTACATCGGAGGCGATGATCGGCCCCCGGTGCTCAGCCGTCTGGGGAAGGCGCAATGGCGGGAGGTCAAGGACCGGGTCAAGAAGGCCACGGAGGAGGTGGCCCGGGAGCTGCTGGAGCTCTACGCCGCCCGGGAGGTGGCCACGGGACATGCCTACCGACCCGATACGCCCTGGCAGACGGAGTTGGAGGCCTCCTTCCCCTATTACGAGACGAGGGGACAGAGGGAGGCCATCGCGGACGTCAAAGATGATATGGAGAGCCCCCAGCCGATGGACAGGCTGGTCTGCGGCGACGTGGGCTATGGGAAGACCGAGGTCGCGTTACGGGCGGCGTTCAAGGCCGTGATGGACGGGCGTCAAGTGGCGGTCCTGGTGCCGACAACGGTCCTCGCCCAGCAGCACTACGCCACCTTCCGAAAGCGTATGGAGCCTTTCCCGGTAGAGATCGAGATGCTCTCTCGATTTCGCACCCGGTCGGAGCAGGAGGAGATTCTCGAGAAGCTCCTGGCGGAGCAGATCGACATCGTTGTGGGCACCCACCGTCTGCTCCAGGACGACGTGGTCTTTGCCGATCTGGGCTTGCTAATCATCGACGAGGAGCAGCGCTTTGGCGTCACGCATAAGGAGAGATTCAAGCGTCTGCGCACCGAGCTCGACGTCATGACGATGACCGCGACGCCGATTCCTCGCACGCTCTACCTCGCTCTCACGGGCGTCCGCGACATCAGCATCATCGAGACGCCGCCCGAGGAACGGCTTCCCGTCTCGACCTACGTTGGGACGTACGATGAATCCTTGGTGCGGCGCGCGGTCCTCCGCGAGTTGGAGCGGAGCGGGCAGGTCTTCTACGTCCACAACCGTGTTCAGACGATTGGAGCGGTACGCCGGCGGCTGGAGCGCCTGGTCCCCGAGGCGTCCTTCGGCGTGGCCCATGGGCAGAAGCCCGGGCGGGAGCTGGAGGAGACGATGGTCCACTTCGTGGACGGGGAGATCGATGTGCTGGTGTGCACGACGATTATCGAGAGCGGGCTGGACATTCCCTCGGCCAACACGCTCATCGTGGAGAGGGCAGGGCGGATGGGCCTGGCCCAGCTCTACCAGCTGCGGGGCCGGGTGGGCCGAGCCGCCGAACGGGCGTATGCTTACCTCTTCCACGACCGCGAGAGCCGCCTCACGAGAGAGGGACGGCAGCGGCTGGAGACGATCCGTGAGGCGAGTGGCCTGGGAGACGGATACACCATCGCTATGCGGGACCTGGAGATTCGGGGCGGCGGTGACATCCTGGGGACGCGGCAGTCGGGCCACATCTCAGCCGTCGGCTTCCATCTGTATGCACGCCTCTTGGCGCGGGCCGTAGAGGAGTTGAAGGCCGAACGGGAGGGTAAGGCGCCGCCGCCAGAGCCCTTGACGGCCATACGGATCGATCTACCGATTCCGGTGCGGCTCCCCGAGGACTACGTGCCGGACACGTGGCTGCGGCTCAAGATGTATCGTCGACTGGCCGAGCTCAACACGATGGCTGAGATCGAGGAGATGGAGCGAGAGCTGATCGACCGGTTTGGGCCCCTTCCGGTCTTGGCGCGCAACCTTCTTTTCCAGCTGCGGCTAAAGGCGCTAGCACGGGATGCCGGGGTGCGCATCGTGAAGATCGAGAATGGGAGGCTCGCCCTGCGGCCGGCGGCAGAGTTCCCCCGCGAGGAACTTCGGGTGGCGTTGGGGAAACGGGCGAGTGTCAGTCGTCACGGCGTCTGGGTACCGAGGGAGGAGGGATGGCAGGAAACCCTCGTGGCGCTGCTCAAGGAGATGGCCCCGATCACGGGTGTTTGACGGATGCCTGTCCAGGGGGTATACTGATCTGTGGAAGAGGGGGGTAGCCTGAACGATCGCGGAGGGGGGGCTAGACGACGATGAATGTGTTGCGCGACATCTCGGTCATTCTGCTGGCAGCTGAGGTCTTTCTCCTCAGCCTGATCCCGCTGGCGCTTGTCGGTGCTGTTGTCTACGGTGTGTGGTGGTTGCGTAGGCACCGGAACATGCCCTCTTGGTTAGGCGCGGCACGAACCCACTTTGGGTTGGGCCTCTCCTATGTGGAGATGGCGATGGACGCGCTGGCGAAGCCCGTCATTGTGGCCCATAAGGCAGCCGCTGCAGTTGAGGGCTGGAGTCGCGCCTTGAAGGGATCTCGGGACCGTCGGCTGTAGGATCGTTTTTCACGAGTTGGTCGGTACGGTGGGGTGATGCTGTTCGAATCCTAGTCCATGAGAGGATCTCTAGCCTGCTGTGGGCCGGGTCGTTGAACGGGACGGTGAGGCTGAGACGAGAGGAGGTCGTCTGGTGAATCTGAGAACACGTGTGATGATGATTGGTGGTCTGGTCGGCGGTCTGATTGGCGTTCTTGCGGCGCAGCTCTACCTCCGGTCCGCCGAGACCAAGGCAGAGGGGGGCGAGGAGGTCGAACTCCCATCGCTGGAGCCCCGAGATATGATCAAGTTGGTCTTGAGTGTGTTGGGCGTATTGAAGCTCGTCGATGGGCTAGCTGGTCCGCCCAGATCCTGACCTGCACGAGGAGGTGCCATGGCCTTCACGTTTCCATCCGATGCATGGATCGAGGAGCTGGGTCGTCGACTGAATGAGAGCACGTCGTACGAGCGCTCCGCGAAGGACTGGGAGGGCGACTTCCTCTTTGTGGTGGAGCCAGACGAGGACTACGATGAGACAGTCCATCTTTTTCTAGGCCTCCACCACGGGAAGAGCACCGGGGCTGCCCAGGTTGCGTCGAAGGATGAGCGGGACACGGAATTCGTCATCAGGGCGCCGTACGGCGTCTGGCGCCGGGTCATCGAAGGGGAGTTGGATCCCATCCGCGGTATGATGACGCGGCGGCTGAAACTTTCAGGAAACCTGGTTAAGATCATGCGGTACCCGAAGGCGGCCCAGGAGATTGTCTCCTGTTGCGCCGAGGTGCCGACGGACTGGTCGCGATAGACCGAAACCTGACGGGTCTTCCCGGCGGTGGGGCTACAGCGCGGCTGTGCCCGGACGCCTTCCCCTAGTCCAGTAACCTCTGTCGCAGACCTGTCAGGTTTGTCGGCCACAGTAGGGGGTCTCCATGTGGCACTTCGTTTCTCCGCAGATCGTCTTCGGTCAAGGGGCTCTGGATGCCCTCGAGGACCTGCATGGCGGCCGGGCGCTCCTCGTGACCGATGCTACGCTCGTCGAACTCGGCCTCGTGAATCGGGTCGTTTCTCTCCTCCAGAAAGCCTCCATTGAGAGCCACGTTTTCGACGCGGTGGAGCCCGAGCCGAGCCTCCAGACAGTGCGGACCGGGGCCGAGGTAGCCCGGGATCTGGCGCCCAACTGGATCATCGGCCTCGGCGGTGGCTCTCCCATGGACGCGGCCAAGGCGATCTGGGTGCTCTACGAGCGGCCCGACCTGGAGCCGGGGGACATCAATCCCTTCATCGACCTGGGCTTGCGTCAGAGAGCGCGGTTGATCACCATTCCCACGACCAGCGGCACGGGAGCAGAGGTCACCTGGGCGATTGTACTTACCGATGTGGGCGAGGGGCGGAAGATGGGATTGGGCAACCGCGAGAACGTGGCCGATATAGCCATCGTCGATCCGGAGATGGCCGCCGGTATGCCCTCGAAGCTCACCGCCGACACGGGCCTGGATGCGCTGACCCACGCGGTGGAGGGGTACATCTGCACCTGGCACACAGACCTGACTGACGGGCTCTGCGTGCAGGCTGCTCGAGACATCTTCGCGTTCCTATCCCGAGCCGTCAAGGACGGCAGCGATATGGAGGCGCGGGAGCGCATGCATCACGCCGCCACCAGCGCGGGCCTTGGTTTCGGCAACGCGATGGCCTCCCTGGCCCACGCTATGGGGCATGCCCTTGGTGCGCGGTACCACATTCCCCACGGACGCGCCGTGGCGCTGTTCTTGCCCTACACGGTGGAGTACGTTGCTCACCAGGAGCCGGGCAGGTCCGCCGAGCTGGCGCAGCGGCTCAGGCTGACCGACCGGACGGAGAAGGGCGGGGCCCTGGCGCTGGCAGGGGGGATCCGAGAGCTGATCCGCCGTGTCGGCAATCCTACGTCGGTCGAGCAGCTTGACGTCGCCCCGGACCGGTATCGGTCGGACCTGGAACGCATGGTGGACGATACCTTCAGCGACACGCAGATGGTCACGGCTGCCCGGGCGCCTTCCTATGAAGAGCTGCGGCAGCTCTTCCTCTGCGCCTATTCCGGGGACGCGGTCGACTTCTAGCATCATCCCTTCCTGGACTCCGCACAGCCAGCCGTCGGGCTTTCTCGGCTCAACCAACATGCCCCCGCTCGGGTCACGCTGCATCTTTGCGATCCTCGGCCTGAGCGGCGTACTCCCTGTCGTCCAGTGGGAACATCTTCACGTGAGAGACCCCAGGGGTTTCCCAGACGGCGATGGCTGCACCGGGATTCTGCTGCTGGTGGTCGAATCACTCACACAGACAGGCGGGCGCTCCACAGCGTTACAGCTGGTGCCAGCCCTTCATACAGTGGCGCCCTGCCATGGATTTGGTAACATGGGGGCCGTTCAGATCCCATTCAGTCGAGTGGTGTGGCAGTTGACGTGAAGAGGAAAAGCGATGGAGATGAAGAGAAACCGATTGCACCTGATCAATTTGATTGCCCTGTTTGTTCTTTCGGCGTGTGGCTCGACAGCGACGCCCGTGCCCTCCC